>Ga0209369_1001029_pt1 | contig 17453 bp, 16 predicted proteins | sample EBPBio142010_DNA_FD_185865 | JGI IMG/M metagenome (GOLD analysis project Ga0209369, IMG submission 185865) | Wastewater treatment Type I Accumulibacter community from EBPR Bioreactor in Madison, WI, USA - Reactor 1_10/4/2010_ DNA (SPAdes)... | ecosystem: Engineered > Bioreactor > EBPR >... | reverse complement strand
GTGTCCGGCGATGAGGTTGGAGACGGCGTTCCACGCATCGCCCGTTTGTTGTTCGACGACGAAACCGAGGTTGTTGGTTTCGGAGGCGGTCGTCCACGAGAGGCGGGCGGAGCGGTTGTTGACCGACGACGTGAACGACGCCAGCTCAACGGGAAGGGACGCGTTACCTACACCCAATCCAGTAAATGTGTCTTGAGGTTGACTAGAGAAATAGGTAGCAGGGTTGTATGCTCCCGTTCCGGGGTTTGCGGTAGAGTTGGTACGCTGAAGCGTTTGATTGAGCGTAGAAGTACCACCAGAAACCCACTCCGTGCCGGGGTCAAAACCAATCTGGCCCACCACATCTACGTTGGTACCGCTGATAGCCACAGCAACGGCATCATCTCCGTTGAACGACATTACGCCGCTTGTCGCATCGCAAACGGCAAGCAAAGGAGCCGACGATGAGCCGTTACAAACGACAAACACGTCGCCGGGGTTGAGCGTTCCAGCGGGAAGGGTGTACGTCCCAGACGGAGTGGCGGAGCCGTTGGAGTAATTCTTGATCGAGATTGTCGTCTGATCGATTGGAGAGTTTGAGATGTTTTGAACTTCGATTGCCTTGTTGTTGCTTGAACCTTCGACGTATTCAGAGATAAGCACTTGCCCAAAAGCGGCGGGGGCGGTGAAGGCGGCGAGGCCGAGAAGAAGTAGCGTCTTACGCATAGCGGAAAGGGGATAGGGGCGCGGATGCGCAAAAGAGAGGACAGGGGGCGAGCACGCGGCTCTGGGCGCGCAAACGTACGGCATACCGAACGGAACGAAGCGGCACCATTGCGTTGCAGGGGGTCGGAAACGCCGAGTTTACAAGGACTTCACGGTGCAAAATACATCCTTTCCGGGGCGAAGATCCTGAAAGGGGGCGAATCGGCGCGATTACGCCTGTTCGTCTTCGATGGCGTAGGCGGAATGGCCGGTGCGCGGCACGTCGGGGCCGAGGAGGTTGACGTTGTCGTCGCCACCGTCGAGGGCGTGGCGGATGGCTTCGTCGGCGGGGGAGTCTTTGGTGGCACGGAGCGAGACGATCACGCTGCCGCCGATCAATCCGGCCACCACGAGCAGGCTGATCCATGTCGGCAGGTGCAGGTGCCAGATGCCGTCGACGATCATTTTGCCGCCGATGAACAGCAGCACGAGCGCGAGGCCGTAGTGCAGGTACTTAAAGCGGTCCATGAAGTCGGCGAGCACGAAATAGAGGCTGCGCAGGCCGAGAATCGCCATGATGTTGGACGAGAAGACGATGAACTGGTCCCGCGTGATGCCAAGGATGGCGGGGATGGAGTCCACGGCGAAGATGACGTCGGTGAACTCGACCATCACGAGTACGAGAAACAGCCGCGTGGCCATCCGCTTGCCGTTGACGGTGACGAACAGCCTTTGCCCGTGGAGGCCGGGGGCAACGGGCACGAGCTTGCGCGTCCACCGCATTACCGGGCTGTTGTCGATGTCGGCTTCGTCGGCCTCGTCGTTGCTGCGGAGCATCTTCCAGCCCGAGTAGAGCAAGAAGGCTCCGAACACCGGAATGAGCCATTCGAAGCGGTTGACGAGCGCCACACCGGCGAAGATCATGATCGCCCGCATCACAATCGCGCCGAAGATGCCCCAGAACAGCACCCGATGCTGGTATTCGGCGGGGACTTTGAAGTAGCGGAAGAGCAGGGCGAAGACGAACAGGTTGTCGACGCTCAGGCTCAGCTCAACGAGGTAGCCGGTGAGGTATTCGAGCGCCTTGGCTTGCGCGAGCTCCGGGTTGGGCGTGGCCGCAAGGTGACCGAAGTGCCACCAGATCCAGCCGCCGACGCCGAGGGCGCAGAGGATGAAGAACAGGCTCTGCCGCAGGGCTTCCTGCACCGTGACCTTGTGCGCTTCTTTGTTGAAGACGAACAGGTCGAGCAGCAGCAGTGCAGCGACGAAGCCGCAGAACCACGCCCAGACTGTGCCAGAGACGGGGAGGCTGTCGATGGAGGCAGCGGACGAGGCTTGCACGCCGCTGGCAAGGAGCAGGGAGGACATCGGCAGAACGGATCGGGTCGGGGACGCATGCAACCCCGATGGAGCGGCTGGGGATTCCGCGCCGTTGGAGCGGTGCACGCCGTGCAAACCGAGGCGGAGCCGGGCCGTCGGTGCGGCGTATATTTCGTCACCGAAACCGCTTTCTGTCCTCCCTTCCCACCCCCGCTATGCCGCTGCTCGACGTTACGATGCCCAAGATGGGCGAATCCATCACCGAAGGGACGGTTATCGCGTGGCACAAGAAGGTGGGTGAAGCGGTGGAACGCGACGAGACGCTTTTGGAGATCGGCACGGACAAGGTGGACACGGAGGTGCCGAGTCCTTCGGCGGGGGTGGTGGCCGAGATCCTGGTCAACGAGGGCGACACCGTCGAAGTGGGTACCGTTATTGCCCGCCTAAGCACCGGCGGCGACGGCGTGCCCGCGGCAGCCCCGGCGGCGGCGGTTGCGCCCTCGCCGAACCCCGAACCGACTCCGGCTCCTGCACCTGCGGCAACCCCTGCGCCGATCCCCGCGGCGGCTCCGGCACCTGAGCCGGTGGCTATGCCGCCGGCCTCGCCCGGCCCGGCCGTCACTGGCGGCGAGCGCATCGAGGTGGTGATGCCCAAGATGGGCGAATCCATCACCGAAGGGACGGTTATCGCGTGGCACAAGAAGGTGGGTGAAGCGGTGGAACGCGACGAGACGCTCTTGGAGATCGGCACGGACAAGGTGGACACGGAGGTGCCGAGTCCTTCGGCGGGGGTGGTGGCCGAGATCCTGGTCAACGAGGGCGACACCGTCGAAGTCGGCACGCCCATCGCCGCGATTGTCGTGGGTGGTAGCACGGCGGCGGTCGGCACCTCCAGCGTGGCCGCGGCTCCAGCCCCGGAAACGCCGCAGATGCACGCCGATGCGTCGCTGCACGGCGACTTGGTTTCCGCCACCCCGCCGGACGCTCCCGAAACAGCTGCTTACGACCCGTCGTCGTCGTCCACCGCGCCTGCCCTCTCGGCTTCTCAAGCCGCCGATTCGGGCGACCCCGACGACATCGGTCGCACCGACGCGCAAGGCCGGTTCCTTTCCCCGCTGGTGCGCAGCATCGCCGAGAAAGAGGGCCTGAGCGCCGCCGAACTCGCCGCCATTCCTGGCTCCGGCCGCGACGGGCGCGTGGCGAAGGCAGACGTGATGAAATACCTCGAAGGGCGCGGCGGTGCCCCGGCTGCGATGCCGGTCGCGGCGGCACCCGCGGCCCCGCTCGTTGTGGCCGAGCCTTCTGGGTCGAAACCGCCTGCTCCTGCAGCGGCGGCCTCCACCGATGCTCGGGTCGAGATTGTGGAGATGGACCGGATGCGGCGCATCATTGCCGAACACATGGTGCGCTCGAAGGCGACCAGCCCGCACGTCACGAGCTTCGCTGAGATCGACGTGACCAACGTCGTGCGGCACCGCGAGGCCAATAAGGCGGCGTTCGAGGCCCGCGAGGGCGTCAAGCTCACGTTCACGCCGTACTTCGTCTGGGCCGCCGTGGAGGCGCTGCGCACCCACCCGATCCTCAACGCCAGTGTTGAAGGCCACCGCATCCTCATCAAGAAGGACTTCAACATCGGTATCGCCGTTGCCATTGGCACGAGCGGCCTGATGGCCCCGATCATCAAAGACGCCGGGTCGAAGAACCTCATCGGTCTGGCGCGTGCCGCCTCCGACCTGGCCGACCGCACGCGCTCGAAACAGCTTCAGCCCGACGAGCTGCAGGGCGGCACGTTCACCGTCACCAACATTGGCTCGCTCGGCTCGATCATGGGCACGCCCATCATCAACCAGCCGCAGGTGGCGATATTGGCGACGGGCGCGATCAAGAAGCGCCCGGTGGTGATCGAAGATCCGGTGCTCGGCGATGTGATCGCGGTGCGCTCGATGATGTTTGTTAGCCTTTCGTACGACCACCGCGTCATTGACGGGTCGATGGCCGCGAGCTTCCTGGCCGCCTACACCGCTGCGCTTGAAGGAATCGACCCGAACGGGGGAATTTGAGGCACACGCGACGCACGAATGCGCCCGTTATTGGAACATGCGTTCGTTCGTTCGGTGACAACGCCGTTCATGTAGCCTGCTCGCCGCTGTGTCCGACGCTTCCGACTCTGCACCCAACGGCGCGGGCCTCGCGCTGCCGATTTCAGACCTTGAAGCCCGCATCGAGGGGTTTCTGACGGAACACCTTGCCCGAAAATCGCCGGAGACGGTCGGTACCTATCGCCGCGCCCTCCGCGAGTTTACCCGCTTTGTGGCGTCGGAGCACGGACGTTTTCGGTTTCGTAAGGCCGATATGGAGCGCTACAAGACGTACCTCAAGAGCGAACGCGAACTCAGCGACGTGTCCATCTCGACGTACCTCACGTCGGTGCGGCGGCTCTGCCAGTATTTGGTGGATGTTGGGCTTCTGGCCGACAACCCGGCGCGGGGCGTCAAGGGCAACAGCCGCCCGGCCAGCCACAGCCGTTCCGTCCTCACGATGCAGGAGGTGGAAACGTTGCTGTACGCACTGCCTTTCGACAGCGTGCTGGCGCTGCGCGACCGCGCCTTCGTTTACCTGATGCTTGGCGGGGGATTGAGCGAGATCGAGCTTGTCCGCGCCGACCGCGAAGACGTTCGCTTGACACCGTCGGGCCATGTGCTCGACGTTCAGGGCAAGGGCCATACGGTGAAAGATCGGCAGGTGCCGCTCGACGACCGCGTGGCCGCGGCGCTGCTTGCCTACCTCGCGGCCCGTGGCGACGTGCCCAGCGATGCGCCGCTCTTGGCCTCGCACGGGCACCGGAGCGCGGGCGAGCGGCTGAACACCCGCAGCGTGCGCACGCGCATCCGCCGGACGATGGAAGACGCGGGCCTGCGTCGCCCCGGCCTCACGCCGCACAGCCTGACGCACACGGCGGCGCTGCTTTGGCTCAACGCCGGCATGAGCCTCGACGAGGTGCGCGCGCGGATGCGTCACGGTACGCTCGACACGACGATGATCTCCCTGCGCCAGCAAGGGCTGCTGCACAAATCGCCCGAAGAACTCGCCGTGCTACTCCGCGACGCCGGGTGACGCGGGCAGATACGCTCCGGTCAGTGCGTCGAAAACGGCTTCGAGGTCGCGGGCTTCGCCTCCGCGCACGGGCGAGAACTGCACAACGGTGGAGCGCGGCGCGGTGAGCCAGTGAAACCGCTCGGACGGCGGCAAAAGCGCCAACGGGCCACCGTGTGCATCGCCGTCGAGGGTGCAGACGAGGCCGGCGCAAAACCGTTCGAGCAGCGCCGCGTCGAGGCCGGACACGTCTGGCGGGAGGACGTACCGAATCGCGAAGAACCGTCCCGTGCGGCTGTGCATCGCCACGCCGACGTTGACGAATGCCTCGGCACGCACGTCTGGGACGAGGCGCATCACGGCGTAGTCGTAGGCGTGGAGGGCGTCCATTCCGAGTCAGCGGCGGTAGGCGAGACGGTCGGGCGAGGCCGAGCGCAGCGCCGCCTGGGCGGATTTCGCTTGTTCGACGAACGGCGACGGGGCGGCGAGGCGCGGGACGAGCACGCGGCGGTAGGCGTCGCGGTATTCGTCGGCGGTGTCGAACGCGGGCGTTTGCGTGGGCGGTGTGTGGAGGAGCAGTTCGTCCGGGATGGCCTCCAAGATCTCGTCCAGCACGCCCGGTGTGAGGCGCGCGCGCATCCGCTCCGACGCCGTGTCGAGGTCGCCCGCCAGTGGCAGCAGCACATGATCCTTGACGAGCGGAAACGGGCTGCGGGCGCGGTCGTCGTCTACGCTGGCCCAGTTGTGGTGGAAGTACAGCGCCGCGCCGTGGTCGATGAGCCAGAGCTGCGGCGGTGCACCGGGCGTACCCGCGGCGGTGACGAGCAGGTTCGGGTTGCGCACCGTCCGGTCGAGGTTGAAGGCGAAGGCGTCGAGCCAGACGACGTCGGCGGCCAACTCCGGCGGGGCCGAGTCGGCGAGCGAAACCGGGTCGAAGGGCAGGGCGGCAGGAATGAATCCCAACCCGACGTTCAGCCCCACGCTCGCTTTGAGCAGGTCTTGGATTTCCGGGTCGCGTTCGGTGCGCCCAAACGCCTCGGGGAGCATCACGAGCGACAGGTCGGGCATGGGCAGCCCGGCGCGGCGGGCCAGTTCCCCGACGATCAGTTCGGCGATGAGCGCCCGCGCCCCTTGGCCTGCGCCGCGAAACTTGACCACGACGTCGCCAGCGGTGGTTTCGACCACGGCGGGGAGGCTTCCGCCCTCTTTGAGCGGGACGATGTAACGGGTGGCTTCGACCGTCGGGAAGGTCATGGATGCGACGGTTAGCGGCGGTGGTTGCGGCGGCGGAAGAATGCGGCGAGGGCGTCGGCGGGATCTTCGGTGGTGGCGATGGCGACGTAGTCGCCGCCGCAGCGCGCGACGGTCTGCTGGACGGCTTGCCGCCGGACGGCGACTTCCCGGGCAAAGGCTCGGCGGGATTCGCTGTCGGAGGCGTCGAGCCACACGTCGCGGCCCGTCTCGGCGTCGCGGAGCGCCACGAGTCCCGCCGTGGCAGGCCACACCGCCTCGTGCGGGTCGTGGATGTGCACCGTCACCACGTCGTGTTTCGACGCCAGCAGCCGGAGCGTCTCGTCGTAGCCCGACACCCCCGCGAAGTCCGACACCACCACCACAAGGGCTTTCCGGCGCAGCACCTTGCGGGCAAAGGCGAGGGTCGAAGGCAGGTCGGTGCCTTGCGTCTCGGGGGCGTGGGCGTAGAGGTCGCGGATCAGCCGGAGGCCGTGGGTGCGCGTGTTGGCGGGCGCGGTGAACTGCTCCACCTTCCCGGCAAACAGCACCAGCCCGACGCGGTCGCCGTTGCGTTGGGCCGAGAACGCCACGAGCGCGCACGCCTCGGCGGCCACATCGCGGCGTCGCCGTCCGTGCAGGCCGCTGTCCGCCGACGCCGACACGTCCACGACCAGCAAGACCGTTTGCTCGCGCTCCTCCTCAAACAGCTTCACAAACGGCTCGCCCATCCGGGCCGTCACGTTCCAGTCGATGGTCCGCACGTCGTCGCCCGGCGTGTAGGCGCGCACTTCCGAGAACGCCATGCCGCGCCCCTTGAACGCGCTGTGGTACTGACCGCCGAAGAACTCCGTCACCCGCCCGCGCGTGCGCACGTCGAGCCGTCGGATTTTGCGGTAGAGGTCGGCGGGGATCACGCAGGCAGTTTGAAGCGAGGCACGGTGAAAGATACCGTTTGCCGGGCGCGGCGTTTCTATCTTGGATGCATCCGTACGGTAACGCACATGCTTCGTTTTTCTTGCGTCCTTGCTCTTACCCTGACGATGGCTACTGCGGCCCGCTCCCAGCCGATTTACGCGCTGATGGTCGCGGAGGCGGACACGTCGGTGGCCACGGTGCTGCGTGCGCTCGACGCCACTGCGGCTTCGGCGGGGCTCACGCCCATCCCGGATTCCACGATTGGCGCGCGCCGGACGATGCAAGGCGCGTCTGGCACCGTCCGGGTGGTGCTCTCGCCCCTGCCCGGTCGCCGAACGCGAGCCGTTGTGACCACAAGGGCGCATCCGGACGACTTCCGGGCCATCTGGCACCGTTGGCGCGACTCCACCAGCGCCCGTCTGCCCGTAAGGCCCGACAGCAGCACATGGCTGCCGTACGCCTATCAACCGCTCTGGAACGACGGCAGCCCAGGCGCTTGCACCTCGCCGCGGGTCTCGGCTTCCGACCCCAACCAGCCGTCGCCACCGGAAATGCGCAGCGGACGCGACCCCGATTATCCTCGTGCCGTGCGCCAACGAGGGCTCGGTGCGCGGGTGCTGATGTACACCCACTTGACGAGCGAAGGCCGGGTGCGTTGCATCGAAGGGGTTGTCCTCTCATACAAAGAAGTCAACGACGCGGTGGTGGAGGCGGTGCGAACGTGGCGCTTTACGCCCAGCCGGCTGAACGGCTCAGTTGTACCGTCGGCGATCATGATCCCGTTTCGGTTCATTTTGCCGTGATGTACGAGACAAGAAGACAGGCTATCTTTCTCCGTCCCATTCGAGGTTACCGATGAATCGTTGGATCCCGCTGCTTGCTTGGATGGCGCTGGCAGGGTGCGACACCTCGCCAGCGACGCCCATGCCCGCTGACTCTCCCGACGAAACGGTAGAAGTAGACCCTGCGCATCGGCGGATGGGCCGGATGATCGCGTACTGGTCGATGGACGACCTGCGGGTGCGCAACGCCGTCACGCGCCGCCCGGCACAGTCCGTTTCGGGCGTGGAGCCGACGACCGACCGCCGGGGACGCCGAGGCAAGGCGCTGGCGTTTACGGGCACGGGCAAGGTGGTGGTCGGCGACATCCTGAACTCCCTCCAACCGCCGTTTACGATGACGGCGTGGGTGCGGCTGGACCGGGACAGCATCGGGGCGATCCTCAACTCCGACGCTACGCCGCCCGGAGAAACGTCCTACGCGGGCTTCGGCTTGCAGGTGACGAACGGCCAACTGCGCACGCACCTCACCGACGGCCTCGGCTACGGCCCCTACCACCGGGTGAGCAAGGAGGCCGTTGCCCCGATGGACGCGGGGAAGTGGTACCACGTCGCGGCGGTCGTCCGGGGCGACCGTGACTACACGCTGTACATGAATGGGAATGACGTCGGCGGCATCTACACGGGCTACGGCGGGCCGCTGGCGCACAACGAATGGCCGCTGGTGATCGGGAACGGCCTTGTGGGGGCGCTCGACGAGGTGGCGATCTACAGCCGCGCCCTTACGCAGCGAGACGTGCGGCAGCTGCTTGGGAACGTGCGGCGACGTTAGGCCGGCTGCTTGCGCGTGGGCGTGGGCAAGTGCGCGAAGGCGAGGGCGGCGCGCGTTGTCGAGGCTCCAACCGGCACCGCGATTTTCTCGCCCGCTGCCGCGTCGAGGTCGTCTTGCGAGAAGTTGAGCAGCCGCTCCAGCACGCCGCCGAGCGTCAGCTCTTGGATGACGAGGCTGCGCAACCGTCCGGCCCCGGCGAAGCCCTTGAAGTAGCCGCCGTACATCCGCCGCATCTCCAGCACGCCCTTGCGCTCGCCCAGCCACTCGCATTTGAGCGTGGCGTGTTCGGCCACCGTGCGCATCCGCTCGTCCCACGTCGGGCCGGGCAGGTGCTCGCCGGTGTCGAGGAAATGGCGCGTCTCGCGGAAGATCCACGGGTTGCCGATGGCTCCGCGCCCGATCATCACCCCGTCCACGCCGGTTTCGTCGAACATCGCTTTGGCACGCTCCGGGCTGTCGGCGTCGCCGTTGCCGATGAGCGGAATCGACAAGCCCGCCTCGTCCTTGATGCGCCGCAGCCAGTTCCACCGCGCCGAGCCGGTGTACATCTGCGCCCGCGTACGCGCGTGGATCGTGACCGCCGCCACGCCGAGGCGTTCGAGCATCCGCACCACGTCGAGCACGTTGATCGTCTCGTCGTTCCAGCCGAGGCGCGTCTTGACCGTCACCGGGCGCGTCGTGCCCTCGATCACCGCCGCCGTGAGCGCCTCCATCTTGGGCAGGTTGCGGAGGATGCCCGCGCCGCCGTCGTGGCACACGACCTTCTTCACCGGACAGCCGTAGTTGATGTCCACGAGATCCGGCTGGGCGGGTTCGAGGTACGGCACGGCCCGGCGCAGCTCGTCTTCGTCGCCGCCGAAAATCTGGATGGCGACGGGCCGCTCCTCGTCGTACACGTCGAGTTTTTGCAGCGACGACTTGGCCTCGTGGACGATGCCGCCGGCAGAGACGAACTCGGTGTAGACCATATCGGCCCCGTACCGCTTGCAGAGCAGACGGAACGGCGGATCCGACACGTCCTCCATCGGGGCGAGAAGCAGCGGACGCGGGCCAAGGTCGAGATGGGCGAGGCGCAAGGTGCGAAGTGCGAAGTGCGAAGTGCGAAGTGCGAAGTGCGAAGGGTTGCAACCGAGCACCGTGCGTTGGTTCCGCACCGTCCCGTCCAGCCTGTCGGGAAACCGTCCTCCGCAACCTCGGCGTTGGTTTTCCGTAGCGACGATCCAAACCCCGTCCCGCCGATGCGCCGTTTCGCTGCTTCCGCTTCGCTTGTCCTCGTCGCCGCCGTCACCTCTGCCGGGTGCTTGATGGTTGGCGGGCCGCACCACCGTATGGGCCACTTCGGCGGTTTCTTCGGAAGAGGCTTCGGCAAACTGCTGATCCTCGCGCTTCAGATCATGGCCGTCGTGGAAATCCTCCAGCGGTCGGATCTGCCGAAGGACAAGCAGGCGATCTGGTCGCTGGTCGTCCTGCTGCTGCCCGTGGTCGGGCTGATCGCCTACGCCATCTGGGGGCGTGGGCACCGCTGCTGCACGCGGCCCTCGGCTTCGGACGCGCAGGCGTAAACGAACCGCCTCACACCGACGCGACCTGTAGGTTCGAAACTCACCCTCATCCCGCTTTTTTGCTATGACCCGCTCGACTCTTTCACTCGCTCCGCTGGCCGCTTTGGCGGCTGTGCTCACCGGCTGCGGCCCCAGTTTGTACAACGTGGCGAGAGGCCGTGCAGAATGGGGATGCATAGGGGCCATCTGGGTAATCCTCGCCGTTTTTGCTTTGCTCGACCTGCTCAAGTCAAAACGAGATACCACCAGCAAGTTGCTTTGGGGGTTGGTCATTGTGGCCGTGCCGGCAGGATTAGGCGCAGTGCTCTACCATTTCTTTGGCAAGAAAGGCTGATCGGCGGCTGGATCGGCATTTCACCGTAACGAGACGGGCGGCGGGTTATCTTGCCGTCCGTTTCTTTGCTTATGCGCACCCCCCTCGGCATCGGCCTCGTCGTGGGCGCCGTGATTCTGCTCACGCTGCTGGCCCTCATCCATCTCACCTTCAGTCCCCGCCGCCCGGGGCGCTGGCTGTGGCTGATCGTGATCGTCGTGCTTCCGGTGCTGGGGCCGCTGCTCTACGCCGTCGCCGGGAGCCGCGCCGATCCGGAGGACTGGGACGAATACGAGGCGTACCGCGCCGAACACGCGCCCGCCCCGGTGCTCGCCGCCCCGGCGCAGACGGAGCCGGTGCAACCCGCCCTGGTGGAAACGACGCCTACCGCGACGCCGACGCCGTCGGACGTGTACCGCGACGACATCGACGCGCCCGCCATCGCGGTCTCTGCGGTGGACGAGGGTTCGACCGAAGACGAGACGTCGCCGGACTTTACGGTGCGCGACGACGGGGCGGCGCTGCCGAATTTTGCCGTCCGCGACGTGCACGTTCCGCTCACCGACGACGTGCCGAGCGAATCGGCCTACGATTCGCTGGATGCGCAGCCTCTCGCCGCCGATCTGCTGACAGAGGACGAGGCCGAATCCCGCGACGGCGACGCGCAGGAGACGGAGGCGTACGAGGCGACCGACGTGCCCACGGTGGAGGTGGAAGATCCGTCCGAAGCGCCGCCCCTTTCTTCCGTGCCTGCCGACGAGCCTTCCGAGGCTGCCGCACGCCCCGACCCTCCGCGCGACCACCTCCGCGCCCGCCGCCGCAAATCCCGCTGACGATGCGCCTGTTGCTCGCTGCACTCGGACTGCTCGTTGCCTCGTCGGCCTTTGCGGCACGCGTGGATACGCTCGACGTACCGAGCGCGGCAATGGGGCGCACGGTGAAGGTCGTGGTGGCCGTGCCGGAGGCTGCCGGGCGCTTTCCGTCTGTGTTTCTGCTGCACGGCGCGGGCGGCGCGTACTGGAACTGGCCGCGCCGCCTCGACCAGTACGGCGTGGGATTCGGACGGCTGGCCGACCGCTTTGGATTGGTGCTCGTTGCGCCCGATGGCGGCGTGGAATCGTGGTACCTCGACAGCCCGCTGGATGCGTCGTCGCAGATGGCGACGTTTGTCGGCGACGAGTTGCCCGCGTGGGTCGATGCCCAGCTTCCGACGTTGGGCGAGCGTCGCTACCGCGCCATCGTAGGCCTGTCGATGGGCGGCCACGGCGCGTTCTACCTCGCCCTGACGCGCCCGCAAACGTTCGCTGCGGCCTCGGCGCTTTCCGGCGGTATCGACCTGACGACCCGCACCGACAGCTGGGGCAAGGCTCGGCACCTCGGCCCGTACGCCGCCGATACGTCGCTCTGGAACGCGCATTCGGTCTACCAGATCGTCCGCGACCGTCCGGCTCCCGATCCGATGCCCGCGCTGATGCTCGACTGCGGGATCGAGGACGTGTTTGCTCCGGCCAACCGCCGCCTCCACGCGCTGCTGATGGATCGGAAGATCGCCCACGACTACGTCGAACGTCCCGGCGGGCACAACTGGTCGTACTGGACGCGCACGCTGCCGTACACGCTGACGTTTTTCCGCGAGACGTTCGATGCCGTGCGGCCGGCTTTGACACGTTAGGATCGCCGCCTGTCATGTCCGACCTCACAGCGCTCAGCCGGTTTATGAGTTATGCGCTTCGGCACGCGCCGGAGGCCGCGGGGCTTGAACTGGACGGCGAAGGGTGGGCCGAGGTGTCCGATTTGGTGCGGGGCGCGCAAGCGGCGGGGCATCCGCTCACCGACGCACTCCTGCGCAAGATCGTTCGCACCAGCGACAAACAGCGCTTCCGGCTCTCCGACGACGGCCGGCGCATTCGAGCCAGTCAAGGCCATTCCGTCGCCGTCGATCTCCAACTGTCCCCGGTGGTGCCGCCGGAGACGCTCTTCCACGGAACGGCCACGCGGTTTCTGGCCGCCATTCAGGCTGAAGGGTTGAAGCCGGGATCGCGGCAGCACGTTCATTTGTCGGATACGGAGGAGACGGCCACCGCCGTCGGTCGGCGGCACGGGCGAGCCGTGGTGCTGCGGGTTGCCGCCGGGGCGATGCACCGCGACGGTTTCGCGTTTTATCGCTCCGAAAACGGCGTGTGGCTCACCGAGCACGTCCCGCCACGCTTCCTCGATGCGCCGATGCCGGATCGCCGTTAGCGATTCCCCAGCGTCCAGCCCAGCCACGCCAGCGCGAGGCCGCCGAGGACGCTCGCAAGGACGTAGGCCGCCGCCGCGCCGGTACGCCCGCTTTGGAGCAGGTCGAGGGCGTCAAGCGAGAAGGCGGAGAACGTGGTGAAGCCGCCGAGCACGCCGACGATGCCGAACGCCCGCGCCGCGTCTTTGCCCGCGAGCAGCCCGGCCAGTGCGCCGATCAGCAGCGAGCCGACGAGGTTGACGGCCAGCGTCGCCCACGGAAACGCCGCCGCGCCCGCACGGGGCAGGGCCGTCGCCACGCCGTAGCGCAGCACCGCGCCGAAGCCGCCGCCGAGAAAGACATACAAAACAGCCATAGGCTTCTCGTGCATTGTTTATTTTGTATAGAATAAGATTCGTAAATTACACCATACACCATACACCATACACCATACACCATACACCATACACCATACACCATACACTATACACCATACACCATACACCATACACCATACACCATACACCATACACCATACACTATACACTATACACCATACACCATACACCATACACCATACACCATACACCATACACCATACACCATACACCATACACCATACACCATACACCATACACCATACAACATACACCTAAAGCACTTCCAGCTTGGCGAAGCGGAGTTTAAGTTTTTTCGTCCCGGCGTCGTCGAAATGGACGGAGATGTTGGCCTGATCGCCGCGCCCTTCGATGCCGAGAACTTTGCCCAACCCGAACGTGGCGTGCCGCACCCGTGCGCCGGGCGCGAGTTCGCCGCCGCCCGACGGCACGTCGTACTCCACCCGCGTCTCGCCGCGTGGACGAATCGCAGGCGTCGCCCGCAGGCTCTGCCGGAAGTAGTGGGGGTCGAGGTCGTCGTACGATGTTCGGCCGGTGGGCTTGGCGGCCTGTCGTCCGCGAGCGGGCGTCTCGCCCTCGTCGTATTCGATGCGCCGCCCGGTGGGCGAGGGGGCTTTCCGCGTGGGCGTCATCTCCCCGAAACTGCGCTGGAACCGGTCGGGGCGGCTTTGGAACGCCTCGCCGGACTCGTGCCGCAGCACCTCTTCGTCCAGTTCCTCCATGAACCGGCTGCGCACGGCGGGTTCGTCTTTGCCGTAGCGGAAGCGGCTCTTGGCGTGGGTGAGAAACAGCCGCTCCTCGGCGCGCGTCACGCCCACATAGAACAGCCGCCGCTCCTCCTCCACGCCCTTGGCGTCCTGCGCAGCCTTGGCCATCGGGAAGAGGTTTTCCTCCAGTCCAGCGATGAACACGACCGGGAATTCGAGGCCCTTTGAGGCGTGCAGCGTCATCAGCGTCACCTTGTTGTCGGTGTCCTCGGTCGTGTCGGCGTCGGTGAGCAGCGTCACCTCCTGCAAGAACGTGGCGAGGCTGCGGCCCTCCCCGGCGGCGATGTGCTCGGCGAGGGCGGAGACGAGTTCTTCGACGTTTTCGGCCCGCGCCTGCGCCTCGGGCGTGTTCTCGGTGCGAAACTCGGTGAACAGCCCCGCGCCTTCGAGGAGCGTTCGGGCGACCTCGGCGGCGTCCTGCGAGGCGAGTGCGACGGCCTTGGAGGCGAGGAGAAACTTGAACTTCTCAAGGCTGGTCTTGGCCCTTCCGGTGATGCCCGCCTCCGCCGCCTCGTCGAGCGCGTGCCAGAGCGAAAGGCCCTTGGCGTCGGCGTACGCGGCCAGCCGGTCGAGGCTCGTGTCGCCGATGCCGCGCGCCGGGTAGTTGATGATGCGCCGCAGGCTCGCCGCGTCGTTGGGGTTGACCAGCAGCCGCAGGTAGGCGAGCGCGTCCTTGATTTCCTTGCGCGTGTAGAACGAGACGCCGCCGACGAGCCGGTACGGAATCCCGGCGCGGCGCATCGCGTCTTCGAACGACCGGCTCTGGGCGTTGGTGCGGTAGAGCACGGCAAAGTGCTTGTAGGGCCGCCCCTCGCGCATCTGGATGTCCCGGATGCGCCGCTCCACCTTCATCGCCTCGTCGCGCTCGGACTGCGCCTCCAGCACATACACGAAATCGCCCTCGCGGTTGTCCGTCCAGAGGTCTTTCTTGAGCTGCTCCTTGTTGCGGGTGATGATGGACTGCGCCAGCCGCAATATCCGCCCGGTCGAGCGGTAGTTCTGTTCGAGGCGGATCGTTCGGGCGTTCGGATAGTCGCGCTGGAACGAGAGGATGTTGCCGATGTCGGCCCCGCGGAAGGCGTAGATCGACTGCGCATCGTCGCCCACGACGCACAGGTTGCCGTGCGCGGCCGCGAGCATCCGGGCCACCGTGTACTGGGCCTTGTTGGTGTCCTGGTACTCGTCGATGTGGACGTACTGCCACTTCTGCTGGTACTTTTTCAGGACGTCTGGATGCTGCTCAAAGAGCACGATCGGCTTGAGCAGCAGGTCGTCGAAGTCCATCGCGTTGGCGGCCCGAAGCGCCTTTTCGTACTCCGGATACAGCATCGCCGCCTTGTCCTGCGCGTCGCCCTTGGTGATGCGCCCGTACTCCATCGGCCCCACCATCGCGTTCTTCGCCGATGAGATCAGGCTGCGCATCGTGCGGGGCGTGTACGTTTTGGCGTCGATCTTGAGGCGTTCCATCAGCGCCCGCATCAGCCGCTCGGAGTCGTCGGTGTCGTAGATCGAGAAGTCCTTGGAGTAGCCGATGGCCTCGGCCTCGCTGCGGAGCACGCGGGCGAAGACGCTGTGGAACGTGCCCATCGCGATGCCGCGCGCCGCCTCGTCGCCCACGAGCGCCCGGACGCGGGCCTGCATCTCGCGGGCGGCCTTGTTGGTGAACGTTAGGGCGAGGACGTTCCACGGACGGGTGCGGCCGGTGGCGAGCAGGTAGGCGATGCGGTGGGTGAGCGTGCGCGTCTTGCCCGAGCCCGGCCCGGCGATGATGAGCACCGCGCCGTCGAGCGCGGTGGCGGCCTCGCGCTGCGCCGGGTTCAGCCCTGCGACGATGGCCTCGGCGTCGAGCTGAGCGAGCGGACGAGGACGGTCGGGGCGGGTCTCAGACCCGCCCGTACGAGCGTCGTGGGCCGCGTCCGCCGGGTGCGGCGCGTCGTCGGCAGGCGGCAAATCGAGGGAAAACTGACGCATTGGCGAAGGTCAAGGGCCGAAGTTCGAACGCCGACGGGAAGGGGAAACGGCGCTTCGGCGCTGCTCCCATCCGACGGCCTCTGCTCGTACCGGACGGGCGGCAATCGGTTCAGCGACGGGCTGGCGGAGCACGTCGCGGCAGAGAAACGCCACCGCGTTGAACGCTTGCTGCTGGGTCTTGGCCGCCACGTTTCGGGCCGTGGCCAGATGCGTGAGAAACGATGCGACGTGCGAGGCGTCAAGCGTCGCCGGGTGAATGATTCCGTGGAACCGGATGTAGCGGAGGCAGGCTTTCTCGGTGACGTACGAAAGGTGGCGGACACGGGCGACGGCGCGGGCATCGTCGAGCAGGCGGGGCGGGTCGTGGGACGTCGGGCATTCGGCATAACAGGTCAGCGTTATAGACATTTATTTTCGCGGCGCATACCCTCCTCGGCGAAAAAAAGCGTGCGCCGTGTATCCTTGCGCATTGCGCCGTCGGCATTTGCGCTGTATGTTACGCCCGTTATGCCGACACCTCGTCCGCATAACACCCGAGTGTTCCGCTCAATCACTGGTTATGCATCTCCTCCTGCCCCGGGTATAATGACCTCCGGACCAAGCGTCTTCCTCAGCCATTCTAGCGTTGATAAGTCGTTCGTTAGGCGACTGGCGGAGGAGTTGCGCGCACGAGGGGCGGATGTCTGGATTGACGAGAGGGGGATTGCTCCAGGCGAGCGCTTGGTCGAAGCCGTGGCGAAGGCTGTTACTGTTTCTGATTTCTTCCTCATCATACTCTCCCCCGACTCTGTAGCATCGGAATGGGTCAAGGATGAGCTTGATATGGTAAACGCATTGGAGAAGTCAAGATCATGCACCTCAGTTATTCCCGTCCTTTATCGACAATGCAGAATACCACCTCACCTGTCAGGACGTCTTTATGTTGATATGTCAGATTCTAGCTTGTGGTCTCGAGGATTGGATGCCCTCAGCATCCGAATAGGTCTTAGTGATGCAGATTCTGCTAGTTTAGTTCAACGAGTAGACCTTATCCAGAAAGCGGCCATCGCCCTCTCTCTTCTTGGCAGTCAGACTGCTGCAGCTGCGTCAATACTGCTTAGGCAATCTCTCGATCACGGCCACTTTACTGTAGGCCCATCCAGCCCTGACTCAATCGATCAGGCCGCTAAGTTGTTGTTGAGTGTGGGAGCCATTGAAGAGGATGAGGCTAAGAGCCCGAGATGGGGGTTCACTTACACTGCTATAGCTAAGCGTGAGCGGGTGTGTGGTATCCGCAGTGCCTAATCCAGCCCTCACGGTCTGATGCACGCACCGCCGCCACCGACGACGACAGCCCTGCAAGCAGCGCCTCCCATGTGTCCAAACGCG
>Ga0209369_1001026_pt1 | contig 17553 bp, 15 predicted proteins | sample EBPBio142010_DNA_FD_185865 | JGI IMG/M metagenome (GOLD analysis project Ga0209369, IMG submission 185865) | Wastewater treatment Type I Accumulibacter community from EBPR Bioreactor in Madison, WI, USA - Reactor 1_10/4/2010_ DNA (SPAdes)... | ecosystem: Engineered > Bioreactor > EBPR >... | reverse complement strand
TCGCCTGCATCCCGACACGCTGGCCGTCTGCAGCTGGCGCGCGGCGCGCAAACGCTACTACCGCGAGCTCTTGCAGGCCCATGCAGAGGCTCAGGTTCGGGCGCAAGTCGCCTGTAAGTGATTGGCGTTCCTCGATCCGCATTTTCCAATCCGCCCGGCCTTCTGGCCGGGCCTTCTCATTTCTGGAGGTACCATGGCCGATTATTTCACCCACTTTTCCTGCGTCCTCGACGTGGGATCGCCCGAAAAGGCTAACGCGGCGCTCGATCTTCTGACCCGCCTGCATCTCGACGAGGAAGGATCGGACGATCCGGCATATTCGGGCTTTGCGATGTCGCAGCAGGACGGTCCCGGTAACTCAATCCTCTGGTTCCAAGACGATGAGGGGGAAGGCGATATCAAAGGCGTCATACGCTTCGTGCTTTGCCTCGCCGAAGAGATCGATCTCACCGGTCTCTGGGGGTTCGAAGTCGCTTACACCTGTTCCCGGCCCCGATTGGACGCCTTCGGCGGTGGCGCGCATGTCATTGACCTCGGAAAGCGGAAATCCATCGGCTGGACCAGCACGCATGAATGGCTTGAGGCCGCGCTCCGTGGGGAGGACTTCGATGCCTTCTGTAATGGGGCCAGTGCAGTCAATAGGTAATTTCCAAACGAATGCGCCTTCGAAGCTGAGCGCTACGAGGGCAAGGCTCGGCGGAACGGACAAGTCTTGGCAGGTACCCCCCGCTGGCGCTTTCGATACCGTTCCATCGGTTATGATCCTACACCGGTTCGCGCTTCTGTCCGTGGTCGACGCAGTGGTCGCCAACTTGATGCTGGTTCATTGCGGTTTCCGCGCGCCTATCTGAGATACGTGCTCGAAGCGGAGGCTCCGGCGACAAGGCATCGAACGGCGTCATCGGAAACCGCGTCCTGGTGAGGACCTCGATGGCCGGTCCTTAGGACGGCCAGATTGTTGTTTTCATTCGCGGCGGCTCGACGGGCTTGCTTTAAATCTGTCTGGCGGCCTGGAACTCTCTGTTGTCGACCCACATGCGATGCAGAATTACGCCCATCCTGCGGGCCAGCGCGACCGCCGCTCGTTTCGCTCCACGCCGACGAACAACTCGCTCCGCCCATGCGCGCAGCCAAGTCTGCTTTTTCGAGCGATGGATTACCACTGTGGCAGCTTGATAAAGTGCGGTCCGCATATCCAGATCGCCAGCTTTGGTGATACCGCCGACAATGTCCGTCTCTCCGGACTGGTAGCGACGAGGGGTCAAACCGATTGCCGGACCGACATCCTTCGACCGCCGGAACCTGCCGGGGTCATCTATGGAGGAACGGACAGTCAGAGCAACGACCGAGCCGATGCCGGGCATAGTCATCAGCAAGCGACAAACCGGATCCTCGCGCGTGATGTCCCGTGCCATGCGTTCAAGGCGCACAAGCTCGCTGCGCAACGCAGCTCGAGCCCTGAGCATCGGTTCGATTGAAAGCTGGATGAGCTTGTTGCCCTCGGTCAATTCGCGAACCCGGTCTTCAAAGCTGACTTTGCCGATCCGACCAAGTCGAAGTCCGAAATTGCGCAGCATGCCCCGAATAGACATCTCGATGTTGATAGCGGCGTCTTGCACGGATCGGCGCGCGCCGAGAAGCACCCTCAGCTCCTGCGCGGAAAGCGACTTGCAATGGACTGGCCGGAACCAGCCCATTTGCAGCAAGCGGGCCAGGCCAGCAGCATCGCGGCGATCGGTCTTTACCGGCGCCGCTTTCAAGGCGGCTTTTACTTGCCGGGTCTCCATCAGCACTACCGGCAGTCCAAGGTCGATCAAAGATTTATGAAGCCACTGGGACAAGGGTCCGGCTTCGATACCGATCGCTTCTACCACTCCCGGCATGCTCCTGATGCAGGCGTTCAATGCCCCGGGGTCACTTGCAACTTTCGTTTCCTTCAAAAGCTTGCCGTGTTCGTCCACGGCGCAAACCGCAGAATTCTCGAGAGATACGTCAATGCCAACGAAAACACCCATAGGTCACTCCCCTCTTGATCCCAATGACAGGCAGCCTGAATCAAGCAACGAAGCGCCCGAATTTCCCAGCGGGAAAAGTTCGGGATCCGCTTCAGCGCCGGGCGGCCGCCCCATTACGGCATCTGAGGTCATCTGCACCACGGTTTATCAGTTCCCGGAACTTTCCGACACTGCCAAGGAGGAGGCGCGCAGCTGGTATCGCGAACTCGGGCCCCATGACGACTGGCGGGACGCGGTCTACGAGGATTTCGAACGGGTCTGTGAAATCCTCGGCATTCGTTTGAAGACCACGCCCGTTCGCCTGATGAGCGGTGGGACAAGACAGAAACCCTGCATCTGGTTTTCCGGGTTCTGGAGCCAAGGCGATGGAGCGTCGTTCGAATGCTACTGGTCCCACGCCCGGGGCGCCGCCGCGCACATCCGGGACTACGCCCCGACGGATGCGACTCTGCATGGCATCGCCGACCGCTTGCAGGCCATCCAGCGGCGGAACTTCTACCAGCTCGCCGCCGAGGTCAGCCACCGTGGCCGCTACTATCACGAATACACCATGTCGGTGGACGTCACGCGCGACAGCCCGACCTGGCAGCCGCCCACCGAAGATGCTGAAGAGATCGTGACCGAAGCCCTGCGTGATCTCGCCCGCTGGCTCTACCGCCAGCTTCAAGCCGAATACGACCATCTGACTTCAGACGAGGCAATCGAAGAGAGGATCATCGTCAACGAGTACACCTTCACCGAAGGAGGGCGGCGGTTTGGGCGAGAGAGCGAGCGGTTCATTTGATCTTTACAATGAGACCATATGAACTATGTTAGTGGCAATGGAGGACAACATGCAAGTCGCAGAGAAGATCCGAGAACCTGCCCAGATCAACGCCGTTGCGCTGAAGGCTTATGCCCGCGTGGCCGACGCTTGGGGTCTCAGCCTGAAGGAAGCGGCGGGCCTCGCCGACATGTCGGAGAGTACGTGGAAGCGCGCGAAGAAGCCAGATTTTGCGGGGGAACTCACCAAGGACCAACTATTGCGGCTCAGCGCTGTGATCGGCATCTACAAGTCGCTCGAGCTTTATTTCTCCGAGCCACTGGCTCGAAGCTGGTTCGCCCGGCCGAACACCGGTCCGCTGTTTGGTGGTAACCGTCCGGTCGACACTGCTATCGACGGCGGTTTGCCGCAGATCCTTGCGGTGCGGACCTATCTTGACGCGTTGCGTGGTGGGGCATGAAGCAGACCGAGATTTCCGATCGCGGTCTCGTTCGCCTCCTGCCCGCCACCTACCACAAGCCGCCATCTCTGCGCGGTCTTGTCGATACCGATGACGAGATGGAGATCTTGGCAGAGATTGAGGGCCTGACCAGCGGTCGTCTTCTTGCGGAACGTGGCCGCAACCCGCATCTGGACCCGCGCGAGCTTGCTTGGCAGCGCCGCAGCCGAGACCTGCGCATTTATGGTGACAGTCATGTCAACGCAGCCTTCACCTACACCCGTGCAGGCGGAAACCGCTTCAACACTGAGGAGCGCGGTGCTTGGTACTGCGCATGGGATGTGATGGTTTCCGTCAGCGAGGTGGCCTGGCATCGGACGCGGGAGCTTGGCTTTACGGGCAGCTTTAATGACAGCGCGCGCTATGTGGAAATGTTGGCCGATTTTATCGGGGTGTTCGACGACATGACCGATGAGCCGGATCATCCTGCCCTGCATCCGGATCCGGTGGTCGGATATCCCGAAGGTCAAAGCTTGGCCCAGCATCTGCGCCGGGCCGGATCCCGGGGCTTGATCTATCCTTCAGTTCGGGCTCCGGCGCCCGGTGGGAATTGCCTGGTCTGCTTTGAGCCACACGCCATCCAGAGCGTCCGTCCGGGCGCGTCTTGGGATCTTGTTTGGGATGGGACGCCGCACTACTCGATTACGGCGGTCGGCTAACAAGTTACAGCGCATGCTCCCTCGGAGGTCCGAAAAATGAAATCAGCAAATGGCAACAGCCCTGACATCACAAACTTGAAGCCATGTGACTATCAGGCGTTCTTCGAGGCTTTGGACGCCCGGTCGTCACCGACGGAAGCGCTACGGATCGCATTTCTCAGGCAGAAGAAATCCTTCGGTGATCCGGACGCCAACACGTCATCCGCTGACTGATACTCGTCACCGGTTCCCGTCGATCCACTTCGACATCAGGCCCTTGTCTCGGAAGCACTCGTCCGGAACGGCGCGCCGCTTGATCCGGGCGAGCCGCTCGGCAAAGGCGACCTGCTTGGAGGACGGCAGCTGGTCGAGCGCGGAGACCGGTTTCAGCTTGGCCTGCGCATCGATCCAAGAACTCAAAGCCCGCCGGTCCTGCTGCACCTCCCAAGGTAACAGCGTCTGGTTCTTGAGCGCCAGTGACCGCGCGTAGGCGATCTGCTTGGGCGTGACGGGTACTGCAAAACTGGTGTCTTCCATCGGAGAAACTCCTTTGCGGCTTGGTCTTTATATATAGAACATAACAGGAACAAAATCAACCACCGCTCTGCCAAGGATCGAGATCCGAGAGGCAGAGGCAGGTTGGGGCAGGAGGAGCTGGAAGGTTGCGCGAGAGCGCCTTCGGCTCTGCCAATTTCCCCAACCTGAGGTGTTCTGATGACGTTCCAACCGTTGATCCCGACCGTGCTGACGCCGGTCGTTGTTCCTGTCCTGCCTGATCCTGCCTCCGCGATCCTCGCAGTTGCCGAGGCGCTGCAGCCCGATCTGGCGCAGGGGTTTCAGATCGATGCGCTGCGCCTGCGGCTTGAGATGGAGCGCGCCTTCGGTGGCTCCGATGCGACAGGCGCCTGGGATTGGAAGCTGGCTTATGAGGCGGGCGAGGTGGCACTTGTCCTCTTCCTGCGGAAATTCGGCCGCGCCCTGCTGGCGCGGGCTGGATCACTTGACGCACTGATGCCGATCCTCGCCAAAGTTTCGGGGCTTCTGCCAACCCATACGCGGCGGTCTGAAGAAATGGAGCGATTCCAGCAATTCTCGACGCCGCTGCCCATGGGGCTTACGGCCTTGGCCGCCGCAAAGATCACCCACGCGGACTTGGTCCTCGAGCCTTCGGCCGGAACGGGGCTTCTGGCGATCCTCGCCGAAATCGCGGGCGGCAGCCTCGCGCTGAACGAGTTGGCCGACACCCGCGCCGACCTTCTGCGACTGCTGTTTCCGGGCTGCCCGGTCACTTGCTTTGACGCCGCGCAGATTGACGATCATCTCGACGCGGGCATGCGCCCGAGCGTCATCCTGATGAACCCGCCATTCTCGGCCATGGCCAACGTCGATGGTCGGACGACTGAAGCGACGGCGCGTCACCTCCGTTCGGCGCTTGCGCGCCTTGCGCCCGGCGGCCGCCTTGTCGCCATCACCGGTGCCGGCTTCGCGCCCGATGCCCCGGCCTGGGCCGAGACCTACGCCCGCTTGACCGAAACCGCACATCTCATCTTCACAGGCGCTGTGTCTGGTGCTGCCTTCGCCAAGCACGGCACCAGTTTTGAGACGCGGATTTCGGTCTTCGACAAATGCCGTGGTGGCGAGATGGGTCGCGTCACCGCTGACCTGCGTCAGCCAACGTCTCCGGATGTAGCGCATCTCCTCGCCCGAATCACCGCCGAAGTTCCGCCGCGCTTTGAGTCGGATCAGGCCGCACCAGCAAGTCAGAGCCGTTCTTCCCTCTTCCCGGGAAACTCTGCCCCCTCCACGCGCAAGGCCATCGGCACATCTCGCGCGACTTCTGCGGCCCAGCCCGCGCAAGCCATCCCTACGATCGAGGCTGAAGATCTGGCCTACACCCTGCGCGAGGTGCGCGAGAACGATGATACCGCGCGCCTGTCGGATGCCATCTATGAGACCTTCCGCCTGCAGGCGATCGATATCCCCGGCGCGGTCCCACACCCGACCAAGCTCGTGCAATCGGCGGCGATGGCGTCGGTCATACCCCCAAAACCTTCCTACCGTCCGAAACTCCCTGCTACCGTCAAGTGCTGTGGCCTGCTCTCCGACGCGCAGCTGGAGACCGTGATCTACGCTGGTGAAGCGCACGGCGCCTATCTCGCCGGCTCGTGGACCGTCGATGAGACCGGCGACATGGTCTCGGCCGCGCCCGACGATGCCGCTGATGCCGTCCGCTTCCGTCGTGGGTTTTTCCTTGGCGACGGCACCGGGGCAGGCAAGGGCCGCCAGTCGGCCGGGATTCTGCTCGACAACTGGTGCCAGGGCCGCCGCAAAGCGCTCTGGATCTCGAAGAGCGACAAGCTGCTGGAGGATGCGCAGCGCGACTGGTCGGCGCTTGGCCAGGAGCGGTTGCTCGTCACGCCGCTGTCGCGCTTCGCGCAAGGCCGCGACATCCCGCTCTCGGAAGGCATCCTCTTCACCACCTACGCCACGCTGCGATCGGAAGAACGCGGGGCCAAGAAGTCTCGCGTCGACCAGATCGTCGACTGGCTGGAGCCTGACTTCGACGGTGTGATCCTGTTTGACGAAAGCCACGCCATGGCCAACGCATCAGGGTCCAAAGGCGAGCGGGGCGACACGGAAGCCTCGCAGCAGGGCAGGGCGGGCCTGCGGCTCCAGCACAAGCTGCCCAATGCCCGCGTGGTCTATGTCTCCGCCACCGGCGCGACAACGGTCCACAACCTGGCCTATGCGCAGCGGCTCGGTCTCTGGGGCGGGGAAGACTTTCCGTTCGCGACGCGAGGGGAGTTTGTCGAGGCCATCGAGGCAGGCGGCGTCGCCGCCATGGAGGTGTTGGCCCGCGACCTGCGGTCTCTTGGCCTCTACACCGCCCGTTCGCTCTCTTATGACGGCGTCGAATACGAGATGCTGGAGCATGCGCTGACCCCAGAGCAGCGCGGCATCTATGATGCCTATGCCGGGGCCTTCGCCATCATCCACAACAACCTTGCCGCTGCGATGGAGGCCGCCAACATCACGGGAGAGAACGGAACGCTGAACCGGCAGGCCAAGTCCGCCGCACGCTCGGCCTTCGAGTCCGCCAAGCAGCGTTTCTTCGGTCACCTTCTGACCTCGATGAAGACCCCCACGCTGATCGCGTCCATCGAGGCCGATCTGGCGGCCGGACATGCCGCCGTTATCCAGATCGTCTCAACCGGCGAAGCGCTGATGGAACGCCGCCTGTCGGACATTCCCACGGATGAGTGGAACGATGTGCGGGTGGACATCACGCCAAGAGAGGCGTGCCTGGACTACCTCGCCCATTCGTTCCCGGTGCAGCTCTACGAGCCGTTCACCGACAGTGAGGGCAACCTGTCCTCGCGGCCTGTCACGCGCGATGGCCAGCCGGTGGAATGTCGCGAAGCCGCGCGCCGCCGCGACGCGCTGATCGAGCATCTGGCCTCGCTGCCGCCGGTGCCGGGGGCGCTGGATCAGATCGTGCAGCGCTTCGGCACCGATCTGGTGGCGGAAGTGACGGGCCGCTCGCGCCGGATCGTGAGGAAGGGCGAAGGGCATCCGGCGCGGCTTGTTGTAGAAAGCCGGGCAGGCTCTGCGAACCTCGCGGAAACCGCCGCCTTCATGGATGACCAGAAGCGCATCCTGATCTTCTCGGATGCGGGCGGCACGGGGCGCAGCTACCATGCCGATCTCGGAGCGAAGAACCAGCGCCTGCGGGTGCATTACCTCTTGGAACCCGGCTGGAAGGCCGATGCGGCCATTCAGGGCTTGGGCCGCACCAACCGTACCAACCAAGCGCAGCCGCCGCTCTTCCGGCCCGTGGCCACGGACGTGAAGGCGGAGAAGCGTTTCCTGTCGACCATCGCGCGCCGCCTCGACACGCTCGGCGCGATCACGCGGGGCCAACGCCAGACCGGCGGGCAGGGGCTGTTCCGCCCCGAGGACAACCTCGAGAGCCTCTATGCCCGCGACGCACTGCGTCAGCTTTATCGCCGCCTCTATCGCGGCGATGTAGCGGGTTGTTCACTCGGGGCCTTCGAGGACGCCACCGGCCTCAGCCTGACTGATGACAACGGGCTGAAGGATGACCTGCCCCCGATCACCACCTTCCTCAATCGCCTGCTGGCGCTAACGATTGCGATGCAGGGCATCCTTTTTACTGCCTTCGAGGAGCTTCTCGCGCAACGCATCGAAGGCGCCATCGCGGCCGGAGTCTATGACCTCGGGCTGGAAACCCTGCGCGCCGAGAGCTTCCGTATCACGGATGCTCGGGTGATCTACACCCATCCCGGTTCCGGTGCAGAAACCCAGCTACTGACCATAGCGCAGAAGATCCGCAATGCACCGGTCTCCTTGGCGGACGCGCTGGACTGGCTCGATGAGCCCAAGGCACGCCTTCTGGTCAACAGCCGCTCGGGCCGCGCCGCCTTGCAGGTGCCCGCGACCAGCCTGATGCTGGACGACGGCACCATCGAGCCACGCCTGCGTCTGATCCGGCCAACCGAAACCCAAACCTTCCCGGTCAAGATGATGGAGGACACACACTGGCTAGATGCCGACCGCGCGGCGTTCACCGTCGCCTGGACCGCGGAACTGGCCGAGGTGCCCGAGTTCTCGGAATCCTCGCTGCACATCGTCGCGGGGCTTCTGTTGCCGATTTGGAAACAGCTGCCGCAGGACGAAACCCGCGTCTACCGGCTGCAGACCGATGACGGCCAGCGCATCATCGGCCGCCGTGTCTCGCCCGCTTGGGTCGCGACCACGCTTACCGACGACGCGCCAAAACTCACGGCCGCGCAGGTCCATGCCCTCATTCTGGAGGGCAAGACCGTGGTGCGGCTGGCTCAAGGGATGGAGTTGCACCGGTCTCGGGTCATGGGCGTGAACCGGATCGAGCTCTCCGGGTTCACGGAAGCGCAGAAGGACCGGCTCAAGGCCGATGGCTTTTTCTCGGAAATCATCGCCTGGAAGCTTCGCCTGTTCTGTCCGACGGATTCCGGCGGTGTGAAAGTGCTGGATCATCTGCTTGCACGTTTCCCCATCCAGGGTCTACATGCACGCAAAGGTTGTTAATCGTGTGTGCCATGTCATTGGAAACAGAAGATCTGTTGCGGGATCTTTCGCAAAATGCCGAAAGCGTTTGCCGTCACTATCTTCCCGCCGGGAGGCGGGAAGGTTCCTACTGGATGGTCGGCGATCTGCAGAATAATCCAGGTAGATCGCTGTTTGTCAGGCTGACTGGTCCCACTTCGGGGGCCGGTGCCGCCGGAAAATTCACCGACAGCGCAACCGGCGAACATGGTGATCTCCTCGACATCATTCGCGAACGCACGGGGATCACCCGCTTTCCCGACCTTCTGGCCGAGGCCCGCGCGCACCTTGGCCGTCCGCACACGGTTCTCCCGGATTCCAGTTCCCCGCGCAGCCGAAAATCCCCCTCGGGTACGCCAGCAGCAGCGGCGCGCTTGTTTGCGGCTTCGCTGCCTTTGGCGGGTTCTTTGGCCGAGGTCTACTTGCGCACCCGGGGCATCACCCAAGCGGTGCCGAGTGCAACCCTGCGCTTTCACCCGAAGTGCTGGCATCGGGATGAGGGCCAGACCAAGCCTGTCCCCAGACCTGCGATGATCGCTGCGGTCACCGATGGGGCAGGGGCCTTGCAGGGCGTGCACCGTACCTGGTTGGCATTTGACGGACAGGACAAGGCGGCTATCGACACACCGCGTCGGGCTATCGGTCACCTTCTGGGCAATGCCGTCAGGATCGCTCCTGCAGATCAAACCCTCGTGCTGGGGGAAGGCATCGAGACCATGCTCTCTGTTCGCGAGGCGGCACCTTCTTTGCCCGTCTGGGCGGCACTCTCGTCGGGTCACCTCGGAGCCGTCCTGTTGCCGGATGGATTGCAGCGCCTCTACATCGCCATCGACCGCGATCCGGCGGGTCAGCGCGCGGCAGAAAGGTTGACCGCCAAAGCAACCGAGGCCGGGATAACCGTACGGGTGCTCGAGCCGCGTCTCGGGGATTTCAACGACGATCTCCGATCCCACGGCGCTGAGGCGCTCCGCCAGCATCTGGCTAGCCAGATCGACCCCGAGGATCAGCATCGGCTGACGATCTGAACTCTCGAAGTGCAAAGGCAGTCTGGAAGCGGGGCAAGGTGTCAAGCATCGCTTGAGGAACAGGGTCGCGTCTTTTCCCTCATCTCGGCTGTCGAACCCGCCCGACACCCGCACGTCCTTCAAGAGATGGGCAGGCGGCCGTCAAAGGGGCCGCCCCTTCAAGGACGGTGGGCAACTGATTTCCGCCGGCGGGGCTCGCCCCGCCTTTGCATCGCGAAGCATATGTGGACACCCCCTTCGTCAAGTCTTTCCTCAAAGCGCGTCGAATCCGGTTGGGTGCTTGCATATGTCCGGCCTCGTAGTGCGGCCGGTTGGCCGCGGGCCCTGATGATATCCGCGGATCATGGTCCCTATCAAATCATCGCGCTTTCGGGCGCTGTCTCGCGAACGGGTTTTCCTGATCCCCGGCAAAACCGGTAGTCATCACGCTTCTTGGGCAGACCCTCCGAACTGTTGTGACGCCAGTGCGTCGGAACTTATGCGGCTGTTTCCCCGTAGATGGTCTTGCGTGCCATCACCGCCCAGCAGATCCGTGCCATCTTGTTGGCCAAAGCCACGGTGGTCAGGCGTGCTGATTTTGCCTGCAGGAGCTTTCTGACCCAACTCAACAATGGCCCCTCGTTTGAGCGCCTCGAGAAGCCGACGACAGCGGTCGCCCCGATGACCAGCAGGGTTCTCAGATATCGATTGCCGGCCTTTGTGATCCGTCCAAGTCGCTCTTTGCCTCCAGATGAGTTGGATCGGGGTGTCAGGCCGAGCCATGCGGCAAGATCTCGTCCCGATCTGAAGGCAGCAGGGTCCACTACACTGGCCGCCATTGCGGATGCGGTGATCACGCCGACGCCGGGGATCGTCGCCAGCCGTTGGCTGGCTTCGCTCGTGCGGTGCCATTCCAGGATTTTCCTCTCGAGCTCCTTTATCTCGGCATTCAAGGAGTCGATCTGTCGGGCAGAGGAAAACACGATGTCACGCACGAGTGGCGGCAAGTCAATCTCGTCAGCGCCGTGTGCAAGCACCCGCTCGACGAGATCGGCATGCCGTCTGATCCCCTTTGGCGCTACGACGCCCATCTCGGTGAGATGGCCTCGCAGGGCGTTCACAAGCATTGTTCTTTGGCGGACCAAAAGAGCGCGGGTTTTGTGGACCATGAGAATGGCCTGCTGCGATTCAGATTTGATCGGGACGAACCGCATGGTCGGCCTCGTCACCGCCTCGCAGATAGCTTCGGCGTCGACCATGTCGTTTTTCTGGCGCTTGACGTAGGGTTTCACATAGGACGCGACCATCAACCGGACTTCGTGGCCTAGGGCAGAAAGCTCTCGCGCCCAATGGTGCGCGGAAGGGCACGCCTCCATTCCAACCAGACACGGATCCAACCTCGCAAAGAACTCGAGCATCTGGGAGCGCCGCACCTTTCGTGTGATGACGACTTTTCCGTCTGCATCGACTGCGTGGACCTGGAAAACGCTCTTCGCGAGATCGAGGCCAATGATCATTCCGGACATATCCAACCACTCCTTCTTCCCGGAGAACCGTTGAAACCAGATTCGACGGTTGGGGTGGGGGTGTCCACATCATCAAATCAGCCGCCCCCCGTCCTCCTCCACATGCGTTCCGGCCCCGAAAGGGGGTGAAGGGGCGTCCCCCGTGACGGCTTTCGCAGCCCATGAAGGCCGCGCGGGATGACGCGCGGACCAGACAGGCTCGGAGGCAAGAAGAAGATGACGATCCACACCCACGACGACGCGTATGAACCCGCCCACACCGCATCCCCGACCGCTCATGCGCTCGATGAGCTGCAGCTCTACGGCTACCGCCCCTTTGACGAGCCCGATCCGCGCCCGATGCCCGATGGGCAGCGCCTCGCGGTCGCCGTCGCCGACATCTTCGACGCCCTCGTCGCGACCCTGGAAGACACCCGCATGGAACCCGACCTCGAAGAGGTGCTCTGGGGCCAGGTCAACCTCTTCCACCGCGCCACGGCCCGGATCGAGCGGTCGCTCGATGAGAACGAGCAGGCGCAGCGCCGCCTCCAGCGCGAGCAGGACGGCTCCGAGGTGAAATCCACCGAGCTCGAGCGCCTGACGGCCGAAGGCCTGACCCTGATCGAACGTCGGAACTGCATGGACATGATGCGCGATCACGCCGCGACCGAGTTCGTCCATCACACGGGTTCCACCTGGCGCCCTCGCACTGGCTCGATGGTGAACCGCCAGCACATGACCGCAGCGCTGATCGACAGCCGCGACTTCCTGGCCGCCAAGCGCCGCGCGGAAACCGAAGTGATGCTGCCCGCAGGCCCCAAGGTCGCCCTCACCGGTGGGACCGACTTCAACGATCACCGCCTGATCTGGGGCAAGCTCGATCAGGTCCGGACCAAGTATCCCGACATGGTCCTTCTGCACGGTGGCAGCCCCAAGGGCGCAGAGCTCATCGCCGCCAAATGGGCCGAGGCCCGGGGCGTGACGCAGGTCGCCTTCAAGCCCGACTGGACGAAGCACGCCAAAGCCGCCCCCTTCAAGCGCAACGACGCTATGCTGGACGTGCTCCCCGTGGGCGTCCTCGTCTTCCCGGGCAATGGCATCCAGGAGAACCTCGCCGACAAGGCCAAGAAGCTGGGTGTCCCGGTCATGAAGTTTGAGAGGGGGGCTTGAGCCCCCTCTGCTCATCGGGGGGCTGCGCCCAATGCACGTGGCTGGACTTGACGGAAGCGAACCTATCCCCCATTTTGAAGATGGCCTTCAGCACAGGCCTGTGTGTCCGCCATGCAAAGCCAAGCAGTGCTTCATCCACTTCACCCCGTTCCTTTTCGAACGGGTCTGATTAGTAGCGGGCACCTAGTCGGATCCGGGAATTGGAATGGATCATGACATCTCACGACTACCTCAAAGATCTGAAACGCATCGCCAAGGACAGTGCACGCGCAAGTGGCGCGGAACTTCATGAGGTGCAGAAGCGTGCCGCACAGGCGATTGGTTTTGCACATTGGCATGCGCTCGCCAGCAAAGCGAAGCTAGGCTGGCAGCCGACAGCCGAGGACATTGCCAAGGTTGAAGGGATCCTGCGCGGCGATGAAAGCTACCCCGACGAAGGGTTCATCGGGCAGCACCCCTATAAGCTTGATGAAGTTCTGCGGGATACCAGGATGATGGGGCGCGGCTGGTGTATCTTCATCGGAGAGGCGCCCTCCAGCAAACCGCAGTTGCTGATCACCGATCGGCGCTTCAAGAATAACCCGATCCAGGATCCGGACTTTGTGGCCAAGGCGCTTCCCATCGCCGAATGGAAAGCAAGGCAGGTTCGAGCGGAAATCGCGCGTGACTGGCCGAGGAACTCGACGAAGCCGGATGCTGACGGTCGTGCGATGCACCCACTCAATCATGAACGCTCTGACAAATGGTACTGCCTGCATTGCGATGGCGAGTCTTCTGGAGCCCAAATGGCCCAGAACTTGTGGCATTGCCCCTACTGCGGAGCCACGCCTCTCGACATGTTCAGTGAGCCGTTCCTCACGTCGGAACGACCTGAAACGGAAAACGCCCCAGCCTGATTTTTCCATCGGCCAAAGTGACTGGCATCCGCTGGAATGCGGGCGCCAGACCTTACGCCGCAACATTTCCAGGTTTGGCGATCGGTGGACGTAACCGCATCTAGATGTTCAGAAGACCATGCAAAGCCCAGTTCAAAAAACCAGAGCAGAGATACAAGCGCTCATTCAATCCCTTGCCCCGGCATCTATCGCCTTGGTCGCTACTTCCCGTGACCTTGTGGCCATCGTCGACAAGCGCTTCGACTGGCAGGTCCGGGCCCATCGTTGGTACGCAGTGATTTCTCGCGGCGATCACATCCATGCTGTCGCGGACATCGATGGCCGCCGAATTTCCCTGCAGCGGTACGTCATGAAGCTTCAGTATCCGGATCGCAGCTATGACGACCTCAAGCAGATCTCATTTGAAAACAAGATCACGTTCGACTGCCGTGTTTCAAACCTTGAACATCTGGTTGGTCGCCAAGCTGTGATGCGCAATCGGCGGTCAAAGCGGAACACCTCTTCCCAGTACAAAGGGGTGATCATGGCACTCGGTCGGGACGGTTCCCCACGGTGGCGCACACAGATCATGGCCGACCATGGTTCGATGGGCATCGGTGTCTATGAGGACGAAGCCTGGGCAGCAACAGTCTACGATGCTGCTGCCTACCTTCTTTTTGAAGGAGCGGCGCTATACAATTTTCCTGGCCGGTCGCCTGATCAGGAGGCGCTTCTGATCGCGGCGACCAAGATCGCCCGATATCGCGCCAAGGCCAAACGTCAGAGGGGCGCCATGGCAGTGCAGCAAATCGAGATGGAGTAGGGGGGCGCTACCTGATATGGTGAGTGCGGCAATCCGGATCACTATATGTTTGATCAACCTGTCCAGCTCGAAGTCTTTCCGACCGATCTTCATCTGAGGCGGATTGACCCGACCTGCAACATGCGTCGCTTCTACCGCCTTGGCGTTCAGCGAGACCTTTTTGGCGGCGCTTGCCTTATCCGGGAGTGGGGCCGGATCGGGTATCGAGGTCAGGTCTTGATCGAGACGCACGATGACGAGGGCAAGGCGATCACCGCACTCATGAAATTGGCGGCGATCAAGCGGAGGCGGGGTTATTGCCTTCCTCCCGCGTTGATCCCGCCAGCAAGAAAGGTCTGAACCGACAACAGCGCCGGGGCACTGGTTTGGGTCAGCAATGCCTTGTTTTGACAGCCATTCCAGCTAGGGTTGCAAAAAAGCACGCCGGGGCAGTTCATGTTTGACCAGATCATTTCAAAGTACGGCGCGACCGCCAAGGCCAAGCTCTCGAGCCCTGCGATCACGGGCGCTCCGGAGGACAACATCCGTGCACCGCTTGAGGAACTGATCACAGCGCTCGCAGAAGCCGCTGGCCAGCAGCCCGGCTGGGTCACGCTTGTCGGCGAAAGCACCCTTTCGGCTTTGGGGACCAGACCTGATTATGCCGTCACCGTTCGTAGCGCACTGACGGGCTTCATCGAACTGAAGGCCCCGGGCAAGGGGGCCGATCCGCGCAAGTTTACCGATCTGCATGACAAGCGTCAGTGGCAAAAGCTGAAATCCCTGCCGAACCTCATCTACAGCGACGGCCAGTCTTTCAGCCTCTGGCAGAACGGCGCGCTCGTCGGCCAGATCATTCATCTCTCCGGTGATCTCGACACAGCGGGTGCCAAGCTTACCGCCCCCCAAACGCTCGTCACTCTCCTGACGGACTTTCTGAGCTGGAGCCCCATCCCGCCCGACAGCCCGCGCAAACTGGCCGAGGTTTCGGCGCGCCTCTGTCGTCTGTTGCGCGACGAGGTGCTGGAAGAACTGGAGAACGGCACCCAAAGCCTGACCGATCTTGCCACTGAATGGCGGGGGCTCCTCTTTCCGCAGGCCGATGACGCGCAGTTTGCCGATGGCTATGCGCAGGCCGTCACCTTTGGTCTGTTGATGGCGCGCGCACAGGATATCCCCTTGGACAAGGGCATCGCCCATGCCGCCCTCGCGCTGCGCGACACGAACACGCTGATCGGCACCGCGCTGCGCCTGCTGACGGACGATCCGCAGACGCAAAAGGCGCTGTCCACCGCAATCTCGACCCTGACCCGTGTGCTGCATGAGGTGCATTGGCCCACCCTCTCCAAGGGCAAGCCCGATGCCTGGCTCTACTTTTACGAAGACTTCCTCGAGGTCTACGACAACGCCCTGCGCAAGAAGACCGGCAGCTACTACACCCCGCCCGAGGTGGTGCAGGCCATGGTCCGTCTGACGGACGAGGCCTTGCGCGACCCCGCCCTGTTCGGCCGCCATGAAGGTCTTGCCGCCAAGGATGTGACCATCGCCGATCCGGCGACGGGCACCGGCACCTTCCTTCTCGGCGTGTTGCGCAAGATCGCCGAGACGGTCGCCGATGATCAGGGCGCGGGCGCTGTCGGCCCGGCCCTGGGCGCAGCCGCGCATCGGTTGATCGGGTTCGAATTGCAATTCGGCCCCTTCGCGGTCGCGCAGTTGCGGCTAATGGCGGAAATGCGTGCGCTGATGGGCGTGTCGGCCACCGGTAGCGGGTCGGGCGGCAACCTGCCGCAGCCCCGCCTGTTCGTCACCGACACCCTTGGCGATCCCTATGCAGCGCAGACGCAGTTCTCGACAATGCTGGCCCCCATCGGCAATTCGCGGAAAGAGGCGAATGCCATCAAGCGGGACGAGCCGATCACCGTTGTCATCGGCAACCCGCCTTACAAGGTCGATGCGGCGGGGCAGGGCGGATGGGTGGAAAAGGGCAGCCCCGGCCGCCCATCACCGATGGACCTTTGGGCACCCCCGCCCGAATGGGGCTTGGGCGCCCATGCCAAGCATCTGAAAAACCTCTATGTGTTCTTCTGGCGGTGGGCTGCATGGAAGGTTTTCGGCTCGGGCCATGCCGAGGCGACGGGTGAGCCCGAGGTTCATCGCCCGGGGATTGTCTGCTTTATCACCGCTTCGGGCTTTCTGAACGGGCCGGGGTTCCAGCAGATGCGCGCCGACCTGCGCAAGAGCTGTTCCGACATCTGGGTGATCGACGCCTCGCCCGAGGGTTTTAGGCCAGAGGTGAATACCCGAATTTTCCAGGGGGTCATGCAAGAGGTCTGCATCGTGATGGCGCTGCGTAGACCGACAGCACAGACCGGAGAAGTAGCTCGGATTCGCTATCGCGCTTTGCCCGAAGGGCACCGCGAAGACAAGTTTCTTGCCCTTGCTGACGTCACGCTACACGATGAGGGCTGGCAAGATGGTGAGGCAAGTTTACGCGGGCCATTCTTGCCCGAACGTGGCTTAGGCTGGGGTGCTTATCCGGCGTTGCTGGACCTGTTCGACTGGTCGACTCCAGGGGTCAAAACGCATAGGACCTGGGTCATTGCGCCTGATGCTGTTTCGCTAGGTGATCGATGGGATCAACTCCGAGCAGCCCGTGATCCTAAGCTGAAGGAAGACCTGTTCCACCCTGATCGTGACCGCAGGCTGGACCGCACTGTGAAAGTGCCTCTCGGCCAACAGCCGCTTCGGTCAGTGTCCGTCGGCTTGGATAAAGGGCCGGTCGTTCCCCCCGTTCGATATGGATTTCGTAGTCTTGATCGCCAGTGGATTATCCCTGACCACCGCTTGCTCAGTCAGGCTCGTCCAGACCTTTGGTCTTTGGACAGCAAGTCTCAAGTCTACCTGACGGCTCTGGACGACTTCGCGCCTGAAAATGGTCCCTGCCTTACGGTTACCGGCCACATCCCAGATCAGCACCACTACCATGGACGCGGTGGTCGTGTTCTTCCCCTCTGGCGCGATGCTGCCGCGACGGTCCCGAACGTCAAGGCCGCCCTGATCGCGCACCTAACCACCACCTACGGCAAACCCGTCACTGCGCCTGATGTCATGGCCTATATCGCGGCGCTTCTTGCCCATCCCGCCTTCACGGCGCGCTTCAAGGAAGACCTGATCCG
>Ga0209369_1001022_pt1 | contig 17622 bp, 17 predicted proteins | sample EBPBio142010_DNA_FD_185865 | JGI IMG/M metagenome (GOLD analysis project Ga0209369, IMG submission 185865) | Wastewater treatment Type I Accumulibacter community from EBPR Bioreactor in Madison, WI, USA - Reactor 1_10/4/2010_ DNA (SPAdes)... | ecosystem: Engineered > Bioreactor > EBPR >... | reverse complement strand
GCGGCGGCAGCTATGCCACCAACTGGGCCGCGGCCGGCGGGTGCTGTACGTGTTGCTGCTCGATCCGGTCATCGAATCCGAGGTGAACGCCGCCATCGAGCACACCGCTACCGGGTCCTACCTGAATTTCGCCCCGGAGACGCTCTCGGCGCTGCTGCAGGCGATACGCGAGGCCGTGCAGAGGTTCCCGCCGGATGCACAGCTCCCGCAGATCCTGACCACCATGGAAATCCGTTCATCGATCCGCCGCCTGGTGGCGCCTTCGCTGCCACTCCTGCAGGTGGTTTCCTACCATGACCTGCGGCCGGACATGAGCATCCAGCCCGTGGGTCGCATCACCTGGCAGGGCTTCGAGATGCGTCCGGGTGTGCGGGTTGGCGACCAACTACTCTGGGACTGAAGGGCGCACGCGTCCCGCGGCGCGGGGGCTTTGCATGGGCGCAGGCCTGCGACGCAAAATGGGGCCGATGCACACCCACGACCACGCCCGCTGGCGCCACGAGCATGTGTTCGACACCGGCAATGCCGCCGGCGAGCGAGGCACGCGGCAGGTGCTGTGGCTCACGCTGGGGGCGATGGTGGCCGAGATCGCCGCCGGCTGGTGGTTCAACTCGATGGCGCTGCTGGCCGACGGCTGGCACATGAGCAGCCACGCGCTGGCCATCGGGCTGAGCGTCTTTGCCTACGGTGCCGCGCGCAAGCATGCGCGTGACCCGCGCTTCGCCTTCGGCACCTGGAAGATCGAGATCCTGGGCGGCTTCGCCAGCGCGGTGCTGCTGCTGGGCGTGGCGGCGCTGATGGCCTGGGCCTCGATCGAGCGGCTGGTCGACCCGCTGCCGATCCGCTATCCCGAAGCGATGGCGGTGGCCGTGATCGGGCTGCTGGTGAACCTGCTGTCGGCGCGCATCCTGGGGGCGGCGCACGGGCATGGCGACGACCACGACCACGGGCATGGTCACGACCACGATCATGGCCACGCCCATGGGCATGACCTGAACCTGAAATCGGCCTACGTGCACGTGCTGGCCGACGCGGCCACCTCGGTGGCGGCCATCGTCGCGCTGGCCGGCGGCTGGTGGCTGGGCTGGGCCTGGCTGGACCCGGCGGTCGGTATTGCGGGCGCGGTGCTGATCGCGGTCTGGGCGCGCCGCCTGATCGCCGACACCGGCAAGGTGCTGCTCGACCGCGAGATGGACCATCCGGTGGTCGACGAGATCCGCGACGTGATCGCCGCGCGCGGCGCGGCCACCGACACGCTGGTCACGGACCTGCATGTCTGGCGCGTGGGCCGCGCCACCTATGCCTGCGCGCTGACGCTGGTGACGCACGACGACGGGCTGACGCCGGCCACGGTGCGCGAATGGCTGGCCGTGCACGGGGAGATCGTGCACTCCACGATCGAGATCCACCGCTGCCCGGAGGACTGAGCAGCTTCAGCGCAGCGGCAGCTTCAGTACCGCGCCGGCGGCCACGCTGTAGCGGTCGACATGGCCGGAGACCGTGGCCGCCGCGTCGGCATAGTGCAGGTGGAAGCGCTCGCCCGGATGCGACACCACGCCTTCCAGCGCTTTGCCGCTGTACACACCGATCAGTTGCCCGCTGGCGCCGGGCTGCCTGAACAGCCGCATGTCCGAGCGCGTATTCGCATGTCCGATGCCGTGGCCACCGTGCGCACCGGGCTTGCCGCCAGGCCCCGGCTCGCCAGTCACCACATGCCACAGCAGGTGCGGGAAGCGCCCCTCGACGCGGAAGGCGAAGGGCTGCTCCGGCGGCAGACCCAGCGCGCGCGCCTGTTCCTGCACGAAGGCCTCGAAGGCGGCCGAGTCCATGTCGCGCGGCACCGGCACCTCCTGCCAGGCTTGCACCATGGCGCCGGCAAACAGCAGGGCCTGCTCGTCGGCCAGCGGCGCGCGCACGCGGCCCTGCGCGTCGCTGCCGGGGCTGACCAGCAGCCGGCCGTCCAGTTGGACGATCTCGCCCTTCAGCCCCGCGGTGGCGCCCAGGCCCCAACGGCCTGGCATTTGCGGCAGTGCGGCCAGCGCCACCTGGCCGGCGGTGTCGCCGCTGTGTGCCATGCGCTGGAAGTTGCCGTGGTGCACGAAGTCGAAGGGCGGGCCGGCCGCCCAGACGGCCGTTGCCAGCAGCAGGCCGGCGAGGCCCCAGGCGCGGGGTCGCCGCAGAGTAGCTTTGGACATGGGCATGCGAACGCGTGAGGCTGGCGGGCAGGGTGCTCGGAGTGTGGGCCCGGGGCCAGCCCGGCCCCTATGATTTCGATCATATGAGCCGAACCGCTGACGACACGCTGCCCGAAGGCTTGCGCGCGCTGCTGCCGCCCGCCCTGCAGGGCGCGTGCGAGCGGCAACAGCACCCGCGCGGCACGATACTGTTCCAGACCGGGCGCCGCCCGACGGCGATGTACTACGTCGTCCGCGGCGAGGTGCTGCTGCAGCGCGTGGGCGAGGACGGCGATTTGCTGGTGCTGCAGCGCACGCGGCACGGCTTCGTCGGCGAGGCCAGCCTGCAGGCCGAGCGCTACCACTGCGATGCGGTGGTGTCGGCCGATGCCGAACTGACGCGCATCCCGCGCCAGACGCTGCTGGACGCGCTGACCGCCGATGCTGCCTTCGCGCTGCGCTGGATCGGCATGCTCAACGCCGAACTGCGGCGCATGCGGCAGCAGTGCGAGCGCCTGGGCCTGCGAACGGTGCAGGCGCGCCTGCTGCACCTGATCCGCACCGAGGGCGATGCCGCGGGGCTGGACGCCGGCTCCGGCCTGAAGACGGTCGCGAACAGCCTGGGCATCACGCACGAGGCGCTGTACCGCACCGTGGCCTCGCTGGAAAAGCAGGGCCGGTTGCTGCGCCGCGATGGCCGGCTGCGGTTGCAGGCCGTGCCGGCGGGTCGCCGCCCGCGGCGCGCCTGACCGTCCGGCGCCGAGCCGTGGGCACGGCTTGACATTCAACTATGTTTCTATCATCATAGAAATATGGATGAAAAAGCCGCCGTTGCCGCCCTTGCCGCCTTGGCCCAGGAAGCCCGCCTGCGCGTGTTCCGCGCGCTGGTCGGCGCCGGGCCCGAGGGCCTGACGCCAGGCGCCCTGGGTGCGATGCTCGACATCGCCGGCTCGACGCTGTCCTTCCACCTGAAGGAGCTGGTGCATGCCGGCCTGGTGACGGTGGACCGCGACGGCCGCAACCTCCATTACCGGCCGGCGCTGGCGCAGATGAATGCGCTGCTCGGCTACCTGACGGACCACTGCTGCCAGGGCCAGGCCTGTGCGCCCGTGCGCGGCCGTCGTCGCACCACCTGCTGACCGAAGGAGAACCCGCATGAAGCGCTTCCATGTCCACGTGCACGTCGCCGATCTCGACAAGAGCATCGGCTTCTATTCCACGATGTTCGGCACCGCGCCGGCGCGCGTCGAGGCCGACTACGCCAAGTGGATGCTCGACGAACCGGCATTGAACTTCGCCATCTCCACCCGCGGCGCCGCCGCCGGCATCGACCACCTGGGGCTGCAGACCGACGACCCGGCCGAGCTGGCGACGCTGAAGGCGCGGGCCGAAGCCGCCGGCGCGGCGCTGCTGGACGAAGGCACCACCACCTGCTGCTACGCGCGCAGCGAGAAGCACTGGGTGACCGATCCCACGGGCATCGCCTGGGAGCACTTCCACACGCTGGACAGCATCCCGGTGTTCCGAGAGGCCGAGTCCGCTGCCTGCTGCCCGGCCGAGGCGCCGCGCGGCAAGCCGGTGGCCGTGCCGGTGAAGTCGGCCTCGGCCTGCTGCTGAGCACCGGCTGTCATCGAAGCGTCATACGATATTTCTACATTGATGGAAGTATCGTGAGGCAAAGGCGGCAGGCATCGTGAGAGTCGGTATCAACGGCATGGGCCGCATCGGGCGCCTGGCGCTGCGCGCGGCCTCCGGTGCGGCGCGGCGGCCGGCGGACGACCCGCGCGCCGGCCACCGCCTGCAGGTGGTGCACCTGAACGAACTGAAGGGTGGCGCCGCGGCCACCGCGCACCTGCTGGAGTTCGACAGTGTGCAGGGCCGCTGGCCCGAGGCCATCGGCGCCGAAGGCGACGCCGCGCTGCACATCGGCGGCCAGCGGCTGGGCTTTTCGTCGCACGCCAGCCCAGGCGAGATCCCCTGGGGCGATCTGGGCGTGGACCTGGTGCTGGAATGCACCGGCAAGTTCCTGACGCCCGAGACACTGCAGGGCCACCTGGACCGCGGTGCCAAGCGGGTGATCGTGGCCGCGCCGGTGAAGGTGGGCGAGGTGCTGAACATCGTCGTTGGCATCAACCACCATTTGTACGACCCGGCGCGGCACCGCATCGTGACCGCCGCGTCCTGCACCACCAACTGCCTGGCGCCGGTGGTGAAGGTGGTGCACGAACACTTCGGCATCCGCCACGGCCAGATCACCACGATCCACGACCCGACCAACACCAACCTGGTGGTCGACGCGCCGCACAAGGACCTGCGCCGCGCACGCAGCGCGATGCTCAGCCTGGCGCCCACCACCACCGGCAGCGCCACCGCCATCGCGCTGATCTACCCCGAGCTGAAGGGCAAGCTCGACGGTCATGCCGTACGCGCGCCGGTGCTGAACGCGTCGCTGACCGACGCCGTGTTCGAGCTGCAGCGTGCCACCACGGCCGCTGAGGTCAACGCGGCGTTCCAGGCCGCGGCCGACGGGCCGCTGGCCGGCATCCTGGGCATCGAGCACCGGCCGCTGGTCAGCGCCGACTATGCCGGCGACACGCGCAGCGCCATCGTGGATGCACTGTCGACGATGGTGACCGACGGCACGCTGCTCAAGGTCTATGCCTGGTACGACAACGAGATGGGCTACGCCTGCCGCATGGTCGACCTGGCCTGCCATCTGCAGCAGCAGGGCCTGTGAGACCGGCGTGAATTCGGGTACGCGCAACTACGCGATCGTCACCGCCGCTTACTGGGGTTTCACCCTCAGCGACGGCGCGCTGCGTATGCTGGTGCTGCTGCACTTCTACCGGCTGGGTTATTCGCCGTTCACGCTGGCCTTCCTGTTCCTGCTGTACGAGGCGATGGGCATCGTCGCCAACCTGGTGGGCGGCTGGCTGGCTACGCGCTACGGCATCGCGCGCATGCTGGCGGTGGGCCTGGCCACGCAGATCGCCGGCTTCCTGCTGCTGTCGGCCCTGTCGCCGGATTGGACGGCGACCCTGTCGGTGGCCTGGGTGGTCTTGGCGCAGGGCCTGTGCGGCGTGGCCAAGGACCTGACCAAGACCTCAGCCAAGTCGGCCATCAAGCTGACCGCGGGCGAGACCTCGGGCCGCCTGTTCAAGTGGGTGGCCTTCTTCACCGGCAGCAAGAACGCCATGAAGGGCGTGGGCTTCTTTCTCGGCGGGCTGCTGCTGCAGGGCTTCGGCTTCCAGCATTCGCTGTGGCTGATGGCGGCGTTGCTGGCGCTGGTGCTGGGCGGCGTGCTGCTGTTCGTGCCGCGGCTGATGGGCAAGAGCAAGGCCTCGAAGTCGGCGCGCGAGCTGTTTGCCAAGAACCGCGGCATCAACCTGCTGGCCGCGGCACGGGTGCTGCTGTTCGGCGCGCGTGACGTCTGGTTCGTGGTCGGCGTGCCGGTGTTCCTGTACGCGGCCGGCTGGAGCTTCACGATGGTGGGCGGCTTCCTGGCACTGTGGACCATCGGCTACGGCGGGGTGCAGGCGCTGGCGCCGGCGCTGGTGCGGCGCAGCGCCGACGGGCTCAGCACCGAGGTGCCGGCCGCGCGCCTGTGGTCCGGCCTGCTGGCCCTGGTGCCGATGGCGCTGGCGGCGCTGGTGGTGGCCGGTGTGCCGCGGCTCGAATGGGTGGTGGTGGCCGGGCTGGCGGTCTTCGGCTTCGCCTTCGCCATCAACTCCTCGGTGCATTCGTACCTGGTGCTGGCCTATGCCGGCTCGGAGAAGGCCGCCGAGGACGTGGGCTTCTACTACGCGGCCAATGCAATGGGCCGCTTCTTCGGCACGCTGATGTCGGGCCTGCTGTACCAGTGGGGCGGGCTGTCCTGGTCGCTGGCGGGCTCGGCGGTGCTGCTGGCCGGCTGCTGGCTGGTGACGCTGGCGCTGCCGGTGCAACGGCCGGACGCGACGCGCCCATCCTGCCCATCGCTGCAACGGAGCCCCCAGCCATGACTGACAAGGTCTATAACGTCCTGTTCATCTGCACCCACAACTCGGCGCGTTCGATCATCGCCGAGGGCCTGCTCAACCAGATGGGCGCCCCGCGCTTCCGCGCCTTCTCGGCCGGCAGCCACCCGGCCGGCGCGGTGCAGCCGCTGGCGCTGCAGGTGCTGGCCGAGCGCCACGTGCCGACCGACGGCTTCCGCTCGAAGGACTGGCAGGAATTTGCCGCGCCCGGCGCGCCCGCGCTGGACTTCGTGTTCACGGTCTGCGACAAGGCGGCTGGCGAGGTCTGCCCAGTGTGGCCCGGCCAGCCGATGACGGCGCACTGGGGCGTGCCCGATCCGTCGGCGGCGCAGGGTGACGAGGCCAAGCGCCTGCGTGCCTACGAAGACACCTTGATCACGCTGAAGCGCCGCCTCGAGCTGATGCTGGCGCTGCCGCTGGCGTCGCTGGACAGCTTGTCGCTGCAACGCCAGCTGCGCGAGATCGGCACGCGCTGATGGGCCTGTTCGAACGCTGGCTCAGCCTGTGGGTGGCGCTGGGCATCGGCGCCGGCGTGGCCCTGGGGCTGTGGATGCCCGCCGTGTTCCAGGCCGTGGCGGCGCTGGAAGTGGCGCATGTGAACCTGGTGGTCGCACTGCTGATCTGGGTGATGATCTATCCGATGATGATCCAGATCGACTGGTCGGCGGTGCGCCAGGTCGGTCGGCGGCCGCAGGGCCTGGCGCTGACGCTGGTCATCAACTGGCTGGTCAAGCCCTTCACGATGGCCGCGCTGGGGGTGCTGTTCTTCCACGGGCTGTACGCGGCCTGGGTGGAGCCCGCCGCAGCGCAGCAGTACATCGCCGGCATGATCCTGCTGGGCGTGGCGCCCTGCACCGCGATGGTCTTCGTCTGGAGCCAGCTGGTGAAGGGCGATGCCAACTACACGCTGGTGCAGGTGTCGGTCAACGATCTGGTGATGGTCTTCGCCTTCGCGCCCATCGCCGCCTTCCTGCTGGGCGTGACCGACATCGCCGTGCCTTGGCAGACGCTGCTGTTGTCCACCGTGCTGTACGTGGTGCTGCCGCTGGCCGCCGGCATGGCCACGCGGCGCCTGCTGCAGCCGCGTGGCCCGGGCGCGGTGGGGGGCTTCGTGGCGATGCTGAAGCCATGGTCGGTGGTCGGGCTGATCGCTACCGTGGTGCTGCTGTTCGCGCTGCAGGCGCAGACGGTGGTGGCGCAGCCGCTGCTGATCGGCATGATCGCCGTGCCGCTGCTGCTGCAGACTTACGGCATCTTCGTGCTGGGTTGGGTGGGCGCGAAGCTGCTGCGCCTGCCCGAGGACGTGGCCGGCCCGGCCTGCCTGATCGGCACCAGCAACTTCTTCGAGCTGGCGGTGGCGGTGGCCATCTCGCTGTTCGGCCTGCATTCCGGCGCGGCGCTGGCCACCGTGGTGGGTGTGCTCGTCGAGGTGCCGGTGATGCTGTCGCTGGTGTGGTGGATCAACCGCGCTCGGCAGCGCCGGGGTGGCGCGTTGCGAGCGGCCTGAGGCCAGGCCTCAGCCGCCCAGCGCGTGGCGCAGCAGCAGCGCCGCCAGCACGAACATCGTGGCGCCGATGGCCCGGTCCAGCAGCTGCCAGGCGCGCGGCCGCGCGAACCACGGCGCCAGCGCGCGTGCGCCGTAGCCCAGCAGCACGAACCACAGCAGGCTGGCGCCAGCCGCGCCGCCGATGAAGGCGCCGCGCAGGCCCGCCGGCTGCTGCGCGCCCACGCTGCCCACCAGCAGCACCGTGTCCAGGTAGACATGCGGGTTCAGCAGCGTGAAAGCGGCGGCCTGCGCCAGCGCGGCGCCGCGGCCCAGTGCCAGGCCACCGGCGGTGGGCGCCAGCGCCTGCGGCTGCCGTGCCCGACGCAACGCCTTCCAGCCATAGGTCGCCAGGAAGGCCGCGCCCACCAGCGCCAACGCCCGGGCCAGCGCCGGCCTCTCGCCCAGCGCCTGTGCCATGCCCAGCACGCCGGCGGCGATCAGCAGCGCATCGGCCAGCGCGCAGAACAGCACCACGCTGCCCACCTGTTCGCGCCGCAGGCCCTGGCGCAGCACGAAGGCGTTCTGCGCGCCGATGGCGACGATCAGCCCGAAGCTCAGGCTCAGGCCCTGGGCAAAGACTGCAAGGCTCTGGGCCGCGGTGGGATCGGGCAGCGGGTTCATGGCGCCAGCTTGCCAGGGGCTCATCCACAAGACAAACTAAAGCGTCTTCAGGTGATGTAGCGGAACTGAATCATGCTCGACTATGCGGCACTGGCCGCCCTGCACGCGGTGGTGCAGCACGGCAGTTTCGAACGCGCAGCGCTGGCGCTGCATGTCACGCCCTCGGCGGTGTCGCAGCGCATCCGCGGTCTGGAAGAGCGGGTCGGCGGCGCGCTGGTGGTGCGCGACAAGCCCTGCCGGCCCACCGAGGCCGGCCGGCGCCTGTGCCAGCACGTGGACCGGGTGCGCATGCTCGAGCAGGAACTGCAGGGCGCGGCGCCCGGCCTGCCGCGCAGCGCGGCCGAGCGCGTGCCGCTGGCGGTGGCCGTCAACGCCGACAGCCTGGCCACCTGGTTCGCGCCGGCGGCGGCGGCCTTTGCGGCCGATGCGCCGGTGCTGCTTCAGGTGGCGGTGGACGATCAGGACCACACGGCCGAATGGCTGCGCAGCGGCGCGGTGCTGGCCGCGGTGACGGCGCAGGCGCGGCCGCCGGCCGGTTGCAACAGCCGGCCGCTGGGCGCGATGCGCTACGTGGCCACCGCCAGCCCGGCCTTCATGCAGCGGCACTTCGCCGCAGGCGTGGGCGCGGCCAGCCTGGCGCGTGCGCCGAGCCTGCGCTTCAACCAGAAGGACGAATTGCAGGCGCGCTGGGCGCAGCGGCTGTGCCGCCGGCATGTGGAGCTGCCGCAGCACACGTTGCCGTCGCCGCAGGCCTTCGTCACCGCCGCGGTGGCCGGCATGGGCTGGGGGCTGCAGCCGCTGGCGCTGGTGGCCGAACACCTGCAATCCGGCGCGTTGGTGGAACTGGTACCGCGCCGGCCGCTGGACGTGCCACTGCACTGGCAGTACGCACGCGCGGCTTCGTCGATGGTCGATGCGCTGGGGCGGGCGCTGGCGGCGGCGGCAAGCGCTGCGCTTCGGCCGTCGCGCAGCTGAGCGAGGGCCCGCCTCGCGGCGGCTCTGGCCCTCAGAACCGATAGGACAGGCTGACCCGGAAGCTGCGCGGCTCACCCGGATGCACGTGCCGGTCATCGACGCCGGCCGCCGGCTCGCCCGGCAGGCGCGATGTGTAGTAGTAGCTGATGTCCCAGGTGTCGGCGTTGAACAGGTTGAAGATGTCCAGCCGCAACTGCAGCCCGGGCGCCAGCTCGTAGCCCACCTGCGCATCGACGACGGTCTGCGCATCGGCGCGCACGCTGTTGTCCTCGGTCAGCGGGTACGAACCGATGTAGCGCAGGAACATCGCGCCCGACCAGGGGCCGTAGCGCGGCACCGACACGCCGGCCGCCACCACCCAGTCCGGCGCGCCGGGCACGTAGTTGCCCTCTGGCGCATCGACGGTGAAGCGCGCGTGGTTCCAGGCCACGTCCAGGTCCACCAGCATCCACGGCAGCGCCCGCCAGCGGTTCGACCATTCACCGCCGTAGCGCCGCGACGGCCGGCCGGCCTCGGTGTTGCCGGCATCGCCGATGAACACCAGCTCGCTGTCCAGCGACAAGTACCACAGCGACAGCGAGGACTGCACATTGGGAATCGCCTCGGTGCGCAAGCCGAGCTCGCCGCCCTTGCTGCGTACCAGCGGCGTCGCCGGGTCCACCGGGCTGCCGGTGGCCGGGTCCACCTGGATGGTCACGCCGCGAGCGTCGTTGCTGTGGAAGCCGTAGCCGGCATTGACGAAGTATTCGGTCTGCGCCCAGGGCCCGAAGACCAGCGACAGCTTCGGTGACCAGATGCCGGCCGAGACGTCGCCCGAGTTCTGCGGCGTGCTCAGGCTGCTGACATCGAAGCGGTAGCGGTCGTAGCGCAGCCCGACGATGCTGCGCATCCCCTCGGCCCACTGCGTGTCGTTGGACGCAAAGACACCGGCGCTGCTTTCCACCACGTCGTCCAGCCGCGTCGTCGACAGCCGTTCGCGTTGCCGTGTGGCGTACAGGCCCACCGGCTGGATGCGGTCCTGCCGCAGCTCGTAGCCCAGCGTGTTCAGCGTCGGCCGGCCCCACAGCGTGGCGCGCCTCGTCCATTCGCCGGTCCAGCCGTAGACATTGCGGTCGTCGGCCTGCTCGAACTGGTCGCCGTTGACCGGGTCGTTCAGGAAGTAGCTGAAGTTGGAATACAGGTTCAGGCGGTACTTGAACCAGTAGGCCGTGGTCTGGAAGTCGCCGCCGGCCAGCGGCACCGCGTAGTCGGCCGAGACGCTGTAGCGGCTGGAAATGCCGCCGTCGCTGGCATCCAGCGTGCCGAAGCGCCCGATCAGGCCCGAGTCGATGGCGCGCAACGGCACCTGGTCGGTGGAATTCCAGGTGCCGCTATAGGCCATGGCCGTCAGCGAGAACTGCCCCTCGCCCAGCGGCTGGGCATAGCGCAGCAGGCCGTTCCACTTGACGAAGTTGCTTGGGACTTCCCACGGGCCGTCGCTGTGCTGGTATTCCAGCGCGTAGGTCAGCGCCCCGGGCCCCAGCTCGGGCGAGCCGGCCAGCAGCGCGCGCTGGTAGCCGAAGTCGCCCAGCGTGGCCAGCGCGATGCGCTGCGGCAGCGCGGTGGCATAGGCCATCTTCGCGCCGCCGGCGGACGAGAAGTCGCCGATCTGCGCGTAGTACGGGCCTTTCCAGTAGTCCACGCGCGAGATCAGCTCGGGGATGATGAAGTTCAGGTCGGTGTAGCCCTGGCCGTGCGCATGGGTGCGCAGGTTCACCGGCATGCCGGCCACCCAGGTGGCGAAGTCGGTGCCGTGGTCCAGGTTGAAACCGCGCAGGAAGTACTGGTTGGCCTTGCCGGCGCCGCTGTGCTGGGTGACGGCCATGCCCGGGATCAGCTCCAGCAGCGTGCCCGGGCGCAGCAGCGGGCGGCTTTCGATCAGCTGTGGCGTGATGGTGCCGGCGCTGGCGGCATCGCTGCTGCCCAGGCTGTTGACGTAGTGGCCGGTCACCTCCACCCGGTCGGTCGGGTCGGCCTGCGCCCAGCAGGCGCCGCAGGCCAGCAGCAGGCTGCCGCCGGCCAGGGCCGGGCGCGGGCAGGCAGGACGACCGACGCGGGGCATGCGGCTCCCCTCAGAGGTATGAAGTAATCAGAATATTGCATAAACAGGGCGGCTTGTCTTGCCCCTCTGCTAGCCTGCAGCCCCAGGCTGCCCCAAGGGACGACCGATGCAACGCTTCACCATCTCGCTGGACGACAAGTTGGCGCAGGACTTCGATGTCTGGATCGCCCAGCGCAGCTATGCCAACCGCTCGGAGGCGGTGCGCGACCTGCTGCGCTCAGAACTGGAACGCGCGGCGCAGCGCGCGCAGGAATCAGCCGACTGCGTGGCCAGCCTGTCCTATGTGTACCGCCGCGGCGAGCTCGACGTGACGCGGCGACTGACGGCGCTGCAGCACGAGCACCACGATCTGGTCGTCAGCAGCACGATGGTGCCGCTGGACCATGAGTTCCGGCTGGAGACGCTGACATTGCGCGGGGCGACCGCGGCGGTGCGGCAGTTCGCCGACCAGCTGTGCGCGCAGCGCGGCGTGCGCCATGGCAAGCTCAACCTGATCAGCATGGAAGCGCACCTGCCGCACCGCCATGCGGCGCCGGGTGCCAAGGCGGCGAAGAAGGGGGCGGTGGCGGGCCCCCCTCACGTGCACCTGCGCCCGGCACACTGAGCGGCGCCCGCCCCGAGCCCCGCGAGCCCGCAGGAAGGCGCTTAGGAGGCTTCCTTGACCTCGGGGATCTTCCAGCTGCCGTCGATGATGGAAGGCGGCTTCTCCTTCGGCCAGTACAGCCGCATCATCAGGATGAACTCGTCCTTCGGCGCGGGCAGCCAGTTCGATTCCTTGTCCTTGCCCGGTGATTCGGCCTGGATGTAAAGGTCCACCGAGCCGTCGGGGTTGGTCTTGAACTTGTTGCGCGCGCTCAGCGTGTAGCGGTTCAGCGGGTTGTCGACGAAGAAGTAGTCCTTGTCGTACATCGTCAGCGACCAGAAGCCGTCCACCGGCGGGGTCTGGCCCTTCTCGAAGCGCATCACGTACTTCTTGTTGCCGTCGTACTTCTTCACCAGGTCGGGCCCGGTGGACGTGGGGTAGATCGCGTCCTGCGGCAGGTTGGCGCCCAGGCCGATGGCCGTCACCAGCGCGCGCTGGATGTAGTGCGTGCCGTAGGTGCCGACCTTGGTCGAGAAGGCCCAGCCGTTCTCCAGCTTGAAGTCGCCGGCGGCGATGCCTTCCTTCAGCCAGGCCATGATCTGCTCCTGCGCCGGCTTGGGCGCCTTGGCCATGCCCTTGGCGACGGCCGGCTCCAGCTTGGCGGGATCGAAGTCCTGCCCGGGCACGACGCCGATCTTGGCCAGCTTCTCGACCATCGGCGCGTCCGCGGCGTTGGGCGGGTTGGTCTTCATCAGCTCGGCCAGCAGCTTGAAGTAGGCGTTGGCGTCCAGCGCATTCACCTGCTCGCGCACGGCCGTCTTCATGTCGATGGCCGGGTCCACCTTGCCGGGCTCGGGCGTGTAGGGTTTGCCGAAGCTGGACAGCGGCACCGCGCTCATCTTGTCCTGCAGCGCGTGCACTTCCTTGTAGTCCTGCGGTGTGCCGGTGCTGTAGATGCGCCCCAGCAGCCACACCAGCGAGGTGGGCGACTTGTATTCGGTCACGCCCTTGGGCAACTCGCCAGTCCAGCCCGGGCCGGTGATGGCGAAGGTCTGTGCCTTGGTGCCGGTGGTGCGCTTGCCTGGCACCTGGAACACGTCGGTCCAGCCGTCGAGCATGGGCAGCAGGAAGTAGCGGCCCTTCATGTCGGGCACGCTGATGATCCACGGCTCCTTCGACAGGTCGAACCAGGCGGTGGTGTACAGCGTGTCGGCATTGGGCGCGGTGACGTCGCGGAACGCGGCGCTGGGGTACTCGCGCATGCGCACGAACTGGCCCATCGGCGCGCGCGTGCCCTCGGGCTTCTCGACGTTGGTCATGATGCGCCGCGTCATCTCCATCGTCACCAGCGGGTAGCCGTAGACATAGGCCTCGGCGGCGATGGCGAAGGCCTCGGCCTCCTTGGCGGCGTCCTTGGCCGCGGCCTCGGCTGCCTTGGCGTCGGCCTCCGCCTTGGCCTTGGCTTCGGCGGCCACCTGTTCGGCCTTCTTGGCGGCCTCTTCGGCCTCCTTGTTGCCGCAGGCGCCCAGCAGCGCCAGCGAAACCAGGACCGCCAGCAGCGGCACGGTGCGTTTGAGCTTCTTCATACGTTTCCCTGTGGTTGGGTGAAGCGGGGTGTTCAAGCCCGACGGATCGAGCCTCTGGAACGGGATGCTAGGGCAAGGCGCGCGCGTGGGTGCCGCGGGCGCTTGGGACCCTTGCCCTCAGGCACCGGCCAATGCCTCGATGGCCGGGCGCTGCGTGCTGCGCCACCACCCGGCAGCCACGCCGCGGCGGCAGTGGGTGGCGTCGTCGTTCAGCCAGTAGGCGTTGTCCGGCGTGACGACCAGGATCTCCTCCCACTTGCTGCCCAGCCGCTGGTCGGGCGTGGCGATGTGCGGCTCCAGCGCCCAGACGCCTTCGCGCACCGGGTGCTCGCATTCGCGGCCGTCGTTCCACAGCGGCGATTCGATGCGCGTGGGGAACAGTTTCGACAGCCAGGTGCTGCCGGTCAGCTTGACGTAGGTGGGCAGGCCGAAGCCCAGCCAGCGCAGCTTGTGCAGCATCCCCACCTGGATGCGGCCCAGGCGGTGCCCGATCACGCGGTGCGGGTAGTAGCGGTGCACGTTGATGAAGCCGGCGGCCTCGATGATCACGTCCACCTCGCGGTAGATCGCGCTCATCGTCTTGCCGGCGCGCACCGCCTTCAGGATGTGGTCGCGCACCTGCAGCAGTGTGCGGTCCATCGCCTCGACCACCGGGTCGCCGCCGTGCACGAAGCAGTAGCCGATGTCGGCCGAATAGCCGTCGACGATCGGCGCGATGTCCAGGATCACCGGCATGCCCGGCTGCAGCCGCGTCTTCGACGGCAGGAACTTCAGGTTGATCCAGAAGCCCTTGAAGGCCGCGCGGTCGCCGAACCAGGCGAAGGGGTCGTGGAACATGTCGGTCACACCGCGCGATGCGAGTTCCTCGCGCAGCATGCGCACGGCATCCTGCTCGGTCATGCCGTCCTGCAGGCGGGCCTGCACCGCCTCGACCACCTGGTAGGCAAGCTGCTGCACCTGGCTGAAGCGGCGCAGGTCGCTGGGCTGGAATCCGGTGGTCTGCATGGGGTGTCTCCGTCGTGGCTTGAAGTGATGGCATCGTAGGAACGGACGCTCTGCAGCACTTGACTTTGCGTGCCACACGCTTGACATTGCGCGCCAATGAATCCTGCGCAGCCTATTCGCCGGGTTTGGGTGCGCAGCGGGGTGCTGAGCGGCGCCCCGGAGCTGCTGGCCGAACTGGAGGTCGATGCCGACGCGCTGGCCGCCGATTGCGGGCTGGACCTGGCGGCGCTGGGCCAGCCCGACCTGCCGGTGCCCGGCGAAGCGGTGGTCGCCTTCCTGGAAACGGCGGCCGAGCGCAGCGGCTGCCCCGATTTCGGCATCCTCATGTCCGCCCGGCAGGACCTGTCGGTGCTGGGCCCGCTGTGGATGACGATGCGCAGCGCCCGCACCGTGGCGGACGCGCTGCAGGTGCTGGCGCAGTTCTTCGTGGTCCACACCCGCGGCGCGCTGGTCGGCTACGAGCCGCAGGCCGAGGGCGGCGCGCTGGTCAGCTATGCGCTCAGCGCCGGTGTCAGCACGCGCGACCGGCAGACCATCGAACTCGGCCTGGCGCTGCTGTGCCAGGAACTGCGGCTGCATTGCGGTGCCGGCTGGATGCCGCGCGCCGCACTGTTCAGCCATGACCGGCCGGCCAGCCTGGCCAGCCACCGCCGCGTCTTCGGCGCGAAGCTGCATTTCGCGCAGGAGCGCAATGCCGTGTGGATCGACCGCGCGAGCCTGGACACGCGGCTGTCCAGCCATTCGCTGCCCACCCACGCGATGCTGAAGAAGCTGCTGGTCGGCCGGCTCGACGGCGCAGCGGCCGTGGCCGCCAAGGTGGAAGGCGCGATGCGCGCGCTGATGCCCTTTGCCGACTGCAGCCGGGAAGAGGTGGCGCGGCTGACCCTGCTGTCGCAGCGCACGCTGCAACGCCGCCTGGCCGAGGCCGGCACCAGCTTCCAGGATCTGCGCGACCGGGTGCGCGCCGACATCGCGCTGAAGTACCTTCGGCAGAGCAGCCTGCAGGCCGCACAGATCGCCGAGATCCTGGGCTATTCGGAGCCGGCGGCCTTCACGCGGGCCTTCCGCCGCCAGCACGGGCTGACGCCGAGTGCGGCGCGGCGCCAACCGGATTGATCAGCGCAGGTTCCCGGTGTGCCCCAGGTTGTAGCGCCCCGGCTGCGGCCAGACCGCCAGGCCGTGCGGCTGCTTGCCCACCGCGACGAAGTCGACCGCGCCGGTGGTGGTGTCGAAGCGGTAGACCACATCGTCGTAGCGGCCCGACAGCCACAGGTGCTTGCCGTCGGCGCTGACGCCGCCCATGTCGGGGCTGCCGCCGCCGGGCACCGGCCAGGTCTTCAGCACCTTGCCGGTGGCGAAGTCGACCACCGACACGCTGCCCTTGCCCTTGGGCTTGCCGTGCACGTAGTTGCTGCCGCGGTTGGCCACGTACAGCAGCTTGCCGTCGCGGCTGGGGTACAGGCCGTGCGCGCCGACGCCGGTGGGAATGAAGGCGTACTGCTTGAAGCTCTGCGGATCGACCACGTGCACGCCGTCGGCCATCATGTCGGCCACGTACAGCGTCTTGCCGTCGGGTGAGAAGCGCACGTCCTGCGGCATGCCCGGCGTGATGCAGATTTCGGCGCCCGGCTGCTTGGGGTCGGGCACGAACTTCGGCGTCTTCAGGTTCGCCTTCACCAGCGCCAGCGCATCGGGCCGGTCGAAGTAGCGGCTCAACTTGATGGTGCCCAGCACCTTGCGCTCGAGCAGGTCGATCTTGGTGATCGAGCCGTTGAACTCGCAGGTGAAGAAGGCGGTGCGGCTGTCGATGCTGAAGTCGGCATGGTTGATGCCGTCGCACTCGGGCGTGGCGATGCTGAACTCCAGCTTCATCGTCTGCGGGTCGCGGAAGTCCAGGCGCTTGAAGGCCTCGGCCACCACGATCGCGTACTTGCCGTCGGGCGTCCAGTACATGTTGTACGGGTCGTCCACGGGAATCGTCTTGCCCGGCTTCGCGGTCTTCGGGTCCACCACCGTCAGGCTGCCCTTGTCGCTGTTCTCGGCGTTGTTGGCCACGTACAGCGTCTTCAGGTCCCAGCTGGGCACCACGTGCTGCGGGTACAGGCCCACCTTGAAGGTGTGCGTCACCTTCAGCGTGGCCGGGTCGATGACCGAGACGGTGTGCGCCTTGTGGTTGGGCACGTAGATGCGCTCCAGCGCGCCGGCCACGTTGGGGCTCATCTTGCCGGCCGCCGTCTCGCTGTACAGGTTGTTCGGGTCGGGCACCGGCATCACGCCGGGCGGCGGGTTGATGGCCGCGGCACCCTGGGCCGCCGCCGGCCCGGCGGCGATCAGCATCAGGGTCAGGACGAAGGGTGTGGATCGCATGGCAGGCAGGTGGCAGGGGGTAGAAGGGGAACGGTGCGCCGCGCGCCGGCGTTGACAGCGGCCGGGCTCATCGCGGTGCGGCGGTGGCCTGGCGGATGGCCGCCACCGATTGCTGCACGATCAGCTCCACGCCCAGGCGGCCCAGTTCGGCGCTGGCCTGGCGCGGATCGCCGGCCACGCCGGCCGCCTGCGCGGCGGCCTTCTCGGGCCAGACGCGGGCCGGCTCCACGGCCAGCATCAGTGCGGTGTCGGCCGCGCCGGCATGGGTGCCGATCTGCGCGTCGCTCAGGCCCTTGTCGCGCAGCTTGGCGATGAAGGGCGCCTGCGCGGCGTCGTAGTAGGCGGCGATGTAGTGCGCACGCATCGGCTTGCCCTGCCAGTCGCGGTTCAGTCGCGCGGCCACGGCGCGCAGGCTGGCCTGGTAGTTGCCGCTGTCGCCGATCAGCACGATGTCGGTGAAGCCATGCTGCGCCAGCGAGCGGGCTGCACCGTCCAGCAGCGCGCGAAAGGCCTCGTCGGGGATGCTGATCGTGCCGGCATAGCGCATGTGCTCGGTGGGCGGGCTGATGCGGCCTTCGGGCACGTAGCTCACCACCGGTGCCACCAGCGCATTGCCCAGCTCGCTGGCGATGCGCCCGGCCAGCAGGT
>Ga0209369_1001020_pt1 | contig 17635 bp, 13 predicted proteins | sample EBPBio142010_DNA_FD_185865 | JGI IMG/M metagenome (GOLD analysis project Ga0209369, IMG submission 185865) | Wastewater treatment Type I Accumulibacter community from EBPR Bioreactor in Madison, WI, USA - Reactor 1_10/4/2010_ DNA (SPAdes)... | ecosystem: Engineered > Bioreactor > EBPR >... | reverse complement strand
AGCGCACGGATCGTATAGCGGGTCTTTTGCGACAGCATGAGCGAGTCCCATAGAGCACCGCCGCAACCAAAATGTCAACTTGGGGAGTAGAAAATACCGGTCAACCCAGTGCAACAGCCAACAGGGGATCGAGCAATAGATGTGCTGTGCCGTGTCCGATGAACGCGCTGGCAAACCCGTGCCGCCAATAGAGCCATCCCCACACACAGCCCACAGCCCAGTACCGTAAGATTCCCCACGGCGGCGTTGCCCAGGCAAGCGACCCAATGTTGCAAAACTGCGAAACCACGATGGCAGCAGTGATCCATGCCGGTCCCGCTGACTTTCCCCATACAGCGGGTAACGCCACCAGCAGCGTCATCAAACCTAGCCGATAAATCAGTTCCTCACGCATGGATCCGATACAGGCCCAAACGGTTAGCTCCCAGTCAAAGCTATTGTACCGTTCAAGATAGGCCTGCGCTAAGTGGCTGCGCATCGTGACATCAAGAGCAACGATAAACAGACAAACACAAAGCACCGCCGCAACGGTCGTGCGTGCTGCCCGCTTGCGGTCAGACGGAAGCACCCTCAGCCCAGCTGGAAGAGCAAGGCCACGGCGGAGCGTCACAGACAGGTTACTTCGCGGTGACGCCCGGTGCGTGCTTGCGCATCAGGTTATATGCCTTTTCGTACCACTCGCTGCCCGGATAGTTTGCGCCAAGAACGGCCGCGTACTTGACCGCTTCTTCCGACATACCGAGTTGCAGACTGGTTTCGACCATCCTGTACAGCGCTTCCGGCGCATGGCTGGTGGTTTGGTAAGTTTCAATCACGTTACGGAACCGGGCGCCTGCCGCCAGCCACTTCCCCGAACGCTGGTAGTAACGGCCTATCTGCATTTCCTTGCCGGCCAGATGATCGTTGACCAAATCGATCTTGACCCGCGCGTCGGCCGCATAGCGTGTATTGGGATAGCGCCGAATGACTTCGTTGAGCGCCGTGAGCGCCTGCATCGTAATCTTCTGGTCCCGGTCAACATCGCTGATCTGTTCGTAATAGCACAGCGCGATCAGGTAATAGGCATACGGAGCATCGCGGTTGCCAGGGTGGATCGACAGAAAGCGCTGCGCCGACTGGATCGCCTTGTTGTAGTCCTTGGCGACATAGTAGCTGAACGAGCTCATCAACTGAGCCCGCCGCGCCCATGGTGAATAGGGATGCTGACGCTCCACCTCGTCGAACAGAGCAGCCGCGATCAGGGTATCGCCTCGATCCAGCCGATCCTTCGCAGCGGCGTAGAGCGTTTCCACGTCGCGGGCGACATAGGCCATATCTCGCGGCTTGCCCCCACGCCCGCCGCAGCCGGCGGTAAGGAGCATGGCGCCGGATGCGGCAGCAAGAATGGCGAGCTTGAGCGGTGATCGGGCTAGCATGGTGCTGGCCTATAACCAGTGCTTGCCTGAACGCCAAGTGAAAGGCGATAGGTTATCCCGAGCAGTGCCGGAGCTTATGGCCGCGATTGTCAGGCTGGTCCTCGCGGGATAATATTCCGTGTAATGCCGCGTTCACTCAATTTTGCAGTTCTGGCAGGTGTCATCCTGATGCTCTGCGCCTGCGCCAAACAGACAGAAGGTGCAGGCGCCCGGCGGCACGATACGACTTTGCCAAATCCTTTTCGGCCCGATCGCAGCAATGATCCCCATGCCCGCCAGCAATGGGAAGATGGTGTCCGCGCTCTTGAAGAGCAGTGCCGGGATCATGCCCGGCTCTGCGCCGAAGCCGAAGCTGCCCGCGCCGCGATGGATGGGATGTAGTGGTGGTCCGGAGCAGGCCTATTCCCAGAATGCCATACACCGCACCTCGATCGACGATCGGGTTTGAGCACCAGGCAAGCTGGTGTCGTGAAAGGCTGTGTGGGGGCAGCGCCAGGTCACGGAGTGATCGCTGTCCTGGAACTTGAACAGCAACACGTCGGCGGCAGTCATATTGGAGAAATACCACCAGCGATGCTGAGGACGCAGCCGAAAAATCGTTGCGGCGATCATCTGGTCCTCACCTACCACCGGCTTGACCAGATCGTCGCCTGCCGGAAATTCATCAACCACGAACAGCGTATTGGAGGTTGTTTCATCTCCGACGATCGAGCGTCCATCCATCACTGCCAGCGGCCAGTCCTGCGGCCCTGGTGAGAAAGTCCGCCAGAACGAAAAGGCACAGTATCGCTTGTAGCCAGCCCCATCGGGGCGCAATTCCGGATAAAGCCGGTCCGCAACCCGTTTGGCGGTGATTTCATTATAGTCGACATGGGCCTCCCCCGCCGGCGGCTGAATACCGCCAACATGCCGGTACCCCTCAACCTTTTCGGCCGCGTGGGCGGAAAGATCGCCCGAAGTGCGGATCATCCAGCCCTGCGCCTTGACAAAACTGGCCCCGGTTATTGCGGTGACGGCGGCCTCAACCTCAGCATTGTACACCGCATCGACCTCATCGATATCGTTGAAGTCAGACACAGCAGAGGTGTGCCGACCAAGCATGAAGCCGTGCAAGTCCAGCCTAAAGTGATCACGGATCGGCATGCCATCGCGCACCGGCATTGGGTGATCGAAATAGGCTCCGGTGTTGATCTCAGCGCCGCGTGAAACGTAACGCCTGGTGATATATTCATCGTCGCCGAGGTAACGGATCAGCGCTGGTGCTTCACGCACCCCCAATTCCACCTCATCAGTTCCGATCGTCGCCATCAGCCGCATCCCTCCCCGCCGCCAATAGTAACGATTGTTATCTTTTTAGCAAGCCGATCACACGCTGTGGACGAACGCTATTCTTCGCCCATGCGCAACGCAGCGATAAAGGCCTCCTGCGGAATGCTGACGTTGCCATATTCACGCATCCGGGCTTTGCCCTTCTTCTGCTTTTCCAGCAGCTTCTTCTTTCGCGTGATGTCGCCGCCATAGCACTTGGCGGTAACATCCTTGCGCATGGCGGCGATGGTTTCGCGGGCGATGACCTTCCCACCAATCGCCGCCTGGACCGGGATTTTGAACAGGTGGCGGGGGATCAGGTCCTTCAGCCGCTCGCACATGTGGCGCCCGCGCACTTCAGCCTGGGCTCTGTGCACAATCATCGACAGGGCATCGACCGGTTCATTGTTGACGAGGATCGACATCTTGACGAGATCCCCCTCACGCAGGCCGATCTGTTCGTAGTCAAAGCTGGCGTATCCACGGCTTATGGACTTCAGCCGGTCGTAAAAATCAAACACCACCTCGTTCAGTGGCAGCTCGTAACTCACTTGAGCCCGCCCGCCAACATAAGTGAGGCCCGTTTGCACCCCGCGCCGGTCCTGGCACAGCTTGAGAATCGAACCGAGATATTCGTCCGGTGTATAGATGGTCGCTTTGATCCAGGGCTCATCGATTTGTTCTATCCTGCTGGGGTCAGGATAGTCCGCCGGATTGTGAAGCATGATCTCGCGCGCGTCGTCGGTTTTGGATTTGCGCAATTGAATGCGATAAACCACCGAAGGTGCGGTTGTAATCAAATCAAGGTCATATTCGCGAGTCAGGCGTTCCTGAATGATCTCCAGGTGCAACAGCCCAAGGAACCCACAACGAAACCCAAACCCGAGCGCGGCACTGCTCTCCATCTCGAAACTGAACGACGCGTCATTGAGTCTGAGTTTGGCAATGCTCTCCCGAAGTTTCTCGAAGTCGGCAGCATCGACAGGAAACAACCCGCAGAACACGACCGGCTGCACTTCCTTGAAGCCCGGCAGTGGGTCCGCAGCGCCGCCCTTCGCAGTTGTAATGGTATCGCCGACCTTGGCCTGCGCGACTTCCTTGATCTGTGCGGTAATGAAGCCGATTTCGCCCGGCCCAAGTTCCGGAAGGTGCTCGATCTTCGGCGTCATGCAACCGACCCGATCGATCAGATGTTCGGTACCACCGGCCATGAACTTGACCTGCAGACCCTTCCTGATCACGCCATCGATGACCCTGACGAGAATTACGACGCCAAGATAAGGGTCATACCAACTGTCCACCAGCATGGCCTTCAACGGAGCGTCGCGGTCACCCTGCGGTGCGGGAATCCTGGAAACCACGGCTTCCAGCACTTCAGCGATACCAATTCCTGATTTCGCCGATGTCAGCACGGCATCACTGGCATCAAGGCCGATGATTTCCTCGATTTCAGCCTTGACCTTATCCGGCTCGGCAGCGGGCAAGTCGATCTTGTTAATCACCGGAACGATTTCGTGATCATGCTCGATCGACTGATAGACGTTGGCCAGGGTCTGCGCCTCCACTCCCTGGGCCGCATCCACCACCAGCAAGGCACCTTCGCACGCTGCGAGACTGCGGCTCACTTCATAGGCGAAGTCAACATGCCCGGGTGTGTCCATCAAATTGAGCTCATATTCGATGCCGTCGTTGGCGGTATATTTGAGCCTTACCGTTTGGGCCTTGATCGTGATCCCGCGCTCTTTCTCAATATCCATGTTATCAAGGACTTGAGCGCTCATCTCTCTCTCGGTGAGGCCGCCGGTGTATTGGATCAGCCGATCCGCCAACGTGCTCTTGCCGTGATCGATATGAGCTATGATGCTGAAATTTCTAATTCTTTTAAGGTCGGTCATGAGAATCCCGCGAATTTCCCCAGCCGTTAGCAGCAAGGTCGCAGGCTGTCACCCGTCCGGCGCAGAGCCCGGCTGAGTGTCCGTGGTGTGGGCAATCGGACCCCCAGCAACTCGCGCCGCGGGTTACCCCCGACGAGCCCCCCGAAATTAACTCTTTGGCAAACCCTGCCCACTAACAGAATTCGCGGACGATTCTGTAGGCTATGGAGGCAACAGGCGGGCGATGGGGAAAATGCGCGATCAATTTTGCCGGCTGGCAAGCGACACATCAGGCAACGTCGGCCTGATCGTCGCGGTGTCGGTGATTCCGCTGCTCGCCCTGATCGGCGGCGGACTGGATATGAGCCGCGCTTACATGGCCAACACCCAGTTGCAATCGGCCTGCGACGCCGGTGTTCTGGCCGGTCGACGCGCCATGGGCAAAAGCGGGGTTTATGAGGACGATGAAAAAGCCAAAGCGCAAAAGCTGTTCAATTTCAACTTCGACGCTCAGGCAATCAACGCCACAGGTGTATCCTTCGTCACCAGCAGCAACGACCAGGGTCAAGTAACCGGAACCGCCAAGGCAAACGTGCCCACGGTAGTGATGAAGATTTTTAACAAGGAAAAGTTTGATCTTCAGGCAGACTGCATGGCTGAATTGCAGGTTGCCAACACTGACGTCATGTTCGTGCTCGATACCACCGGGTCAATGGCCGGGTCGCGTATCACCGGTCTTCGCGAAGCGGTGAAAGACTTCCATAAGACAATGAACGAAGCCGTGACCGCTGATGACACGCGTGTGCGCTATGGCTTCGTGCCCTACTCGACGACCGTCAATGCCAAGGGCCTGCTGGCGGACCCGGAAACTCCGATGCCGGTTGACTATTTTGCCGACACTGCCGCGTATCAATCGCGTGAAGCACAGTTCAACACACCCGTTTATGTCGGGACGACCGTGCCGGTCAGCACTGTTGACGAAACCTATGCTACGAAGATCAGCTCCAGCAATTGCACCAAGTATGGGCAGAACAAGTACCCATCCAGCAGCGGCGCCAACCCTGTTGTAACCGGCTCTGCCCCTGGCCCCGTGACGCAGAAAAGCTATACGTACAAGTCGTGGGGGGGCGCTACCGGTACGACCCGGTGGTGCGTGCGCACCGTCAAAACCACACTGACCACCTACGTTACAAAATATGCCTTCACAAAATGGCGCTACAAGGAGGTCGCCCTGGATGCTTCCTCTTATAAGACCGGGGCGAGCGTGGCCGTGGGGACGGGGATTACCACGCCGAGCGGCTCGATCGTCGATCAAAGTGAAAACTTCACCTATGCTAACACGTCGGGCTATTATGACATGGTCACAATGGCCAAGAAGAACGGCACCGAACTCCGCAACGTCGGCATAACCAACATGACCTGGGGCGGATGTTTGGAGGAACGCGATACCGTCGATGATTCCGACTGGAGCCCGATCCCGGACGAGGCTCACGATCTTGATATCACTTCGGCTCCGACCTCCAACGAAACACGCTGGCGGGCGCAATGGAATGGTTTGACCTATAATCGGTCGAACAAGACGTACGTCGATTCCACCAGCAACTATTCGACCGCATCTTACGCCTGCCCGGCGCAGATGAAGCTATTTACCGAAGTCGAATTGTCCGATGACCCAACCGATGTTCCAGACTGGCTCGACACCTATCTGAACGGCCTGACCCCAGCCGGGAACACCTACCATGATATCGGCATGATCTGGGGTGCCCGTCTGGCCAATCCACGGGGAATTTTCGAGGAAAACGTCACTGATGGCGACAAGGCGGTCAGCCGCCATCTCATCTTCATGTCGGACGGCCAGTTGGAACCCTATATCTGGGGGTACAATGCCTATGGCATCGAGGTACTGTCCAACCGGATTGCACCTCTGGGCAGCGACGAGAACGTCGTAAAAGCAAGGCATGCCTCGCGTTTCCTCGCGGCTTGCGAAGAAGCAAAGGCCCAAGGGATTACCGTCTGGGTGATCGCGTTCGGAACGACACTGAACAATGACATGAAGGCCTGTTCCAGCGACGGCCGGGCCTATTCCGCGAGCGACACAACGGCATTGAAACAGCAGTTCAAGTTCATTGCCTCACAGGTCGCCAATCTCCGGCTGGGGCAGTAGCGCGATGCTTCGATCATTTCCGCGACGCACAGTTGCCAGACTGGCGGCCGAAACCGGCGGCGTGACGGTGATTGAATTCGCCCTGATCGCACCTGTGTTCCTGCTGATGCTGTTTGGCACCTTCGATCTGGGCCAGGCGATCTATCTGCAAGGGGTTTTTCACGGCGCCGTTCAGGATGCCGGCCGCGATGCGGGGCTTGAATCCGGTGCGAACAATCTCACCGCGATCGACAACCAGGTCATGCTGCGAATCAAGAGCGTGGCCCCGGCAGGTGCGATCATCTCATCGCGTAAGAACTATACCACCTTTAACGAGGTCGGCACGCCGGAAGACTTTGAAGATGCCAACAACAACGGCAGCTATGATGACAACGAATGCTTCACCGATGTGAACGGCAACGATCAATGGGATTCCGACCGTGCCATCAGCGGTCTGGGCGGTGCGGATGACGTGGTCGTTTATACTGCCACCCTGACTTACAACCGGATCGTGCCGATCGGCGGCATGTTGGGGTGGAGCGATCAGGGCACGGTCGCCGCGTCAACGGTTCTTCGCAATCAACCATTCGGCAGCCAAGCCGCACGGCCGGAAAAGCAAGTATGTCCAACCTGATGAAGCCTTTGGGCACCCTGCTCGCCCGCCTGGCTCGAAACAAGTCGGGCGTGGCGATGATCGAATTCGCCTATTCCGCGCCAGTGCTGGCGCTGTTGCTGATCGGCGGCGTAGAACTGTCGAACTTCGCCATTACGCATATGCGGGTGAGTCAGGTTGCCGTTTCGCTCGCAGACAATGCCTCGCGGGCCAAGCAGAGCGTCGTATCGGGCGTGCCGCGTATCCGCGAGGCTGACGTCAACGAAGTGTTTTCCGCCGCACAGCTGCAAGGCGGTACACTCGATTTCCAAGCTCATGGGCGCCTGATCCTGTCCAGCCTGGAAACCAATGCCAGCGGCGGCCAGTGGATTCACTGGCAGCGCTGCTTCGGCGATGGTGACTATGATTCCAGCTATGGCGTCCAGGGAGATGGCGCCACGGGGACTTCCCTTACCGGCATCGGCCCTACCAACCGTCGGGTTTCAGCCGAATCGGGCACCGCGATCATGTTCGTCGAGGTCGTCTACGACTACCAGCCCTTGCTGTTCTCCGACTTTATGCAATCGGCTCAGATCCGCAAAACGGCTGCGATGTATGTCCGTGACAATCGCGACCTCTCCGGCATTTACAATCCATCCCCGTCCGTAACGGCAAACGTGTGCACGTGATGCGACTGGCAAGAACGTGCCGCTCAGATGGACTGTGACGAATGAGACTGATCTACGTTCTGCCACCCGTTCTTGCGGTCCTGCTGGGAGTGGAGGTGTTGTTCAATGAAGGCAAGGCCGATGGCATCCTGACCGGCGACAATGGAGCGCCCAAGGAGTTCGCGCAGGCAGAGGCCATGCCGCAAGCAGCACCCAGCAAGGACGCTATTCTGAAGCGCAAGAATCCATGGGGGGCCGACGCCGAACCGGATGGTCAGCCGGAAGGCTACGCCAAGGCTGACGACGAAGCCGAAGACCGGAGCGAAGAACGTACCATCGAGAGCGGCGGCGACGATGGCGATACACGGATCGTTGCCGCGCCGATCGTCAACGCCCCCCCGCTGGCCAAACCCAAACTGGAAACATCGGGACCCGCAGTGAGCGCGCCCAGGCCCGAGCTGTTAGAGCGTTAAACCGCAAGAAACCCAAACAGATCACCGCAATCCTGGCCGCTTTGCCATTGCGGAAGGCGCAGTCTGGCGCGGTCAGGCCACTTTGCTTTTGGGCCTGGCGACATCGGCTTGGCTGAACTTGGGCAAACTCAGCGCAGCGCCCGGCTGCTGGATGAGTTGCATCGGATACCGGCCTTCGGGCAATGCTCCCAAGGGCATGCCTGCTTGCGCCAACACGTATGGCGAGACGCGATGCCGGGTGCAAAGCCCCCCTGCTCCGTCATCAACCAATTGCTGTTCGAATTCCAATCCCTGCGTACCGCCGGCGGAGCGCCGCACCACGGCCACCGCCAGCTGCCCCTCGCCGAAGTCCACCACGAAAGGTGTCCCCACCGGCACGTCAAGCAAGCCTTCAACCATGCAGCCGGAGCGCGAAAGGTTGCGCATTGTAACATCGTAGCGGTGGTCTTCGTGGATCAACCCGACCTTGCGTAAAACTGTCCGGCGTTCCGGCCGATACTTGTTCGGCCCTTCCGGTTCGATAACCCATTCGCCACTGGTCAGCGCATCGCTAACCACTTCCCCCCGCACTGCCGCCGCATAGATGTAACCCTGGATTTGCTTGACGCCCAACTTGCGCATCGCATCCAGCTCGTCGTGGGCTTCAATCCCTTCTGCCGTCGTATCCATTTTCAAGGCGTTGGCCAGGCTGACGATTGCCGCGATGATCGCAGCATTGCGGTTACCCTCCTGCGTGATCTCGCGGATGAAGCTCTTGTCGATCTTAATCTTATCGAACGGTGCGTTCTGCAAATAGGAGAGAGACGAATACCCCGTACCGAAGTCATCCAGCGCCAGCCGCACACCCAACATTTTCAGTTGGTTGAACATTTCTGAGGTCGCTGCGTCATCACCCAGAAAGATCGACTCAGTCAGCTCCAGTTCAAGCCGCTCCGGAGGCAGCTCAGAATGAGCAAGCGCTTGGGCCACAACTGATGCGAATCCAGCGTTGCCAAATTGCGCAGCGGAAACGTTGACGGCTACCCGCACACCACCCGGCCACCCCTGCGCTTCGGCGCAGGCCCGCTTCAGTACCCAGTCTCCCAAAGCTCCGATCAGGTTGGCTTCTTCGGCGATGGGGATGAACACAGCAGGCGAAATGTCTCCCAGTTCGGGATGAGTCCACCGCGACAAGGCTTCCAAGGTAACCACGCGGTTGGTCTTGGCATCGATGATGGGTTGGTAGACCACATGCATCTGGTCATTGGCCAGTGCATCGCGCAGCTCTTCCTCGATTTGCCGTCGGCGCTCCGCTTCGCTGTGAAGGTCGCTGGAGTAGAACCGAAACTGCCCTCGTCCGCCGCCCTTGGCCGCATAGAGCGCCAAGTCAGCAGAGCGCGTCAGGTCTTCGCTGTTGATCCCGTCATATGGCGCGATCGCTACCCCGATTGATGCCCCGATTACACACCGGCTACCATCAATCTGATAAGGCTGGCTGACCATAGAGATTACGGTACGGGCGATTTCGCCCAGCCGGCCACGATCATCGATATCCGGCAACATGATCTGGAACTCGTCGCCACCCAAACGGCCAATCTCGAAAGATTTGTCCGTCAGCACGCGTTGCAGGCGTTGTGCGACTTGCTTGAGCAGCTCGTCACCGGCTGGATGGCCCAGAGTATCATTGACCTGCTTGAACCGGTCAAGATCCATCATCATGATCGCACAGCTGCGTTTGGCGGTTTGATATGCCGTCAAGGTAGCGGTCAGACGCTTGCCCATCCGATGCCGATTAGCCAAGCCGGTCAACGAATCGAATTGCGCCAGACGTGATGCGTCCTTCTGGCTCTGTCTGGTGGCCGTAATGTCGGTGCCATTACCGCGATAACCAAGAAAGGTGCCGTCGGCAGCCATCTGCGGGCGACCCGAGATCGACCACCATATTTCAGCGTCGTCGAAAGCCGCCCGGACTTGCAGATCCGAAAAGGTCTTGCGAGCGCTGAAAATCAGCGGCAGCGTCCGCTCGATCGTATCATCTTCGTCGCGTTCGAGGACGAACAGGGACTGGATCGATTGACCAATCAGTGCCGATCGTTGCGTTCCCAATCTTTCTGCCGTGCAATCGGAAATATACGTAATCCGGCCTTCACCATCGCTTGACCAGAACCAGCCCAGCCCGGATGCTTCGTAGTCGCGCAGCAGCAGTACCGCTTGCTTGAGCTCCTGGTCAGAAAGAGTTTCCGCCACGACAGGTGCGACGGACGGCTTGCTGGAACCCAGCAAGTTGCGGAAACGTCCAAAAGGTGATCCGTCCGAAGCATTCATCTTAAAACTGCTGTAATCCCGAAGCTGTGGATTTCATTCGTGATCGTTTGATAACCGGTCGTGGTTTCAAAATGCCTAACTGGTGGCGTGAATTGGCCGGCGAATCCGGCGCCTGCCTAAGCCTGACGGCGCAGCAGCGACTGTCTCCCGCGATCGACCGGAACCCCCGAAATTATCGATATTCTGCCAACTTCGTCAATTTCCAGCGGAGTCGCGAATTCAAGTCCCACGCGGTCCTGCTGGCACCACCGCGCGGTGGCCGTCACAACGTGGCCCTCTGACATCGTTATGGCAAAGATCGTGCCCGGCGGAACGTTCCACAGGCCCTCGACCATGGCACCGGTCGCGGAAATGTTACGAATGGTGCCGTGGTAATGCTGTCCGCCGTGTTCGAGCAGGATCTTTCGCAACATGGTATGACGGACTGCGCGCGCGGCGCGCGGCCCCTTGGCAATGGCCGTAAAGCCAGCTTGCAGCCGCAATGTGGCGTTGTCACGCGTCAAGGGCTTTTCGTAGATATAGCCTTGGACATGGCTGCAGCCGAGCATCCGGACGAGGTCTAGTTCGTCGAGCGTTTCCACCCCTTCGGCAGTCGTCTCCATTCCCAGCGCTTCAGCCAGACTGACGATCGAGGCAATGATCGCGCCATTTCGGCTTCCGGTTATCGTCGCCCCCCGCACGAAGCTCTGATCGATCTTGATCTTGTCGAACGGAGCCTTCTTCAAATAGCCCAGCGCAGAATAACCGGTGCCGAAGTCATCGAGCGCCAAGCGTACGCCCACTCGCTTGAGCGCGGCGAACATGGCGTCAATCCCGTCATCGTCGCTCAGGAACACGCTTTCAGTGATCTCAAGCTCAAGCCTTGACGGATCGACCTGGGCCGATGCCAGCGCATTGGTGATAATCGCCGGGAGCGCTGGATTGGCGAACTGCAACGGCGAGACGTTAACAGCGACCCGCACGCTGTCGGGCCATCTCGCAAGATCACGGCAGGCGGTCCGTAGCGCCCATTCGCCGATCTGGGCAATCAGTCCGGAATCTTCGGCGATGGGAATGAACTTGGCCGGCGATAGTGGACCACGCGTGGGGTGCGTCCAGCGCAGCAACGCCTCGAACCCGGTGATCCGCTCGGTTACAGTATGGACGACCGGCTGATAATACAGTTCCAGCCCCCCCTGAGTCAGCGCATCACGCAAATCCTGCTCAAGCTGTCGTCGCTCTTCAGCATCGCTGTGCAAATCGGCTGCATAAAAATGATGCCGCCCGCGACCGCCGTCTTTCGCTGCATAAAGCGCGAGATCAGCGTTACGGATGATCGCTTCTGCCGTAACGCCGTCTGCCGGAGAAATCGCAATCCCGACCGATGCCCCGATTACCACCCGATGGCCTTCGATCGAATACGGTTCAGACAGGTCATGGATGATTTGACGAGCCAACGCTGCCAAGTCGTCGTTACGGTGATGACCAGGCAAGACCACCTGGAACTCATCACCGCCGAGCCGCCCAACTCGACCATATTGACCGACAGCCCGTTCCAGGCGACTGGCGACCTGAGTCAGCAGATTGTCGCCCGCTGGGTGCCCCATCGTATCGTTGACTTGCTTGAAGCGATCCAGGTCGAGCAGAAACACCGCGCAGGCCCGATGATCGAGATTGGGGGCGTTCAAGATCTTTTCAAGCGTCTGCGCCATCTGCAACCGGTTTGAAAGCCCGGTAAGCGAATCATAATGTGCCAGGCGCGACGCATGCTCGGCCGACCGGCGTTTTTCAGTCAGGTCATTGCCCGATCCCCGAAAACCAAGAAAATTGCCGTAAGCGTCGTAGATCGGCCTTCCACTGACCGACCACCAGCGTTCCTCGTCCTGGCTGGCTGCACGCAGAGCAAGATCGAGAAAAGCCGATCGGGACGACAAGTGGAATGCGAGCGTCCGCTCACCTTCCTGACCTTGGGGATCCGGTTCAAAGAGTGACGCAAACGGCCGGCCATTCAACTCGCGGTGGCTGATCCCCAAAACCGGCGCGAGCGTTGCCGAAACATAGACCAGTGAACCCCGGCGATCGGTTTCCCAAAACCAGCCCTGGCCGGTCTGTTCAAAATCGTTCAGAATTTCTTCGGCGCGGGTTTGTGCACGCTTGCGTTCACGTTCTGCTCTGGCCTTGGCTTCGTCGGTGCGGCTCTGACGCACTGCCGTGTAAATCCCGATCGCGGTGCCAATGGCCAGTGCCACCCAGGTGCCGCGATTACCAGCCACCATCGCGACGCCGGACCACAGTGCAACTTGCGCAGTAATGATGCTGGCTATCCGGCGGTTTAGGATGATCGCCGCCAATGCCCCAACAATGACCAGCGTACCTATTGCCCCTTCCCACGAAGCGCCGACCCGGTTTGTCCATTGGGCTAACGCGAGCCCCGCCAGAAACATCGGCACACCGACAACCAGCGTGCTCCCGGCGTTGCGCAGCGTCGGCGTTGGAAACCAGGCGTGTTCCCGCTTTGCAATCCATCTCGCCATACCTGCGATACAGATTGCCACGGTTGAAATCAGAATTGTGCCGATCTTAGGCAAAGTCAGCGTAATCAACCCGTTAATCAGCAATGCGCCCGCAAAAACAGGGGCCATCAACATCCAGTTCGGCTCAATCTGTTCGCGCAGGACATGGCCGTCCGAACCACGCCGGGCTTGCCGTTTAGCGCTGGTTACGACGGCGTTAGCCTTTGCATCATTCGTGCTTTGAGAACGCGACGCACGGCCACCGGTGCGCCGGTCAGGCGCAGGTGGGTCAACCTCAGCAGATCTGGAAGGTTGCGCAGGCATCGTGCCTGTATGCGCCAAGGCTTTTGATAAAGCGTTAAATTTACCATTGAGAATGGCTGTTTTCTGCCAAACCACAGTGATGGCGCAGCGTTACTTGAAAAGCCTGCACCGGACATGCATCATCACGTCAAACCAGAACCGCACAGACAAAGGGGAGAGCAATGGCAAAGGTGGACAGAACGCTGGAAAATGAAGCTGCCCAGTCTACGACAGCCCTTGGTCCCCTGGTAGGGTTGGCGCGGGAAGACTTTGTGGGTGCGGTCGCGTTACTGCTGCGGGAAACCGCTACTGACCCCGGGCGCACGCTGCGTCACATGCAAAGTTTCGGCGATGATGTCGTCAAAATCATGACCGGCAAATCCGAGCTTGCGCCCGAACCCAAGGACAAGCGTTTCATGGATCCGGCATGGCGCTACAACCCATTTTTCCGAGCCGGCGCCCAGTACTATCTGGCCGTGCAGAAGGGCATAAAAAGCTGGCTTGAAGAGCTTGAACTTGATGAACTTGAACGTGATCGCGCCAACTTTATTTCAAACATCATCATTGATGGGCTGGCGCCGACGAATACACTGGCTGGCAACCCGACAGCGCAAAAGCGTATGATCGATAGCGGCGGGCTATCGCTGATCAAGGGGCTCAAAAACGCGTATCACGACATCGTTCATAACAATGGCATGGTCAGTCAGGTTGACAAAAAGCCGTTCAAGCTTGGTGAAAATATCGCCACGTCGAAGGGTGCAGTCGTTTATCGCGACGCCATGTTCGAACTGATCCACTATGCTCCGACTACGGAGCAAGTTTATGAAATTCCACAACTTACAATCCCTCCCCAAATCAACAAGATGTACATTAACGACCTGAGCCCTGAGAAATCGGTGGTGAAATGGCAGGTCGACAACGGCATCCAGTGCTTCGTCATGTCGTGGAAGAATCCTACCAAAGCCGAAGGCGCGTGGGGGATGGATGATTACATTACATCCTGTCTCAAGGCGGTGGACGTCGTATGCGAAATCAGCGGTGCACCGAAGGTCAATATTTCGTCGGCATGCTCGGGTGGACAGACCGGTTCGATTCTGGCCAGCAAGATGGCTGCTGATGGTGATAAACGACTTGGATCGTTGACCTATATGGTCACCGTGCTGCATCCGAAACAAAACGACATCGAAGCCGGATCTTTGATGACGGCAAACGGACTGGAGTTGGCGAAAAAGCGCGCAGCCAAGGCTGGTGTCATCAAGGGCAATGATCTGGCCCGGGGCTTTGCCTGGTTAAGACCCAACGACCTTATCTGGAACTACGTCATCAACAACTATCTGATGGGCGATGATCCCCCTGCGTTCGACGTGCTGTTCTGGAATGCTGATGCAACCAACCTGTCCGCCAGCCTAATGGGCGATTTCCTGCATCTGTTCGAAACGCTCGCCTTCACCAAGCGCGGCGAGGTTGAAATGGCCGGGCACCCCATCGATCTCAGCAAGATCAAGAGCGATCTGTTCATCCTGGGCGGCACGACAGATCATATCACTCCCTGGCGTGCCTGTTACCGGTCCACCCAGTTGTTCGGATCAAAAGATGTCACCTTTGTGTTGAGCCAGGCAGGCCACATGCAGGCAATCCTGAACCCGCCAGGGAACCCCAAGGCCAAGTACTATATTTCGAAAAAGGGGGGGCACCCCCCTGCCGATGTTGACGACTGGCTAAAGGGAACCGAGGAAGTAGCAGGAAGCTGGTGGCCATACTGGATGGAATGGCTACAAGCCCGCGCAGGCAAAAAGGTGTCCGCGCCCAAAGCGCTCGGCAGCAAAAAGTACCCGCCGAAGGAAGCGGCACCTGGCTTGTATGTCTTGGACCAATCTTGAAGGGATAGCCCGCGTGAGTTTAGACCTGACCGCCGAATTCTCGATGGAAACCGTCGGTGGCCGCACTTTGCGTGTTGCGCGCTGGCGCTGGAACGAGCCATCTGACCACCTCCCCGTGCTGTTCTTCAACGGTATCGGCGCAAACATCGAAGCCGTGGCTCCGCTTGCTGAAGCATTGACAGAGCGGCCGTTCATTATGTTCGATATGCCCGGCGTCGGTGGCAGCCCAGAGCCACTGGTCCCCTACAACCCCTTCACCATGAGCTGGACGGCCAACGAGCTGCTCAAGCGCTATGGCGTCAGTCAGGTTGATGTCATGGGGATATCATGGGGCGGCGCCATGGCACAGCATTTCACCTTGCAGCATGGCGACAAGGTACGTCGACTGGTACTGGCGGCGACAACGGCGGGCATGATCATGATGCCAGGCAACCCGGCAGCATTGACCAAGATGGCCAATCCGCGCCGGTATGTCGACGCGGCATTCATGGAGGAGCATTTCCGCACTCTCTATGGCGGTCTTACCGGCGGCAAGAGCGAGCACATCGGTCGGCTGACGCCGCCTACCCCCCGCGGTTACCTCTACCAGTTGCTATGCATGTTGGGGTGGACAAGTGTGCCGGCCCTTCCCTTTCTCAAGAAGGAAACCCTTATCATGATGGGTGATGAGGACCAGATTGTCCCGCTCATCAACGGCAAATTGCTTGAGAGCCTCATCCCCAACAGCCGTCTCGAAATCTTTGAGCAAGGCGGCCACCTGTTTATGCTGACCCACCGGGAGCAGACCATATCGTCGCTGCGCGGTTTCCTGGATGCGCCGGACCGGGAAGACAGAAAGGCCGCTTGACCCATGCGACACATCGCGATCATCGGCTCTGGACCTGCTGGGTATTACACGGCCGAGGCCGCGCAGAAGCAGTGGGGTGATGATGTTCGCGTCGATGTATTCGACATGCTGCCAGTGCCCTATGGACTGATCCGCACGGGGGTTGCGCCCGACCATCAGTCGATCAAAGGTGTATCCAAACGCTACGAAGCCACTGCACTGTCTGACAACGTCCGCTTTGTCGGCAACGTCATGATAGGCAAAGACCTCACGATCGCCGAACTGCAGACGTTTTACGACGCTGTAGTGATCGCCACCGGTGCACCGCATGACCGCAAGCTGGGCCTGCCCGGTGAAAATCTGGGCAATGTCTATGGCAGTGCCGCCTTTGTGGGGTGGTATAACGGTCACCCTCTGTTTGCCGATCTCGACCCCGATCTGACGAGTGATACAGCAGTCGTCATCGGCATGGGCAACGTCGCGCTCGATGTAGCCCGAATCTTGTCGAAGAGCCGGAGTGAGTTTGCCGGGAGCGATATCGTCTCGCATGCGCTCGACCTGCTCGATACGTCCCGGATCAAACGGATCGTGGTACTGGGACGGCGCGGCCCGCATCAGATCATGATGACGCCCAAGGAACTGGGTGAGCTGTCGCACCTCGCCCGCGCAGCACCGCGGGTCGATCCAGCCGATCTGCCTGAAGCGGGAGAGGATGCGTTGCTTGAACCGGGCCTGCGCAAGTCCGTTACACACCTGCGTTCATTCGCCGCGATCCCGGAAAGCCTTTATGCCGATTATCCAATCGAGATCGAGTTTGACTTCTTTGCCAGCCCCAAGGCTTTGATCGGCACCGGCAAGGTTGAAGGAATTGAGGTCGAACGCACCACGGTTGAGGCTGGCCGCGCGGTCGGCACCGGTGAAACCTATACGATTTCCGCCGGTCTGGTCGTGGCCTGCATCGGCTACCGCTCTTCCCCGATCCCTGACGTCCCGTTCGACGAGCGTGAAGGGAAATTCGCCAATGACGAAGGCCGGATCCTACCCGGCCTGTATTGCGTAGGCTGGGCCCGCCGCGGCCCCTCGGGTACCATCGGCACCAACCGTCCCGACGGCTTTAGTGTCGTCGAAAAGATCGCAGAGGATCTGGCCGCGGGCCTGCTCGGCAACGGCGGCAAGCAGGGCCGCGCCGGATTCGATGCGCTGGCGCAGCAAAGAGGGCTGGACGTAGTCACCTTCCGTGACTGGAAGAAGATCGAAGAGGCCGAAAGCGCGCGTGCGCGCGCCGGCGCGCCGCGAGAGAAATTTGTCGATGTGGCGGAGATGATTGCCGCACGCCGATGACCGCGGTGTAGCGCCA
>Ga0209369_1001017_pt1 | contig 17639 bp, 16 predicted proteins | sample EBPBio142010_DNA_FD_185865 | JGI IMG/M metagenome (GOLD analysis project Ga0209369, IMG submission 185865) | Wastewater treatment Type I Accumulibacter community from EBPR Bioreactor in Madison, WI, USA - Reactor 1_10/4/2010_ DNA (SPAdes)... | ecosystem: Engineered > Bioreactor > EBPR >... | reverse complement strand
GAGGCGCCCTTGGGGATGCCGATCTCGTAGTGGTTGCTGCGCGTGTCTTCGTCGGGCAGCGCAAACAGCAGCAGCGGCGCGCCGCGCTCGGTCTGCCAGACGCCTTCCATCGCCGCGATCTTGGCCGGCTGGTGCTGCAGCGTGTTCAGGCCGTGGAAGTCGCCGGCCAGGATCTGCAGCGGGATCAGCACCGCGCCCACCGTGAGGCCGAAGCGCAGCGACTTCTGCGTGCTGGCATTGGCCTTGTGCTTCAGCAGCTGCCAGGCGGCCACGCCGGCCACCAGGAAGGCCATCGTCAGCCCGCTGGCCAGCAGCATGTGCACCAGCCGGTACGGGAAGCTGGGGTTGAACACCACCTCCAGCCAACTGGTGACGAAGAACTCGCCGTCGCGGATCTCCACGCCGGCGGGCGTGTGCATCCACGAGTTCAGCGCCAGGATCCAGAAGGCGCTCATCGTGGTGCCGAAGGCCACCAACGCGGTGGCGATCAGGTGCACGCGCTCGCTGACCTTGCCGTGGCCGAAGAGCATGATGCCCAGGAAGGTGGCCTCCAGGAAGAAGGCGGTCAGCACCTCGTAGCCCAGCAGCGGCCCGGCGACATTGCCCACGCGTTCCATGAAGCCGGGCCAGTTGGTGCCGAACTGGAAACTCATGACGATGCCGCTGACCACGCCGAGCGCGAAGCTCAGCGCAAAGACCTTGGTCCAGAAGCGGTAGGCCATCAGCCAGCCGTCGTCGCCCGTCTTCAGCCAGCGCAGGCGGAAGAACAGCAGCGCCCAGCCCAGCGCGATGGTGATCGTCGGGAACAGGATGTGGAAGGTGATGTTCGCGGCGAACTGGATGCGGGCAAGCAGCAGGGCGTCCATGTGCAGGGCTCCTTGGAGGCTCAGGCACGCCCGCCGGGCACGAGCTTGAGCTTGTCCTTCAGCTCAAGCAAGCGCTGTACCTTGGCGCCCATGCGCATCAGCTGCGCCAGCGTGTCGGCATCCAGGCGCTGCACCTCGTCGAACCAGCCGGTCATCAGCTCGATCAGGTCGTGCATGCCCTTCATGCGCGCCTGGGCGATGCGGTCTTCCGGCGTGGTGGGCTCCTCCAGCAGCGCGTTGCGCAGCATGGTCAGCGTCGGCTCGATCTCGCGGCGGCGGCGCTCCTCGGCCAGCGTGCGGAACACCTCCCAGGCATCGCCGGGCGCCTCGAAGTACTCGCGCCGGTCGCCGGGCAGGTGGCGCAGCTGCACCAGCCGCCAGGCCTGCAGCTCCTTCAGGCCCATGCTGACGTTGCTGCGGCTGAACTCCAGCGCCTCGGCCATCTCGTCGGCGTTCAGCGGCCGCGACGACACGTAGATCAGCGCATAGATCTGGCCGACCGTGCGGTTGATGCCCCAGCGGCTGCCCATCTCGCCGAAGTGCGAAACGAAGCTGCGGACCAGGGGGGTGAGGGCTTGGGACATGGTGGCGGGGCAGGACGAAACGGCCGTGAGCATGGCTGAACTTTCAGGAATTCGTGAAAGTTCAGAACAAAGCCATGCTGCCGGCAGGGCGCCACAAAGCCACTGCCGTGGCCGCGGGCCGGCTCAAGCGCGGGGCACACAGGTCGATATCGCATCAGGCAGGCCCGGTCGCCCCGCGGCCTGCCTGCCCCTGTTTCACCTGCCGGCCCGCCGATGTCACCAAACCCCTTCCGTGCGCCCCGCGCCACCGCCCTCGTCGCATTGGCTGCGGCCGCCCTGCTGGCCGCCGGCTGCGCCCAGCCGCCGGACGCCCCGCCGCCGCCGAAGGCGCGCGTGCAGGCGGTTACCGACCAGGCGGAACTGATCAGCTTCGATGCCTCCGCCCCCGGCAAGGTACTGACGCGCCGGCCGCTGGCCGGGCTGCCGCCGGGTGAACGCCTGGTCGGCATCGACTACCGCGTGGCGCGCGGCGTGCTGTACGCGCTGGGCTCCGACGGCCGGCTGTACACGCTGGACGTGGCCACCGCGCGGCTGCAGCCGGTGGCTGCGGTGCCGGCGCTGCGCCTGCCGGCCGGCGCGGTGGGCTTCGACTTCAACCCGGCGGCCGACCGCATCCGCGTCGTCGTCGACGACGGCAGCAACCTGCGCCTGCATCCGGACACCGGCGCGCTGGCCGCCACCGATCCGGCGCTGCAGTACGCGCCCGGCGATGCCGCGCAGGGCCAGGCGCCGCGGCTGGCCGGCGCCGGCTACACCTACAACAAGAAGGACGAGAAGCTGACCACCAACTACGCCATCGACCGCGCCCGCGGCACGCTGGTCACGCAGGGCACGGTGGAAGGCGTGGCGCCGGCGGTGTCGCCGAACACCGGCCGGCTGTTCACCGTGGGGGCGCTGGGCACCGGACCGGTGGACGACGCCGCGTTCGACATCGCCGACATCGACAACTCCGCGCTGGCCGCGCTGCGCCTGAAGGGCCAGACCCGGCTGTACGTGGTGGACCTGCAGACCGGCAAGGCCCGCGACCTGGGCGCGGTGGCCGGCGGCCGCGCGCTGTGGGGGCTGGCCATCGAGCCGTGAAGCCGCTGCGCCGCCTGCTGTCGCTGGCCGCCTTGGTGGCGGCCCTGCCGCCGTCGTGGGCGGCGCCGGTGGAACTGCGCGTCACCGATCCGGCCGGCCGGCCGCTGGCCGGCGCGGTGGTGTTCCTGGAATCGGCCGAGGCCCGCCAGGCTGCCCGGCCGCTGGCGAACATCGACGTCGTGCAGGCCGACAAGGCCTTCGTGCCGGCGGTGACGGTGGTCACGCCGGGCACCGCGGTGCGCTTCCCGAACCGCGACACGGTGCGGCACCACGTCTATTCGATCTCGCCGGTGAAGAGCTTCGAGCTGAAGCTCTACGTCGGCACGCCGGCCAACCCGGTGGTCTTCGACAAGCCCGGCGTCGCCGTGCTCGGCTGCAACATCCACGACCAGATGGTGGCCTGGGTGGTGATCGTCGAGACGCCCTGGTTCGGCCAGACCGGCAGCGACGGCCGCTGGCGCCTGGCCGACGTGCCGCCGGGCAACTACCGGTTGCGCACCTGGCACCCCGGGCTGGCGGTGGGCGCGCCGGCGGCCGACCAGCCGCTGCGGGTGGAGGCGGGCGGCGCGCAGGCGCTGGTGCGGCTGGAAGGGGTCGCGCCATGAGGCGCTGGCGGCTGTCCAGCCGCATGGCGGCGCTGTCGCTGCTGCTGCTGCTGGTGCTGCAGGGCCTGGGCTTCCTGGCCATCCGCGCCAGCATCGAGGCCAATGCGCGCCAGCAGCTGGGCAAGGAGCTGGAGGTCGGCCAGAACATCTGGCAGCGGCTGCTGGAGCAGCGCGCCGTCAAGCTCAACCTGGCGGCCGGCGTGCTGACCCGCGACGATGCCTTCCGCACGGCCGTGGGCTCGGCCGACACGCCGACCATCGTCTCGGCGCTGGACAACCACGGCGGCCGCATCGACGCCACGGTGGCCGCGCTGCTGGACCCGCAGTTCCGGGTGCGTGCGCTGTCCTCCGGCCCAGGGCCGGCGCTGGCCGGGCAGCTGGAGGCGCTGGCCGCGCCGTTGGCCGCCCAGCTGCGCAGCGCGCAGGCGCGCGCCGGCCACGATGCCGACCGCGTGCACAGTGTCGCGCTGGTCGACGGCCAGCCGCTGCAGTTCGTGATGGTGCCGATGCGCGCGCCGCTGCTGGTCGGCTGGGTGGTGATGGGTTTCGCCATCGACCGCCAGCTGGTGCAGGACCTGCACGCCGTCAGCAACCTGCACGGCACGCTGGTGGCGCGCCCGGCGCAGGGCGCGCCGCGGCTGCTGCACAGCAGCCTGCCGGAAGGCCCGGCCGAAGCGCTGCGCGCGCCGGTGGGCGGCGAGGTGCTGCTCGACGGCGAGCCGATGCGGGTGCGCACGGTGGCGGTGTCCTCGGCCGGTGGCGACCGGGTGGAACTGCTGCTTACCGGCTCGCTGGCCGAGGCGGTGCGCCCCTACCAGGCGCTGCAGCTGATGCTGGCCGCGCTGACGCTGGCCGGGCTGCTGCTGTTCGGCGTGGGCAGCATCTGGACGGCGCGGCGCGTCACCCAGCCGCTGCAGGCGCTGGCCCAGGCCAGCGGCCGCCTGGGCCGCGGCGACTACGAGGTGCCGGTGGCGCACACCGAGCGCGGCGACGAGATCGGCGAGCTGGCCCAGGCCTTCGAGCGCATGCGCGTGGACCTGGGCGCGCACGAGCGCGAGATCCGCCAGCTGGCCTACTGGGACAAGCTGACCGGCCTACCCAACCGGCTGCAGTTCCGCGACGCGGTGCAGGCGGCCATCGCCCGCAGCGATCCGGCCCAGGACGGCCTGGCCGTGCTGATGCTGGACCTGGACCGCTTCAAGCATGTCAACGACGTGCTCGGCTACGGCAGCGGCGACCGCCTGCTGCAGGGCGTGGCCGAGCGGTTGCAGGCCGTGCTGCGGCCCGGCGACGTCATCGCCCGGCTGGGCGGTGATGAATTCGCGCTGCTGCTGGCGCCGGCCGATGCGGCGCAGGCGCAGGCCGTGGCCGTGCGCATCGGCCAGGCCTTTGCGCAGCCGCTGAGCCTGAGCGACCAGACCGTGGACCTGAGCGCGGGCCTGGGCATCGCGCTGTGGCCGGCGCATGCGCGCGAGGCCGACACGCTGCTCAGCCGTGCCGAGGTGGCGATGTACGCCGCCAAGCAGCGCACCGCCGGCGCGCAGCTGTACGACCCGGCGCTGGACAGCGCCAGCGCGCAGACGCTGTCGCTGCTGAGCGAGCTGCGCCATGCCGTGCAGGCCGACGAGCTGCGCTTGTACCTGCAGCCCAAGGTGGCCACCGCCAGCGGCGCGCTGGTCGGTGCCGAGGCGCTGGTGCGCTGGCAGCACCCGCAGCGCGGCCTGGTGCCGCCGATGCAGTTCATCCCCTTCGCCGAGCAGACCGGCTTCATCCGCGAGCTGACGCTGTGGATGTTCGAGGCCGCCGCGCGGCTGCAGCCGGGCCTGCAGGCGCTGGGCGTGCAGCGCGTGTCGGTGAACCTGTCGACGCGCGACCTGCTGGACATCGAACTGCCGGCCAAGCTGGATGCGCTGCTGCTGCGCCACGGCGCACGCGCCGAGGGCTTCTGCCTGGAGATCACCGAGAGCGCGATCATGGACGACCCGCAGCGTGCCGAGGCCACGCTGAACCGGCTGGCGCAGCGCGGCTTCAAGCTGTCGATCGACGACTTCGGCACCGGCTATTCGTCGCTGGCCTACCTGAAGCGGCTGCCGGTGGACGAGCTGAAGATCGACAAGAGCTTCGTCATGGGCATGGAGCGCGACGAGGGCGACGCGACCATCGTGCGCTCCACGGTGGACCTGGCGCACAACCTGGGCCTGACGGTGGTGGCCGAAGGCGTGGAGAACGCCGCCATCCTGCAGCGCCTGCAGCAGTTGGGCTGCGACGAGGCGCAGGGCTACCACCTCAGCAAGCCGCAGCCAGTGGAAGGCTTCGTGCAATGGGCGCGTGCCTGGCAGGGCCATGCCGCGGCGGCACCCGCACCGGCCGCCGCCGTACGCGAGGCCGCCGCGCTGCACTGACGGCGCTTCAGCGCGTGTCGTCGGGCAGCTGCAGGCTGGCCCACAGCCCCACGCCGGCAAAGCCCACCAGCAGCCAGGCGAAGGCAGTGGGGCTCCCGCTGGCCTGCACCAGCCATTCGGACAGGTACGGCGACGAACCGCCCAGCACCGCCACCGTCACTGCATAGGTGGTGGCCACCCAGGCCGAGCGCGCCTGCACCGGGAACAGCTGCGCGGCCAGCAGCGGCGCGATGGCGCCGTTGATGCCCAGCGCCAGCGCCCACACCGCCAGCGCCAGCACCAGCTGCAGCGCCGAGGCCTGCACCAGCAGCTGCACCAGTGGCACCGTGACCAGCATCGTCCAGGCGGCCGAGGCCACCGACAGGCGCTTGCGGCCGAAGCGGTCGGACAACGCGCCGGCCAGCGGTATCAGCAGCACCAGCACCACCAGGCCTGCGGTGTTGGCGGCCAGCGCCTGGCGCGTGTCGAGCGCACCGTGCGCCTGCACGAAGGTGGGCACGTAGCTGAGCACGATGTAGAACAGCACCGTCCAGTAGGCGGTGATGCCGGCCAGCAGCGCTGCCCGGCGCAGCAGCAGGCGGCGCTCGGCCGGCGGCGGGGCCTGCCGCGCCTGCTGGTAGGCCGGTGTCTCGGGCAGGCGCGCACGCGCCACCAGGCCCACCAGCCCGATCGCGCCGCGCACCAGGAACGGAATGCGCCAGCCCCAGGAGAGCATCGCCTCGGGCGTGGCCCAGGCGGTGATCAGCGCGATCAGCAGCGACGCCAGCAGCGTGCCGAGTGCCACCGTCATGCCCAGCGTGCTGGCGAAGAGGCCGGCGCGCGACGGCGGCGCCCATTCGCTGATGAAGCTGGCCGACACGCCCCATTCGGCGCCCACCGCCACGCCCTGGCCGATGCGCGCCAGCAGCAGCAACAGCGGCGCCAGCAGCCCGGCCTGCGCAGTGCCCGGCAGCAGGCCGATGGACAGCGTGGAGACCGACATCACCGCCATCGTCGCCAGCAGCACCGGCCGGCGGCCATGGCGGTCGGCCAGGCGGCCGAGCCCCAGTGCGGCCAGCGGGCGCACCAGGAAGGCCACGCCGAAGATCGCCAGCGTGGACAGCAGGCCGGCGGACGGCAGCTCTTCGGGGAAGAACACCTGGGCCAGCGTGGTGGCCAGCAGGCCGTAGGCAGCGAAGTCGAACCACTCCAGGCCGTTGCCCACGCTGGCGGCAAAGGCGATGCGCCGGTGCGATGGGGCCGCCGTGCTCACGCCGACAGCATCGCGACGCGGCGGCTCAGCGGCGCCGCAGCAGGCGCGCCAGCGGCCACAACCAGATCAGCAGCGTCAGCGCGCCCAGCGTGCCGGCGATCGGGCGCTCGAAGAACACCATGAAGTTGCCGTCGGCCTTGACCAGGCTGCTGAAGAACTGCTCCTCCAGCATGGTGCCCAGCACCACGCCCAGGATGGTGGGTGCCACCGGGAAGCCCCAGCGCTCCATGAAGAAGCCGGCGATGCCGGCGGCCAGCATCACTGCGACGCCGAACAGGCTGTTGTTGATGGCGAAGCTGCCGACGATGCAGAACAGCAGGATCAGCGGCATCAGCAGCGCCGCTGGGATGCGCAGGATCTGCTTGGCGACCTTGATTGCGCCCCAGCCGAAGGGCAGCATCAGCAGCTGCGCCAGGATGAAGACGATGAACACCGCATAGATGTTCTGCGGGTTGTTGACGAACAGCGTCGGCCCTGGGTTCATGTCCTTCAGGTACAGCACGCCGATGGCGATCGCCGTGATCGAATCGCCGGGGATGCCGAACACCAGCGCCGGGATCCACGCGCCACCGAGCGCCGAGTTGTTGGCCGCGCCCGATTCGACGATGCCTTCCACGTGGCCGGTACCGAACTTCTGCGGCTCCTTCGAGAAGCGCTTGCTCATCGCGTAGGACATCCAGGCCGCGATGTCGGCGCCCGCGCCGGGCAGCGCGCCGACCGCGGTGCCCAGCGCCGAGCCGCGGAACAGCTGCAGCGGGTACTTCTTCAGCAGCGCACCCATGCCCTTGAAGACGTTGCCGAAGGGCCGCTCGGTGGCCATCTCGGGCTTGGCCACCACCACCGCGTAGCGCAGGATTTCCGACACCGCGAACATGCCGATCATCAGCGGGATCAGCGGGATGCCGCCGGCGAGTTCGGCATTGCCGAAGGTGTAGCGCGGCGCGCCGGCCGGGTTCTCCAGCCCCACCACGCTGATCAGCAGGCCCAGCAGCAGCGACACCATGCCCTTTAGCGGGTCGCTGCCAGCGATGAATATGGCGCAGGTGAAGCCCAGCATCACCAGCCAGAAGTATTCAAATGAGCTGAACTTCAGCGCGATCTCGGCCAGCGCCGGCGCGGCCACGATCAGCACCAGCACGCCGAAGATGCCGCCCAGCACCGAGAACACCAGTCCGGCGCCCAGCGCGGTCTCGGCCTGGCCCTTCTTGGTCAGCAGGTAGGCCTCGTCGGTGTAGGCGGCCGAGGCCGGCGTGCCCGGCATGCGCAGCAGCGCGCTGGGGATGTCGCCGCTGAAGATGGCCATCGCGGTGGCGGTGACGACGGCCGCCACCGCCGGCACCGGCGGCATGAAGAAGGTCACCGGCACCAGCAGCGCGGTGGCCATCGTCGCCGTCAGGCCGGGGATGGCACCGACGAACAGGCCGTAGATCGCCGACAGCACGATGACCATCAGCACGTAGGGCTGGAACACCAGGCCGAAGGCGGTGGTCACTGCATCCATGGCGGGCGTGTCAGTAGAAGGGCGTGATCACGCCCCAGGGCAGCGGCACGCGCAGCAGCTTGTAGAAGGCCAGGTGCACCAGCAGCGTGCCGCCGAGGGCCCAGCCCACCGCCGGCCCCCAGCTCACGCGCAGCGCGCGGAACACCGCCAGCAGGCACAGCGGCGCGACGATCAGGAAGCCCAGCCGCTCGGCCAGCAGCAGGTAGGCCAGCACCGCGCCGATGATCACCAGCGAACTGCCGAAATGTTCGGCGCCCGCGGCGGCGCGCGGCGCCTCGTCGGCATAGGCCGTGGCGCGCAGGCTGCGCAGCACCAGGCCGATGCCGCACAGCAGCAGCCCGGCGCCGATGATCATCGGCAGGAAGGCCGCGCCGAGCTTCTGCCCCGGCACGTTGGGGAAGGCGCGCGCGGTCCACAGTACCGCCAGCGCCAGCAGCGCCAGGCCGATGCCGACCCAGCGGTCGGTGCGCTGCACGCTACTTGGCCAGGCCCACCGCGGTCATCACCGACTTCATGTCGGCATCGCCCTTGGCCATGAACTTGGCGAACTCGTCGGCGTTGCCCCACAGCACGCCGAAGCCGCGCTGCGTCATGAAGTCCTGGTATTCCTTGCTGTCGTAGGCCTTCTTCACCGAGGCCTCCAGCCGTGTCTGCACGTCCTTGGGCAGGCCCTTCGGCGCGGCGATGCCGCGCCAGGCGCCGGCCGTCCAGCCCGAGCCGGTGGCTTCCTTCAGCGTGGGCACGTTCGGGAACAGCGCGGCGCGCTTCACGTCCATCACCGTCAGCGCGCGCACCTTGCCGGCGTCGATCAGCGAACGCGCCTCGGGCAGCGAGCAGGGCACGAATTCGACGCCGCCGGCCACCAGGTCCTGCAGCCCTGGCGCGGCGCCGTTGCTGGGCACCCAGGGCACGCTGGCCGGGTCGATCTTCAGGTCGCTGAGCATACCGGCCAGCGCCAGGTGCCAGATGCCGCCCTGGCCGGTGCCCGAGGCCTTGAACTTGCCCGGGGGCGCGGCCTTGATCGCGGCCAGCACGTCGGCCATGGTCTTGTAGCTGGAATCGGCGCGCACCTGGAAGCCGGCCGGATCGAGGTTGACCAGCGCGATCGGCGTGTAGCTGGCGTGGTTCAGCTCGGTCAGCTTCTGGTGATGCATCATCGTGATTTCCACGGTGATCATGCCGATGGTGTAGCCATCAGGCGCGGCGGTGGCGATGGCCGAATGGCCCACCACGCCCGAGCCGCCGGTGCGGTTGACCACGTTCACCGGCTGGCCCAGGTCCTTCTCCATCAGGCTGGCGATGAAGCGGGCCACCGCATCGGTGCCGCCGCCCGCGCCCCAGGGCACGACCAGCGTGATCGGGCGGTTCGGGTATTGCGCGAAGGCGCTCGCGCAGAAGCTCAGGGCCAGCAGCGCGAACAGCGCGCGCAGGGGTTGCAGCAGGCGGGTCATCGTGTCTCCGTCGTGGTGGTTCACCGGTTGCGGTGCGCAGGAAATTTGTCATCGCACCGGTGCGCCGGCAACGCGGGTAAACCCCTCGTGATCGGACGCCGGCGGACCTGCTTGCGCTATCGAATCCCCTGATGCTGGGCGCGTCAGCCTGACGTCAGAATCGACGCGGCGCAGGTCGAGTCAGCTCGGGAGCGTTGACTCGGTTGACGCAGGAGAGCGTGCATGGACAAGGTCTGGTTGAAACACTACCCCGCCGGTGTGCCGGCGGAAGTGCGCACCGACCTGTACCCCTCGCTGGTGGCCCTGCTGGAGCAGGGCTTCGCACGGCATGCGGCACTGCCGGCCTACAAGTACCTGGGCCGCAGTTTCAGCTTCGCCGAGATCGAGGCCTGCTCGCGGGCCCTGGCGGCCTATCTGCAGGGCCTGGGCCTGGTGCGCGGCGACCGTGTCGCGGTGATGTTGCCCAACGTGCCGCAGTACCCGGTGGCGGTGGCTGCCATCCTGCGCGCCGGGCTGGTGGTGGTGAACGTCAACCCGCTGTACACGGCGCGCGAGCTGGAGCACCAGCTGAAGGATTCCGGCGCGCGCGCGATCATCGTGCTGGAGAACTTCGCCGCGACGCTGCAGCAGGTGATGGATGCGGTACCCACCGAGCATGTGGTCCTGGCCTCGATGGGCGACCTGCTCGGCAGCCTGCAGCGGCCGCTGGTCAACCACGTGGTGCGCAAGCTGAAGAAGCTGGTGCCGCCCTACCAGCTGCCCGACGCACGGCGCTTCAATGAAGCGCTGGCGCTGGGCCGCGGCCGCAGCCTGCAGCCGGTGAGCATGGGCCCCGACGACATCGCGGTGCTGCAGTACACCGGCGGCACCACCGGCGTCAGCAAGGGCGCGGTGCTGCTGCATCGCAACCTGGTGGCCAACGTGCTGCAGTCCGAGGCCTGGAACCAGCCGGCGCTGAAGAAGATCCCTGCCGGCCAGCAGCCCACCACGGTGTGCGCGCTGCCGCTGTATCACATCTTCGGCTTCACCACGAACATGATGCTGGCGTTGCACATCGGCGGCTGCAACATCCTGATTCCGAACGCGCGCGATGTCGGCGCGCTGCTGAAGGAGCTGTCGAAGCACCGTTTCCACAGCTTCCCGGCGGTGAACACGCTGTTCAACGCCATCGCCCACCACCCGGCCTTCCACAGCGTCGACTGGAGCCACCTGGTGCTGTCGGTGGGCGGCGGCATGGCGGTGCAGCAGGGCACCGCGCGGCTGTGGCTGGAGAAGACCGGCTGCCCCATCGTCGAAGGCTATGGCCTCAGCGAGACCAGCCCCTCGGCCACCTGCAACCCGGTGGACAGCGACACCTACAGCGGCCACATCGGCATGCCGCTGCCCAACACCGAGCTGAAGCTGATCGACGATGCCGGGCAGGAGGTGGGCCCGGGCCTGGCCGGCGAGATCGCTATCCGCGGCCCGCAGGTCATGGCCGGCTACTGGCAGCGCCCCGACGAGACCGCCAAGGTGATGACGCGCGACGGCTTCTTCCGCACCGGCGACATCGGCATGGTCGACGAGCGCGGGGCCTTCCGCATCGTCGACCGCAAGAAGGACATGATCCTGGTCAGCGGCTTCAACGTCTATCCGAACGAGATCGAAGACCTGGTCAGCACGCTGCCCGGCGTGCTGGAATGCGCCGCCTTCGGCGTGCCCGATGCCAAGGCCGGCGAGGCGGTGAAGCTGGTGGTGGTGAAGAAGGACGAAGGCCTGACCGAGGCCGAGATCCGCAGCTTCTGCGAGGCCAACCTCACCGGCTACAAGCGGCCGAAGTGCATCGAGTTCCGCGCCGAGCTGCCCAAGAGCACCATCGGCAAGATCCTGCGCCGCGAGCTGCGCGAAGCCCGGGCCTGAGGAGCCCTCCGGCCCGATAGGGCACACTCCGCTGTATGAGTGTGCGCTTATATGTCGACCTGCCGCTGCACGCCGGGCTGGAAACCGCGCTGCCGGAAGCCGCCGCGCGCCACGTGCAGGTGCGCCGCCTGCAGCCCGGCGAACAGGTCTGGCTGTTCAACGGCCAAGGCGGTGCCTGGCAGGCGGTGGTGCTGCAGATGGGCCGCAGCCAGGTGCAAGTGCGCGTCGAGCGCTTCGATGCCACCGAGCGCGAGCTGCCGCAGCCGGTGACGCTGGCCCTCGGCATGCCGGCCAACGAGCGCATGGACTGGCTGGTCGAGAAGGCCACCGAGCTGGGCGTGCACGCGATCTGGCCGCTGCACACCGAACGCTCGGTGCTGCGCCTGGACGGCGAGCGTGCCGAGCGCAAGCGCCAGCACTGGCAGGGCATCGCCGCCGCGGCGGCCGGGCAGTGCGGCCGCAACCGTGTGCCGCAGATCGCGCCGGTGCAGACGCTGCAGGCGCTGCTGGCGCGGCCCGCCGACGGCAGTCGCCGCCTGCTGCTGGCCCCCGACGCGAAGGCGCTGCCGTTCGCCCGTGTCGCGGCCGGGGCTTCGGCGCTGCTGACGCTCAGCGGCCCCGAAGGCGGCCTGACGCCCGACGAGGAAGCCGCCGCGCGCGCGGCCGGCTTCCAGCCCACCCACCTGGGCGCGCGCGTGTTGCGTGCCGAAACCGCGCCGCTGGCGGTGCTGGCCTGGATCGGACTGAACGCATGAACCGCAACCTGTTTCTGCTGACGCTGTGCCAGGGCCTGTTCCTGACCAACAACGTGGTCTTCATCGCCATCAACGGCCTGGTCGGTCTGCAACTGGCGCCCACCGCCTGGCTGGCCACCGTGCCGCTGTCGGCCTACGTGGCCGGCGGCGCGCTGAGCACCGCGCTGGTGGCGCGGCACCAGCGCAAGGTGGGGCGCAAGCGCGCCTTCCAGGTGGGGCTGCTGTGGGGCATTGCCGCCACCGCGCTGTGTGCCTATGCGGCCTGGCAGCGCAGCTTCGGCCTGCTGGTGCTGGGCACGGTGCTGGCCGGCTACTACCAGGCCAACGGCTCGCTGTACCGCTTTGCCGCGGCCGAGCTGGTGCCGCCGTCGGCGCGCGAGAAGGCCATCTCCTGGGTGCTGGCTGGCGGCATCATCGGCGGCGTGTTCGGGCCCAACCTGGCCTCGGGCACGCGCGACCTGTTCTCGCAGCCCTTCGTCGGCGCCTACCTGTCGCTGGTGGGGGTGGCGCTGGTGGCGCTGGCGCTGATCAGCCTGATTCCCTTCCCGCCGATGCCCACCGCCGCGCAGGTGGCCGGCGGCCGGCCGCTGCGCGAGATCGCGCGGCAGCCGGTCTTCGTCATTGCGGTCGCCGCCGCGGCGCTGGGCTACGGCGTGATGAACCTGCTGATGGCGGCCACGCCAATCGCCATGGCGCAGTGCTCGCACCCGTTCTCGGACGCGGCGCTGGTGCTGGAATGGCACGTGCTGGGCATGTTCGTGCCCAGCTTCTTCACCGGCCACCTGATCAAGCGCTTCGGCACGCTGCCGATCATGACGGTGGGCCTGCTGCTCAACATCGGCTGCGTGGCCTTTGCGCTCAGCGGTACCGACCTGATGCACTTCCTGGGCGCGCTGTTCGCGCTGGGCGTGGGCTGGAACTTCCTGTACCTGGGCGGCACCACGCTGCTGACCGAGGCCTACCGGCCCGAGGAGCGCACCACCGCGCAGGGTGCGATGGACTTCTGGGTGTTCACGACGATGACGGTCACCTCGTTCAGCTCGGGCGCGCTGGTCACCACCGGCGGCTGGACCTCGATGAACCTGGGCTCGCTGCTGCCCCTGGCCCTGCTGGGGTTGGCGCTGTTGTGGCTTGCCAGCCACCGCCGCGCCACCCAGAATCTGCCGACCACATAAAGGGGGAGCTGAACATGGGACTCTTGGACATCGTGGGCGGCATGCTGGGCGGCCAGGGCGCGGCCGGTGGCGGCGGCCAGGACGCGCTGCTGAAGCTGGTGATGGGGCTGCTGGCCGACAACGGGCAGGGCGGCGCGGGCGGTGGCCTCGGTGGGCTGCTGCAGCAGTTGCAGCAGGCGGGCCTGGGCGATCAGGTGAACTCGTGGGTCGGCACCGGCCAGAACCTGCCGGTGTCGGCCGAGCAGCTGCAGGGCGCCTTCGGGGCCGACCGCATGTCGCAGATGGCCGAGCAGATGGGCCTGTCCACCGGCGACCTGGGCGCGCAGCTGTCGCAGATGCTGCCGCAGGTGGTGGACAAGCTCACGCCGAACGGCCAGCTGCCCGAAGGCGGCCTGGGCGCCGGTGGCCTGGGGGATCTGGGCGGCCTGCTCGAAAGCCTGATGCGGCGTTGAGCGCCGCTAGCCGCCCGCGCGGCCCGGCCGCAGGTGCCGGCCGAACAGGCTGAACAGCCGCTCCCAGTGGCGCTCGGCGCCTTCGCGGTGGTACATGCCGGCGCGCAGCGGGAAGACGAAGCCGTGCTCGGTGCCCGGATACCACTCGATGCGGTGCGGCGTGCCGGCCGCCTGCAGCGCCTGCTGCAACGCCTGGATGTCGGCCGGCGGCGCCCAGCGGTCGGTCTCGGCGCAGGCGAAGTAGCACTCGCAGCGGATCTGCGGCGGCATGCGGTGCGGCGAATCCGGCGCGTCGGTGGCCATGTTGGCGCCGTGGATCGAGGCGATGCAGGCCAGCCGCTCGGGGAAGGCGGCTGCCGCCCACATCACGAAGGGCCCGCTCATGCAGTAGCCCACCGCGCCGATGCGCGTGGCGTCCGCTGCGGGCAGGCCGTCGGCATAGCGCAGCAGCGCCCGGGTGTCGGTTTCGGTGGTGTGGCGGTTCAGCGAATTCATCAGCCCGAACATCTCGGCCATGGCCGGCTCGGTGCGCTCCTTCAGGCTGTACTCGCGGCGCTGGCGGTAGTACAGGTTGGGCAGCAGCACGCAGTAGCCCACGGCGGCCAGGCGGCGCGCCATGTCGTGCAGCTCCTCGCGCTTGCCCGGTGCGTCCATGTAGAACAGCAGCACCGGGAAGGGCCCGCCTTCCTCGGGGTGCACCACGAAGGTGGGCATGCTGCCGTCGTCGGTGGGGAGGTCCGCGTGCACTTCGATCATCGTCGTCTCCCGTGCCGGCTTACAACGGCATGCGGGCCGCAGCCGCGGCGTCCAGCGCGCCCTCGCCGCGGGCGATGGCGGCATCGAACATCGCTGCCACGGCCGGCATCACGAACAGGTCGACGCCGCCGCGCTGCGCTTCCTCGATCATCAGCCGCACGTCCTTGCGCGCCATCGCGATCTCGAAGGACGGCTTGTCGAAGCCGCCGGCGCTGATGCGTGCCGCGCGCGCCGGCAGCGTCTGCCCGGGGTTGAACTGCTCGAACAGCGCAAAGGCCTCGGCCGTGCCGATGCCCACCGAATGGGCGAGCCGGTTGACGTCGCCCAGCACGCCCAGCAGGCCCAGCAGCGTCAGGTTGCCGAAGAGCTTGAAGGCGGCGGCGCGCTCCGGCGCTTCGCCCACGTAGTGCACCTTGCCGGTCATCTGCTGCAGCACCGGCAGCAGCGCGTCGTGCCGCGCCTTGGCGCCGGACACCAGCATCAGCCCGGTGCCTTCGGCGCAATGCGAGGGCGCCATGAACACCGGCGCGTGCACGTAGGTGCGGCCGCGCGCATCCCAGCGCGCCGCGCGCTCGGCGGTGGGCCGCACTGCGGTGGTGGTGTGGTCGACGATCCAGCAGCCGGCAGCGATGGCGCCGGCCAGCGGCTCGAGCACGCCGTCCACCGACGCATCGTCGGCCAGCGACAGGTGGATGCGCTCGGCGCCCTGCAGCGCGGCGGCCGCTTCGGTGCAGGGCGTGGCGCCCAGCGCGGCCAGCGCCTCGGCCTTGGCCGGGCTGCGGTTCCAGACGTTCACCTGCCAACCGTTGGCGAGTGCGCGGCGCACGAATCCCGTGCCCATCAGCCCGGCGCCAAAAAACGCGATCTTCATCAAACAACTCCTGCGTCGTGGAGGCCGGACGATAACGCGGCGCCGTGGCAGCGTTCAAAATGGCGGGCAGGAAGGAACCCGCCATGCCGATCTTCGAATACGCCTGCCACGACTGCGGCCACGGTTTCGAGTTGCTGGTGCGCTCGGACACGCAGCTGGAATGCCCGCAATGCCATTCGCAGCACCTTGACAAGCAGTTGTCGGTGTTTGCCACCGCGGCTTCCGGCGCCGAGCCGGCGATGGCCGCGCCAATGGGGCCCTGCGGCAGCTGCGGCCACCCGGACGGGCCGGGGTCCTGCGCGCTGCACTGAGCCGCTAGTCGCGCGCTGAGCCGGCCACCAGCTCGAACCTGAACAGCCGGCACTCGATCGGGCCGTTCCACATCGGCACGCGCAGGCTGGCCTTCAGCCGCATGCTGCCGGGCAGCTTCATGTCCGGGCTCAGCACCCAGGCGGTCCAGCCGGCCGGGTGCTGGGTGTAGGCGCGCTTCCAGTGCGCGGCCAGGCGCGGGAAGAAGTCGCTGGGCGTGTCGCGGTCCTCGGCGGACGGCCGCGCCGCCTTGCCGGCGACCTCGATGCGCTCGCCGTAGGGCGGGTTCAGCATCACCGTGCCGGGCAGATCGGGCGGCAGCACGGGGGCGGGGCGCTCTAGCGCGTCGCCGCCGTGGAAGTCGATGGCATGGGCCACGCCAGCGCGCTCGGCATTGCGACGCGCGAAGTCGAGCATCCGGAAGGACACGTCGCTGGCCGAGATCGGCACTGCCGGCGCATGCACGCGGGCCTGCGCCAGGCTGCGCTGGCGCTGCATCAGCGCGCGCATCTCGGGCGTGGCAAAGGGCAGCAGCCGCTCGAAGGCAAAGCGCCGCTGCAGCCCCGGGGCGATGCCGCAGGCGATCTGCGCGGCCTCGATGGCGATGGTGCCGCTGCCGCAGCAGGGGTCGTGCAGTGCGCCGCCCTCGGCCGGCGTGCCGTGCCAGCCGGCGGCGGCCAGCATCGCGGCGGCCAGGGTTTCCTTCAGCGGCGCGTCGCCCTTGTCCTCGCGCCAGCCGCGCTTGAACAGCGCCTCGCCCGAGGCGTCGATGTACAGCGTGGCGCGCTGCGGCCCCAGGTGCAGCAGCAACGGCAGGTCGGGGTGGCGGGTGTCGACGCTGGGCCGCTCGCCGGCGGTCTCGCGCAGCTGGTCGCAGACGGCGTCCTTGATGCGCAGCGCGGCGAAGTTCAGGCTGCGCAGCGGGCTGCGCTGCGCGGTGGTGTCCACGCGCAGCGTGTGCCGCGGCGTGATCCAGAAGGCCCAGTCCACCCGCCGCGCCAGCGCATACAGGTCGTCTTCGTGCCGATAGTCGGCGCCGCCCACTTCCAGCAGCACGCGCTGCGCCAGCCGGCTGCCGATGTGCAGCGCCATCAGCCCGGCGCTGTCGGTGGCCAGCGAGACGCCGCCGCGCCGCGCCTGCACCGGCGTGCCGGGCAGCAGGCGGCCGATCTCGTCGCACAGCAGCGCCTCGACGCCGGCCGCGCAGGGCAGGAACAGGCGCCAGCGCATGCGGCTAGGCCTTGCGCAGGTTGGCGGGCGCGATCTTCAGCGCCTCGCGGTACTTGGCGACGGTGCGCCGCGCCACCTGGATGCCCTGTTCGTCGAGCATCTGGCTCAGCTGGCTGTCCGACAGCGGCTTGTCCGGGTCCTCGGCGGCGACCAACTGCTTGATCAGCGCCCGCACCGCGGTGCTGGAGGCATTGCCGCCCGATTCGGTGTTCAGCGACGAGCCGAAGAAGTACTTCAGCTCGTAGGTGCCCATCGGCGAGGCCAGGTACTTGGCGGTGGTGACGCGCGAGATGGTCGACTCGTGCAGGCCCAGCTCGTCGGCGATCTCGCGCAGCACCAGCGGCTTCATCGCGATTTCACCGTGGGTGAAGAAGCTCTTCTGGCGCTCGACGATGGCGGTGGACACACGCAGGATGGTGTCGAAGCGCTGCTGGATGTTCTTCATGAACCA
>Ga0209369_1001016_pt1 | contig 17654 bp, 15 predicted proteins | sample EBPBio142010_DNA_FD_185865 | JGI IMG/M metagenome (GOLD analysis project Ga0209369, IMG submission 185865) | Wastewater treatment Type I Accumulibacter community from EBPR Bioreactor in Madison, WI, USA - Reactor 1_10/4/2010_ DNA (SPAdes)... | ecosystem: Engineered > Bioreactor > EBPR >... | reverse complement strand
GAACCGCGACGTGGAAGAGCCGGCCAGACCGGCCGATCACCCACGCCCGAAACCCATCACCCCAGCCCGCCACCTCGAACGCACTTGGCGAAGGCCTCACAAAACAGCGTCGGTGGATTCAGGCTCAGCGTTGTTCGGATCAGGCGTGGGAGGTTCGCGGCGACGGCGTCATGCAGGCCTGCACGATCCGCGAGCCATCAGGTCAGTCGTGCGTTGGCGGCGCGGAGGCCGTACCGCTCGGCGCGAGTGGTGGCACGTCTGTCGCACGGCGGAACCGGCGGCTGCCCGGCATCCGAGATGCGCTGACACGATGACGGCATGGCCCTCGACGTCGAGCTGACCGAGACGCGTGACTTCCTCGCGCGCCACGAACCCTTCGATGCCCTGCCCCCGGGCGTCCTCGACCGCCTCCCGGCCCGGATGACCGTGCAGTACTTCCGCCGCGGCACCCGCCTCATCGAGAAGGGCCGCGACAACCACCACCTCTATGTCGTGCGCTCGGGCGCCGCCGACGTGCACGATCCGCAGGGCACGCTGGTCGACCGCGGTGGGGAGGGCGCCTGCTTCGGCTCGATCACCCTCACCCAGGGCAACCCGTCGACCTTCGACGTCACCGCCCGCGAGGACACCCTCGCCCTCGTCCTGCCCGCCGACGACTTCCACCGCCTGTGCGCCGACCACCCCGACTTCGACGCCTTCTTCGACGCGCAGCGGGCCAGTCGGATGAGCGGCGCGGTCGCCTCGGTGCAGCTGTCGAGCACGGGTGGGGCGATCCTCAAGACCACCGTGCGTGACCTCATCGCGCGCGACCCGATCGGCGTCGATGCCCGTGTCAGCGTCCGGGACGCCGCGCGCCTGATGTCGACCGAGCGGGTGTCGGCCCTGCTCGTGACCCGCGACGGCCGCCTGGCCGGCATCCTCACCGACCGTGACCTGCGCACCCGCGTGCTCGCCGTCGACGTCGACCCCGCCACTCCCGTCGCCGACGTCATGACCGCCGAACCGGTCACCGGATCCGCCGACGCCCTCGCCTTCGAGGTGCTCCTGGAGATGGTCGGCCGGCACATCCACCACCTGCCGATCCTCGATGCCCACGACCAGCCCGTCGGGCTGGTGACGACGACCGACCTGCTGCGCCTCGAGCAGTCCAACCCCGTCTACCTCGCCGGGGACATCGCGAAGCAGGCCGACGTCGCCGGGGTGGCCCGCGCCGCGAGTCGCCTGCCGCAGGTCGTGCTCTCGCTCGTCGAGCAGGACGCCTCGGCCGACGACATCGGCCGAGTGGTCACGGCGGTCGGGGATGCCGTGGAGCGTCGCCTTCTCGCGCTGGCCGAGGCCGAGCTCGGCCCGCCGCCCGTGCCGTACTGCTGGGTGTCGCTCGGCTCGCGGGCACGTCTCGAGCAGGCGCTGGCCGCCGACCAGGACACGGCGATGATCATCGACGACGCCATGCTCCCCGAGCACGAGCCGTGGTTCGAGGCGCTGGCGGAGCGGGTGACCGCCGACCTCGCCGCCTGCGGCTACCCCCGGTGCACCGGCGACGTCATGGCCACCAACCCGCGCTGGCGCCAACCGCTCGCGCAGTGGCGCCGGCAGTTCACGTCCTGGCTCACCGAGCCGGTGCCCGACGCCATCCTCGGCGCGAGCATCTTCTTCGACATGCGCCCCGTGCATGGTGACGCGACGCTCGAGGCGCGCCTGCAGCGGCACGTGCTCACGGCATCCCCCGACGCCAAGGTCTTCCTGGCGCACCTCGCGAAGCAGGCCACCGCCAACGAGCCGCCCCTGGGGTTCTTCCGCGGGTTCGTGCTCGAGAAGGCGGGCAGCCACGAGAACACTCTCGACATCAAGCGCGGCGGCATCGGTGCGGTGGTCGAGCTGGCGCGGGTGCACGCCCTGTCGCTCGGCAGCCCGGCGGTCAACACCAGGGCTCGGCTGGACGCGGCGCACGCGGCCGGGGTGCTCGGCGACGACCGGGCGGCCGACCTGAGGGACGCGTTCGAGTTCATCTCCTACGTCCGCCTGCGCCACCAGGCCGCCCAGGTGCGGGCGGGGCTTCCGCCGGACAACCACGTCGCCCCCGACGACCTCTCCAGCTTCGACAAGCGCCACCTGCGGGAGGCGTTTGCCATCGTCCGCCAGGCGCAGACCGCTCTGGCACACCGGTACCCGACCCACTACATCTCGTGAGCCTCTTCCGGCGCACCCCTGACGAACGGCGCCAGCGAGCGCTGCGATCGGCCGCGCCGGGGCCGCTGCGCGACTACCTCGGCGTGCCGTTCCCGGCGCCGTCGGTGCCGCTGGACGAGATGCCGCTGCTCGCCGTCGACATCGAGACCACGGGCCTGGACCCACGCGTCGACCGCGTCCTGTCGATCGGCTGGGTGCCCGTCGACGGCGGATCGGTGGTGCTCGGCGGCGCCGGGCGGGTGGTCGTGCGCGACGAGGTGGGCGGGGCCGGGGGAGCCGGGGTGGGGTCCAGCGCGACCATCCACGGCCTCACCGACGACGCCCTCGCGGGTGGGGAGGTGATGGCGGATGCCGTGGCGCGCCTTCTCGGCGCCCTCACGGGTCGGGTGCTGCTGGCACACTTCGCGCGGATCGAGACCGCGTTCCTGTCGGGTGCGTGCGAGCGGCTCTGGGGTGCGCCGCTGCCGTGCGTCGTCGTCGACACCCTGGACCTCGAGCACCGGGTCGTCACGGGTCGCGGGCAGCGCGACCCCGAGCCGGGGGCGCTGCGGTTGTGGTCGGCTCGCGAACGGCACGGGCTGCCCGTGTACCCGGCGCACGAGGCGCTGGTCGACGCCCTGGCCTGCGCCGAGCTCTACCTCGCGCAGCGTGCAGAGCTCCAGGCGGCTCGGCCGGAGACGACACTGACCCTCCGCCAGGTCATGGCGTGAGGGTCAGGTGATGGTGCTGCGCAGGCTGGGGTGCAGCCGCTGCACGGGGTGAGTTGCCGGGGGGCGGCTCAGAACATGCGAGGGCTGCGGCTCTGCGCGAGCAGGTAGAGCTCCTGGGACTCGCGAACGAGGTCGCGGTCGACGTGCTCGGTCCAGCCGCGGCCGTGGTGACGGCTCGTGCGGAGGGCGGAAGCGAGGGAGCGGGCCTTGTCGAGGGAGAAGAATGCGGCGTTCATGTCTTCCATGATGCATCGCTAAACCATTCAGCACAACGCGACTCTACTTACCAGTAATTAAGTATCGCTTAAGATTGCTTCATGTTTGATCCCCACCGCCTCAGAGTCTTTCGTTCCGTCGTCGCGAGTGGCTCGGTCCAGGCCGCGGCCGACAACCTCGGGCTGACGTCGTCGGCGGTCAGCCAGCACGTCGCGGCGCTCCAGCGCGAGACCGGCCTGACCCTGTTCCACCGGGCCGGGCGCGGCATCGTGCCGACCGAGGCGGCGCTGGCCCTCGTCGAGCGCACCGATGAGGTGATGAGTCGGTGGGGCGAGCTCGACCAGGCCGTTGCCGACCTGCGCGAGGGCCGCTCGGGCCGGTTGGCGATCGGCTACTTCGCCTCCGCGGGGGCGGCGTGGATGCCGGCGCTCGTCAAGCGGCTGACCCACGAGTACCCCGACCTCGTCCTCGAACTGGTGCTGACCGAGGCCGAGGCGAGGGGGTCGAGCACCGGGCGCGGCCCCGACATCGACCTCGTCATCGACCCGCCGGACACCCCGGTGCGATCGGGGTACCGCCGGATCGAGCTGACGACCGACCCGTTCGTCGTCATCGTTCCGGCCGGCCACCCGCTCATCGGGCAGGGCCCGGTGTCGCTGTCAGACCTGCGCCGCGAGACCTGGGTGAGCAACGACTACCCGCGCTCGATCGGGCACCGCATGGTGGTGGCGCACTGCAACGCGGTGGGCTTTCGCCCCCGCTTCACCGTCCAGGCCCAGGACCACTACACCGCCATCCGGTTCGTCGAGGCCGGCATCGGGGTGTCGGTGCTGCCGGGGCTCGCGGCGCGAGACCTCCCGGCATCCGTGGTGCGCATTCCTCTGGCCCCGCCGGCACCGGTGCGGCACCTGGCGGCGCTCGTGCGTGATGACGGCACCCCCGACGAGGCGGCCGATCGGGCGGTGGCCCTGCTGACCGACCTCATCCACCACCCGAGCTCCCGCCTTCTCTGACCCCACACCCCGCTCAGGTGGTGGTGGGCACGGGGGTGGGGGGTGCGGGGGTGACGCTGCCCAGGGCGCCGGAGTCGAGGCGCTCCGCCAGGCGAACCCCCTCGACGTCGAGGTCGGGCAGGATCCGGTCGAGCCACCGCGGCAGGTACCAGGCACGGTCGCCGAGCAGGTGCATGAGAGCCGGCGTGAGCGTCATCCGGATGAGCACGGCATCCAAGAGAACACCGACCGCCAGCGCGAACCCGATCGGCCGCACCATCGCCAGGTGCGAGAACGCGAACCCGAGGAAGACCGAGGTCATGATGATCGCCGCGGCCGTCACGACCTTGGCGCCGTGGACGAAGCCGGTGCGCACGGCGGTGCGTGAGTCCTCGCCGTGGGAGCGGGCCTCGTGCATGCCGGAGACGAGGAACATCTGGTAGTCCATGGCCAGCCCGAACAGCACGCCGATGATGATGATCGGCATCACCGACAGCAGCGGCCCGGCCTGGTGCACCCCGAACAGAGCGCCGAGCCACCCCCACTGGTGCACCGCGACGGTGGCGCCGAAGGCCGCGGCGATCGACAGCAGGAAGCCGCCGGTCGCGATGAGCGGCACCACGATGGACCGGAAGACGAGCAGCAGGATGATGACCGACAGCCCCACGACGACGGCGAGGTAGGCCGGCAGCGCCGCGGCGAGTCGCTCCGAGACCTCGATGTTCGCCACGGTCTGGCCGGTCAGGCCGAGCTTGATGTTCTCGCGCCGCTCGAGCTGGGATGCCGTGAACTCGACGCGGTGGAACGTCTCGGCCGTCGCGGGGTCGGCAGGCCCGGTGGTGGGCACGACCTGGAAGGCCAGGGTCGCCTGGTCGGGGCTGACCCCGAACGGCACGACGCTGCGCACGCCCTCGATGACCTTCAGGCGGGTGGCGATCATCGCCTGCACGTTGGCCAGCGACGCCTCATCGGTCGGTCGCAGCTCCTCGGGCAGGGTGGTCACCGCGACGATCGGGCCGTTGATGCCGGGGCCGAACTGCTCTCCGACGGTCGTGTACGCGGTGTGCGCCGTGGTGCCGGTTGGTTCGCGACCGCCATCGGGCAGGCCGAGCTGGATCGAGCCGACCGGGATGGCCAGCACCCCGAGCACCCCCACGACGGCGAGCACCGTGAGCCACGGCCGCAGCGTCACGAGGCGCACGAACCAACCGCCGTGCTCCTCGTCGGTGCCGTCGTCGGGCGTCGTGCGGGAGGTCGGGTCACCGGGAGTGGCGAACCCGGCGGCGCGCCAACCGCGCCTGGAGATGACCCGTGTGCCCATGAGTTGCAGCAGCGCCGGTGACACCGTGACGGCGACGAGCACCGTGACGGCCACGGTGAAGGCAGCGACCAGGCCCATCTCGGCGAGGATCGGTAGCCCGGACAGCACGAGGGCAGTCAGGGCGATGACGACGGTCAGCCCGGCGAAGACCACCGCACTGCCGGCCGTGCCGACCGCCCGGGAGATCGACTCGACGAGCTCCTGCCCGTGCAGCAGTGACGTGCGGTGCCGGGTCACGATGAACAGCGCGTAGTCGATGCCGACCGCGAGGCCGAGCATGAGCGCGAGGGCGGGGGTCATCTGGTTGAGCTCGGTCACCGCCGTGAAGGCGATGGCGCCGCCGATGCCGACACCGACGCCGAGCAGCGCGACGAGCAGGGGCAGGCCGGCGGCGATGAGGCTGCCGAGCACGGCCACGAGCACGAGGAGGGCGACGGTGAGGCCGATGATCTCGCCCGCACCGATGAGCGCGGTGTCCTGGGTGATCTCGACGCTGTAGTCGGCGGTGACCCCGGCGGCGGCCAGGGCGTCCTTGGCGGTGTCGGGGATCATCGCCCGGTTCTCCACCGGAACGCTCTGCGCATCGGTGTCGAACTGCACCTGCGCGACGGCGTAGCGGCCGTCCTCGCTGACCAGGCGGGTGCCTTCGGTGGCTCGGCTGATCGCGACGCCGTCCTCGTAGGACGCCCGGCCGGCAGTCAGCTCCGCGATGCCCTTCTCGAGCTCGGCCCGACCCTTCTCGAGCTCTGCACGGCCCTGGGTCAGCTGGGCGCGCAGCCCCGGGATGCTCGGGTCCTGCGGGTTGGTCTCCTCGAGCTGCGCCAGCACCGCCTCGCCGGCAGCCAGCTGCCCTTCACCCTCGGCCAGCTTGGCCTGCCCCTCGTCGATGCCCTTCTGGCCGGCGTCGAGCTGCACCTTCGCGTCGGCGAGCTGGGCCTGGCCGGCGTCGAGCTGGTCCTGCGCCTCGAACGGGTTGATGACCCGGCTGACGTTCGGGACCTCACCCCATGCCGCGAAGACGTCCTCGACGGCGGCCCGCTGGGCGGGGGTGAAGGCGGTGTCCGAGCTGAGCACGACCGTGCCGAACCCGCCGGCAGCCTTCGGGATCTCCTCACCGAGCTGCTGGCGGACCTTCTCGAAGTTGGCTCCGGGGATGGTGAACCCGTTGCCCAGCGGCTGACTGATCGTGGCTGCCAGGGCCCCGGCACCCACGAGGACGACGAGCCAGAGGACGAGCACGCGCCGGGCGTGGGTGGCGCACCAGCGGCCGAGTCGGTACAGGGCGGTTGACATCAGTGGTCCTCAGGGGTGGGGGTCGGGGTGGCCGGGTCGAGCCCGGTACGCAGGTGGTCAAGGGCTCGGGCGACCGCGGCGGAGAGCTCGCCGGACGGGGCCTTGGCCCAGACGCGGAAGGCGGCCTCGGCGGCGCCGAGCATCGTGGCGGCAAAGGTGGCGACGAGCAGGTCGTCGGTGCCCGGTGGCAGGCGGCGGCGCAGCCATTCCTCGAGCCAGTCCAGCCAGGTGTGGGCCTCGACGAGGATCAGCCCGCGGGCGTGCGGCGACGACTCACCCGCGGCCGACAGCACGCCGATCCGCTGGAGCAGTTCGACGTCACCGGGGTCGGTGATGACGGCCACGGCGCTGTCGAGCACGTCCTCGTCGTCCGGGCGGGCGTCGAGGCGTTCGCCGACGGAGTCGAAGAAGGCGGCGACGCTCGCCGTGAACACCGACTCGACCGAGGGGTAGTAGTTGAAGAACGTGCGGCGGGAGACCCCGGCACGGTCGGCCACGGCATCCGCCGTCACCGCGTCGAACCCGACGTCGCGCACGACGGCGTACGCCGCCTCGGCGAGGTCGCGCGCGGTGCGCTCGCGCTTGCTCGCCCGCAGGCCGGAGCCGTGAGGTGAGGTGGTGGTCGGGGAGGGCACGGGCTCACGGTAGGTGGAACATGCACGGGTGTGCAAAACACTCGACGAGCCACTGCGACCGGCTGCCGCGGCCCCGCGGCCCGTGAGACCCTGACCCCATGGCCGAGCAGCACACCCCCGCCACCTCGAGCGCCGCGCAGGAAGCCCTGGTGCGTCGCATCCGCGACTCCGTCATCGGCGAGGATCACGTGATGACGACCCCCTACGGGCGGCGACGCGTCACCTACGCCGACTACACGGCATCCGGTCGTGCCCTGACCTTCATCGAGGACTTCATTCGCGACGAGGTGCTGCCCGGCTACGCCAACACGCACACCGAATCCAGCGGCACCGGTCTGCAGACGACCCGCCTTCGCGAGGACGCGCGCAAGATCATCGCGGATGCCGTCCACGGCGACGCCGACACGGTGGTCGTCTTCGCGGGGTCGGGGTGCACCGGGGCGATCGACAAGCTCATCGGGGTGCTCGGGCTGCGCATCCCGTCGGCGCTGGAGGACCGCTGGCACCTGAGCGACGCGATCCCGCGCGACCAGCGGCCGGTGGTGTTCATCGGCCCGTACGAGCACCACTCCAACGAGATCCCGTGGCGCGAGTCGATCGCCGACGTCGTGACCATCCGCGAGGACGCCGACGGCGGGGTGTGCCGCGACGACCTGCGCGCCCGGCTGGAGGAGTACGCCGACCGGCCGCTGAAGATCGGCTCGTTCAGCGCGGCATCCAACGTCACCGGCATCGTTTCGGACACCCACGGGGTGTCGGCGCTGCTGCACGAGCACGGGGCGCTCGCGTTCTGGGACTTCGCGGCGGCCGCGCCCTACGTCGACATCGAGATGACCGCGCCGGTCAGCGGCGACCCGGCCGCGTACAAGGACGCGATCTTCCTGTCGCCGCACAAGTTCATCGGGGGCCCGTCGACGCCCGGGGTGCTCATCGCCCGACGCGAGCTGTTCGGCAACCGGGTGCCGGTCGTGCCCGGCGGCGGCACGGTCGCCTACGTCAACCCCGAGGACCACGCGTTCGTCACCGACGCCGCGCACCGCGAGGAGGGTGGCACCCCGGCGATCATCGAGTCGGTGCGGGCCGGGTTGGTGTTCCAGCTCAAGGAGGCGGTCGGGGTCGAGACGATCCGCGCCCACGAGGAGCGGCTGCTCTCGCGCGCGGTCGAGGCCTGGCGGGCCGAGCCGGCGATCGAGATCCTGGGCAACCTCGACGCGCCGCGGCTGTCGATCGTCTCGTTCGTCGTGCGGGCGCCCTCGGGTCACTGGCTGCACCACAACTTCGTCGTGGCCCTGCTCAACGACCTGTTCGGGGTGCAGGCCCGCGGCGGCTGCTCGTGCGCGGGGCCCTACGGCCACCGGCTGCTCGGCATCGACATCGAGCGCTCGCACGAGTTCGAGCGTGAGATCACCGGCGGCTGCGAGGGCATCAAACCCGGCTGGGTGCGGGTGAACTTCAACTACTTCATCTCCGACACCGTCGCGGACTACGTCATGGATGCCGTGCGTCTCGTCGCGCGCGACGGCTGGCGGTTGCTGGGCGACTACATCTTCGACCCGGAGACCGGGCGGTGGAGGCACCGCGACGGGGTCGTGGAGCCGCCCATCCGGCTGGGGGCGATCTCGTACGCCGACGACGGGTCGATGCGGGTGCCGCGCACGGACAACCGCGGTGGGGAGGAGCTGCTGGCGCAGCACCTCGCTGACGGGGCGGCGATCCTGGCGGCGGCGACCCCGCCTGATCTGGGTTCGCACGCGTCGGGGCTGTCGGATGACTTCGAGCACCTGCTGTGGTTCGACCTGCCGACGGGCGCGCTCGGTACATGAGCGGGGTTCCCGAGGGGTTGCCGGTCGGCGAGGTCGTGCCCGGCTGGCAGGGCCGTGACCGGCCTCCCGGCTCGGTGCTGCCGGGGCGCACGTGTGTGCTCGAGCCGCTGTCGATCGCTCACGTGGGCGACCTGGTCCAGGCCTGGGCGGGCACCGACGACGCGCACTGGACGTACCTGTCGATGCCGCGCCCGCACACCCCGGATGCCGTGGCGCACCTCGTCGACTCCATGGTCGGCGACCCCACGACGGTGGCCTACTGCGTGCTCGTCGACGCGCTGGCTGCCGGGGTGCTGTCGTTGATGCGCATCGACCCAGCCAACGGGGTGGTGGAGATCGGGGCGGTCATCCTCGGCACGTCGCTCGTGCGGACCCTGGCGTCCACCGAGGCGCAGCGACTGCTCATGGGGCACGTGTTCGACGACCTCGGCTACCGCCGCCTGGAGTGGAAGTGCGACGCGCTCAACGCCCCGTCGCGGCGGGCCGCGCTGCGCCTGGGCTACACCTTCGAGGGAGTCTTCCGCCAGGCCCTCGTCGTCAAGGGGCGCAACCGGGACACGGCGTGGTTCTCGGTGATCGACGGCGAGTGGCCGGCGGTGCGCGAGCGGCTCGACGCGTGGCTGGACCCGGCGAACTTCGACGCGGCCGGGCGCCAGCGCAGCCGCCTCAGCGGCTGAGACACGCAGCACTTCAGATCGCGCCCGGTAATTGCTGCGTGCCATCTGAACTTCTGCGTGCGATCTGAGCTTCCGCGTGCCCTCCGAACTCCTGCGTCGGACCCCCTCAGCTTCCGCCGCCCAAGTCGCAAGGGGTTAGAGAAGGCGCCAGATCGTCGTCGAGCTGAACGGGATGCCGGGGCGCAGCACGGTGTCGGGGAAGGTGGGGTGGTGCACGGCATCCGGGAACCCCTGGGTCTCCAGGGCGATGCCGGCTCGCGGGCCGTACGTCGCTCCGGACAGCCCCACGATCGAGTGGTCGAAGTGCGTGCCGGTGTAGACCTGCACCCCCGGCTGGTCCGTGAGCACCTCGAGCACTCGGCCGTTCGCCCCTCGCAGTCGAACCGCGCGGCGCAGGCCGGTCTCGTCGGCGGGCCCGTCGAGCACGAACGTGTGGTCCAAGCCCTTGCCACGCCGCAGCTGCTCGTCATCCGCAGCGAGCACGTCGCCGACGCGGCGCGGCTCGCGCAGGTCGAACGCGGTGCCATCGACGGGTCGGATCTCGCCGGTCGGCAGGTTGACCTCGTCGATCGGCAGCATCGCGGATGCCGTGAGCTCGAGTTCGTGGTCATCGACCGTCCCGCTGCCCTCGCCGTCGAGGTTGAAGTAGGCGTGGTTCGTGATGTTGAACGGGGTCGCCCGGCCCGTCGTCGCGGTGTAGTCGATGCGGACCTGCCCGGGGGAGACGGTGTAGCTCACCCTGACCTCCACCGTGCCGGGGAACCCGTTGTCACCGTCCGGGCTGGTCAGGGTGAGGCGCACCTGGGTGTCGGTGCGCTGGGTGACGTGCCACGGCATCCGGTCGAAGCCGTTGAACCCGCCGTGCAGCGTTGTGGTGCCCTCGTTCGTCGGAACATGGAACGTCTCGTCTCCGATGGCGAAGGATCCGCCGGCCAGGCGGTTGGCGAGGCGGCCGATGGTCGCGCCGAGATAGCCGCCGGCGAAGCGGTAGGTCTGCGGGTCGGCGTGGCCGAGGACGACGTCAAGGGCCGTGGCCGGGTCGTGTCCGAGCCGCAGGCGGCGCACGGATGCGCCGGCTGCGAGCACCTCGAGTTCGATGCCGTCGGCGCGCAGCGTGATCGCCTGGGGGGCGGCCGCGTGGGGTGGGTGGAGGACGCGGGTGGCGACGACGGCATCCGGGTTGAGGGCGCCGTAGATGTGCGGGAACTGCTCTCCGGTGGCGGGATTGGCGACGTCCCAGCGCAGGGGGGCAGTGAGCCGGGCGAGGTCGATGGTGAGCAGGACGAGGTCGCCTTCGTGGGCCGCGTAGTAGCGGCTGAGGACCCCGGCGACCTGCTGCGGCGTCGAGCAGTGGATGAATCCCTCGTCCTCGAGGGTGCGCCCGAGGGTGCTCTGCCGGTACTCGCCCGCTTGCTGGGCCTGCTGCCAGTTCCGGGCCTCGGCAAGGTGGTGGATCGGGTCGGGCGCGGTCACCACTGGCCTCGGGGAGCGGTGGTGGTCAAGGTGCGCTGTGCGGTGGGCATACCCCCATTGTGGTGGGCCTGCGGGTAGGTGTCGCGGCTGTAGCGGACCAGCACGCCCGCTGCACCTGTCGAGCGGATGCCGTGGGTTTCGGGCGCCATCGCACTGGCGCAGAGCGCCGATGCACGTGTGGACCGTCGACCTGTGCTCGTGGTGCGTCCTATCGCCCACATAGGGCTACGCCGGGCGCGGGCTGTTTCACGGACATGCCGATGAGCGCCAGATGGGCTTGCTGCTCGCGACCGCGCCTAGGCTGACTGTCGCGACCACCGGCGTCTCGTTGCTGATGGTGGAGGAAGGTGCGGTGCGGTCACGCCAACCCTGGTCGTGAAGGACGACCGATTTACCTGGCGCGACTGCGCGTGGGACAACGGATACGAGCCCACCGACCCGATCGAGACCGCGCCCGACCGGATTGCGTCCGGTGAGAGGCTGTGAGGCAGGTGAGGAGACATCATGCGCGTGAGCACCACCTTGGATGGAGCCGGACACGTTCGGACGTGTGGCTGTTGCGGTCGTGAGCGTCGTCGGCTCGCCGAACTCGGGTCGACGCCGGGGGTGTACATCTGTCGGCTTTGTGCGCTGTGGGCGTGGCGGCGCGCGTCCCGCCGGTGACGATCAGCCATGCGCGGGATGTGCTGGAGTTCCCGGGGCAGCGGTCAGAGCATGGAGCCGAGGTCTGATCCCACCGTGGGGTAGGCGGCGGTCATGGACTTCAGCTGCCGGGTGGTCAGGTCGAGCTTGATGGCGAGGCCGAGGAGGTTGATGAGTTCGCCGTACTCGGGGCCTAGCAGGTGCGCGCCGACGAGCCGGTCGCTGGACCGGTCGATGAGGATCTTGGCGGCCGCGGCCGTCTCACCGGTCCGGTAGTTGGAGTACCAGCCGCTGGTGTCGCTGTAGCGGACCTCGACATCGATGCCCTGGGCAATGGCGTCTTGTTCGAGCATCCCCACACGGGCGAGCTCGGGGATGGTGAACACCGCCGTCGGGACGCCGGCATAGTCGGGGACGGTGGTGGTGCCTTTGAGCATGTTGGAAGCGGCGACCTTGCCCTCGAAGACCGCGACCGGGGTCAGCGGCATCCCGGGGGTGTTGGCGGAGTCGCCGGCGGCGTAGACCGCCGGGTTTGTGGTGCTCTGCAGGTGAGCGGCGACGCGTACACCGTGCTCGTCCCAGTCAACGCCGGCAGCGTCAAGGTCCAGGCCGGCGAGTTCGGGTGTTCTGCCGGCTCCGTGGACGACCATGTCGAACTCCCTGGTCTCGGGCTGGCCGGATCGCTTGACGCTGACCTGGTACCCGTGTTCGGACTTCTCGATCGCGGTGATCGTCGTGGAGCGCAGAAGTTCGATCCCGACCTCAGCGCCTCGGGTGACGAGGAGTTCGACGAGGTCGGGGTCGAAACCCTTGAGGGGACGGGGTCCGCGGTCGATGATGACCGGGGCGGTGCCGGCACGCGCCGAGATGTGGGCGAACTCGAAAGAGATGAAGCCGCCACCGACGAACAAGATCCGCGGCGGGAGGACCCCCAGATCCAGGAAGTCAGTGCTGTCGACGAGGTGCTGGTGACCGGGCACGTCCAGCGGCCGCGGACGCGCCCCGGTGGCGAGCAAGAAGTGCCTCGCCTCGTAGGGGATGCCGCCGATCTCGATGCTTGTCTTGCCTGTGAACCGGGCAACCCCGTGGAGGGTGTCGATGCCGTTGCCGGTCAGGCTGTCCTCCGTGTTCCCCGGGACCGGGTCGGTGAAGCCGTGCTTGTGCTTCATCAGGTCGGCCCAGTTGATCGACAGGCCACCGTCGTTGATGCCCTTACCGCGCATCAGCCGGGCGCTGTCGATGATCTCGGCACCCCGGCGCAAGATCTTCTTCGGGTCGCACCCCCGCAACGCACACGTGCCGCCGTACGGCAGCGCATCAACGATCGCGACCTTCCAGCCCTGCGACGCGCACTTGTTCGCCGCGGAGACCCCGGCCATGCCGGCACCGATCACGATCAAGTCGTAGCTCTCGCTCATCGCACAGTCGCGTTTCCGCCGTCGAGCGCTGCTCGGAGCTGTTCCACCGTGGGCGCACCTGCTAGGCCGTCAGGCGTGCGGAAGACCCGACACGACATCCCAACCCCGGCGTTCGGCTCTGCGAATACGTCGACACCATCGACCAGAATGCTCGGTGAGCCGTGGAACCCCACGCGCTCGGCTTCCTCCAGCGTCTCGACCAAGTGCCGCGAGACCGTCAGGTCAGGGCGCTCTACGGCGACGACGGCCAGACGCTCGTCGGCGATCTTCCAGTTCGGGCAGTCGTCGAAGTACAGCAAGGTGATGTCCATGTCAGCGACCGTAAACCTTGATCCATGGTGCAAGGTCAAGCGCTAGGATTGACCCATGCTCATCGGAGAGCTCGCCGACGCGGCCGACCTACCCAGCCAGACCATCAGGTTCTACGAACGCAAAGGCCTGCTACCCCCACCGGAACGTGGAGCCAACGGCTACCGGACCTACGACGAATCCGCGCTCACCCGGTTGCACTTCGTTCAGACCGCACAGGCAGCAGGCCTCACACTTGCTGAGATCGGCAGCATCATCGATCTCCGCGATGACGGCAACGTCCCCTGCGCCCATGTGGCGACGCTGATCCAGAGCAAGCTTGCCGACGTGGGCGAACGCATCAAGAACCTCGCCAGGCTGGAAGCAGAACTCGAACGCGTCATCGAACGCAGCCGCAGCCTTGATCCAGCCGACTGCAACGACTCCGATATCTGCCACATCCTCACGGTGCCCGGGTAGCGCCGCCCCGCACAGACGTCTCCCACGGCCCTTGTGTCGACGCTTCAGGTTGCCCCGGGGCGTTCGGGAATCTCTACAGAGGTGCGTCCTACCGCCGCCAGACGGCATCCGAAGGTGGCCAGTCGGCGTCCCAGGTGACGCGGTCGCCCTACTACCCGGGCCACGATCGCGGTTCACTGGCATCTCGGTTCAGGGTCAAACCCCATCGCGTCTAGTCTGCGCAGATGAGCGACGACGCTCCACGCGGCCCTGAGGAACTGTTCGACGGGTACCCGGACGGCCTTGCCATCTGTCGCCGGGTCCAGCAGGTGCTGTCCGCCTTTGCTCATGTGTCTGTGACGGTGACGAAGAGCCAGGTCGCCTTCCGGCGCCGTAAGGCCTTCGCCTTCGTATGGCGCCCGGGTCAGTACGTCTCGAGTGGGGTCCCCGCCGTGCTGTCAATCTCGCTGCCTCACGAGGTGATGTCCGATCGATTCAAGGAGATCGCCCACCCGGCGCCCAGGGTGTGGATGCACCACCTCGAGCTCCGCGACGTCAGCGAGGTCGATGACCAGGTCAGCGGTTGGCTCGCCAACGCTTACGAGGCTGCCAGGTGACTCGAACCAACGTGCGTGGAGCGTCTTGGACGTCTGACGCTTCGTCATGGGCACAGACCTGCGTCTGAAGGCCGCCTGCCGTCGCAATCCACTACCACGCCTGCCGGGTTCCGCCGATCCGATGGCTGATGGCATGCTTGGTAGGCCAGATGATCATCTGGAAGCCGGCGTCGCGCCACAGTGAGCGCGGCCGGTCGCCTGCTGCGCCGGGGGGCGGCCCGTCACAGCCACTAGACCAGCCAGGCTCCGTCCCGCATGATGGTGCGCCCCGCGATCTCGTTCGCTTCGCGCCATGCCTGGACCCGCACCGGTCGCAGCACGAGGAACATGTAACCGCTGCTCAGCCTTGGGTCCCAATCAGCTTGGGAGACGTAGGCGGCCGCCAAGGCAGTGTCAGCCTCCACGGCGAGCGTTGCCTCCAACGTGGCGTCGATCATGACCACGTCGCGTGTTGGTCCGATTGCCAACCGGGCCCGTCCTGACGCGGATAGGTTCCGCGCGGTGACGGAGCCGCCCTCGACGGCAATGACCGCTCGCTCGTCGATCCAGGCCAAGGACAGGGGAACCAGGTGCGGAACGTTTGATGGCGACGCAGTGGCGACCCACACGTCGACCGCGGGAGTGGCCAGCATGACGAGTGCGTCCGCCTTGCGCCTCGCCCGGGCACGAGCTGGCTGGCTTGACACGACACTATGGTGCCAGTTCTGCAGCGGGGCGAATGTCTTGAAGCAATACCCGCGTCTCAGCGCCGCCTGATCGCGTCGTATGCGCCCGCCCGGATCGCGGCATGAGAGTGCTCATCAGGCAGGGCTGTCTTGGACGTACTTGGACTGGATGGCGTCCCAAATCCAGCTGCCGTTTCGTGGATCGGTCTTGAAGACGGGCCGTAGTTCCGGCCACCGGTCGATGAGGTACCCGAGATTCTGGAGTAGCACGTTGGACGGGTCGTTGATCTCGTCGTCGGTTTCGTCGCCCACCATCGCCCGCCAGCCCGAATCGTGATCGTTGTCGGGGTCCTCCCGATAGATATACGCCGGCCGTTGATCCTCATCATGGGACCGCCGACTGACGAACATCATCTTTTCCAGTAGTGCCCAGTCCTCGAGCGTTCCGATGACGTGCTCGGGGCCGAAGTCGACTCGGTCGCCGACGCTGATGGTTGTGATCGCACGAGGTGTGTTCGTCAGGGCACCGATGTAGTGGTCCTCCGTTACGCCAAGTACCTCAACCCACATACGCTCGGCCCCGGGATCATCTGGCCCAGGGGTCACCAGTTCGAAGAGCAGTTTGGCGTAGTCCCCTGGCTGCAGGGCTTCACGCTCGGATCTCGTCGGGATGAAGAAGGCCCGAGGCGCTTCAGCGTGGCGGAGTTCTCCGTCTACCAGGCGGTAGTCGACAGCTCGATTGGTCATAGGGACATCCTGTACGCGCGCCGGACCAGGGTCGACTTACCGCGCAGTTCCAAAGATGCGCGACCGGACTCACCGCGTACCGAGCACCAATCGACACGTCCGCGGCATGAGCGTGCGCTAGTCGGAGGTCCGGGAGTGTGCGTAGGTGCGTGCGAGAAGCCAGACGGAGCCGACCAGGCTCGCCGCGGCAGCCAGGCCAAAGAAGAGGCTTGGAATCACCACCCCTCCGTAGGCATCGGCGCACGTTGGGTGGGGCAACGGCGAGGGTCGCCCAATCAGGGCAGGTCCGCAGTCGATGAAGTTGCCGTCTGGCTCCACACCAGTGAGCGGGACGGCGGCGAAGAACCAACTCAGGAGGAGGGCAGTAACCGCAAGGCCGGCCAGAATGGCCGCAGTGACCACTGGGTGCTTCTTGATGAACGTTGGGCGCTGCGGCGAGGTAGCCGCAGGCCCTGCCTCTACCGCGCTCGTCATGGGGAGGACGGTACGGCCTCTCGCCGCCGAAAATCAGCAGTTCCAGATCTGAACGCCCGATCCGCGGCAGAAGCGGACGTTTCGCATCCGGCGATTGAGGGCCGAATAGGTCTATTGGGCCTACGCGGTCGAACGACGACGTCTCCCCAAAGCCGCGATCCCGGACAGAAAGCCCGCCACGATGGCCAACGCAACCAGGGCGTAGCCGTAAAGCGGCTCTTCCCAATCGAGGGTGTAGGACCTGACTTCGCCGTGGTCGGCGCGTCGGTGCGGGGATAGGCGTCGAGGCCTTCGCAGGATAGAAGTTCTGACACTGCCCACCTGGAAGACCTCGACGTGCCTGACGCTACCTTCACCAGCCCTGATTTGACCACGTTCGCCCGCCTTGACGAGCTCGGCCTCGAGGCGGTGGGGCAGCGGGTGGAGCCTGACCGGGCGGTCATCGCGTGCAGGGTCGTGGAGCCGGACCAGTGGTGCCGGCGCTGCGGCTGCGAGGGCGCCCCGCGGGACACGGTTACCAGGGAGTTGGCGCACGAACCGTTCGGTTGGCGCCCCACGACGCTCGTGGTCACCGTCCGCCGGTATCGGTGTGCGCACTGCGGCCACGTGTGGCGCCAAGACACCACCGCCGCGGCGGAGCCGCGGGCGAAGTTGTCACGTCAGGGGCTGCGGTGGGCTTTGGAGGCGATCGTGTTGGCGCACCTGACGGTGGCCCGGGTCGCTGAAGGGCTGGCGGTCGCGTGGGATACCGCCAATGACGCCGTCCTGGCCGAGGGCAAACGGGCCCTGATCGACGACCCGGCCCGGTTCGACGGCGTCAGCGCGATCGGCGTCGACGAGCACGTGTGGCGCCACACCCGGGCCGGTGACAAGTACGTCACCGTGATCATCGACCTCACCGGCATCCGCGACGGCACCGGCCCAGCCCGGCTGCTCGACATGGTCGAGGGCCGCTCCAAGGCCGCGTTCAAGACCTGGCTCGCCGACCGCCCCCAAGCCTGGCGTGACGCTGTG
>Ga0209369_1001013_pt1 | contig 17668 bp, 16 predicted proteins | sample EBPBio142010_DNA_FD_185865 | JGI IMG/M metagenome (GOLD analysis project Ga0209369, IMG submission 185865) | Wastewater treatment Type I Accumulibacter community from EBPR Bioreactor in Madison, WI, USA - Reactor 1_10/4/2010_ DNA (SPAdes)... | ecosystem: Engineered > Bioreactor > EBPR >... | reverse complement strand
CACCCACGGCTCCACCCAGCTGATGGTGCTGTCGATGCTGGTCTTCGGCGGGCCCACGCTGCACTACTTCTCGCTGGCGCTGACGGTGGGCATCCTGTTCGGCATCTACTCGTCCGTGTTCGTGGCCGCGGCCATCGTCATGTGGCTGGGCATCAAGCGTGAAGATCTGGTCAAAGCGGGCAGCAAGGAAATCGACCCGAACGATCCCAACAGCGGGGCCGTGGTATAGAGTGGTTTGGCAACCGAGGCACTGACGCCCGACGACATGGCTCCCCGCGCCGACACCGCTGAACTGGCCGAGCAGGCCCGGCGCGCCTACGCCGAGCAGCTGGTCAAGGGCCTGCCGGCGATGGTCAACAGCCTGGCCGAGACCGCACGCCAGCTGTTCGACAAGCCTTCCGAGCACGCACGCATGATGCGCCGGCGCGAGCTGGTGCACGAGCTGAAGAAGGGCGCTGCGGTCTGGCACAAGACCATGGTCAACGGGTTGCGCAATGCGCTGCTGAACGGCGTGTCCGCGGCCCGGCCGGCCGATCTGCCGCCGCCGGGCGCTGCGCCGCAGGGGCCGCTGTCACTGGTGGACGACGACACCATCGAGCGCGAGATCCTCACCTCGCGCCTGGCGCTGGCGGTGATGGACAAGGCGGCCTCCGAGTTCACCGACCTGCGCGCCCGCATGGCGTCGCTGGAACGGCGCGAGGAACTCGACCCGCAGGACATGCTGCGTGCCCACGTGCTGGCGCGCATCGTCATCGACGCCTGGCGTGCCGCCGGCTGCAGCCTGGAAAGCTGGCGCGAGCTGCAGCCCGCGCTGCACGAGGAGCTGGCCGCGCTGGTCGAAGAGGCCTACCACGAGACCAACCGCTGGCTGGTGGCCCAGGGCGTGCTGCCCGAGGTCGACCTGCATCCGTACATTCGCCGCGAGCGCAGCGTGCCCACGCAGCCCGCCGGGCTGGGCGGCTACGGCGGCGGCGGGGGTTCCGGCTATGGCCACAGCTCGGGCTTCGGCGGCGGGCATGGGCCCGGCCGCGGGCCGCATTCGGGCTACGGCAGCGGCACCGGGCCCGGTACGGGGCCGGGTGGGGCGGGTGGTGGCTATGGCACGACGGGCGGCGCGCCGGCCTCCACCGGCGGCGGGCGCGGCTCCACCTACTGGGGCGGGCCCGGGCTGGGCGGGGCCACCCAGGGCCGCGCTAACGTCGGCGACGAGACCCGCATGATGACCCGGGCCGCGCCGTTGCCGCGCAGCGGCGAACATTCCGAAGCCGTGCTGGGCCGCCTGAACCGGCTGGTTGGCCGCCACCTGCCGGGCTTTGCCGACACCAGCCGGGCGCACCGGCTGTCGCCGGCGCTGTCGCAGGCCATCGACCTGGCGCAGCAGGGCATCCGCAAGCGCATTGGCGCCAGCACCCGGCGCAATGGCGAGCCGACGGTCACCACGCCGGCGCTGATGGAGGAACTGCACCAGCGCAAGCAGGCGCTGAAGCAGTCGGCCGCCACGCCCGAGGAGCGCGCCACCATCGAGATCGTCGCGCTGCTGTTCCAGAGCATCCTCACCGAGGACCGCATCCCGGCCAGCGTGCGCGTGTGGTTCGCCCGGTTGCAGATGCCGGTGCTGCGCGTGGCCGTCACCGAGCCCGACTTCTTCGCCACGGTGGACCACCCGGCCCGCCGTCTGATCGACCGCATGGGTGCCTGCGTGATGGGCTTCGACAGCTCCACCCGCAGCGTGGGCGATGCGCTCGAGAAGGAAATCAAGCGCGTGGTGCAGGTGGTCGAGGCCTATCCGGACACCGGCCGGCGCGTCTTCCAGACCGTGCTGACCGAGTTCGAGAAGTTCCTGGAGCATTACTTCAGCAACGAGAACGAGGCCACGCGCAAGGGCGTGTCGCTGGCCCAGCAGGTCGAGCAGCGCGAGACCATGGCCATCCAGTACACCATCGAGCTGCGTCGCATGCTCAACGAGATGCCGGTGCAGGAGACGGTGCGCGCCTTCCTGTTCCAGGTGTGGGCCGACGTGCTGGCCACCACCGCCGTGCGCTACGGCGCGCAGAGCGACGAGACGCGGGCGATGAAGCGCGCCGCCTCCGACCTGATCTGGTCGGCCAGCGCCAAGGTCTCGCGCGAGGAACGCGCCGAGGTCATCCGCCGGCTGACGCCGCTGCTGAAGACGCTGCGCGATGGCATGTCCTCGGCCGGCATGGAGCCGGCCAAGCAGGACGAGCACATCCAGATCCTGAACAACTCGCTGGCCGCGGCCTTCACCGCCAAGGCGCCGGTGATCCCGCATGAGCGCCTGCAAGAGCTGGCCGAGCGGCTGGAATCCCTGGAAGAGCTGCTGCCCGACGCCGCCGACGTGACCATCGACGATTCCATCGTCTTCGACCTGTCGGGCCATGAGAGCAGCGAGCTCGAGGTGGTCACCGAAGGCGGCTCGATGCCGACGCCCGCCATGGTGGCCTGGGCGCGCGAGCTGCAGGTTGGCGGCTGGTACATGCTCGACTACCGCGGCCGCAACGAGGCCGTGCAGCTGGCCTGGCTGGGTCTGCGCAAGCAGCTGTCGATGTTCGTCACGCCGCAGGGGCGCTGCGTGCTGTTCCAGCAGCAGCGGCTGGCGTCCTTCCTGCAGGCGGGCCTGCTGCTGCCCGCGCAGGACGAGGCCCTGAGCGTGCGCGCCACGCGCAGCGCATTGGCCAAGCTGGATGTGGACCCGACGCGCCTGCTGAACTAGGCGCCTTCGGGCGTCAGTGGATCAGGCGCTCTTCGGGGGCGACGAACAGTTCGTCCAGGATCAGCGCGTCGGGCTCCTCGCCCAGGCTCCAGAAGACCATCAGCACGATGATCTTCAGGTCGTCCAACTCGATCGGGCCGTTGCCGATGGCGGTGGCGCGGTCGATGACCATCTCGCGCATCGTCGGCGGCAGCACGCCGGCCGATTCGAGGAAGCTGATGAAGCCGATCGATTCCTCGCCCAGCAACTCGCGCTCGGCGGCGGAATAGACGCGCAGGCTGTCCGCGCTCTGTTCGCCGGCGCAGGATTCGGCGGTGCTGGCCAGGCCGTCCAGCCAGGTCAGCGCCTCCTGGATCTCGTCGCTCTCGAAGCCCACCGCCGACAGCTTGCGGGACAACTGCTGGTGGCTCGGGCAGGCGTCCGGCCGCCAGTAGTTTTCGTACAGGTACACGAGCACGTCGAACATGAATCCACTATAGCGCAGCCGTTCCGCGCGGGGGGCGCGGTTACCTTCGACCGGCGGCGCCGGGTGTTCTCAGGCGTGGCCGCGGCGCTGGTACAGCCCGCCGGGCAGCCGCGCCACCTGGTCTTCCAGCTCCAGTTCCAGCAGCCGGGCACTCAGCTCCTGGGCGCTCCAGCCGGTGCGGGCGCACAGCGCGTCCAGCGTCACCGGGTCGTGGCCCAGTGCCTGCAGCACCGGGTCCTTGCCGGCGGCGGGCTCCGGCGTGGCGGGTGCGGGCGCCGCCGCGCGAGCGGCCGGGCCCTGCAGTTCTTCCAGGATGTCCTCGGCGCCTTCCACCAGCTTGGCGCCCTGCCGGATCAGCGCGTGGCAGCCGCGCGACAGCGGCGAATGGATCGAGCCGGGCACCGCAAACACCTCGCGGCCGCTCTCGGCCGCCAGGCGCGCGGTGATCAGCGATCCCGACTGCAGCGCCGCTTCCACCACCAGTGTGCCGCGGGCCAGCCCGGCGATGATGCGGTTGCGCTGCGGGAAGTTCTGCGGCAGCGGCGGCGTGCCGGGCGCGTATTCGCTGAGCAGCAGGCCGTCGGCGGCGATGCGATGCGCCAGCGTGCGGTGCCGGGCCGGGTAGACGCGGTCCAGCCCGGTGCCCACCACCGCCACCGTGCTTCCCGGCCCCTGCAGCCCGCCCTCGTGCGCGGCGCCGTCGATGCCGAAGGCCAGGCCGGAGACGATGGCCCAGCCCTGCCGGCTCAGGTGGGCGGCAAAGTTGCGCGCGTTGTCCACGCCCTGGGCGCTGGCGTTGCGGCTGCCGACGATGGCCAGGCTGCGCCGGTTCAGCAGCGCCAGGTTACCCTGGGCATACAGCAGCAGCGGCGGGTCGGCAGTCTGCAGCAGCAGGGCCGGGTAGTCGTCGTCGCCCAGGCAGACCACCTGGCGATCGCTGCCGGCGTCCAGCCAGGCATGCGCGGCCTGCAGCCGCTCGGCCAGCGTCTCTGGTTCCTGGGCCAGGGCATCGGCCAGCGCGGGCCCCACCACCTGTTGCCAGGCGCTGCGCGGGGCCTGCAGCACCTCGCGGGCGGCGCCGAAGCTGGCCAGCAGGCGCCGGGCGCCTTCGCGGCCCAGGCCGGGTGTTTCCAGCAGGCGGAACCAGGCGTCGAACTCGTCCCTGTCCCGCACGCCAGCCCCGTGCGATCAGGGCTGGGTGAAGTTGTCGCCCGGGAAGACCGGCACGTTCACCGACAGGATCAGCGCGTAGGAGGTGCGTTCGAAGACACTGAAGACGAACAGCAGGCCGTTCGGCTCGTTCGGCAGCTGCAGCGTGGTGCGCTCGCCGTCGATGGTCTTGACCAGGCGGTCGCCATGGCGCCACAGCGCCAGCACGTGGCCGCGCTCGACGCCGTCGCGCGCACCGCGGTTCAGCGCCACGATCTGGTTCTGGCCGGCGCTGAGTGCGTCGCCGTAGATCTGCAGCACGCGGCCGGACATCGGCCCGCTGGGGTGGTGCGGCGCAAAGGCGTCCAGGTCGCGCTTGGGCAGCGGCGCCAGCCGGTCACCGGCGCTGACTTCCATGCGCACGGACTGGATCGTCACCGTGGCCGGTACCACCACCGGCTTGCCGGAGGCATCGACCATCCGGTTGCCGGGCCGCTTGAATTCGGCAGTGCCCACGTAACGGGCCTCGTAGCCCAGCAGCTCCTTGCTGTCGATGTCGTACAGCGGCGTCGGCTCGCGGAACAGCCGGTAGCCCGACGCGGGCTGCAGGTCGCCGGCCACGTAGGCCAGCTGCCCCTGCGACATCGCGACATAGCCTTCCTGCGCAGCCACCACGCGCGGCGCGCGCTTCAGCTCGTCCTCGCTGAAGATCACCGCCTCGGTCAGGAAGGGCCCGATCAGGTGCAGCGGCAGCGAGCTGATGGCACCGTTGTCCAGCAGGTTGCTGCGCACCCGCGGCGACAACCGCACGGTGTTTTCCGGCGCGCCAGCGCCGGCCTGGGCCACGCGCAGCCGGGCGCGGTCGCCGGACTTCTCCAGCACCAGCACCTGGCCGGGGTAGATCAGGTGCGGGTTGCGCACCTGGTCGAGGTTCATGCCCCACAGCTCGGGCCAGCGCCACGGGCTCTTCAGGAACAGCTTGGAGATATCCCACAGCGTGTCGCCGCTCTGCACGGTGTGCGAGTCGGGCGCGTTCGGCGCCAACTCCGACAGCGGAATGCCCGCCTGCGCCACCTGCTGCGCGGTGCTGCGCTGCTGCGGCGTGATCGGGAAGTTGGGCTCGGCCGCCTGCACCGGCCCGCCCAGCAGGGCCAGCCCGCAGGCGGTGGCCAGGGTGCCGAGGCGACGACGAAGGGCTCGTGGGTTCATGGATTCAAGCTCCGGGCGGCTCTTGAAGCGCCCGCCGGGTGCCACAATTGCGCCATGGGTTCGAACAGGTTCCGGACTCGGCGCACCATAGCGCATGGCGGCGCGGAATGCTCAAATTCTTCATCAGATTCTGCCCATAAACCGTTGATATCGCAACGAAACTGGCCAGCCTTGTCATGCTCCGTGACGGCTGTCACAAGTTGCGGGCGGCACTGCCGCCACCTGCACTGCTGCTGAACATGGCCTTGCTGAACATCCTGCGCTACCCCGACCCGCGCCTGCACACCGTCGCCCGGCCCGTGGCCGAGGTCGATGCCCGCATCCACCGTCTGGTCGACGACATGATCGAGACCATGTACGCCTCCGAAGGCATCGGCCTGGCGGCCACCCAGGTGGATGTGCACGAGCGCGTCATCGTCATCGACACCTCCGAATCGCGCGACCAGCCGCTGGTGCTGATCAACCCCGAGATCACCTGGCGCAGCGACGAGATGATGGTGGTCGAAGAAGGCTGCCTGTCGGTGCCCGCCATCTACGACAAGGTGGAGCGCCATGCCCGGGTGAACGTCAAGGCGCTGGGCCGCGGCGGCCAGCCCTTCGACCTGCAGGCTGAAGACCTGCTGGCGGTGTGCGTGCAGCACGAGATGGACCACCTGATGGGCAAGGTCTTCGTCGAGTACCTCAGCCTGCTCAAGCGCAACCGCATCCGCGAAAAGCTGCTGAAGCGCGAACGCGAGGCCCGCCGCAGTGCCTGAGGCCGCCGGCGGCCTGCGCGTCGGTTTCGCCGGCACGCCGGATTTCGCCGCCCGTGCGTTGCAGGCGCTGCTCGAGGCCGGTGCCACGCTGCCGTTGGTGCTGACCCAGCCCGACCGGCCCGCCGGCCGCGGCATGAAGCTGCAGGCCTCGGCGGTGAAGCAGTTGGCGCTGCAGCACGGGCTCCACGTGGCCCAGCCGCGCAGCCTGCGCCTGGACGGCAAGTACCCCGACGATGCCGCGGCCGCGCGCGACGCGCTGCAGGCCGCCCGGCTCGACGTGCTGGTGGTCGCGGCCTACGGGCTGATCCTGCCGGCCTGGGTGCTGGCGGTGCCGCGGCTGGGCTGCATCAACATCCACGGCTCGCTGCTGCCGCGCTGGCGCGGCGCCGCGCCGATCCAGCGCGCCATCGAGGCCGGCGACGCACAGACCGGCATCACGCTGATGCAGATGGATGCCGGCCTCGACACCGGCGACATCCTGCGCATGGAAGCGCTGCCCATCGGCGCCGACGACAGCAGCGCCACGCTGACGCCGCGGCTGGCCGACCTGGGCGCGCGCATGCTGTGGCCGGCCCTGCAGGACCTGGCCCGCGGCGCGCTGCCGCGCCAGCCGCAGCCGGCCGAAGGCGTGAACTACGCGCACAAGATCGACAAGGCCGAGGCCGCCATCGACTGGCGGCTGCCGGCCGAGCAGATCGAGCGCCGCGTGCGCGCCTTCGACCCCTTCCCGGGCGCCAGCTTCAGCTGGCAGGGCGAGGCGTTGAAGCTGTGGCGCGCCGCCTGCGTGGAAGCCGCGCCGGCCGCACCCGGCACGCTGCTGCCGGCCGGCGCCGACCGGTTGCGCGTGGCCTGCGGCAGCGGCGCGCTGGACCTGCTGGAACTGCAGCGCCCGGGCGGCAAGCGCCAGCCGGTTGCGGCGCTGTTGCCCTGGGCGCTGAGCGCCGGGCTGGTGCCGGGGCAGCGCCTGCCGCTGCCGGACTGACTCAAGTCGGGCGCGCCGAGGCCGATAGGACGGGCAGCCGCTTCCGGCCTGCCCCTCGCCCGCCCGACCATGCCGCCGACCCGCCGCCTGCTCCTTCTGACGGCCGCCAGCCTGCTGCTGGCCGGCTGCGACCTGCTCGGCATCGAATCCACCCAGGCGGTGGCCGAACGCCGCGAAGCCGACGGCAAGGCCGTCGGCGGGGCCTGCCGCCATGCCGGCCGGGCGCTGGAAGACTGCTATTCGCTGAACCGCAAGGCCGACAAGGCGGCGGTCTTTGCCGGCTGGCGCGAGATGAACGACTACATGCGCGAGAACAAGATCGAGATCGTCAAGCCGCAGCTCGGCCCGGGCAGCGAAACCGCCAGCCACGCGCCGCGCAGCGAAGGCGCCGAGCCGGCCGCGCCGGCAGCCGACGCCAAACACGCCGAGAAGGGCGGCTGAGCGCGCCGCCTCAGGCGCCGCGCCGCCGCTTGCGGCCGGTCAGCATGGCCCGCGGCAGGCATTCGCGCTGCCGCCAGCTGGTGAACAGCACGCCGGCCAGGTGCAGCAGCACCAGGCCCCCCAGTACCCAGGCCAGCGCCAGGTGCCAGGCCTCGACCTGCGCATCGCCCCAGAAGCGGTCGGTGGTGTAGAGCCAGCCGCTCAGCGCCAGCGCCATCACGCAGCCCAGCAGCGCCAGCACCATCCAGGCGCCCAGCGGGTTGTGGCCCAGATGCCGGCGCGCGCGGCCACGCCACAGCGCCAGGGTGTAGGCGGCGGTGGCGCGCGGCCCGCGCACGAAGTGGCGAAAGCGTGCGTGGCGCCCACCGACGAAGCCCCACGCCAGCCGCAGGCCGACCAGCGCCAGGGCCAGCCAGCCGGCCGGCTGGTGCACGCCGGGCAGCGTGAAGGTGCCCAGCCAGCACAGCAGCAGCGCCAGCGCCAGGCCCCAGTGCAGCGTGCGCACCAGGCGGTCCCAGACGCGAACCTCGTCGTCGGCCACCGCTATTCCGGCGCGGACACGGGTGCCAGCGTCTTCGGGTGGAAGAACACCTCCTTCTTGGCGTTCTTCGCATCGCGGGCATAGACCTCGTAGCAGCCGTTGGTGATCTTGATGCGGGCGATCTTCCAGCCCTTGTTGGCCAGCATGCGTTCCAGCTCGGCCTGCGGCCGCCACGCTTCCTTGGGCACCGGCTCGCAGCGCTCGGTGTGCTCCTGCGCCAGCGCCGTGCCGGCGGCCAGCAGGCCGATCCACAGCCATCGTTTCATCGCAGTTCTCCCATCACATGTCGGCCCAGGCGCGCAGCAGGTTGTGGTACAGCCCGGTCAGGCCGATCACGCCCGCATCGGTCTCGCCGACCGTGCCGCGCAGGTGCATCAGGTGGCGGTCCATGTCGTACAGCAGGCGGCGCTGCTCGTCGCTGCGCACCATGCTCTCCACCCAGAAGAAGCTGGCCACGCGGAAGCCGCGCGTCACCGGCTCGACGCGGTGCACGCTGGTGCCCGGGTACAGCACCATGTCGCCGGCCGGCAGCTTGACGCGCTGCGCGCCGAAGGTGTCCTCGATCACCAGCTCGCCACCGTCGTATTCGCCGGGCTCGGCCAGGAACAGCGTGCAGCTGATGTCGGTGCGCACCCGCTCGCCGTTCGTGCCGGGGATGAAGCGCACTGCGTTGTCGACGTGGTTGCCGAAGGCATTGGCCGCGCCGCCGTAGCGGTTGAACAGCGGCGGGAACACCCGCTTTGGCAGCGCCGCGCTGAAGAAGCCCATATGTCGGTTCAGGCCCTGCAGCACGATCGGCTGCAGCGCCTTCGAGGCCTTGCCCTGCGGGTCCAACTGCTCGTTGTTCTTGGCCAGCGCCGACTGCACGCCGGCCGTCACCCGGCCGTCGCCCCAGGCGGCGCGCGCGAGGATGGCGCGCGCCGCACGCAGCTCGTCCGCGTTCAGCACCTGGGGGATGTGCAGCAGCATGGGTTCCGGGCCTAGAAGCGCGCCGTCAGCGTGGCCTGCACGTTGCGCGGCGCGCCGGGCACGTAGTGGCCGCTGTACAGGCTGTCGGCGTAGTAGCGGTTGGTGATGTTGGTGACGTTGACCATCAGCGAGATCGCGTCGCTGAAGTTGTATTGCGCCATCAGGTCGCCGGTGACGAAGCCCGGCGCCACGATGCCCGGCGGGTTGCGGTTCGGCGTCTGCGAGCTGCGGAAGGTGATGCCGCCGCCCAGCTGCAGCTGCGGCAGCACCTGGTAGGTGGTCCACACAGAGCCGCTGTTGCGCGGCGTCAGCGACGGCCGCTGGCCGACCCGCTCGCCGCTGATCGTGGTGCCGTCGATATTGCCGACGTCGATCTCGGCAATCGGGATCCACGCATAGGACACGAACACGTCCCAAAGCGGCGTGATGCGCCCGGCGATGTCGATGTCGATGCCGGTGGCATGGCGGCGGCCCGACAGCAGGTACTCCTCGAGCGGCTCGCCGCTGGGCGAGTCGCGGTTGCGCTCGTTGGTCTTGGTGATGTTGAAGATCGACGCGCGCGCGCTCAGCCGGCCGTCCAGCAGCGTGACGTAGGTGCCCAGCTCGATGTTGCGCGCGCCCTCGGGCGCCGTGTTCGAGCCCGGCAGGTCGTAGGCATAGGTGTCGCCCGAGGTGTTGAAAGAGGTGCCGTACGAGAAGTAGACGCTGGTGGTCGGCGTGGGCTGGTACAGCACGCCGAAGCGTTCGCTCCACAGGCCGTCGCTGCGGCCGCGGTCGGCGGTCAGCGTGCCGATCGGCACCGTGCCGTTGGCGGCCGTCTGGTAGGTCTGGTAGCTGCCGCGGAAGTAGTCGTAGCGCAGGCCCAGCAGCACCTTCCAGTGCTCGGCCACCTGGATCAGGTCCTGCGCGAAGATGCCGGCCGCGCTGGCGTCGAAGCCGGCCTGCTGGCGCTTGATGCGCAGCGCCTCGTCGACCCAGCCGTAGCCGTTGTCCGGCGTGCCCAGCGTGGTGCGCGGGCTGTTCTTGTCCAGCGTCACGCCGGTGGGCAGCGCCATGGCATAGCCGGCGAAGTTCTCGTGTGCCAGGTCCACGCCGGCCAGCACCTCGTTGTTGACGCCGAACCAGTTGAAGCGGTTGGTGTAGTCCACCTGCAGGTAGGTATCGCTCATGTCCTGCACCTTGTTCTGCGTGCCGCGCGTCAGCAGCGTGGCCGCGCTGACGGTGTCCAGGCCCTGCGCGGTGCTCGGGCAGGCCGGGTTGGCGTTGGCGTTGTTGTTCTGGCAGAAGCGGATCGTGCTGGCGCGCTGGTCGCGGTCGTAATAGCCGTAGCGCAGCTGCGTGCGCATCTCGCCGCCGTCGTTGAAGCGGTGCAGCCAGCCCAGCGTGGCATAGCTGGCGCCGCCGGCGTTGTAGTCGCTGGGCGCGCCGTAGTACAGGTTGGCCGGGTTCAGCCCGGGGATCATCACCGACGGGTTGGCGCCCGTCTGCGTGGAGCTGACGCGCAGCCACGGCAGGCCGTAGTTGATGCCGTTGTTGTTGTTGAGATAGAACACCGCGGCATAGAACTCGTCGGGCGTGCCGATGCCCCAGCGGAAGTTCAGCGCCGCGCCTTCCTTGTCGATGAAGTTGCCGTTGTTGTCGGCGGTGTTGCGCATCAGGTTGATGCGCAGCGCCGAGGTTTCGCCGGTCTGGATATTGAAGTCGCCTGTGAAGCGCAGGAAGCCGTAGCTGCCGGCGGTGAAGTTGACGACGCTGGCATCGTCCAGGAAGGCCTGCTTCGACACCTGGTTGACCACGCCGCCGGTGGAGCCGCGGCCGAACAGCATCGAGGCCGAGCCGCGCAGCAGCTCGATGCGGTCGAAGTTGAAGGTGTCGCGGTCGTAGAAGCCCGGGTCGTGGATCGTGTCGACGTAGATGTCGTTCGAGATCGAGAAGCCGCGCAGCCGGATGTCCTGCTCGCCGCCTTCGGCCGCCAGGAACGAGATGCCGCCCATCAGCCGCAGCGCCTGGTTCAGCGTGTCGACCTGGCGGTCTTCCATCAGCTTCTGGGTGACGATGGTCACCGACTGCGGGACGTCGCGCTGGTCCTGCGTGCCGCGGCCGACGGTGGTGGTGGTGGCGCGCAGCGAGGTGGCGTCGGTCTCAGGCTTGGCGGTGACGGCGATGGCCGGCATCGTGGTCTCGCGCGGGGTGGCCGGCGCCGAGGCCGCCGCCGCGGGCGGGCTTTCCTGCGCCAGCGCCGGCAGCTGCATCAGGCCGAAGCCAGCGGCCAAAGCGCCCAGCGGCAACAGGCGCCGCGGGGCGGGGCCGGGCACAGCGGCGCGGCGGTGGGTTCGGGGCTTGCGGTGGGGGTGCGGCACAGTCGACTCCTTCGGGGTGGGAGCACTGGCTGGCTGCGGCGGGCTTGTGCATGGTGGGAAATGCTTCGGGTGGCCCGGTGGCGGACGCGGGATCAGGGTGATGGCTCGGGCTCGCTGACGAAGCCGATGCGGCCCAGGCCGGCCTTCGAGGCATCGGCCAGGGTCTGCGCGACCACGCGGTAGGCCACGTTCTGGTCGGCGCGCAGCTGCAGCTCGGGCTGCACGGCCTGCGTGGTGGCCTCGGCCAGCTTCTGCTGCAGCTCGCTGCGCGTGACGGCCTGGCCGTCCCAGTGCAGCCTGCCCTGCGCGTCGATGGCGATATCCACCTTGTTCGGGCGCAGGTCGTTGGGCTGCGCGCTGGCCCGCGGCAGCTCCAGCTTGACGGCCTGTGTCAGCAGCGGCGCGGTGACGATGAAGATCACCAGCAGCACCAGCATCACGTCGATCAGCGGCACCATGTTGATGTCCGACATTGGCGTGCTGGGGCTCTTGGCATCGAAGCTCGCGAAGGCCATGGCGCGCCCCTCAGACGGCCACCGGCCGCGCCGGGCGGGCCAGCGGCTGCACCGAGGCCGGCGCCTGCGCCGTGCCTTGGCCCAGCGCCTGGCCCATGCAGACGAAGGTGTGCAGCTCGTACGCAAAGGCATCCATGCGCGCGGCCAGCACGCGGTTGGCGCGGCTCAATGCGTTGTAGCCCACCACCGCGGGCACGGCGACGGCCAGGCCCAGGCCGGTCATGATCAGCGCCTCGCCCACCGGGCCGGCCACGCGGTCCAGCGTGCCGGCGCCGCTCATGCCGATGGCCACCAGCGCGTGGTACACGCCCCAGACCGTGCCGAACAGGCCGACGAAGGGCGCGGTGGCGCCCACCGTGGCCAGCACCGACAGGCCGTTCTCCAGCCGCGTGTTCTCTTCGTCCAGCACTTTCTTGATGGTGCGGGTGACGAAGTCGCTGGCGCTGCCGGCTTCTTCGAGCTTGGCGGCGCCGTAGCGCGCATGGTGGGCCTGGGCATGCAGCGCATGCGCGGTCAGGTGCGAGAAGGGGTCGTGCGCGCCGTGCGTGGCGATCTCGCCGGCCACGGCGTCCAGCGAGCTGGCGTTCCAGAACTGCTGCAGGAAGGCCGCGCCGCGCGCCTTGCGGCGCAGCAGGCTCAGGCCCTTGAGCACGATGATCGCCCACGAGGCGACCGACATCGCGATCAGGATCGCCAGCAGGGTCTGGCCCACCGCATCGGTGTGGGCAATGAAGTGGCCGAAGCCGAGTGCGCCGCTGTCCATGTTCAGCTCATTTCTCCAGGTCGAATCGGATCGGGATCAGGGCCCAGCCTTCCACCGGCCGGCCCTTTTCGGCATAGGGCTTGAAGCGCGCGCCCTGCACGGCGGCCAGCGCGGCGTGGTCCAGCCGGGCGTGGCCCGAGCTGCGCTCCACGCTCACGCTGCGCGGCGCGCCGCCTTCCAGGCCCACGTAGGCCCGCACCACCACCAGGCCGGTCTCGCGGCGGCGCAGCGACAGCGGCGGGTACACCAGCTGCGGCGGCTGCAGGTACTGCACCGCGTCGTCGGGCAGCTGCTTCGGGGCCGGCGGCGGCGCGGACGGCGCTGCCGGCTCGGGGCTGCTTTGTGCCATCGCGCTCTGCGGCACGGTGGCGGCCGGTGCCGGCGTCTCCAGCGGGGGCGGCACGCTCCGGGCCTGCGGGTCGCTGGTTTGCGGCAGTGCGATCACCGGCGGCTGCGGCGCGGGCTGAGGCCGCGCGCGCGGCTGCGGCCGTGCGGCCGGCGCCACGGCGGGCGGCGGCGGCGCCGGCGGTTGCGGCGCGGCCAGCAGGCTGACGAGGATCGGCGCCGCCTGCACGGCGGCCTCGCGCACCGCCTGCACCTGCAGCAGCGCCCAAATCGCCACCCCGTGCAGCAGCACGATGGCGGCCACGACCAGCGCGCGCGACGGCGCTTCGGCCGGGTCCGCCGGGCCAGGCAATGGCGGCAGACGGGTGGGCAGGGACACGGTGGACACGGGCGACGGCATGCGAGGAAAGCATTTCACGATATCACAAATGCGAACCAGTCGCATTCGCTTTACAGAAGGCGCGCAGGCTCTGCAGCAAGCGGTGGCGTGCCTGCGACAATTTGTGCAATGCCACAGACCCCGGGGAACCCTGACCATGAACGTGCTTCGCTTCAGTGACCTGATCGCCGCCGGCAAGGTGGCGGGACAGCGTGTCTTCATCCGCGCCGACCTGAACGTGCCGCAGGACGACACCGGCCGCATCACCGAAGACACCCGCATCCGCGCGACGCTGCCCTGCCTGCGCATGGCGCTGGACGCCGGCGCAGCGGTGATGGTCACCAGCCACCTGGGCCGGCCCACCGAAGGCGAGTTCAAGCCCGAGGATTCGCTGGCCCCGGTGGCCGAGCGCATGGCCGAACTGCTGGGCCGGCCGGTGCCGCTGAAGAGCGGCTGGGTCGATGGCGTGGACATGAAGCCCGGCGAGCTGGTGCTGCTGGAGAACTGCCGCCTGAACAAGGGCGAGAAGAAGAACGACGAGACGCTGGCACGCAAGATGGCGGCGCTGTGCGACATCTTCGTGCACGACGCCTTCGGCACCGCGCACCGCGCCGAGGCCAGCACCTATGGCATCGCGCAGTACGCCAAGGTCGCCTGCGCCGGCCCGCTGCTGGCGGCCGAGATCGATGCCATCACGAAGGCACTGGCCCACCCGAAGCGGCCGCTGCTGGCCATCGTCGCCGGCAGCAAGGTCAGCACCAAGCTGAGCATCCTGCAGAGCCTGGCGAAGAACGTCGACGGCCTGATCGTCGGTGGCGGCATCGCCAACACCTTCCTGCTGGCCGAGGGCATGCCCATCGGCAAGAGCCTGGCCGAGCCGGCGCTGCTGGACGAGGCCAAGGCCGTGATCGCGGCGATGAAGGCGCGCGGCGCGGCGGTGCCGATCCCGGTGGACGTGGTGGTCGCCAAGGACTTCAAGGCCGACGCGCCGGCCACCGTGAAGCCGGTGGCCGAGGTGGCGGCCGACGATCTGATCCTGGACATCGGCCCGCAGACTGCGCAAATGCTGGCCGAGCAGCTGAAGGCCGCGGGCACCATCGTCTGGAACGGCCCGGTGGGCGTGTTCGAGTTCGACGCCTTCGCCAAGGGCACCGAAACCATCGCCCGGGCCATCGCCGACAGCAGCGCCTTCAGCATCGCCGGCGGCGGCGACACGCTGGCGGCCATCGCCAAGTACGGCATTGAAAAGGACGTGGGCTACATCTCCACCGGCGGCGGCGCCTTCCTGGAGGTGCTGGAGGGCAAGACGCTGCCGGCCTTCGAGATCCTGTCGAAGCGCGCCGCCGGGTAGCGGCGCTACAGCTCGCCGAGCTCGCCCAGGTCGGTGACGCGATCCAGCGCCTCGGCGAGCAGTTCGCCGGGCAGCACGCTGGCCGCGAGGCCGGCATTGCGCAGCTTGTCGAGTGCGCGCCGCGTCAGCGAATGCACGCCGGCCCCCCGGCGGCTGCCGAACACGAACAGGCTTCGGTTCGGGCTCACCCAGGCCAGGCTGGCGCTATGCCAGCGGTCGTTCAGGTACAGCCTGCAGCGCGAACCGGGCTTCAGGCCGTCGAGCCAGGCCTCGCGGTCCACCGCGGCGTCCTGCTCGTACATGTCGATCGGCACGGTGGCCAGGTCCAGCGGCGCGGTGTCGCGCGGCCGGTCGGCGTCGGGCAGCGGCTCGCGCGGTGGCTGCGGATCGCGCAGCACCGCCGCCAGGTCGCCCAGTTCGGCCTCGATGCGCGCGGCATCCAGCGCGGCGCTTTCCAGGGCCAGGCGCAAGCTGGTCAGCAGCAGCCGGCGCTCGTCGGGCGGCAGCGTCGTCTGGCCTGCGATCAGCAGCTGCTCCAGGCACCGCGCCTGGGCCTGCAGCTGCCGGCTGTCGGTGCCGTCGCGGAGCGCGGCCTCGGCCATCACCCGTGTCCAGGGGCCCAGCAGAAAGCGGCGCAAGCCGTCGGGCGGTGGCTCGTAGCGCATGCGCGCCACCAGCTGGTCGCGGATGGCGTCTTCCAGCACCCGGCGCTCGGCGTGGTCAGCCAGGCGGGCCGCCTGTGCACCCATCTGCGCCTGCTGCATTTCCAGCCAGTCGGAGGTGCTGCGGTCGATCTGCACCACCGCGGCGGCCACCTCCTGCCGGTCCAGGCCGGTGGAGGTCTGCAGGCGGTCCAGCATGCCGGCGATCGAACGATCGACCCCGCCGTCGTCACCGGCGGGCAGCGTGTCGAGTGCCAGCAGCCGGTCCAGCAGCTGCCACCACGGGTGCTGGACGTCGCTGAAGACCTCGGCCGACTGTGCGGCCAGCCGGTCGCCGGCTTCCTTCATCGGCGCCACCCACGCCGGTGCCGTGCCGTCGTCGCCGCGGCGTTCCATCTGGTCGAACAGGTGCTGCATCAGCTGGCGTGCCATCGCCCGGGGCAGGCGTCGCGGCGCGGGCGATGGCGCGCTGCCCATGGCCGCCGGCGCGTCGAACAGGCGCAGCAAGCCGTGCTCGGTGGCCGGTGCGTCGGCGCCCGGCTGGCGGCTCGCCCAGGCGACCAGGCGGTCCAGCGCGGCCAGCAGCTCCGGGCTCAGCGTATGGCCGTGGTCATGGGCTGTCGCCGCCGCGCCGGCGGTGGTGCAAGGCGCTGCCGCGATGGTCTGGCGGATGCGGTAGCGCGCCGGCTCCACCCCCCAGCCTTCCAGCAGCTGGATCTGCGACGCATAGAGGCCGCGCAGCCGCTTGGCCATCGCGCTGCCGAGTGCGACAAGCGCCAGCAGCCGGCGCTCGCGCGGCAGGTCCAGCGCGGCCAGTGCCTGACGCAGGGCGCGGGCACAGGCCGCCGGCAGCAGCGGCACGGCCTCGGCCTGCACGCCATCGTGCTGCTGCAGCGCGCTGGCCAGCGGGGCCAGGTGGCGCAATTCGGCCTCGGCGGCGTCTTCGGCTGCGCGCGCCGTGCGATAGATCTCGATGTCGGCGTCGATCTGGTCCTCGTCGACCAGTGCCAGCGCATCGGCCGCGTCGGCCGCGGCGGCGGCTACTGCGGCTGGTGCGTCCAGCGCAGCCTGCAGCGCCTGCGCGAAGTCGCGGGCCAGACGCGGTGTGGCCTCGCGCAACAGCGCAGCGGTGTCGGCGGCGGCCTGGCGGTCGCCGGCGCTGTGAGCGCTGCTGGCGTCCTGCTCCAGCCGGGCGGCGGCGTCGCTCACCACGGACGAGGCCCATCCCGGCAGCACACGTGACAGCATGCCGAGCCAATCGCCGACGGTGGGGGTGGCCATCAGGGCCTGATGCGCGCAGCTATCACCCCTCGGGCATCGGCACGAAGGCGGCTGGCTTGAGCGCCGCAGCGCATCATTTCGCACGCCGCTGCCTGCATTGCGCTTCGCAGGGGAGAAAGCCGCGCGCCAGCAGCCAGGGCTCCATAATCCAACGCCCCGCGCTGACCCGCGCCCACCGAAGGTTTCCGTCATGCCTCGCGCCACCAAGATCGTCGCCACGCTCGGCCCCGCCTCCAGCGACCCCGCCGTGCTGGAGCGGCTGCTGCGCGCTGGCGTCGACGTGGTGCGGCTGAACTTCAGCCACGGCACGGCACAGGACCACCGCGACCGCGCGACGCTGGTGCGCGAGACCGCGCAGCGCGTGGGCAAGCCGGTGGCACTGATGGCCGACCTGCAGGGCCCGAAGATCCGCGTCGGCAAGTTCGCCGAAGGCAAGGTGATGCTGGTCGACGGCGCCGGTTTCGTGCTCGATGCCGCGCGCGAGGAACCCGGCGACCTGCAGGCCGTGGGCCTGGACTACAAGGAACTGCCGCGCGACGTGAAGCCCGGCGACCGGCTGCTGCTGAACGACGGGCTGATCGTGCTCACCGTGCAGGCGGTGAAGGGCGAGCAGGTGCACACCACCGTCACGCAAGGCGGCGTGCTGTCCAACAACAAGGGCATCAACAAGCAGGGCGGTGGCCTGACCGCGCCGGCGCTGACCGCCAAGGACATCGAGGACATCAAGACCGCGATGAGCTTCCAGGCCGAGTACCTGGCCGTCAGCTTC
>Ga0209369_1001010_pt1 | contig 17770 bp, 17 predicted proteins | sample EBPBio142010_DNA_FD_185865 | JGI IMG/M metagenome (GOLD analysis project Ga0209369, IMG submission 185865) | Wastewater treatment Type I Accumulibacter community from EBPR Bioreactor in Madison, WI, USA - Reactor 1_10/4/2010_ DNA (SPAdes)... | ecosystem: Engineered > Bioreactor > EBPR >... | reverse complement strand
TGCGGGCCGGAGCCGCCTTCGAGCGAGGGATCCTCATCGAACGACCCGAAGGCACCAACCCCGAATCAGGAGGCGATCAACAAGTCGCGTGACACGCCGATCCACAGGTCTTGACTATTGCTCAGGTCACCCTCGACCACTTCTACGGCATCGAGATCGACGAGTGGCCAGCCCGAATCGCCGAGACGGCGATGTTCATGATCGATCGACAGTGCGATCTGAAGTTGAAGGAACGATTCGGCCAGGCACCCGAACGCCTCCCCATCCAGCGTGAAGCCAAGATCGTCGTCGGCAACGCGCTACGCATCGACTGGGAACAAGTCCTCCCGGCCGGCAATGACGTCGTCGTTGCTGGAAACCCACCCTTTTCCGGGCGACACACGAGGAGCAAGGAGCAGGCAACCGATCTAGCGAACGCTTGGCAGGTGAAGAACGCTGGACACCTGGACTACGTAACCGGGTGGCATGCGATCGCGAGCCGTTACCTCAGCGGCACTCAGGGTGTCTTCGCGTTCGTGTCGACCAACTCGGTCACACAGGGAGAGCCAGTCGCACTCATGTTCCCGAAAATCCTGGAGGCAGGGTGGCGAATCAAGTTCGCGCACCGCACCTTCGCTTGGACGTCGGAGGCAACGGGGAAAGCAACGGTCCACTGCGTCATCCTCGGGTTCACCCAACAGACGACCGACAAGCCGCGCCTGTTCGCCTACGACACGCCGACATCAGATCCCGTCGAGATGCCTGTTGTGGACTCCATCAATCCATACCTGGTCGACGGTCCGTCGATCTTTGTTCGGAAGCGCACGGGCAGGCCACTCGCACCCCACCTGCCCGTCATGGAGTACGGATCGATGCCGAATGATGGTGGCTACCTCATCTTCGATGGTGCGGGAGCCGCTGAAGCCTTACAGGATCCAATCGTTGCCAAGTACCTCCGGCGATATGTCGGCGCTTCGGAGTTGATCCACGGCGTCGAAAGGTGGTGCCTATGGCTCGTGGATATGGACCCAGCCGACGTGAAACGATCGTCACTTCTGCGATCTCGCATCGAGGCGGTGCGGGCGACGCGACTTGCGAGCAGGAACCCCGACACAGTTCAGCGCGCAGCCACCCCGCACCTGTTCTGGTTCATCAATCAGCCCACGACGGCCTACCTCTGCGTCCCGCAGGTTTTCTCCGAGAACCGGCAGTGGGTCACCGCCGCACGGCTCAACAGCGATGTCATCGCAAACAACCGCGTGTACACCTGCCCCGACCCTGATGGCTTCGGCTTTGCGGTCATAAGCAGCGCTATGTTCCTGACTTGGCAGAAGACCGTCGGCGGAAGATTGGAGTCTCGGTACAACTTCTCTGGGACCATCGTTTGGAACAACCTGCCGCTGCCGCCGGTCGACGTCGACGTCCGCGCCGCGATGATCGAAGCTGGCGACGCCGTCATTCAGTCACGATCTCTCTACCCCGACCGGTCACTAGCCGACTTGTACGAGCCTCGTCGGCTTCCGGGGGAGGTCGCGGCCGCGCATGAGACGCTCGATCGAGTCGTTGACGAGCTGTTTGGGCTCCGCGTCGATGAGCGGAGTGAAGCCGGACGACAACATGCCCTGTTCGAGCAGTTCGCCAAGATGCAGGCCCTTGCCTCGCCTGGCGCGACGATTAGGCGCGCACGTGGTCGACAGTAGTGGCCACTTGCCCGTGCGAGTGGTCGAGCTGGCGACAACGATGTTCGCGCGCGAGACGGGCTTCAGTGGCCCTGACCTTCACCGACTCTTCGCCGAGTACACGGAGGGCCTTGGCGAGTACACCGGCTGGGGTGGCGGTTCGGAGTCGCGGTGGCAGATCTTCCAACGGGGTTTGAAGCTCCTGTCGTTTGGGCAGCAAGTCCAGTTCCTGCTTGGCCTGTGCGAGTACGACGGGAACATCAAGCACGGCCGCCCATCCGATGAGGACATCGCAAAGTTGCGTGCCCTGCTGCTCGGCCAGAGCGCACCCGGATCGGATGCTGCCGCCGAGCGACTGGCCGCCCTGACGGACTGGAAGGCGGTCCAAGACTCTTGGCGTCAGGCACTCGACAAGATCCACTCTGATCCGGAGGGAGCGATCACGGCTACGCGGACCCTGCTCGAGAGCACCTGCAAGCACATTTGCGATGAACGGGGCGTCTCGTACGAGAACAACTGGGACCTGAGCCGGCTCTACAAGGCCACCGCCGGAGCCATGGAGATCGCCCCGGACCAGCACAGTGAACAGGTGATCAAGCAGATTTTGTCTGGCGTCTCGACCGTCGTCACGGGCCTGGGGTCCCTGCGGAACAGCCTCAGCGACGCGCATGGCCGCGGGAAGCGCGCTGTCAGGCCTGCCCCTCGCCACGCCAAACTCGCCGTGAACGCGGGCTTCGCCGTGGCCGGATTCCTCATCGACACGCACATAGAGCGGCCCAGCCCGACCGTGCGAAGTTAGCGATCCTCGCACGGCGCGCTGTCGAGGCGGCGCGAAGACTGTACGAAGGTAGGCACCGAAATCTGATCAACTGGCCCCGGTGCAAAACCCAATGATGGCCGAGCTCAGTCGAGGAGGCTGTTGAGCCGCTTGAATAGGGCATCGGCGCGCTGAAGCGTGTCCTTGTCGATCTTGGGAATGAGGTCGGTCTGCTCACGGAGCAGATGTGCGGCGGGGCGGTAGTGGTTGAGCCGGCCGTTGGCGATGCCGTTTTCGCGCAGGTGCTGCTCAATGCGGGCGGTGATGCGGGGTGCCTTGGACTTGAGGTCGGACGCCTTGAGGGGCTTGGAGAGCTCGCCCTGGTATGAGGCGTTGACGAGTGCGACGTAGAAGGCGGGGTTGAAGAGGTCTTCGATGTCGGCCTCGTCGGTGCCCGTGATTTCGCTGAGCTCGATCAGTGCCCGGCCCTTGAGGTGGCCGTTGTCCTGGAGCGCGGCGATGCGCTGCTTGTCCTTGGGGTTGGAGTCGATGAGCGCGGCGACGTTGAGCTGGTTGGCGCCGAGGAGGCTGACGAACGTCCCGAGCTTGTCGGCGCCACCGACAGGGGTGACGACCCAGCGGGGGTCCAAGCCTGTGAGGCCGGCGACCTCGCACGCTTGGGTCAGGATCTGGAGGTAGAGCAGGTCAGACGGACCTTCGACGAGAAGGCAGTCCGGCCCGACGAAAAGAGTTTGGGCGAGTTCGTAGCCGAGTGCGGTCTGGAGCGGGAAGACCGTCTCGCTGTCGGTGCGGAAAATGTCCGAGCTGACCTGGGTGCCCCTGCCGTCGACGTCCTGGACGGTGCGGACGCGGTCGAAGCGGTCGGGCTTGACAAGGAACGGCGAGTGGGTGCTGTAGAGCACCTGGTGCGTCTGGGCGAGCTCGCCGTCGATGAAGCGCAGGAAGTCGCTCTGGGCGGTCGCGTGCAGGGCGAGGCCGGGCTCGTCGAGCAGGAGCACGGTCCGGCGTCCGTCTTGCTGCTCGACATCGGAAAAGTACGCGAAGAAGGAGAAGAACCACACGAAGCCGCGTGACCGCTCGTCGAAGGGGACGCTGACTCGGTGGCGGGGGTTGTAGACGCGGACGTTGACGATGGGCCCTTGGTTAAGCGGAGGCTCGTCGTCGGGGTCGGCGGAGGAGACCCGGATCTCCAGGCGGAGTTCCTTGTTCTGGGTCCAGTACTCAAAGACCTTGTCGGTGATGCCGTTCGCGGCCCCTTCGAGCTCGCGGGTGAGTCGCTCGAAGTTGGCCGTCTCAAAGTCGGCAAGATCGGCGTCCACCGTGGCGAGGAGGGAGAGAAACGTCTTCTCGGACTCCTCCAGCGTCCTCGCCTCCTCCCTGGCCTTGATGTGGGGAAGGGAGACGCGTCCGCGCATGGTGCTGTAGTCGTCGAAGTAGAAGAACACCGGGAGCCACTCGCTCCAGTAGGTGTCGATGAGGTGGTGGCTGAGCGATTCTTTGCGCCAGCCGGCGATGCGCGCGAGCAGTGCGGTGACGGCGGCGCTGGGTTCTGCGACGGCTTCCAGCGCCGCCTTGAGCGCGGCGACAGTCGTCGCGGCCTTGATCGGCTTGAGTTCTGCGCTCGGAACCTCGATGGCAGCGGTGAGGTGCTTGAGGGCGGCGCCGGTGTCGATGCCGACTGAGAACGTCTTGTTGCCGTAGTAGCCCGCCTTGACCGTAACGGTCGTGCCGGTGAGGCAGTCGGGGCCGAACTCCGCGCGGACGGCGTCGAGCTCGTGCTCCTCCAGAGTGAAGTCCGCGGTCACGACGGTCGCCGGGTTCGCCTCGCGAGTCTTCTTGTAGGCGGAGGACTTCCTGCTCGGGTAATCCATGACCTCGTCGTACTGCGTCTTGTTCTGAATCGGGTTCAGTGGGTTGAGCAGGTGCAGCGCCTGGAGAAACGCGGTCTTGCCGCTCTCGTTCTTGCCGACGAGGCAGGTGACGTCGATCTCGATCGGGACGGTTCCGGAGTCCTCGACGCTGCGGTAGTCCTGAATACGAACGTCCTTGAGCAGCACTGCTCTATCCCCTCGTCGGCGCGGGCGTCCCGGCTCGTCCGGCACGCGCCTGCTTGACCCTATGGCTAACACATGGGGCCGACAAGACATCTGCGCTGTTCAGTAGTCAGCAGCCCGAGAGTCGCCGACCCGCGGGTCTTGTCCGGGCAAATGTTCGGGTAGACACAGGTCCACACCGTGCCAGCGCGGCACTCCTGGGGCAGCTCTCTCGGACCTCTCGGAACGCGAACTAGGCCCGCGGGCGGCCGGGACAACACCCGCTCATCAAGCATGTCCGGCGAGTCGTCCAGCGCCCGCCCAGCCGGGTGCCCCACGCGAAGCACTTCCTGCCCGTGACGCTCGGGCAAGGGTCAGCAGAGGCGATGTCCCACTCGAGCTGCTCGGTCACCTGGCCGACGGGTCGAGTTTCCAATGGCCGCCCCGTCAGCTGGCCTGGCGAGCGGTCACGGGATCCAAGTGGTGCTCGGGTCACCCGCTGGTCGGGCACCGGGGGAGGGTCAAACACCGTGATGCGACACGCGCGAAGTGCATAACGTCGGCTAATTCATGGAATCAACGGCACTTCTTACAGTTTTGTCGAGATGCATCAAAGGTTGCGCGAGCCCGGGCGTTGCACATTGCACAGGGGCGGTCTCTCACGACGATCATGAAGAGTGGGGCTGTGGGCACCACGGGCCGCGCACGCGTCACTGCGCCCACTAAGGGCGCCCTACTTCGCCCACTTGGGGAACGCAACTCGCCGCCCCGAAGAGCGCACGGGTCCCAAGCCCGAAGTTGTAGTGGGTCGCCGGGCGCCTGTCGTTCCGATGCTTCAGATACTTGGGCTGTGCTCCGGTTCCGCGAAGACCTGGGCGCAGTCGTCGCGCATGCTGGCCACTGTCCAGCCCAGCCGCGCGGCGACCGTCGGTGATGGGTTCGGGGTCGGTGAACGACTCGGCCGAGCCGAGGTTAGCGGAACTCGCGCTACTCGTCGTCGTGGTCGACGAGGAGGGCCAGGGAGGGGCCGTCGGATGCCGTGGCGTACTCGAGCATCTCCAGGTCCCCTCCCGTGTTGCCGGCGGCGAGGATCGGGCGCCGGCCCAGCTGGGACTGAATGGTAACTGGGCAGGGCGAGTCCTGCTTTCGACCGTGCTCGTTGGTGGGACCCGAGGGGAGGGCGCCGCGGGCAAGGCCCCTCCCGAGCCCGCCGATCGGCTCAGATGGCGACTTCTCACTGGCTGGCCCCGACACTGAAATTCAGCAGGTGTTGACTTCTCCAGGCTCGGTCCTCTACCGTGAATTCATCAGTTGATGAAATCGGAGATGGCCATGGCCTCGAAGTCCCCGGCGGCAGCCGGCCGCACCGGGCGGCGCCGGGGGCAGCCGCACACACGCCAGCAGATCCTGGACGCCGCGCGCGAGCTGTTCGCTGAACGCGGTTACGCCGGCACCTCGATGCGGGCCATCGGCGCCGCAGCGGGCGTGGACCCGGCCCTCGTGCACCACTACTTCGGCACCAAGGAAGAGCTGTTTCGGGCAGTGCTGGACGTCCCCGTGGACCCCGAGGTCCTGCTGCGGCAGATCGGGGGTGCCAGCGGCGCGGAGACACCGGCTCGGTTCGTGCAGACCTTCCTCAACGTGTGGGACTCCGCGGAGACTGGCCCCCAGATGGTGAGCCTGGCCCGGCGGGTGTTCGCCGACCAGCGCTCGACCGAGATGCTGAGGGACTTCTTCGGCGCCACCGTGATCGGCCCTGCCACCGCTGCCCTCCTAGTGGACACAGACAGGAAGGACGCCGAGGCCCGCGTCGCCCTGGTGGTCAGCCAGATGCTCGGTGTGGTCCTGCTGCGCCGGGTCGTGGCGCTGGAGCCCCTGGCCAGCATGCCCGTCGAGCAGCTCACCGCCGCACTGGTACCGACCATCGCCCGCTACCTCGACGGTGCCCTGCCCGCTCGCCCGACCCAGGACCCGCCCTCCACGGCACGGCCCGCCTCCAATCACCGCGAAAGGAAACCGACGCCATGACCTCCACCCAGGGGCCCACCGGCACGACCACCACCCCCACGTCCGCCACGACGACCGACCGGGGCGTTCGACGCCTGATCTCCCTGGTCGTCGGCATCACCGCCGTCATCGCGTTGATGCTGCTCGCCTTCGCAGCCCCGGCGATCAACTCCGGCGCGAATGACCTTCCGCTCGCGGTCAGCGGCCCCGGGCCCGCGGTCACCCAGGTGACCGGCGCTCTGAGCAGCAACCGCCCGGGCGCCTTCGACGTGACCACCTACCCCACCGCCGCGGACGCCGCCCGCGCCATCGGTGACCGTGACGCGATCGGTGGAATCGCGGTGGCCCCCACCGGTATCACCATCCAGACCGCGGCCGGTGCCGGCGCCCCCTACGCCCCGCTGCTGAGAGGTATCGGCACCCAGCTCGCCGCCTCCGGACAGAACGTCACCTACCAGGAAGTCGCCCCCCTGACCATCGACGACCCGACCGGCGCCGGCCTCACCGCCTTGGGTCTGCCGCTGATCTTCGGCGGCCTGGCCTCCGCCGCTGCCCTCGTGCTGGCGTACCGAGGTGCGGTCGCCACCCGCGCGCTCACCGCCCTTGCCCTGTCCGTCCTCGCCGGCTTCACCGTCACCGCCATCCTGCAGTTCGGCTTTGGCTCCTTCGACGGTTCGTACTGGCTGACCGCAACCGCAGTCTCAGCCGGAATCGCCGCCATCTCACTGACCGTGCTCGGCCTCGGGCTGCTGCTCGGTCCAGCGGGCATCGGCCTGGGCGCCGTCCTGATGCTCTTCGTCGCCAACCCGCTCTCCGGCATGGCCACCGGCCCCGCCTGGCTACCGCAGCCCTGGGGCCAGATCGGGCAGTACCTCCCGCTCGGCGCAGCCGGCACCACCATCCGTTCAGCCGCCTACTTCGACGGCAATGGCGACACCACCGCCTGGATCGTCCTCGGCTGCTGGGCCTTGGCGGGGCTGCTTCTCGCACTCCTAGCCTCACGGCGCACAGCGACGACAGCCCTCGCCTCCACCGATGAGCCAGGCCTCCGCTACGCCTGATCACGCCGATGCGCAACCCGGACGCTACCTACCAGGTCCAAGGCGGCGTCCCTTGATCTCAAACTCGTCGACGCAGCGCATCCGCACTGGTCCACCGGACCGCAGTGAGCCGGCTTCGGATCACGACAGTCGACAGGTCCGCATCGCTGACCCCACGGTTCTGGGCTGACTCGCCGAGGACCTCCGGCCCCGGACGATCGGCCCGCCGAGTCCGCGGATCAACTTCAATCAGTGCCAGGCATCGGCCAAGGCGACGCAGTACGCGCAGCGCCCGACGACGCTCAAGCAGCTCGGTCAGCTGCCCCGACCGCAGCAGCCTCCCTGACGCGGATGGCTCTGTCGCAGACGGAAGGGCTTGGGTCACAGCGCCGCCAAGGCGTGCGTCACATCACCGGCGTGACGCGCGCGGCGTTTCGGCGCATCTCCAACGCGGGAACTGGGTGACGAGTGTGCAGGGTCATTGGATACTGCGGTATGAGCGAGCCACCTCGTCGTGTGAACTACAGCGTGGGCATGCTGCTGTCAGCGTCGGACTTTGAGGCCGAGCAGGAGTATCACCGACAGATGCGGTACCTCCACAACCGCCTCCTCCACGGATACGGCACGGTGCTCGGGCTGGACGTCTCCGTCGACGACGGCACGAATATCCACGTCAGCCCCGGGTTCGCGATCGACGCACTCGGTCGGGAGATCATTGTGACCGAGCAGATGTCCCTGCGTCTGGAGCCCCTTGGCCGCGATCGGCGGTGGGTCCGGGACCTCGCTATTGCGTGGCGTGAGGTCCCGGAAGACCCTGCGCCGAGCCTGGACGGGCCTGTCACGTTCAGCCGCTGGATCGAAGAACCCGAACTCTCCTTGGTCCTGCCCGATAGCCCTCCCACATCAGAGGCGCTGATCTTGGCACGCCTGATCGGGAAGGCTCGTCGCGGTGCGGTCGATGTCGACGCCACGGTGCGTCGCCACCTCGGCCTCCCCAGCGAGATTCCCAGCGCAGAGTGACACCGCCGCGGGAAGCTCACGCGTCTGCCGGGACCGCGGCATACCGCCGGGTGTTCACCCGCCCAGGGCGCGGGCGAGGAGTTGGTGGCGGGAGGTGGAGTCGGTCTTTGCCAGCAGTGCCTTGAGGTGGTCCTCGGTGGTGGAGTGGGCGATGACCAGCTCGTCGGCGATGGCGCGGGTGTCCATGCCGTGCAGGGCAAGGTGGAGCACCTCGCTCTGTCGGGGGCTGAGCTGGTGGGCGCGGGCGAACAGGTCTGCCCGCTCGGTGGTGGTCGAGGGGCCGATGGACACTGCGATGCGGTCTTCGAGCCGCTCGGCCCGAACGCTGGCCCACCTGCTTGCCCCGAGGTGCACGCGGGCCCAGGGCTCACCGGGCCAGATGCCGTCTTCGTGGGCGAGCAGGGCCGCGACCACGTTGTAGGCGGCGGCCGGCACCGGCGGGCCCGGCTCTGTGGGCGGGAGCATTCGCATCAGGGCGCGCCCGGCACCGGAGGTCACCGAGCGGACCTGAAGGTCGTCGTCGAGCAGGATCACCCCGGACTCCAGCCGCGTGGGGGGAGCGTCAGGAACGGTGAACGTGCGCGCCACCGCCATCCGCAGTGAGGCTGTCAGCACGGGGGGCAGCCCGGCGAGCCGGTCACGCTCGCGATCGGTGAAACCGGCCGAACAGCGCCACAGCTCCAGGAACCCCCACCGTCCCCACCGGTCCTGCAACGTCATGGACACCGTATCGGTGACCCCGAGCTCCGCCAGGACCGTGCGCCACTGGGTGACGCTGGCGGTGCTGTAGCGGCGCCGGATCACAGCGGGCAGGTCACCGGGGGCGACCATCGGAACGGTGGCGTGCGGGGAGGTGACGATGCCGGTGGCGGGGTCGGTCATGGCGAACACGTGGGCGTCGAAACCCACCCGGGCGGCGATCAGGCCGAGCTGAGCGGTGCGAAGCGCCCGGTCCGTCAGCCCGTCAACGTCCAGTGCGCTCAGCCGCTCGGCGAGGTCCACCCCTGCAGCGTAGGACCGGCGAGGTCGCGAACAGATCCCCGAGATCGGGGATGGAGGGTGCACCGCCCGGTCTGGACGATGGTGGCCATGAGAGCGACCCTGCACATCGAACACCCGGTCCGCGACTTCGACGCCTGGAAGCGGGTCTTCGACAGCTTCCACGACTTCCGGGTCGCACACGACGTCCGCTCCGTCCGGGTCGGCCGCAGGGTCGACGCCGCGTCGCACGTGGCGATCGACCTGGTCTTCGACAGCGAGGACGCGGCCGCGGCCTTCCATCGCGTCCTGCAGGAGCAGGTGTGGAGCCGGCAGCAAGCCACCGATCTGCTGGCCGGGGGCCCCTCAGCAGCCATCCACAACCTGGTGGAGGACACCACCATCTCGCCCTGACAGGGTGGCGGCCCAGGCCTGGCCCGCACCCTGACGAATGCTCGATCGCCCTGCCGGTCTCAAGGCCAAGGCTGGTGCGTCACTTCGCCGCCAATGGGCCGAACGCGGCGGCATCGCAGCGGTCTACAAGTCCTTGAGGAGAGCTTGGAGTTCTCCGGTCGGGGCTGATGTGGCGAGGGTATAGCGGGCCGCATGGGACCGAGGACAGCCGAACCGATAGATCCGTCAAATCTACGTCGGGAGCATCCTGACGGTATCGCTCGGCTAGGAAGGCGAACTCGTTCATGGACCCGACGACGCTGCGGCTTGCGGTCGCTGCGACTTGGTAGTCAGTCGTGTCGATGCACTCCTTTGCGACCGTTGCCGCGTCCACATCGTGCCGAGCCAGAACCTGAGCTAAATGAGCTGGGAACCGGTCGAGAAGGGTGGCTGCAGGAGCCAGTGGCATCAGCACTGGCAGCAGGGTCCTTTCGCTGACGAAAAGCCCAGCCTGGCGAGGCCGCCACGGCAGCACGGTGGCGTACCAGTCACCCAGTAGGGTGGTCGACTGCTCGATGTCGATCCTGGGGCGGGCGCCCAGGCGCTGGAGCAGCTTGCGCGTTGCCCGGACGATGACCATGCGTTCATCTTCTCGCGTCGGCTCGTCTGCAGTTCTGAGCAGGCGCGGCTCCGCCAGCCGCGTACGTGCAGGACGTCGAGGCCGGGCCGCGCCTGCAGGGCGTCCAAGACACGGAGCCTGACCTTGACCCGTTGGGCCCCAGTGGGTCTCCGGTCTGGCGTGACGGAGCTCCTCGGGTGCGACGGGGCGTCGACACGACGCTGGGGGTGACGCCACACTGGTCGGGTGGTCGATGAGCAAAGGCTCGGCGAGGAATCGTCGCGTGACCGCAGACGGCGTCCAGGCTTGCACAGGCTGTCGGACAGGCTCTACGCGCTGCGCGAGAGTGGGTCTCAGTGGGTCGGGAGCTGGAACCCGCCGCATCACAGGGCCCAGGTGGTCAGCGTGGACCGCCGTCAGTTGGATCCCGCGGTGACCGCGCCTACCTCAGCAGGACACGCTCACCGACGTCGTCGTACACCACTCTGTCGGACTCAACTTTCCGGGCGGCGGAGGGTCAGGTCGTGCCCGCGGACCCGGATGGGTGGCTGAATCCTCTGGAGTTCCATAACAAGGTCCAAGGACTGGAGTCCCTTCGGCCCGAGGTACAGAACATCGGGGCTCTGGGGCGGGTGATCGTCGGTGCGGCCTCGCTCACGGCCTTCGTCGCGTTCTGGCTCTCGCCGCAAGGCTGGACCCCGATCTCTTCCGCGAGGAGGGCGCTGAGCTGGTCGCCTCGATCGTTCTCATGGCGTTCCTCGCCCTGTTCGTCGCCTGGGTCGTTGCGGCCATGCTTTTTGAGTTCCTTTCACGCCGCCATCTGTCCTGGGAGATCGCACGCCGGGGACCTCACGACAGCGTGCCCGGCAACGCGCCACAGGGCGGCTCGCCCGCGGGCGTGCAGGGCTCCACCGACAATTCGCATGCCCCCCAAGCTTCTACTCTCCCGCACGACATTCAAGACGCGGCAGAAGATCCAGACACGCGAGAGCCCGGACCAAGCGCGGCTCCCAGCGGGTCGACGGAGGATGACATCAGCGACAGCTGACCCTGGTGCGACGTCCTGAAAGCCGCTCCGCGGAGAACCGGCCGGCGCTCACTCCGCCCGCCAAGGCACCTGCCGGGTTTCGTACCGCATCAACGAGGAAAGCCGGGAGGTCGCCGTCCTGCGGATTGACCAATGCAGTGGCGTCTACCGGCCGGGCTGAAGCTGCGAAGCCCCGCGGCTGCCCTTGAACGACGCCGAACCTGCGTCTCAACGCCGCCTAACGCCCGCTGAGGTCTGGCCACCCTTCTCACAGCTAGGAGACTGCTGAACAAGGCGGTATGCGAGGTAGCGGTTTTCCTCGTGAGGACGGGCAGGACACCTCAAGGCGGTCTGTGCCGCAATGGTTGGGTCAGCGCTCAAGGCGCGACAACGAGTTCGTCCTGCCCGTCGTATCGACCTTGCGCCCGGTGCGTCTGGCCTGTCAAGGGCCGTGGCCCCCTTCTTCAGGTCAGTGCCCAGACCCCGTCTTGGTGGGTCAGTCCGAGCGCGAGAAGGCGGCGGAGGTTGAGCGCGGCGGCGCGGTGGTGCAGCCAGGCGTTGTTCTTGTCCACGCCCCGGTAGGGCACGCGCCGGTTGCCGCGGGTGAGCCACGCGATGGAGCGTTCGACCATCGGCCGGTGCTGGCGGTACACGCCTTGGAAGTCGGGGTGTTCAGCGCGTTGCCGGTGCTCGCGTTGGAGCTGGTGATGTTCACCGATGGTGATCGTGCGGCCCTTGGCTGAGGTGGTGCACCGTTGGCGCAGCGGGCAGCCTCTGCAGGCGACGCCGTAGGTGACGGTGCCTTTGGTGCTGACCGCGCGGGTGGTCCCGGCCGGGCAGGTCATCGTCCGCTCGTGGGGGTCGTGGGTGAAGTCGTCCAAGGTGAACCCGTCCGCGACCGCGGGCCGCAGCGGCCAGGGTTTGAGGACCGGCTCCCAGTTTCTCTTCGCGAGGGTGGCGAGCATGGGCCCGGAGGCGTAGGCGGAGTCGCCCAGGACCTGCACGTCCGCACCGTCGGCCAGGGTGGGGTCGGTAGTGACCAGGTCGGCGCCGACCGTAGCGTCGGAGTTCGCACTCCCGTTGGTCTTGGTCAGTGCGACCTTGGTCATCAGCCCGGTGTCGGGCTCGACGACGACGTGGGCCTTGAACCCGTCCTGGCGACGCTCGCGCGTCTTGTGCGCGTGCCGGGCCTCGGGGTCCACCGTGGAGATCACCCGGTCCGGGGCGGTCTGACGGGCGATCCGCCATCGCCCGTCGGTGCCGTCGGAGCCTTGCGCGGGTTCCACGTCCTGCCCGGCGACCAGCGCCAACAGCGCGATGGCCTGGGCTGGCTTCCCGCCCGCCGCCTCGATGGCGTCGGTGTCCAGCGCGCCCAGCAACGTCACGGCGTCGTTGACCAAGGCAGTCACCAGGTCCTCACGCGCGTCATGGTCATCCCACGCGATCCGTGGCTTGCCCGTGGCGGTGTAGTCCTGGCCCGTGACGACGGCCAACCGGGTGCAGTGCGCGGACACCAAGGCGGGCGCGCCGTCGACCTCACGGGCGACCCGGCGGATCGAGGCGATCAGCTGGGTGACCGTGTCCTGCCGGGCGACCGCGTCATCGAGCACGGTGGAGTCCAACGCGCGTCGCGTCCTCCCGGCCAGGACACCGGTGGAGGTGATGACCTCACGCACCACCTCGAAGATCCGCTGCGGACGCTCACTGGCTGCGAGCCGCCGACGCCAGTACGTCAACGTCGAGGGGTGGAACCCGGACGCGTCGACCGCGTACCCGCACGCCGCTTTCCAGCGCAGGTCGAACGTGAGCGCATCGACCGCCTCCCGGTCGGAGTACGCGTGCAGCGACTGCAACACCAACACCGAGGCGATGACCTCGGGCGGGACCGAGGGGCGGCCCCGCCCCGACGGGAACAAGTCGGTGAACAGCTCCGGCGGGAACAACGCGTCCCGGTGCTCAGCCAAGAACGCGAACACGCTCCCAGCCGGCAACAGATGCCCCGCCAACGACGATCCCAGCAGCAGAACCAGCAACGCCCAGCGCCACGCGGATTGTTCAGCAGTCTCCTAGGCGGCTCATCCCCGCGCGAGCCAGCGTGCCCCACTCGGGCCCGGCCATCTCGTGCCGGCAGAGTTCGACCAGATCTGGATCTGTGGCCGGTTGCCACCGACCCCAGATGGCCCGGAGGCCAGTTACCGAGCGTCGATCCCTTCCCTCATCGAGGCGAACCGCGCTCCGACGTCAGTTTCAGGAATCTGGATTGCCGCGGAGTTGGACGTGGATCGGGTACGACGCCCGCGACAGCTTGAGGCCGAAACCCTTCGGATTCTCCTGCCCCCCGTTTGAACGGAGTCGCGCCCCATGAGCAGACCGTTTCGATTCGGAGTCGTCGCCCCGGTGCTGAGCGACGTGGCCTCCTGGTTCGACCAGCTACGGCGCCTGGCCGACAGCGGGTACTCGATTGTGCTGATGCCGGACGTCCCCCAGTGGCAGCCCGCACCTGGCCCGACGCTTGCCATGGCAGCCGCGCGGTCGAACCTGCGCGTCGGGACCTGGGTGTACGCATCGCCGCTGCGTCCCGCGTGGAGCACCGCGTGGGAGGCGCACTCGCTGTCGTTGCTCACCGAGGGTCGCTTCGAGATGGGTATCGGCACTGGCAGGCCCGGGATCGAAGACGAGCTTCACGAGGTCGGGATGCCGGTCCTGGCGCCCGGGGAGCGGTTGGAAGTGGTGCGGGAGACGGTGGCCAGACTGCGGGAACTAGACGGTCCCGATGCCCACACCCCGGTGGTCATGGCCGTTCGCGGGCCGAAGGCGCGGGCGTTGGCCGCGGAGGTCGCCGACACGGTCACCTTCGCAGCGTCGCCGAGCGACACACGTGAACACCTCGCCGAGATGGCCCACGAGTTCCGCGCCGGGCGAGAGATCGAGCTCGCCCTGCACGTCTCGGTCGTCGGTGACACTGTCGCGCCGTTCATGGCGTCGGCCCGAGACACCGATCCGGGCGCTTTGCGTAAGGCGGACTCGCTGGCCATCCTCCCCGACGACCCAGCAGCCGCTGCCGAAGAGATTCAACGACGGCGGGAAGAGATCGGCTTCTCCTACATCGTCCTGGGCGCCGGCTCCGCCGACGTGTTGGCCCCGACAGTCGCCAAACTGGCCGGCCAGTAGCTGCCCCAGCCCTTCACTCCTTCACGATGCGTCATACCGCCGCGTGATCACTCGTCACCGCCATCCGGTGGGCGCGGACAGCAAGCGCGCGCTACCCGCTCCTGAGCGGTCGCAGCAACGACGTCACTCAACTCTGCGGACGGGAGATCCCGCGCGGATCGCCCGCGGGATCTCCGCGATCTCATCGACCGAGGCGCGCAGGAGGGCCAATGCCTCCGCCGGCGCAGTGGAGTCGAGCGTGACGCAGTACTCGATGCCGTTCGAGCGCCACTCCGCATCGAAGCTGCCGTCGGCCTGGACCGCCACGCCCTCCAGCATGACGCCCAGCCGCTCGGCCTCACGGTAGGTGCCATTGAGGACGCACAGCGCCACCGAGAGGTGAAGCACCTGCGCGCCGTTGACCACCGGCGAGGCCATGACCCCTTCCTCGGTCCACTGGTGATGCAACCCGACCCCTCCGGGGACGCGGAGGCTCCCGGCCGTGGCGTTCACGCCGAACGGTGAGAGTTGCATGTCCTGATTCTGCCGCCACGAGACGCCCGGCGGGAGGTGCGTCTTTGCGCCGCGTCTGGGTCCTGATGGAATCGCGTCCAGCGGACACTCATAGGGTGTCGATATGCAGCACCTCACGGACGTGGAATTCATCGCGTGGTTTTCCGGCGCAGTGGAGGGGGGCTGGCAGCCGCTTGACGGTGGGCAATGGGCAGGCGACGACGAGTGGGCACGGATCCTTCCCAGTAGCCCACCCATGTCGGCTCTCGTCGCCGATCTGGCCAGCACGGCCTCGGCGATGCATGAGGCCGTGCTGGCGCTTGCCTTCGCTTCGGAGGAGGACCAGCCCGCGGACTTGGTGAGTTCTTGCGTCGTCATGGCGCGTTCAGCCATCGAGTGCCTCGCCACTGGTTTGTGGTTGTGCTTACCGAAGGAATCCGACGAGCGAGCCAAGCGGTATCTCACCTTGGGATTTCAAGACATGAGCGACCTTCTTGGGGCGGATGAGGGGGCTCGCTCGCCGCTCCCTAAGGAGGGAGTTCGGCTCCTTGCCAATTTGGGATTGGACATCAGGGCGCGAGTCTCCACAACTGAGATCGTCAACGCGGTAGATGTCGCTCTTGGAACCAACACCCTGCGCGCTTGGAGGATCTACTCAGGAGTTGCGCACGGGCGCCCTTGGGCCCGGGGCGTCCTACGACACATATCTGCACATCAGTCCGGGTCAGGAGGCGCAGACATAGCCCTGGCCATCGGGGTGTTATCACCCGCCGTTGTTCTGGCCCGCGCACTCCTCGAAGTAGTGGACCTTAGGCGTCGATTCCCGGGCCCATCTGAACTCGAGACCGAGCGGCTGCAGCGAATACGTGAGACGCCGTAGACTTGGCCGCGCGATGCTTCGCTCCTCCGACGGGGCCGCGTCACTTCGGTGAGAAACCGCAAGAGAGTCTCCCGCCGATCACCTGGACCGAGTCTGGCCAGACACCGGACCTACGGGCATTCGTCTAGTAGCCGCGAGTCGGTCGACCCGGGTGGAACCTGTGTCGGTCAGGTAGAAACGATCCATGGCCTTGCCGACGATCCTCGAGGAGTGGATGTTCGGGTGCAGGCCTAACCACCCCTTGGCGGGTGCGCTGACAGACACATCCCGTCCCATGGACTGGCAGCGCGTAGAGGACCTTCTCCATCGACTGGTGATGGCGCAACCCCTTCGCCTAGCAACTAAGAGGCGGGAGTTCCGGTCGCTGACGAGCCCTGACCGCTACCAGGACCTGCTCAGCGAGCTGGGTGTCGGGGCCTGGTTGGTCGACCACGGCGTGGCGTTCGAGTTCGGCAAGACCGGCGGCCAGCCGCAGCCCGATCTGGTGCTGCCGGACTTCGGCTTCGGGATTGAGGTCACCCGCCGCAAGCGCAGCCCCGATGCCGACCTGCGGCGGGCCATTTCAAAGGGTGTCTACTCGGCAATCCCCGGGGCCGAGCGGCACGAGTGGAAACGCTCGGGCAAACGGATACCCACTCCGGTCGCGAGGGTCACAGGGCAGCCGATCGCCATCCGCAGACGGGTGTTGGACGACCTGAGTGTCGAGGTTGAACAGGCGATCCGCCAGGGCCACCAGCATGTTCACGGCGTCGTCCGCCCCGCCCGAGACGGATATCCCGCGGTCGTGGCGAGCATCGATCTCTACGGGGGCCGTTCCGGGATGCCCCGAATCGTTCACGACGAGAGGTGGTTGGACCTCACAATCCCTATGCGTGACATCGAGGACCTGGTCTTGGCGGCTCTGGAGGACCGTCGAAAGTCGGTGCAGGGAAGCTCAATGCCGACCATTCTCCTCATTGACGCGTCTCAGCTGTCGCAACTGTTGTGGCTCCGCTCCCTTTCCACATGGGCTGACCGGCTGGGCATGTTGTTGTCGCCGGATCACACGTTTGTCGGAGTCGGCCTGACAAAGCTGTGGCAGGGGCCTCGACTGGGGCTTGGCGTCGGCCCTCGGGCGACGCCAGAGACGCGGGACAGCGTGACCCGCTGGGCGGACCAGATGGGTATGCGCTTGACGACCCCCAACCTGCCGAACCGAGTGCCGCGCAAGGGCGACGCCGAGTGACTGCCGCGCGCACTACCGCCACGCTAGGAAGCTCTTGTCTACGCGAGCGACAGCTCGAACGCGTCCCAGTAGGAGACCGGGCGGAAGAACTCGATGTGACCGGCGATCTCGCCCACTGGGGACTCGATGACGAGCATCCCTCGCTCTTCTGCCACAAGCCGTGCTCACCGAACTCGCCACGAAAGGCCGTCTGGGACATGACGCCAAGAGGGAAGTACGCACCCCGGTTACGGATGTTTGTGTGCGCGTCGTACAGCGCGTCCAGGTCCACTTCACGGACCTGGCGCAAGGTCACGGTCTTACCCGCTAGCACGATGCCAGCCTAGGAGCGTGGGTCAGTAACACGCCAGCGGGTCCGTCACGGGGACCATGGTGTGCCGTGGAGCAATCGGACCGGGATCTGCCGGCTTTGGCCGGTTCGGGCAGCTGAGCGGGTGATCCCCGCCGGT
>Ga0209369_1001008_pt1 | contig 17795 bp, 14 predicted proteins | sample EBPBio142010_DNA_FD_185865 | JGI IMG/M metagenome (GOLD analysis project Ga0209369, IMG submission 185865) | Wastewater treatment Type I Accumulibacter community from EBPR Bioreactor in Madison, WI, USA - Reactor 1_10/4/2010_ DNA (SPAdes)... | ecosystem: Engineered > Bioreactor > EBPR >... | reverse complement strand
CTCGGCGTCCGAGAAACTGATCTGACTCATCGCTGTGCGCTCCGCTACAGGCCCGCGATGCTCATGCAAGATGCGTGCGCTTGTTCAGACCTTCCCTAGTTGTGAGCGGCTGCCCCACTTGGTCCTTGAATGGGCCGACGCGACCAACAAGTCGTTCGGACAGGCGAACTGCGGCACGCTTGTCATTGCCGTTCCGGTCGCATATTCTCCGTCCACAAACAGAAGAAAGTGGAGCCGTTTCATGCTCGAACGCATCTTCGTCGTGCCTCCGCTGGCATTCGCGCGAGTCGGCACATCGCCGACGCCTTGCGATGCCTTCCTGTGGGGCCCAAATGACGTCTTGCCCCACGGGTCGGGCACCACAACGCTCCAACCGTCAGAAACACTGGACCTCGCGCCCGACGGAGCCGTTGCCTCTCGCACGCCCGACACGATCGTTTTTCGCGACGCCAATGGCATCCGTCCGGTATGCCCCTTCTTTGAGCTCCATGCGGACTGGATCGATGCGGAGGGTGAGCCGCGCTCCGGGCCTGTGACGCAAGACCTCCTGAGCGAGTGGGGCGTCGCGTTGTCGGACATCGAGTGGAGCGTTGAGTTGGGTAACCTAAAGGCGTTCCACTACACATACGAGCTCGGCGACCGGATCGAAGCCCACATGACCGTGCGCGGCGACCAGCACGCTCGCACGCCGATCGTGGGATCCTCACCCCCTGGGGCGGTGGTCCCGCTGATCAGGGCAGAAAACGGTATGCCGATGGGAGCGATGCAGGCCGCCAAGCCCAGTGATGCATTTCCGGAAATCCGGGTGCGCTTCTATCCCCCGGCCGGCGTCATCTACGGACCAGTAGACCTGCAACAGCGGCTCGCTAGCCTCGACTACGACGTCGAGGTCGCTGGAGACAAGCCCAACCACGAATGGCGCGGCTTCACGCTGCCCGCAGCGCAGTTGATCGTCGACCCGGCGGCGACTTGGCCGAGGTACGTGCCAGAGGCAGCGACGCTCGGTCCTTTCTTCGGGCAAGACAACCGCAATACCCCCTCGGGCCTGCTCGCAGCTCCGTATTCCACCATCCCCTGGCTACAGGGCGCGCCCCTGGCCCAGCGCTCGCTCGGGCTCGTCGACGACGTGAGCGATGGGCTCGTAAAGTGCAAACTGAAGTTCAGCGGGACCGAATTCGCCGCGGTGGCCCGCGTGGTGGTCGGGCCGCCAGACTTCGCACCTGCCAACCGGCCGCCAGTGTCGCTGGCCGACAACCTGGCCGACCGAGAAGACCGCGAGGGCGCGCGCGATCCTGGCAACTGGACCAAAGCCGAACTCGGCGAAGTCGTTCTGGATATTCTGGAGCGCGCGCTCGAAACCTCGGACCTGATGCATCGTGACTACCAAAACGCGCGCTCTGTGCGCACCAACATGAACGAGTTGGCGGAGGCCGGCTCGAGGTCGCCATTTGATGCCGACGACCTTCGGTCGATGCTCTGGCCGGTGCCTCCGGCAGCATTGATCAAGGAAGGCCGGGTGGGCGGGATGGCACTCTCGGAGGCAGGAACTTGGAAGCACCGACGCTACGCGACGCTCGAGTATCTTGAGGACCGGTTCCGCGAAAACCCTCTACTCTTCGAACAATTGATCCGCCGGCCGCTCGACCCCAACGCGTACTACGACAAGCGTATGCCCGCGCTCATGCGGGGCTCCGATGGCCGGCCATTGCATCTGACCCGGCGGCAGTGGGAGATCTTCCGGCTGTGGATCGCGGCGCTCGCGGCCGACGCCCCGGCGGCTGGCATGACTGGGGGAACCTGAGATGACTGACGCCGCGGACTTTCACCTCTTCGAAAGCGAACTGGGACGCCACCTCCTTCTGGCCGATGGGAGCCGCCTATACGACATCCCCGACGACCTGCCGACTGACATCGAGACCCTGCGCGCGCTGGCGCAAGACGTCAGCCCGCTCGGCTCCCGGCGGATCGACGGCACTGCGTTGCGACCGCCCCCGCTCCAAACTCTGTCGCTCAACGTGGCCCAGGCCTGCAACATGGGCTGCAGCTACTGCTACGCCGGCAAGGGTACCTTCGGCGGCAAGTCCAAGCTGATGCTCGACGACGTGGCCCGCGCCTCGGTCGATCGCCTCATTGCAGAATCGCGCGATGGCGCGGACTTGGTGATCGGCTTCATGGGTGGCGAGCCATTCGTCAACCGGGCGCTGCTGCGCTCGATCATGCCGTACGCCGAACAGGCGGCTGCGGCGGCTGGTCGCACAGTGCGCTTTTCCCTCACTACGAACGCTACCCTGCTGTTGCCTGAGGATGTTGAATTGCTGGCGCGCCACCGCACGCAAGTCGCTGTGTCGATCGACGGTCCCAAATCCATTAATGACGCCGCGCGCCCGATGAACGGCGGCGGCAGTTCCTACGACCGTTTGGTGCGCGGCCTGCTGCTATTCGAAGAGCACGGCAGGCCGTACCACTTGTCGGCGCGTATCACCGTGACGCCCAGCACCACAAATCTGCCTGGCATCCTCGACCATGTCCTGTCGCTTGGTTTCGACTCGGCCGGGTTCTCGCCTGTGCTCGTGTCGCCGGACCCGAGCCAGGCGCTCGATCCAGGGGATTTCGACTGGATGCTTGACGGTATGGTTGCTTGTGGTGAAAGGGCGCGGCAATCGATACTGGATCGCCAGCGCTATCCGTTCTCCAACTTCGAAACCGCCCTGCAGGAAATAGATCGCGGAAGCCACCGGCCGTACCCTTGCGGGGCGGGCGCGGCCTACCTCAGCGTCAGCGCCGACGGAGGCCTGTATGCCTGCCACCGCCTGGTCGAAGACCCAAAGCACCGCTTCGGCGACGTCTGGGCCGGCAGCGACGTGCAGGCGCGGGCCGCGCACCTACAAGCGCGCCACGTGGACCGCCAGGAGCCGTGCCGCTCGTGCTGGGCCCGCTACTTGTGCGGAGGAGGCTGCTACCACGAGGTTGATCGCCGCGGGCGGCCGGCCTGCGACTACATCCGCGGCTGGCTGGAGTTCTGCTTGGCCTCCTATGTCGCTCTTAAGGAGCGCGCGCCAGGCTACTTTCTCGATCCCGATGCGTACTTCGGCGCGGCGGCCGCCGGCGCCGCACAGACAGCGTAGCCCGATCACCAGGAGAATCCGAATGCCGAGTGATCTCAAGAAGTTCAAGCTGTTTCCCCGCAACCTCACGGCGCGCGCCGATGCGCTGGTGCGCGGCAACCCGGTCACGAGCCGGCCGGAATCCGGGGTGGAGAACTGCTTTCCAGGCCTGGAATTCGACCAACGCAATATCGACAAGGGCTTTTTCCCCGGCCTGCAGTTCGAAATGCACCACGCGGCGGGCGTCGTCCTGAGGGATTTCGACGATGCGTCGGCGGCCGCCCCCTTCCTCGCGCCCAACGACATCTCGCAAGGCGTGTTCCTGGCCTACGTCCAGGGAAGGTTCGCGTCCAGGATTCCGGGCGTTACGCCCACTTCGCGCGTCATTCGGTTCGCACCGCCGGCGGGGCTTGAGAGCTGGCGGTTTGTGCGCGATTTGGAGATCGGCGACATAGCTGTTGTCCTGTGCAACGGCGAGGCGTTGGAAAGAGTCGCCAATGGTGCCCTCGAAATGGACGCCATCACGGTCTGGCTCCAGCAGCGGGTCGATCGCGTCGAGAGCCCGGCGGGCATCGGTCGCTTCATACTGCTGTTCGGCAAACGGGCGCGCTTCCTGACGCCCGATGGCGTCGTTGATCCAGACTCGATCATGCCAGGACAGTTGACCCAAAGCCTTTGCTCGCCATGGCAATACGACTTCGCCGACTGCGGCTGCTTCTACTGGGCATCGAACAAGCCGGACTTGGTGTCCAGCCCCGCACAGCCGGCGCAGGTGCTCAACTTTCAGCGCAAGGACCGCTCTGAAAGTGGCGATCGCGCAGCAACAGCCGACGACTGGGTTCTGAAGCATGAAAACCGCTGGGACGGTGATAGCGTGATCGTGCGGCACGCCGAGATGCTCACGCGGTGGGCGGACCTTCCGTTCGTCGTCCGCCGCAAGGAGACCCTCAGCTACACGCCGACAGTCCCCGGGCCAGCCAGGCCGCTTCTGGACCGCGCCGCGATAGTGGAGCGACTGAGCCGACTTGCGCCCGTCGAGCATGCGCTTGCCGTCGAATACCTCTACGCCTACTACTCGCTCGGAATTCCTGCCACCAGGCCGTCCGGGCTGGCGCCGCAGCAGGCCTGCATCCATACCGCGGGCAGCGAGATTTTCCAGGTCGCCATCGACGAGATGCGACACCTGCGCTCGGTCAACGAGATCCTGATCGAGCTGGGCGAGCCCTGGCAACTTGAGCGGGCGGACATCATTGGCGAGGATTTCGACGGCGACGGCATTGCCTTCCAGCAGGCATTTGCCCTACGGCCGCTCGAGCGGGCGCAATTGGACTGGTTCATCGCCGTCGAAGCGGCCAGTCAAAAAGATGACGAGAACACCATCGACGGGATGTACACGCTCATTCTGCAAAGCGTCCAGGCAAGTGGCGAATTCGCACCGGATCGAAAGAGTAGGCTGTCCAGCCTCATCAAGGTCATCATCGACGAAGGTATGGATCACTACGCGCGGTTTTCCCGCGCGAAGGCTGCGCTGGCGGGCATCGCCGAAAGCGTCTATCTCAAGGTTTCCAGTACGCCCGAGGCCTTGGCGCCGGGCGATCCGGACAGCGTGCTGCAAGACGTGGCGGACGCGGCCTACTTGGTAGTGTTGCGCTCCCTTGACTACGTCTTCCAGGTTGGTGACGCCCAGCGGGGCGCCATGATGGAGTCCGCACGCCGGGCCATGTACAACATGGATGACGCAGCCCGCTCGCTGGCCGCGCGGTCGCGCGGCGCGCGGTTCGACTACCGGCGCTTCGGGCCGATCAAAACCCTGCCTGCCGCGGCCGGCGCCGCGCCGGCGGACGCCGCACAGTCCAGGGCCAGCAAGATGGCGGCCGCGCAAGCCGTCGGCGCCCCGCTGCGAGCGGTGCTTGACCAGTTGGCAGCAACCCCCACGGACGAACATGCCGAGCTCGCCCGGCGCATGGCCGAGCGGCTTCGCACAATGACACAGGATTTCGAGGCCGTGGCCAACGGACGCTGACGGTGGCCGACAGCAGCCCGCGCCTTGATATCGTCGGCAGCGGCATCGCTGCGGCCACCTGCGCCCTGCTAGGAGCGCAACACGGCTTTGCCGTTTGCTTCGACAGCGTGGGCGTTCCGCCCGAGCGCATCGTTTCAGTTCCGCGCGCAACTGTAGATCTCATCGAGGAGCTGACCGGCGTTTCGATCGCCCGGACGCTTCCTTCACGCACGGTCACCACGCGGCGGGTCGCCTGGGAAAGCCGCGACGTCTCGAGCATGCCAATCGACGCGCTGGTTTTCGATGCCGGCGCACTGGCCCGAGAAATCGGGGACCATTTCCTCCTTCATGCAGGCGAGGCGCAGCACGATCACGAGCCGGTGCACTGGACCATCGTAGCGCAAGGCCGCCAGCCGGGCGCTGGCCGGATCACGGCGGGAGAGCGGCAAGCCATCAGCGGCTGGATCGCCAGCTTGCCCGGCTTCGAAGAGGCGGAGACAGTCGTCGCTTGCACTCCCCAGGCATGGGTCTTTGCGGCGCCGCACCCGGTCGCGGGAATCGCGCTCACCGCGGTTTATCCGCCCTGGCCCGGCGCCATCGCTGTGGACCATGTCCTTGAGGAGGCCATCGATTTCTTGTGGCCGGGCTTTGGACCTCGCGTCGAACGCCCAACCGCTCGCGGCGTGCTGGCGGCACCCTCCCTTGAGCCTGGATGTGCGGTGCCCGGGCGCCTCGCGGCCGGCGAAGCCGCCATAGGCTTCGATCCTTTGCGTGGTGACGGCGTCGGCAACGCTGTCCGCGGGGCGCTGCTGGCCCAGTCGGTGATTGCCGCCATCGCTGGTGGCGCGGACGAAGCCTCATGCCTGGCCCATTACAGCGCGCGGCTCGCGCACGCCTTCGCCGAGCACGTGCAGACCTGTTCTGCGCACTACTCCCGGGCCTGGAATGCCGCGATCTGGAGCGGGGAAGTCGCCTTGATGTCTGCGTGCGCGGCGAGGCTCACGCCCTCGCATCCCCTCGGCCTTCGCCTAGAAGGTCGCGCGCTCGTGCCGGCCTGATGCTTTTTGGAGAGCTAACATGACCACCAAACATTCGTACTCGCAGCCCGTGCTCAGTAGGCCAAAAGAGCTTCAGCTGGCCGTCAATGCCGGACTTGCACCCGGCGCAGCCAACAGCTCCGGGATCGGCATTCGCGGTGTCGAAGTCGTCCAGTCGATCCAGTCGGTCGACAATAGCGTGAGGTTGATCGCCGACAAGGCGACGGTCGCACGCCTGTACCTCGACCCTGCCACCGTCGCATCAAGTGCGCTAGTCACTGGGGAGTTAGCGTGGCGTCGCGACGGCGGCGGTATGACCTACCTGCCTGCAATGAACCGCGTCGAGGTCACGCCGGCCAAGCGCCCCAGCCTACAGGAGCAGCGTTTCGATACCGAGCTAAGCATAAACTTCCGCCTGCCCACGGAAGCGATCAGGGCAGGTCGGCTCGAACTCACTGTTCAGCGCATCTATGTGCCCGGCGGGAACGAAATTACAATTGCTGCGCCGCACCGTTTTTCCGTCGAGTTCCGCAGGGCCCCCGTGCTGCGCGTGCGCGCCATCGGATTGCGCTACAAGAGCTTGACAAAGCCCGGTAGCTTCGCCTCGCCCGATGCGACGCACTTCAATTTTCTCAAATCCTACCTGCAGCGTGCGTACCCGGTCGCGACGCTCGACTGGTCCCAGCTCGTTGTCGACGCTGACTTCATCAACCCTCCGTTTGCCTCAAACGCTTCGGATCTTGCGAACGCGCAACTGGCTGCCTTGCGCGCGCGCGAGATTTCGTCGGGGGTCGATCCTCGGACGCACTACTACGGCTTGGTCGACGATGATCGGGGCAACAAGAATTGCTTCATGCGCGGCAGCGCCGTCTACGACCCCACGGCACGCACCTTCGGCCTGATCGCCTCAGGCCCGACCGGCGTGCCCAATGGCTGGACCGGCGACAGCGATCCGAGCTACGCCGACTGGTACGGTGCGCATGAATTGGGCCACACCTTCCAGCGGCGCCATCCGGGCTTTCCCACCGGGAAGCAGGATCCCGATCCCGATGAACCCGGCTTTCCCTATCCCAACGGACTGATCACCACCGTGCCCGATAACAGGTTTGTCGGCTTCGACGTCGGCGATCCCGGCTTGCCGAAGCCCATGCGTGCGCTGCCAGGTGACGTCCACCACGATGTCATGACCTACGCCGACAGCCAGTGGCTGTCGGCATACACGTACGAAGCGATTCACGACCGGCTGGTGGACGAGGAAGTTCAGCTCGCTGCCGTGGTCGGCTAAACCCAACGGAGAGACGCCATGTTGAAAACTGAAACCGGCAAATTCGTGAATCTTGTCGCTTCGATCGACAGCGAGAAGGGCGAAGGCAGGATCTTGTACGTGAACCCGAGCACCGTCGCGACACGCGCTGACGCCGCAAGTGCCGCGCTGGGCGCTGCGCCCTCTCCGTTCGATGCATTCGAGATTTCGATCCGAAACTCCAATGGACAGGAGTTGCGCCGGTTCCGCCCGGCCATCCAGATGTCCGCTTGCGAGGACGGCGGGCCGCCCAAGACTGCTCTGGTCAACGACGACATTCCGGTGCTGGCCGGCATGAAACGGATCGTCCTGTTGCACAAAGGCGCCGAGGTCAGCCGTTTCGAGGCGGGCGAGCCACGGGCAGGCTTGGAACTCGCCGGAGGAATGTCGCCGCTGTCGATCGAAGCCCCGCTGGCGGCCAAGCCCAATCGCAGGGCCATGCGCGCTGGGGAGGCTGCAGCACCCGAGGCGGGAGTGACCTATACCGTACAGGTCAAACCTGAGGGCGCGCCGGCATGGCAGACCATCGCTGTAGGACGAAAGATCCCGCACGCAGAAATTGACCGCGATCAGTTTCCCGGCTCGAAGGCCGCCACGATCCGGGTGCTGCGCAGCACAGGTTTCGAGGACGAGGTGATTTCCGAGCAAGAGATCGACCTCAACTACTGAGGCAGAAATATGACGCAGGGCAACTGGAACACGCTCAATCCGGCCGACATCGTGGAAGTGGCGGTCTACCCGCCGCTGGGCATCGCCCGCGTCGGGAATGCGCCGGGCGAATTGGACTTTGTCACCGCCGCAGAAGCGATCGGCGGCACGCCCGCAGATGCAGGCGCCCTGCGAGATGCACAGGGCGCGATCAAGCGTCAAACCGTGCGCTTTCGCATCTACGCGAAACTCACTTCGGGGCAGGTACGCGAGCTGACCCTGGACGACGACATCGAGATCCAGTGGCGGGTGGCCGTCGCCAACCTGAAGGCTGGTTGGTATGAATTCACCAATGCGCTCGACTTGCCCGATGGTCTGCCCATCCCCGCCTCGAAACGCCGAGACGCCGCCGGGCCGCTTCCACTTGGACATTACGCCGCCGCTGCGGACTATCGAGGGCCGCGGCGTTTCGGGGCCTGAGTACGTCTTTGAGAGGCGCTTCTTCGCGACGCCCGTCGTCCTGGGCGAAGTGCGCACGGATTCGCAGGGCCGGTTGCTCTTCCTTGGTGGGCACGGCCAGGCCGGTGGGCCTCGGCAAGAACGCCGCCCTTGTAGTGATCCCGAAAGTCGGACGGGAACGGCTGATCGTGCTTTGCCATAGCGGGCATGCTTAGCTCGGCCAGCTACAAGGCGCTACGCTCCGATCGCCTGTTGAGCGCCCTCAGGCCCCTGTTCGCAGTCAGCATCACGGACACTCACACCCTTGATGCGGAAGATGATAGGACTCGAAGGCTGGCCAGTACGTCCGGATGTCGACGGGCTACCATAGCAGCCTTGCGGCCCAAGGCGCGTGTGTACCGATCCGAGGACGAAGTGCGCTGCCACTGCAATGACCTTCGGTTTGCCCGGGACCCGCCTGTCCTAAGTGCCGGGGTAACCATCCCCCGGCAAAGCCGGGGGCATTCGTGATGTGAGCCGCTCGAAGCGGCTGGAAGGGGTCGCTGAGGCGGCCCCTCATTTCAGGGGCCACCTTTCGGTGGCTGCTTATCTCCAGAGTCCCAGTTGGTCCATGCGTTCGTCTTCCTTTTCCTGGTTCTTGATGTACTCCCGGATCACCGTCTCGTCACGACCTACGGTCGAGACGAAATAGCCCCTCGCCCAGAAGTGCTGGCCTACGAAATTGCGCTTGCGCTCCCCATACACCCGAGCCAGATGAATCGCGCTCTTGCCCTTGATGAACCCGACCACCTGCGATACCGCGTACTTCGGCGGAATCGACAGCATCATGTGGACGTGGTCGGGCATCAGGTGCCCTTCTTCGACCCGGCACTCCCTCTGCGCCGCGAGCTTTCGGAACACCTCGCACAGATGCTGGCGCAGCTGCCCGTATAGCGCCAGCTGCTTGTATTTTTCGAGCGGCAGTGGTTCGACCTCACTTCGCGCCTCGCCCACGAAATAGTGCTGGTCCGGCGTCAATCCCTTGTCGAACCGGTCATCGAACCACCCGATCCACGCATCGTTGAAACGCCCGAACAAGTCGATGACTTGTTCGTCGGGCGTATCTTTGAGGGCGCCGATGTGTTCCTCGCTAAGCGGCTCACCAAAGAACTGTTCGACCACGTCCAGGCTGCTCGGGCTCACATTTGCTCTCCTCAAGGGGGCGACGAAGTCGCTATCGACCATCAGTTGCGACCATTCGGCGAGGCGGGGCGCAGGTCTACGCCACCCGGCACGATCAGGCGATGCAGGACGAGTTCCAGCGGCCCTGCGCGGACCGCCTCAGCCGGCAGGCGAAAATTGAGGCTCAGTTTCACGTCGTGGCGCTGCGCCTGCAGGGACGGGCGCAGCGCGGTGCCGACTTCGATGCGGTTCATCGCGGGCAGGTAGCTCATACCGCCCGGCCCGTGGCGCCATTCGAGCTCACCAGTCAGGACGCCTTCGTGCAGCACGCTCGCGGGATCGATCTAGGCGCGGACCACGGTTGCCTTGTCTGCAATCAACCGGACCGCATTGCCGGTGGACTGGATAGCCTGCACCACTTCGATGGCGCGTATCGCCGGGGACCCGGGCGCCATGGCTCCGGCTGCCGCGGGAAGTGGCGCCTCGGCAGCGAAGGAGCGCGCCCTTGCGTAGACATGCGGAAGCTGCATCGTGACCTCCTTTGAATACTGTTCGCCGCGTTGTGTTCACGTCCCAGACTTTGATGCTCCGATGCTCCGTGGCGGGCCCGGCAATGTCAAGCGCGCAGGCAGAGAGCATCACCCGCTCTGGCGATACCCGCATCGACAGGCTAGGCGAGATGCGCAATACTGACCGCGCTTCGAAATGAGGGAGGATCGATCCATGATCGAGGTCGCATCGGTCAAGCAGCTTCGTGTCCACCCAGGGCTGGGGATCGCCCGGGTCGGCAATGCGCCCGCGGATGCCGAGTTCCTGTTGGCCCCCGAGGTACCGGGGGGCATGCCTCACGGCGCCGGCGGCTTCCGCGATGAGCAAGGCCGCATCCGCCGCCAGGCCGCCCGGTTCCGCGTCTACGCCGAGTTTCAAGATGGATCCTGCCGGGAGCTGACCGCCAGTGATGGCGTGCGGATCGAGTGGACGGTCGAGATAGCTAACCTCAAAGCTGGCTGGTACAACTTCGAAAATGCCATGGACCTCCCGGCCGGCTTCGCCAAGTCCGCCGCGCGCAGGAATACATCGGTTCAAGGCGCGGATCGCAAGCAGCTTGACATCTGCCCGGGGCCGCGCTCCGTCACCGGTGTGATGCAGTCCGGTCCGGGTTTGCGCTTCGATACCGGGCGCTTCTTCGGTAAACCGGTGGATCTGGGCGAACTCCGCACAGACGAGGAGGGCCGGCTCATATTCCTCGGCGGGCGTGGCCTGTCTGCGCCACAGGTGGCGGGCACCCTACCTACGACTTTCGCCAATAACGACGGCTGGCATGACGACACTGCGGATGGGCCAGTCTGGGCCCAGGTGGCTTTTGCCGACGGGACGCGCCTTGAGGCTGAGCCGGGTTACGTGGCCGTCACCCCGCCCAACTTCGCGCCAGGCCTGTTCGGTGCCGTCACCATGCTCGACGTAATGGAGGATCTGTTCCATCGCACGCAGGGCACACCGGCCGGGCGGTGCAGTTTCACCCGCCACGTCTGGAGCCTGTTCCAGCGCATGACAGACCTGCAATGGACGAACCACGGGCTATACATGCTGTCGGGCCTCGGCTCGCCGCTCGACGCGCACGCACCTGCGGTCCTTGGGCGCCTGCGGGACGGTTCGCAGGCGAACGCCGCGTTTCGCGCCGCGGTATTTCAACTGTTCCGCGATCCCAGCGCGGCGGCGGCCCGGCCGACCGCCCTGCTGGCGCACTATGGCGACTACTACGGGGACTTCGACGGGGAGGCTGGTGCAGGGCTGGCCATCACGTCCCTGATGTACGCTCGCCTGCGGGACTGGGCAGACGGCAATTTCGACGACGACTGGGCCGGCGAACCCTTGCCCCCGCTGTTCACCGCGCTCGACGCACGCGCCCAAGCCGCAGCCCTGGATGCCGCGGGGCTGTTCGAGTGCCTAGGCGGGCCGTTCCATCCCGGGATCGAGCTCACCTGGGTGATGCGTCTGCCCAGCGTGTGGAAGAGGCCTTATCGCCTCGACGTGCGTCCGGGCGTCGCGCCTCAGGACTTCGGTAACGTCCTGACGCCCTCCACGTGTCTCGGTGCCGGCGGACCCTACGACGGCGTGCGTGCAGGTGCACTGACGCGGTTCATGGGAACGCCCTGGCAGACGGACGAGGCATCGTGCCTCTCTGATCTCGAGTACGAGCCTAGCACGTACCTGTCGTTTCCGAGTTTCTGGGGTGCCCGGGTACCTAATCGCGTGCTGAGTGCACAGGCATGGGACCGGGTCAATGCGGGCGACAACTCGCGCGAACAGGTGATGAAGCATTTCTCCTGGCGCGAGGACTGGCTGCGCGACCTGAAAGGCGACTACGCCAAGAAGATCGCGCGCATGGTGACGCATTGGTGGGAGCTTGGCATCTTGGAGCCGCGGTCGCCCGGACCCGCAGGGACCGCGCTGGGCATGGGCCCGGCCTGGATCGAAGCCGGACGCCCTGCATCGGTCGCTGGTTCCAATTCGAAGGCCGCGTTGGCCGCGAAGATCGAGGCCCTGCATGCGGGCGCGCCCATCCAGCTCGCTGCCGGCATGGCGGCGCCGCTGGCTCCGTATGTCCCTCCGCGCCGCCGGCTACGCCGGGACGAGGTCTGATGAGCTTGCCCGATGCCGACGTCGCGGTCGTCGGGGATGGTCCAGCGGGTTGCGTAGCGGCGCGGCTGCTGGCAGAGAAAGGGTGGCACGTGTCGCTGCTGTCGCGGCCGGCACGGGGCGCTGGCCGCGCGTGCGAGGTCCTCTCGCCTGCCTGTGCCGGCGCCATCTCCGGCTGGTTGCCGCACGGCTTGCTCGACACCGTGGGCGTGGCGCGGCGCTGCGCCGGCATCCGGTCGCGATGGCATCACGGCGGCCTGCATCACCAAGACTATCCTAGAGATTCTGGCTACATCATCGACCGGGCTTGTTTCGACGGCGGCCTGCGGAATGCAGCGCTCGCGGCCGGCGCGCTTCTGTACCGCGGATTCGACCTGCGCGAAGTCGAACGGACCTCCGATGCAATCGTGCTGCGGGGCCACGCAGACCGTCAGCCATGGAGCCTGCGGGCGCGGTTCGTGGTGGACGCGTCCGGCCGCGCCGCCACGGTTGCGCGGCGGCTGGGCTGCAGCCCTGTCCGTGTGACACGCCAGGTCGCGTTCGCAGCGCGGGTGCTCGCCGAAGGGGCCGAGTCGCAGAATGCCGCCGACTGGTTCGACCTTGAGAGTGGAGAGGGCGAATGGTGGACGGCCAGCACCGCTCCCGATGGCAGCCGCGAATACGTCTACTATTCGCGGCTCCCACGCGTGCGGCAGGGCGGCCAGCCTCTTGTGCGGAAGCTGATTGAGACGCGGCTCGTTCCTCCCGGTGGCGAGCCTCCCCGATGGGCCGGCGGCACGGATGCGGGCACGACGTTCGCTCGTTCGGTGCGGGGCGCGCATTGGGTCGCGATCGGCGATGCGGCCGCGGCGTTCGATCCAGTGTCGTCCCAGGGGATCTGGAATGCCGTGGCTTCGGCAGCGGCCGTCGCGCCGGCGATCGGCGAATTCCTCATGCGGGGCGACTTTCGCGGGCTCGAGCGCTACGAATTCAGGCTGTCGGCCACCCTGTCCAATCACCTACGCGGTCTGCGCCACCACCTCGGCAGAGGCGTGTCGGCATGAAGGCGTCCTGACTTTTCACTGGAGGAATCGATGTTCAAGTACAAGCCGCCCGGCGATCTCGACGACCTGCATCAGCGTCCCTCGCGCGAGGCCTTCCTGGAGTTTTGGCACAAGTGGATCGAGAACAACATCCGCAACGAGATCGCGGCACTGCAGGGCGGCGGCCGCGGGGACTATGCCGTCCCTTCGCCCCTCTTCTTCAGCGAAGCCGACACGCCCGCGCAGTCCGGCGCCCTGCCGGTCACCTGGAACGCCTATCCGCTTGCCGTGGACCGCCAGACGGAGCAGAACCCCACCGAGGGCTGGAGGTACCTGGACACGCTCCGCAGCACGACCGAACACAGCACGACCAGCGCCGAAGTGACCACGCGATTCCGCCCACAGGACGAATACTGCGAGTGGCACTGGTATGACGGCGAGCGCCCGCGCATCGCGTTCACCGCCGAAGGCCCGGAGTACTGGATCGCCCTGGCCAGCCAGGACATGGACCGCGTCGTGGAGCTCTACCGGGAACTCGTGTCTCCCGAGGTGCGCCTCGAGGAACTGCTGCTGCCGCAGCCGATCGTGTTCGGTGAGTGGGAACTGCCGGCAGGGTTCTACCGAGAAGGGCGTAGTCCACCTCACCCATGGCGCGAATACTCTCGGGGCCGAAATCAATCTGGCCGCGCGCGCTACGATCCTGCGTCGTGATGCGGCCGGCAGGCGCATCACCGAGTCACGCCGTCTCATCGCGTCGTCCGGGTACGGGAGCGTGAACCGCAGCAGCGACCCGAACATCGGATATGGCGTGAACATCACCGCCGTACCTGAAGGTGCTACCAAGCCGCTGTCGATCACGCTGGCCAATCCTGTAGGCCTGTACATGGACGAGGTGGCCGCGAACCGGATCACGGACGATCAGGATCGGCCGTTGTCGGGCTGGTTCAAGTTTGTCCGCGGCAAGAAGGGGTATGGCCTGCATGCCGAGTTTTCGCCGCCACCGGGCGACACGCGCGCGCTTGCCGATGTCCTTGTGGACGGCGAGCCATTGCAAAGCGGCGCGCAGATCGCCAGGTTGATCCAGATGGTCGTGTATGCGGCCACCGCTGACCTGGGAGCGCCGATGTCGCCGCTGCATCCGCCGGTGTTCCGGGCTTGCGTGCCGGCCGGAACCGACCTTTCGAACCTGGCCAAGGTCAATCTGAGTGCCGGCTGGAACCCCGACCGGACCTGCATGGTCCAAGGTGCGGACGAATCTCCGCCCATCAACCAGGCCGATGCCTATCCGGAGTTGTTCGCGCTGCCTGCAGCCGGCGGTGCGGCCCCGACGCGGCGGAGGAACTTCTCAAGCACCCGCAATGCCTGAGCCGCTCCTCGATGCGGATGACATCCAGGGCAATGTCATCCCAGGCTTTCGCCGCCGCCGTCAGTTGCTGGTCGGGTATCGCGCAGCGTCCGAAGCTACGCTGCGCAAGGCGCTTGCCGTCCTGTCGCCGCTGATCACTCCCGCTGCGCCGGTCGTGCGGCACCGGGATGCGCGTAAGGACGCACTCGCGGCCGAAGAGTTGGAACCGGAGATCGCGGATCTCTGGGTCAACATCGCACTAGGCGCGGCTGCGATGAAGCGACTCGGCGAAGGTGCTGTCGTGGAGCTCGATGCCGCCTTCCGGGTGGGCATGAGAGCCGCCCGGACGGGTGACCCATGGTCTCCCGTCCTCGATGACGGCAGCGTGAACCCTTGGAGCCCCTCGAACTGGAAGATTGGCAAGCCGGGCGACCCGCTCGACCTGCTCCTGATCCTGGGCTTCGACAATTGGTCGCTGTCGAAGGGGGACGAGCTCCTCGCGCGGCTCGTAGACACCGGCATCGAGGAGATCCATCAGGACTCGGGCCATAGGCTCGCTAGGGATGCCGAGCATTTCGGCTTCGCCGATGGCATTTCCGAGGTCGGCGTTCGAGGGGACTTTCGCATCGACGGGGTAGTCAGGCCGGTCACTACGCGCTATGGGGTCCCGGACCGGGACGGCGTATCGTTCGGAAAGCCGGGACAACCCCTGGTGTGGCCCGGCCAGTTCCTAGTCGGTGCGCCGCGTGGCTCGGGCGAACCGGATCTTGCGCCAGGGAGGTACCTCAACGGCTCGTTCCTCGTCTTTCGCCGCCTGACGCAGGACGTACGCGCTTTTGACGAAGACACCGCGAGCATGGCGGCTTCCCTTGAAGTCCCGCTGCAGCAACTGCGCGCTCGGATTGTCGGGCGCTGGCCCTCCGGCGATGCGCTGATGCGCCACGAAGTGGTGCCGGCCCAAACAGACGCAGCGCTTTCCATCAACTATTTCCTGTTTGGGTCCGAGGCGCCCGATCTGGTCGTGGGCGCGACCGCGGTACCCGGAGCGCCAGCCGATCCGGCGCCGTTTCGCGGTCTGCGCTGCCCGGCGTTTGCCCACATCAGGAAGGTCAATCCGCGAGATCTCCCTACCGACTTAGGCGATGCGGCGCGCACGTTGGGTTTCCAGATGCTGCGACGGGGCATTCCCTTCGGGCCTGCGTACGACCGGGAGAACCCTGCGAACCCCGACAACACAACAGAGCGGGGCTTGCTGTTCCTGTCATACCAGCGGTCACCCTCGCTGCAGTTCGAGCGCCTGAATTCCTCCTGGATGAACGTCGACGACGGGCCCAGTCCCGGCGGATTCGACCTGCTTGTAGGACAGCGCGTCTCGAGCCAGACAGGGGCACACATCGGGAAGGACGCAATGTGGTACGACGCCCCCGAGCCGGCAGCCGGTCACCCGTTCAGCGCGCCCCGTACCTGGGTCCGACCTTCAGGCGGCGCGTATCTCTTCGCCCCCCCCCTGCACCTGGTCGCCTCGATGGCGGCAGGGCTCGCTGCAGCAGGCATGGCCGTCCGGACATCCGCAAGGCGGTCAAAGACGGCCGCTCTCGTCCACCACGATGGCGAGACCGTCGTGCGTACCTTGGCCGGGTACAACGAACTGCTTGAAGGCCGGTGGCCGGAGACAGCGCTGCTGCATGAGTCGGGCACGGCGCTCGGCGGCGCCGGCTTCTCCATGCTTGACTTGTCAGGCGGTCACTTCCCGACGGAGACCCTCACGCCGGAGGAGGCGGCTTCCCTTGCAGGGGAACCCAATCTCACGACCCTCCAGGTCGACGGCACCACGCTGGACGGAACAGCCCTTGCGGGTCTCGTGCGTGGCCTGAGTCGCCTACGCAGCCTCAACCTAGCTGGTTGCGATATTGACGACGCCGACGTCGCCACCCTGATTGAGGCCCGACCGGACCTGGTCGAACTCGAACTAGGGCTCGCTCGTCCACGCGACGGACGCCGCTTCGAAGCTCCCCGCCTCACAGCCGGACTTTTGAGGGCCCTTAGCGCGGCCCCCTGTCTGCGCACCCTCTCGCTGCGTGGTGTTCCAATCGGGGATGCACAGGTGGTGTCGCACGCACGGTGGGATTCGCTGGAAACGCTCGACCTTTCCGAGTCGCCGCTTTCGGACGCGGGGGCGGTACACCTCGCGAAGCACCGCAGGTTGCTGCAACTGAAAATCGACGACACGGCCGTTGGCGACACTGGAGCGGACGAGTTGCTAGCGCGCCCGTGGCGTGAACTGTCCCTTTCGCGCACGCGAGTGTCGCAAGCATCAATTCTTCGTGCAGCGTATCCTGAAACCTTACGGGCGCTCGGCCTCGCAGGATTGAGGCTAGACGATGGAATCGCGCCGTTGCTGCGGCGATGCGAGTTGCTGGAGTCAATCGACCTAGGTTCGACGAACGTATCAACAGAGGTGGCACGCGTTCTGGGGAGCCTGCGCTCTCTACGCAGCGTTACGGCAAGCCACACCCAACTACGGGCTGGTGATATCGCCCGTTTGCTCAGCGCGCCGGTGGCGCAGCTTTCGGTGTCCGGTGTTCTGGCCGACGCCATGGACAGGCAGACCCTGGCGTCATGTCGGTCGCTGCGTGAGGTAACTCTCAGCACCGATGACGACTGGCGCGGGCTGGAAGAGGTACAAGCCGATGTGACACTCGCCGCTAGGCCACCATCGGCGGGAGGGCCGCCTGTTGGCCTGCGGCGGCTGGCGTTGGACGGCTTGCTTAGCCAGGATCTTGCAGACCGCCTGGCCCAGTTGGAGGGGCTGCAATTCCTCTCCGCCGTGTCGGTTGATGCCGGGCTGCGGATGCACGGCTACCCCCGATTGCGCGAGTTCCGCGCCGAAAGTTCGGGGCTCGGCGACTCAACTTTGGCGGAGCTTGCAGCGCTGCCCTCGATGACCGCGCTCTACGTCAGCGGGAACCGTGCGATTTCGACGCTGGGGCACGAGATGAGCCGCGCGATCCACACACTCGAGCTGCGCGACACGAAGTTCGACGATTCCGCGATGGAGCAACTTGCAAAGGCTC
>Ga0209369_1001005_pt1 | contig 17848 bp, 20 predicted proteins | sample EBPBio142010_DNA_FD_185865 | JGI IMG/M metagenome (GOLD analysis project Ga0209369, IMG submission 185865) | Wastewater treatment Type I Accumulibacter community from EBPR Bioreactor in Madison, WI, USA - Reactor 1_10/4/2010_ DNA (SPAdes)... | ecosystem: Engineered > Bioreactor > EBPR >... | reverse complement strand
TCCGTCACTATCGTGACTCCTTTCACACCCATGCAGCTTCGTTACCGCAAGGGCTGGAGTCATCATCAACCAGTGCTTCCCGATACGTACACTAGCGATTCCCGATCGTTACATCAGCGCTTCCAAAAGAGTCGACTAAACACAGAAGACCAAATACTCAAGTAGCTCACCGAATCGCGCTCGACTTCATGGAGCATCCGGTTCGGTTGCTGGAAAATCAGCACCATCGAGTGTGACGTGTACGTGGCCGATTCCACCAACAGTGATGACCGCAAGCGGCAGCTCAATCAGCGGTGCTTCGGGATTTATTGCTTCATGATTCTGAGTGCTCATGTCTCAGAGGTGCGCACTCTCAGCCTGACCCAGGGTTCGAGAGAACGCAGACCATTGAATTTGCAAATTTTCGAAGCCAGACAATCAATAGTTTAGAGAATGCCAGGTCAGGTGGTGATTCTAATATCAATGATTATTCTCGATAGAATTGTTGCATCGCTGGTCAATGTGATCGGCTCTATCGAGAGGGATCACAATGCCTAAAGGCCATCTTTGCCCCGTTTGTGATACATACACTCTTCAGCCGTACACAACCAATCAGCTCAAATGTTCGAGCTGCGAAGCCGTTTTTAAGAAAGACTGACCGGCTCAACGGTTCGGCGAGAGATCGAATACTTCAGCCGATTGCTTTTAACCCCAGCAGGATGGGGAAGTGAATGGTGAGCAGAAGTCTTCATCATGGCGTTCTGCATAGTCGTTCATGTTTGCCGTCGGTTTTCCACAATTAGGGCATTCCCAATGGGGGCCTGAGCATGTGCGACTGTTGTGCCCTTCGAAACCGCATTTTGAGCAACTCATAGTGAGATCCTATCCAGTCATCCGCCCAGTTGTATCGAATAGTTCAAGCTCCGCGGGGTGCAATTGATGCTGGCAAACGAACGAGCGGTCTTTGATACGCCATAGCCCTTGGCCGACGCCGAGGCCCGGCAATAGCTGTCGCTCGGTACCGGTGAGTCCGAGTGCGTTTGCGGTAGCGCCGAGTTGGTCAGATTCTTGGCGGTAGATGATCCGTGTTTCTGCGTTCGCGAGCAGTGAGTTCGCAAGGGAACGCATGGCTGAACCTTGATCGCCGACGTTTTCAAGATCGGTGAGCTTGTGGAAGATGAGCATGTTTGCGATGCCATAGTGGCGTGCGAGTCGCCAGTGCGCGTCCATGCGTTTCAACAGGGCCGGGTGTGACATGAGCCGCCAGGCTTCATCATAGATACACCAGCGTTGCCCGCCGTTCGGGTCAAGCAGCGCCGATTCCATCCACGCTGACGAGCAGGTCATCAGCACCGATATCAGTGTCGAGTTCTCTGCAACGCGCGACAGGTCGAGCGAGATCATCGGTAGCGTCGGGTCAAACTGCACGGTCGAGGGCCCATCAAAGAGCCCTGCGAGATCGCCTGACACGAGTCGTCTGAGTGCATGCCCGACGAGCCTCCCATCCTCGGCAAGCCGCCCATCAGTATCGGCTGCCTGGTCGGGGGCAAGTACATGGTCGACGATCATTGGCAGGATCGGTACCGTGTTGTGCCGCACGGTTTCTGTCAGCGCAGTATCGATCGCCGTGTGTTCAAGCGGCGAGAGCGGCCGGTCGAGCACCGTCTCTGCGAGTGCACCAATTAGATCACGACGCCTTGCAGCAACGGTAATTGCCCACTCGTCGTCGCCTATTCCTGAGGGCCGGTAGCCTTCGTCGAGAGGGTTGAGGCGGGTGGTGAGTCCGTGGCCGAGCACGATCGCGCGCCCGCCGACCGCTTCAGCGACGGCAGTGTGTTCGCCTTTCGGGTCTCCGGGTACGTAGACTCGCCGCCCGAATGGGAGGGATCGTGTGTAGAGGCTCTTTGCGAGGCTCGACTTTCCCGAGCCGACGATGCCAGCGAGCACGAGATTTGGGGCGGTGATGATGCCGCGGGAGTAGAGCACCCATGGGTCATACACGAAGGACCCACCCGAGTAGAGGTCTTGGCCAACGAATACGCCGTCGGAGCCGAGCCCACCCTCGGCAAGAAACGGGTATGCGCCAGCGAGTGTCGCTGAAGTGTCTTGATGCCGCGGCAATTTGAACCTGCCTGGCGATCGCAATTGTGCAGTGCCAGGTTCTCCGGCGTTGGGTAAGTAGGTGGTGGATCGGCGCTCTGCCTGCTCCGCCTCCCATTTCTCGCGCGCTGCAGCCTGTTCGAATTGTTGTTGTGCGACTTGAATCTGCTTCGCTGCTTTCACCCGCTGTTTGCGAAGGCCACGTTTTTCAGACGATGGTGAAACGAGCACCGATGTGTGCAGACGCTCACGCTCATCGCGATTCACAGCCCGAGCCCTCTCGCTCGCTTCACCGCGGCGACACCTGGATGTTCAAACCACGAGGACTGCTGGACATGCTGTGAGTTACGTGCAGTCGTGTTGAGTACGGGCGGATCCTCGACGGCGTCTTCGGCACTGATCTCGTGCTGCCGGTAGAGCGCAACATATCCGAAGGAATGGCTGTAGGTCATGTCGTAGTCACCGTCACGAACTTCGCGTTCCAGTGGACCCGTCGGCGGTGCCTCATAGACATGCCCCTCTCCAAGGCGGCTTGCGTAGTGTCGTCGCCGTAATCCCAGCTCTTGAGATGATTGAGAGCAGCATCGACGCCTTCCTTGTCGATCAGCTGCAAAACGTCGTCGGCGTCCTCACCCTGTAAGAAACAGATACTTACCCAACGTTTCACAGTGACGAGTTCTGCTGGAGACTCAGCATGCCAGGCGATTCGAGATGCTGCTGATGCTCCAGCGTTGACGTGTTCTTCCGCTTGGTCGATGAAGATTGCGGCCTGGTGGAGTTCGTTAGCTGCTGCGAGAGCATCTTTTGCCCCTGCTTGGTGGTTGCCGTGGTCGTCGAAGGCGCGTGATCGCTTCGAAGTATGAGCGGTAGCCAACTGGTCGAGCACCTGCTGCAGTGAGCGGATGTTAGCGAGTAGATCTCCGAGCACTTCGTACATGTCTTGTGGGTGTTCGAAGTTGCGGCTCGCATGGGCAAGCCCGCGCATCGCGTCGGCGGCTTCACTGGCATCGGCGACTGGATCGTAAAAAGTAGGCATGACGGCCTCCTCCATGAAGAGTGTTGGATCACTGATCTGATAGGTGTGCTTGGTCGCGCAACTTGACAGCAAACCCGTTTAAACATTTCCCAACGCGCAAAGTTGCTCAATGGGCAAAGTTGCTGTTACTCTCGCTGTATGACAACACCCGGGTTGAGAGACCAGAAACGCAAACAGACCTCGCACGCGCTTTCGCGCACGGCGTTTGAATTCACCCAGGAACGTGGCCTGGATGGGTTTACCATCGACGACGTTGTCAAGCAGGTCGGTGTTTCCAGGCGCACATTCGCTAACTATTTCTCGTGCAAAGAAGAAGCTGTTGCAGCGCTCGCTCTTGAACAGTTAGAAGACGGCATTGCCACGCTGCCGGAGATGCCCGAGGGCATCCCGCTACTGGAGTGGGTGCGCGCACTCGCGCTTCATCAACTTTCGGGGGGCATGCTTGACCTGTTAATCCAGCTGCGAGACCTGGCACGGAAAGATCCGGCTTTGCAGCCGTTCGTTGAGAACGTGTACGCAGAAATTCGTAGAACTGCGCAGGCTGTGGTCACGGCGCAAGCTAAGAATTCTGCGGCGAAGTTTGCGGCTCCGATCATCGTTGGAGCCGCCTACGGTGCACTGACTTCGTTCATCGAAGCCGGGTCTTCGGGGTCGAAGTCGTCGCTCGATGAGTTCGTTGAGAAGGTGTTCTCAAAGCTCAGAGCCGGTCTCTAACCCAACCATTTTTCAACTCTTCGCACGTAGGGGCCCACCCTACGTTTACTCGGCATGCCAGAAAGGCTTTTGATGTCCATATTTCTCTACCGTTTATCACGGTTTTCCTACCGGCGTCCGTGGGTGTTCATTCTCACTTGGCTGCTCATCCTTGGCGGGGTGCTCGGCCTTGCTGTTGCAAGCGGGGCCAAAATCAGCTCGGCAATCACGATCGATGGCACCCAAAGTCAGACGGTCATCGACCAGCTGCGCACCGAGTTTCCCGAAACTTCTGGCGGTCAGGGCACCATCGTCTTCACCGCTGATGAAGGCAAACGCCTTGATGAGGATGGAGCTGCAGACGCGGTTCGCGCGGCAATGAAAGAAATTTCTGAAAACGAATACGTCGTTGCCCGTGAAGCCCCAGCATTAGCAACCCCACCCACCCAAGCGACAACTGGTCAACAGGCGCAGCAGCCGGGGCTGCCACAACAATCAGCTGAGCAGTCACCGATGCCATCCCCGAATGCTCCGCCAAGTCCTGAGCAGCAAGAAAAGATGATGCAAGAGGCCTTGCTGAAACAGGGCATGCTTGCACCCGGGGTGCTCGTGTCAGCTGACGGGGCTGTTGCCCTCATGCAGATCCAGTTCACCGAACAGGTTGAAGACCTGCCATCTGGCGCCATCGAAGACGTCGTTGCGATCGCATCCGAGCATGCCGACACAGCAGGGCTCACGGCACTTCCCACGGAATCTCTGAAACCACACGAACCACCCTTGGGTGGCCATGAAGCGCTCGGGTTACTCGTCGCGGGCCTCGTACTCTTGCTCACGCTCGGCTCGCTTCGAGCGGCGGGCCTGCCACTGGTGACCGGCATCATCGGTGTCGCGGTCGGGCTCGGCGGAGCCTTCGCACTCTCCCAGAGCATCGAACTCACCAGCGCCACCCCGGTACTCGCCCTCATGATCGGGCTCGCCGTCGGGCTAGATTACGCACTCTTTATCGTGAACCGGCAACGCCACCTGATTCTGCGTGAGGGCCTTTCGGCAGAAGAAGCCGCAGGCAGGGCCGCAGGTACAGCAGGAAGCGCCGTGCTCTTTGCAGGCCTCATCGTCATCATCGCCCTCGGGGGCCTTACCCTCATCGGTATCTCGTTCCTCACCACAATGGCGCTGGTAGCGGCAGCAACTGTGCTCTGTGCAGTGTTGATCGCATTGACACTCTTACCAGCACTTCTCGGGCTCATCGGCGAACGAATCCTGAGCACAAAAGCGCGTACTCGCGGGCAGAAGCGCAGCTACGAACAGCGCCACGGCTTCGCCCACCGCTACGCGACAGCACTGGTAAAGGGCAGGTGGGTAGTGATCGTTGCGGTCGTGGCCCTTCTTGGTGTGGCCGCAATCCCGATGACGCAAATGAGCCTGGGCATGCCAAACGGTGCCACTGCAAACCTCGACACCACCGAACGCCAAGCAGCAGACGCCGTCTCCGAAAGCTTCGGTGACGGGTACAACGCACCCCTTGTCACCGTGGTCCACGCCCCCGACGGCACTAGCTTCACAGACTCCCAACTGCCTGGTATCACCAGCGAACTTGAACAAAGCGACGCGATCGAAACGGTTCGCCCAATGGGCATTTCGCCTGATAGTTCGCTGGCGTTGTTCTCGGTGATCCCGACTGCCGGTGCTGATGATGACGCAACGAAGACACTCGTGCATACCCTGCGTGAAGACACGGGCACGCTCACCGGTATTAGTGGCACCACTATCGGCGTGACAGGGCTCACCGCCATCAACCTCGACATTTCAGAGAAACTCGCAAGCGTCTTGCCGCTCTACATCACCATCATCGTGGTGCTGTCAATTCTCGTGCTGCTCGTCGTATTCCGGTCGGTGCTGATTCCAGTCAAAGCAACCGCTGGATTCTTGCTCACGATCGGTGCCACCTTCGGCATTATGACCGCTATCTTCCAGTGGGGCTGGCTGAAAGAGATTGTAGGATTCGACACGCCAGGCCCGATCCTCTCGTTCCTACCGATCATGGTGACCGGCATCTTGTACGGCCTCGCCATGGACTACGAAATGTTCCTGGTCAGCTCCATGCGTGAAGCCCACGTACACGGGCGCGCAGGCAAACAGTCGGTGATTCATGGATTTGAGCAGGCCAGCCGCGTCGTCGTCGCAGCAGCAGTCATCATGGTGTCCGTGTTCGCAGGATTCATCTTCAGCGACGACAGCATGGTGAAACAATTCGGTCTCGCCCTGGCAGTTGGCATTCTCGTCGACGCGTTCCTCGTGCGTATGACGCTTGTTCCAGCGCTCATGTCGGTGCTTGGAAAAGCGGCATGGTGGATTCCGAAGTGGCTCGACAAGCTGCTCCCCAACCTCGATATCGAAGGGGGCCGACTCTTGAAACACCTCCACCAGAGTTCAAACGCCAAACAGCAGGTCGAAGGCGGGGCTCACCCCAATACGGCCCACTAACCTCAGGTGATGCACACCACGCAACGACAGGCACCATGCGGTTCCCGTTGCGTGGTGTGCACACTGTGAGTAATGAAAATGATTGCTATAAGGATTCTGGATGAACCATGCCCAATGCTCAGTTTTCAAACGCTGCGACACAAGGGCAATGCCGCAGCAGTGAATGCTTGAGCCTGTTGCCCAACGAGTAGCCGGGTTTCACAGGACGCCTGGATCGCGGCCTGCTCGATCGCGGCGACGGCAGCATCAAGTTCTTCAGCGCTCGCCGCAGACACGCTGACAAGGCCGGTATAGCGGAGCACGCCGTGGCCCGCGGTGAGGTCCGCTTCTTGTTGCAGCACGTCATGAAATTCTGCTGTTTGTGACGCGTCCTCGATCTGACCGATGCGTTGGCGCTGGTGAGCGTCCGAAATGTATTCGGTCTTCTTCTTCCGAATATCGCGGGCGGCCTGGTCCGAGCGCATAGGAGTGCACAGCAGCGAGAACGAGCGTTGGATTCCCGTCGATAACAGTAGAGGTGCCAGAAACCCGGGGTACACCATCGATCGGGGCCATTCGCTGACCCACAGCACTGCGTGATGTGCGGAATCGGTGCGCAGCCCAGACCAAGACTCATTGACTGCAACTGGGCCCACGGTCGCTAGTGACTGCCCGAGTTCACCGTGCCGTTCAAGACTTGCCGCGACCGCCGGGTCGTATGCTGAGCGCAGGCTCATCTGGCTAATGGGTCTGCGCGTGACGGTCGCAGAACTTGAAGGAATCCGTCTTGAGTGTTTGCGCTCAAACGTTGTGCTTATGTTAGTGGGAGGCAAGCTGTTTCTTTGTGCAATCGCGTGCCAGAGTGCCCCATGCTCAGTCGCTGTTTGTAGAGCGCTATCTCGGTCGCGTGTTGGCTGAGCCCGCGGTTGTATGTGAAAAGTTTGTTGCGTGACAATCGCTCGTTGGCATGGTGCCCAGATGCGAGATCACTAATGGTGACTTGTGTTCCGGAACCATAACGCCTCGGATGGGCAGTCGTAAGCGGCTCTAGGGTACATGAATCAGGGTGTGGCGGCGCTGTATTTGCGTGCGAGATCTGGCATGCGACCTATCTCATTGCCCATGGTCTGCGCAACTCTGCCCAAGCGGCTGCTCTCGGTGCCGAGGTTTATTCCAGGCGTGACGGCCGGCTCTTGAACGGATTCGATGGGCCACCGGCACTTCTCGCACTGCTGGGTGGAGCGGCAGCGTGATTCTGCGCGGCGCTTCGGGGGCATAGCGCCGCGCGAACGGGGGTTCAAGGGGTGGCTTGTGTGTCGATCGGAGCTCCGAGGCTCTCGAGCACCGCGATCAAGATCGTCTGCTCGTATGCCTCGTCGATCGCCTGCATGCCAGGAAGCACTGCACGGAAGAGCATGGGTGAGTAGAGCTGATCGACCACAAAATGTACATCGGCGATCGGTTCGATCTCGCCCCGCTGCACCGCACGCTCGAGCATCTCGATCACTGCAGTTCGCTGCTGCTGAATGAATCGGGTGGAGAGGGCCTCGGCGGTGACGGGATCGCGAAAGCTTGCTTCGAGCACGAGCGGAATGAGGCCCTTCGCGAGCGGATGAGTGTACATCTCGCGCTGGGCGCGAAGAATCACCGTGAGATCGCCGTGCAACGAGCCCGTGTCTTCGGTGGGGTCGGTTGCGAAATGAATCAGAATGACCTCGATGAAGAAATGGCCGAGCGAGGCGTAGCGGCGATAGAACGCGTCTCGCGTCGTGCCTGCCCGAGAGATCAGCTTCTGCACACTGAATTCTCGGAGCGGAATCTCATTGATGAGTTCTTCGAAGGCGCGCTCAAGATTCTGATCGATCTCGGCGACGCGAGGGCGACCCAGGAGTTGGCTGGATTTCTTCATTACAAGATGATTGTAAGGTAAGTCACTGCCTCTGCAAATCGGGCGGGCTCACGGGCGTGCCGGTGAACGCGGTCATGGCCCTGCCGCGGCTCGCGTGACTGCGGCGCGCATGAGCACCGCGCGCACGAGCACGGCAACGGACCAGCCCAGCAGCGCGCCCGCGATAGTGTCACTGAGCCAGTGCACGTGCAGCGCGGTTCTGCTCCACATCATGAGGGTCACCCACGACACTGCCGCGATGATCACCCAGGCGCGGGACCGACGCGCTCCGACGTGCGCGAGCGCCACCAGCGCGAGCCCGGTTGCAAGCGCCGCGGCACCCATGGAGTGGCCAGACGGGTACGAGAACCCAGACGGCTCGAGTAGCGCATCGAAAGGCCGTGGCCTTGCGATCAGCAGCTTGAGCAGCTCACTGCAAGCGACACCGACCACGGCCGTCGTGGCGAGCACTACCGCGTTAACACGCGACCCGGCGACGAACAGCCACGCTGACGCGATGCCAACGCACAGCGAAACGCCGACAGCGCTTCCGACGGCGGCGAGAGTCGCTGCGGCCGCATAGCCCGCGCTCCCAGGATCAACTCCGATCATCGAGAGCCAAACGCTGTCGATGGCAAACGGCTCCCCGCCGCGCAGCGCGATCCAGGCCCCAACCGTGCAGACGAGGGCAAGCGCAAGAACCGCGACGGCGATCGTTGCCGGGCGCGAGATGACTCGCGAATCGGTAGTCGCTGGGATCGATGAGGTCATGCTGACAGGCTATGCCTTGAACGCAGGTGAAGCCCGCATACTGGTGCGTATGAGAATCCTGATACTAGGAGGCACGGCGTGGGGCGGTGCTTCGATTGCTCGGGCTGCGATCGCACGAGGTCACGAGGTTAGCTGTTTGGCGCGAGGATCCGGCGTGCCGGACGGCGCCGCCAGCGTTCGTGCCGACCGCGACTCGGGTGAGGCGTTCGCAGGCGTGACCTCACCAGGCACGCCGAGCTGGGATGCGGTGATCGATGTCTCCTCGAAACCGGGGCAGGTGCGCCGGGCCGCCGAGGCATTTGCGGATCGGGCTCGGCAGTACGTGTACATCTCGTCTTGCAACGCCTATGCCTCACACTCCGAGGCCGGTATCGAAGAATCTGCTCCGTTGAACGAGGCGCTCGACGCGGACGAGATAGGTTCGGCAAGTGAGTACGGCGTGGCAAAGGTGGCCTGCGAACTCGCGGTTCTGCAAAGGTTCGGCCCCGATCGCACTACGATCATTCGTCCGGGGCTCCAACTTCGGTAATCGACGTGCGCGACCTGGCGGACTGGACGGCCCGTCTAATCCAGCAGTTCACGACGGGCGTCTTCAACGCTTTGGGAGCGGTAGTGACGTTCAGCGAGTATCTCGCCGTCGCGAAGGCTGGCCCGTTCAGTCGTAGCTCGGTCAAGAGGCGTGAACGCAAGGGATGGGCGAGCACGCGAAGCGCACGCTTGTCGAGCCGCAGATCACTGGCGGCATTGGCATTGTTCATGCAAGCCCTTGTGCCGTGCATAATTTCTATTCACGACTATTGTGCACAGAATAACGACCTAGCGAACCTGCGTTACCTCGAAGAGGTGCTTCGGCGACACATAGGCCTCCTGTGACTCGATGAGCTGCAGTTCACGCTCGCCAGAATTCAGCGTGTTCTCGAGCAACTCGAACACGCTGGCGGCAGTGCGGCCGAGGGCGCTCGCCGCATCGCCCGATCCTCGCAGCTGCGCAGAAAACAGTGCCGCAGTGACGTCGCCCGAGCCGTTCGCCTTGAACGGAAGCTGGGGAGTCTGCACGATCCAGGCACCGTCGGGAGTGACCGCGAGCATTTCGATCGTGCCCTCGGGGCGATCGGGGCGCAGCACACTCGTGACCAGTACGGTCTGCGGGCCGTTCTGACGAATGAGATCGACCGATGCCAGCGTCTCGTCGATCGTGTGCGGATCGGTGCCGGTGAGAAAACCGAGTTCGAACTGATTCGGCGTGATCAGGTCTGCCGCCGGCACGACGCGATCGCGAATCAGCGACTGCACCTCGGGCGCGACAAAGCAGCCAGATGATGCACTGCCGAGCACAGGGTCGCAGGCGTAGACGGCCTCGGGGTTGCGTGCTTTCACGAGCGCCACGGCGTCGAGAATTGCGTCGCCGATGTCGTTGCCTCCTTGATAGCCGCTGAGCACGAGCTGCACGTCGTCGAGACCGCCGCGGGCATCGATGCCGCGCACCACGTCGCGCACATTGTCGCCGGTGAGCAGCGGACCGCCCCACTCGCCATAACCGGTGTGGTTCGAGAACATTACGGTATAGATCGGCATGACCTCGTGGCCGATGCGCTGCAGCGGGAATACCGCGGCAGAGTTGCCGACGTGACCGTACGAGACCGAGCTTTGAATCGAAAGAATCCGCATCGTCCGATCATCTCACCCGCGGTGCGAAATGAACCAAAGGCGCGAGGCGCGCGATGCAAAACGGTCCACCGGATAGGGTGAACACGTCGCTACGATTCGCAGTAGCCCCGCTTGCACAACGAAAGGTGCGTTTCATGAACGACTCGGTACTCTGCGAGGTTGCAGACGGCATCGCCCGCATTACCCTGAATCGCCCCGCCAGCCTGAACGCATTCAATGAAGAAACCGCAGAAGCCTGGGCTCGGGTCACCACCGAGACGGTGACGCGCGATGACGTACGGGTGATCCTGCTTTCTGGCAATGGCCGAGCATTTTGCGCGGGCGGTGACGTTCGCTCGATGGCCGTTGGCGGTTTTAGCGAGGATCGCATCTTCGAACTGGCGCAACAGATCAATCAGGGGCAGCTTGCACTTCTTGAATCCGCTGTTCCCGTGGTCGCAGCGGCGCACGGAACGACCGCGGGCGGTGGGCTCGGCATTTTGCTGAACAGCGACTATGCGATCGTGGGCGAGAGCTCAAAGATCGGCAGCATCTACGCGAAGCTCGGACTGACCCCTGACCTCACGGTTCCGGCGCTGCTCGCCCGGGCGATCGGCGAGCGCCGCGCTATGCAGCTCGTGCTGCAGGACCGAATGCTGAGCGCCGCAGAGGCCCTCGACTGGGGCCTGGTCGCCGAGGTGGTGCCTGACGATGAGGTGCTCGAGCGTGCCGAGCAGCTCGCGCGCTTCATTGCCGACAACGCCCCCGAGGCACGGGGCCAGGCAAAACGGCTGGTGCGAGCGACGTATGGGCGTAGCTTTGCAGAGACGCTCGAAGACGAGGGGCGCACCATCGGGCGCGCACTTGCGGGCAACGAAGCGCCCGGCCTCATCTCAACGTTCATCGGCGGCTAGAGCGAAGCGAGAAACTGCCCGTAGTCTGACCGCGAACGATCTGCATAGGCATAGCCCCATTCGAGTAGCGCCTGAGCTGCGACGCGACCGTTGCCGAGATATCCGCTGATGAGCGCGGCCCGCGGCGACTGGCTGTGCGCGCGGGCAAGCGTGACTCCGCAGGCCCGGGCGTACACCTTGAACGGCCCGTCATCAAGTGTGTCGGCATCGATGCCGCCCTTCATATCGTGAAATTGGCGCACGTAGAAGTCGGCGCCGTCGTACCTGAGATATCCGAGAAACGGGTCAGACACGGCCTGCAGTACCCGCTGCATCGACACGACTCGGGCACCCTCGCCGTGACGCGCCACGCCGTCTCTCAATATCTGCGGCTGTGTGATGCCGCCGTATTGCTCGAGCACGCTCTTACCCGCTTCCTTCCCCTGCAGCAGCAGTGCATTGCGGTCGCCGTCTTGCAGCAGGTTCAGCGTGCAGCGCGTGCCGACGCTTCCCACGCCCACCACGCGCCGAACAATGTTGACCACCTCGTAGTGCTGCAGCAGTTGATGGATATCGAAGTTGGTGTTTTCGAGGTAGTGCTCCATCAGGTGCAGCATCTGCTGCAGGGTCCCGTCGGCCACCTGGCTGAGGGTGGGTGGCTGCAGCACGAAACGCATATAGCCGTGCTCGTCGGTTACCGTGAGCTTCTTGACCGAGCGCTCGCCGGTGCGCCGGCGGGCGTGTTTGATCGCCTTGCGCAATACCCGTTGAGCGTCATTCGGCAATGTGGCGACGCCAGCATCGGCGTCGATGTGGGTGTAGTAGCGCTCAGTGGGCGAGAGGCCGAGGTTTGCGCGAAGGGTGTGTGCGTATGCGCGCACCGTGGCAAGCGCAGCGGCATCGACGATATCTTGGTTGCGGCTCGTTGCTTGGCCCGCGATGATCACGCTTGCCACCAGCCGCTTGACGTCCCACTCCCACGGAGCCCAGGCTGCCTCGTCGAAATCGTTGAGGTCGAAGACGAGGCTTCGCTGCGGCGAGGCGTAGAAGCCGAAGTTCGAGACGTGCGCGTCGCCGCACGATGGCACCAGAATGTCAGTGTGCACCTCAGATGCGAGGTCGGCGGCCATCAGCGCCGCGGTGCCGCGGTAGAAGGTGAACGGGCTCTGCGACATGCGTTCGTTGCGCAGCGGGATGAGGTGTTGCAGCCGCGTCGAGTTTTGTTCGGCGAGGATCTCGAGTGGCCGCCTGTCGTGGTGGCTCAGCGCGCCGAGCTGGCTGCGGGGCATGCGCTTTCGCAGTGCTCGCCCAGCCGCGAGGCTTTGCGTCGAGGAGGGAGGGAGCTTCGGGCGCGCGTTCGCAGATGCCGATTCGGGTGTGTGCGCGGAATAGTCTGTCATGCGCTCATTGTGGCAGCTATGTCAAGATGGGGGAATGGCGAATACAGGTGCGGGGCGGTACGCGCCGAGCCCCTCAGGCCGTTTGCATCTCGGTAACCTGCGCACCGCACTGGTCGCCTGGCTGTTTGCGCGCAGCACCGGCAGGCGATTCTTGATGCGAATCGAAGACGTCGACAGAGGCAGAGATGCGGGCGTCGCGGGCGAGCAGCTCGCCGAGCTCGCAGCGATCGGCATTGACTGGGACGGCGATCCGGTCGTGCAGACCGAGCGTCGAACGGCGCACGACGCTGCGATCGCGCAGCTCGCTGCGCGCGGTCTCGTCTACGAGTGCACCTGCACTCGGCGAGAGATTCTCGAGTCCCCGAGCGCCCCGCACGCCGCACCGGGCGCTTACCCCGGCACGTGCCGCACTCGCACCGAACAGGAGCGAGCAGACGCCCGTGCCGCAATCGCGCCGCGTCTCCCAGCGCTGCGGCTTCGCAGCGAGGTTACCGAACTCTCTTTCGAAGACGTGCTGCTCGGAGAGGTGACCGCCTCGATCGATGATTTCGTATTGAAGCGCGGTGACGGAGCAATCGCCTACAACCTCGCGGTGGTCGTCGATGACGCCGACATGGGAGTCGACCAGGTGGTGCGGGGTGACGATCTCGCGTCGTCGACACCGAGGCAGATGCTGCTGCAGCGCCTGCTCGGCCTGCCCACACCCATGTACGCGCACGTGCCGCTCGTGCTCGGGCCGAGCGGTGCCCGCCTCGCGAAGCGAGACGGTGCGGTGACGCTCGAAGATCTCGCCGAGCAGGGGGTCTCGGCAGAATCGGTGCGCGACGAACTCGCGGCGTCGCTGGGCCTTTCGCAGACGGGGGAATCTCTCAGCATGGCTGAACTGCTCGAGCGATTCGACCCTCAACGGCTACCGCGCGAAGCTTGGGTTTGGAGTGGTGCTACTTCTTGAGCGCGCGAATCAGTCGGGTGAGGGCGTGGCCCGCGACGAGCACGAAGGGAATACCGACCGCGATGAGCGCAATCGTGTTCGGCTCGAAGCGGGTGTATCCGTCGCGAGTGACGTAAGCGCCCGTCGGGCAAGCGAAGCCGCCGCCCCCGGCGCCTGAGCCCTCGCCCTGCTCCGAGGCGCCGGCCTCGCCTGCTCCGAAGCCATACCCTGCGATTGCAACGGGCACGATGGTGGTGCCGTCGAGTTCGACCGGGTCGCCATAGGCGGCGTGCACTCCGACAGAGGTGACGGTATCTGCGATCTGCTTCGTGATGCTAGCCATGCGAGTTAGTCTACGCTCTTCACCGCGCCTGGTTCTGGGCGTTTCGCGACAATATTGTCGCCCGAAGACTCGTGCCTGAGTCGACGGATCACCCACGGCACGAGATGCTCTTTCGCCCAGACCACATCTTCTTTGCGCGCCTGGCGCCAATTCTGTTGTGGCAGCGGCGGGGGATCGAGAGGCTTCAAGTCGTTCGGCACGTTCAGGGCCGCGAGCGCGGTGCGAGCGATCGTGTGGTGGCCGAGCGAGTTGAGGTGCAGCCGGTCGTCGGCCCAGTAGCGCGAGTCCTGCAACTCTTCGACTGCCCACTGGTCCACCACCACGCAGTCGTGGCGCTGCGCCACCTTGCGCACGTTCTCGTTATAGATCGCCACCTTGCCGCGGATCGAGCGGAAGACTGGCTGGAAGGCAACGTCGACGCCGGTGAACACCATTACGGTCGCGCCGGTTTCGCGCAGCTTGCGCAGCAGGTAGTCGAGTTGCACGGCGACGGCATCGGGATCGGCGCCGGGCCGGATCACGTCATTGCCGCCGGCGCAGACGCTCACCAGGTCTGGCCGCAGATCGATCGCCGCCTCAAGCTGCTCGTCCGTGATCTGTCGAATCAGCTTGCCGCGAACGGCAAGATTCGCATAGGCCAAATCGCTGTTGTGCTCGGCCAGCACCTCGGCGAAGCGATCTGCCCAGCCGCGCAGCCCGCCCGGGCTATCAGCCTCGGGGTCTCCGACTCCCTCGGTGAATGAGTCGCCGATAGCGACAAATCTCGACCAGGGAAGCTCGGTTCTCTCATCCGACACGGCGCGCTCCTCTTCGTAACTTCGACTCTCTCATGCGCAACGACTAGTCTAGAGCGTCGTGATCGAGTCTGACCCAGCCCTGCACCTGCCGGGCACGAGTGCAGCCGAACACCTCCCTCCCGCGTACCCCGATCGCGCCGCCCGCGGTACGGCAGGTACCCTGCGCGCGTGGCAGGAAGAAGCGATCGGGCGTTACCTCGAGAAGCAGCCTCGCGACTTTCTCGTGTCCGCGACGCCGGGCGCGGGCAAAACGACGTTTGCGCTGAGGCTTGCCGCGATCCTGCGCGCCAACCATACGGTCACTCAAATTGTCGTGGTCGCGCCGACCGAGCACTTGAAGACCCAGTGGGCCGATGCCGCGGCGCGTGGCGGCATTCACCTGAACCCTCGCTACTCGAACAGCGATGGCACGGCCTATGGCCGGCGTTTTCACGGTGTGGTGGTGACCTATGCGCAGGTCGCGATGAAGCCGGTGCAGCACCGCCTCTTGACCGAGCGTGAAGATACGCTCGTCATTCTCGACGAGGTGCATCACGGTGGCGACGCGCTCAGCTGGGGCGACGCCATTCGTGAGGCCTACGGCACCGCGAAACGTAGACTCTCGCTCACGGGCACACCGTTCCGTTCAGATGACGCGCCCATCCCCTTCGTCGACTACGTGCTGCAGCCAGACGGCAGCAAGGTTTCGGCAACCGATTATGGATACGGATACGACCGTGCGCTCGAAGACGGCGTCGTGCGGCCAGTCATCTTCATGGTCTATGCGGGTGAGATGCGTTGGCAGACGTCTGCGGGCGAAGAGATGCAGGCGCGCCTTGGCGAGGGCAACACCAAAGACATCACCGCGCAGGCCTGGCGCACCGCGTTAGACCCGGCAGGCCAGTGGATTTCAAAGGTGCTGCGCGCAGCTGATAGGCGCCTCTCGGAAGTGCGCGTGAATATTCCAGACGCCGGCGCGCTCGTGATCGCGACCGACCACGCGGCTGCGAAAGCGTACGCCGCCCAGCTCGAAGAGATCACCGGGGAGCGCGTCGCGCTGATCCTGTCAGACGACGCCGGGTCGAGCGAAAGGATCGACGAGTTCTCGAAGGGTGATAGTCGCTGGATGGTGGCCGTTCGCATGGTGTCAGAGGGCGTCGACGTTCCGCGACTCGCGGTCGGAGTGTACGCGACCAGCTCGTCGACACCGCTCTTCTTCGCCCAGGCGATCGGGCGCTTCGTGCGCCTGCGACGTAAGGGCGAGGTTGCCTCGGTCTTCATTCCGAACGTGCCGACCCTCATGCAGCTCGCAGCCGAGCTCGAGAAGCAGCGCGGCCACGTGCTGGAGGGCCCAAAGAGCGCCGAAGAGATGTGGGACGCCGAGGCCGCGCTCATGGCCGAGGCCGAGCGCGAGGATCGCGCCTCGGAGGAACTCACGGGAGAGTTCAAGTACGAGGCGCTGGCCTCGGACGCCCACTTCGACCGGGCACTCTTCGACGGTGCCGAGTTCGGCGGTTATGCCGAGGTCGAGAGCGAAGAAGAACTCGACTTTCTCGGGCTGCCCGGCCTGCTCGAACCGCACGAGGTCAAAACGCTCCTGCTGCAACGGCAGGCGAGGCAAGCGAAGCGCTCAGCCGCCAAGCAAGGCATTCTCGAGCACGCCCCCGAGAAGTCAGAGGCGCCGCAGGCGCTGCACCGCACACTCGGCGAGCAGCGCAAACTGCTGAACAGCCTCGTCGGCATGTACTCGCGCATCAGCGGCGACCCGCACGCCTCCATTCACACCGAGCTGCGGCGCGTCTGCGGCGGCCCCGCCGTGGCGCAAGCGAGCGTGACTCAGCTGCAGCAGCGCATCGAACTACTGCGTCGACGCCTCGGCAGCTGACGTTTCTCGCTTGCTCGGCGGGTCTAGGCTGTCAGCATGGCGAAGAAGCACTCCGGCGCGCAGGGTTCGACACCGGCAACCGTCGCTCTCGCGAAGCTAGGTCTCGACTTCGAGGTGAGAAGCTACCAGCACGACCCCTCCGTGACTGACTTCGGCCGCGAGGCTGCCGACGCGCTTGGTGTGCCCGCCGAGCGCGTGTTCAAGACGCTGCTCGCAGACGCCGACGGCTCTCTCGTGGTCGGCATCGTGCCAGTGGCGGGAAAGCTCGATCTGAAGGCGCTCGCCGCCGCCGTCGGGGCACGAAAAGCGGCGATGGCCGATCCCACGCTCGCGGAGCGAAAAACCGGCTACGTGGTTGGTGGCATCAGCCCCATCGGCCAACGCACGAGGCTTCGCACGGTGCTCGACGAGTCGGCGCTCAGCTACGAGACCGTGCTCGTCTCCGGGGGTCGACGCGGATTCGATATCGAACTCGCCCCAGCAGGCCTTCTGCGGGCCACTGAGGGATCTACGGCGGCCATCGCCCGCAACTGATCGCAAGTGACTGCTCAGGCGGTCTAGCCCCGGTGCCTACCCTCAGCGATCTCTTCGACGAGCTTCGCGTTGAACGCGGGCAGGTCGGCGGGTGTGCGGCTTGTGACAAGCCCCTGATCGACCACGACCTCCTCATCAACCCACGTCGCGCCTGCGTTGCGCAGATCTGTCTTGAGACTCGGATACGAGGTCACCTTACGGCCGCGCAGCACATCTGCGTCGGCGAGGATCCAACCACCGTGACAGATCGCGGCGACCGGTGTCAGTTTCCGAAGTCCTCAGCACTTCTGTCCATAGTCCTCAGCACTGCGCCGAGCACATCCGCAAGGGGAACGTCTGCTGGGACACTCCCCACATCGAGCAGTAGGCGCTTCTTGGCTGGAGCCGTTTTCGGATTGAAGATCTACTGGTGGACGTCCCATCATTTAACCCGGATTCACCGATGCAGATTCGAGGCTGGTGATTTCTCGGGTGCAGTGACGTCGGCGCTCTCTGGGCACGTTGGAACC
>Ga0209369_1001001_pt1 | contig 17987 bp, 14 predicted proteins | sample EBPBio142010_DNA_FD_185865 | JGI IMG/M metagenome (GOLD analysis project Ga0209369, IMG submission 185865) | Wastewater treatment Type I Accumulibacter community from EBPR Bioreactor in Madison, WI, USA - Reactor 1_10/4/2010_ DNA (SPAdes)... | ecosystem: Engineered > Bioreactor > EBPR >... | reverse complement strand
CCAAGGGCATGACCCCCGGTGCCGTCCGCCAGGGCTATGCCTCGGGCACGGCCCTGAAACAACTGTCCAACCCCGAAGACGTCGCCGATATGGCGCTTTTCCTCGCCTCCGACGCGGCGCGCATGGTCTCGGGCCAGGCGCTGGCGGTCGATGGCATGACCTACAATGTGGACCCGTGAGGTAAGACTATGGATTTCGGCCTGACCGAAGAGCAGCAGATGATCGTCGACACGACGCGGGCCTTCGTCGAGACGGAGCTTTACCCGCATGAGGCCGAGGTCGAACGCACGGGCGTGCTGCGCGAAGAGCTGCGCAAGGAGCTGGCGCAGAAGGCCATCGAAGCGGGTCTTTACGCTGCCAACATGCCGGTCGAGGTCGGCGGGGCCGGTCTCGATACCCTGACCTGGCTGCTTTACGAAAAGGAACTGGGCAAGGCCAATTACGCCCTGCACTGGACCTGCGTCTCGCGCCCCTCGAACATCCTTCTCGCCTGCGAGGGCGAACAGCGCGACAAATACCTCTTCCCCTGCATCCGCGGCGAGAAGCATGATTGCCAGGCGATGACCGAACCGGGTGCCGGTTCCGACCTGCGCGGCATGAAGTCCTTCGCCCGCCAGGACGGCGATGATTTCATCCTGAACGGCACCAAGCATTTCATCAGCCACGCCGATCTCGCCGATTTTGCCATTGTCTGGATGGCGACCGGCGAAGAGGACACGCCGCGCGGCAGGAAGAAGCTCATCACCGCCTTCCTGGTCGACAAGGGCACCCCCGGCTTCACGGTGCGCGACGGCTATCGCAATGTCAGCCATCGCGGCTACAACAACATGATCCTCGAATTCGACAATTGCCGCCTGCCGAAGTCGCAGATCCTGGGCGAGGTTCACAAGGGTTTCGAGGTGGCGGGAAAATGGCTGGGCGCGACCCGGCTGCAAGTCGCTTCGACCTGCCTTGGCCGCGCCGAGCGCGCCATGGGTCACGCCCTGTCCTGGGCGGCGGAACGCAGGCAGTTCGGCCAGCAGATCGCCAAGTTCCAGGGCATCAGCTTCAAGCTTGCCGATATGGCGACCGAGCTGAAGGCGGCGGAACTGCTGACCCGCGAGGCGGCCTGGAAATACGATCAGGGCACGGTGACCGAGGCCGACATGGCCATGGCCAAGCTGAAGGCGACCGAGGTTCTGGCCAAAATTGCGGATGAGGCGATCCAGATCCATGGCGGCATGGGGCTGATGGACGAGCTGCCGCTGGAGCGGATCTGGCGCGACGCGCGGGTCGAGCGGATCTGGGAAGGCACTTCGGAAATCCAGCGCCACATCATCAGCCGCGAGCTGTTGCGGCCCCTGGGGGCGTAGGGCCCGGTCTTGCCGCATCCGCTCCGGGGGCGCCGCCCCCGGACCCCCGGGATATTTTTGAACAGAAGAAGAAACCGAATGTTAACCTCGATTCGCCAGTCTTGCAGCACGGTACAGGCGGGGACGCCGATGACCGTAACGGGAGAAGGCGCCTCGCTCGGATCTCTCGGGCGAGGCGTTTCGGCGCCCTCCGGTCTCGCTTTCTTCTGTTCAAAAATATCCCGGGGGTCCGGGGGCAGAGCCCCCGGGCGTGGCCACAAGCGCGAGGCCCGCAGATGACGCGCCTCGACCGCCTGCTCCGCCCGCGCCATATCGCCGTTCTCGGTGCCGGCTGGGCCCTGAATGTCATCGAGCAATGCCGCAAGATGGGCTTTGACGGCCCGGTCTGGCCGGTCCATCCGGCAAAGACCGAAATCGGCGGGCTGAAGGCCTATGCCAGCCTGGCCGACCTGCCCGCGCCGCCCGATGCCAGTTTCATCGGCGTCAACCGCCATGCAACGCTGGATGTGGTGGCCGAACTGGCCGCCATGGGCGCCGGGGGGGCGATCTGTTTCGCCAGCGGCTGGACCGAGGCCGGGGCGCCGGACCTGCAGGACAGGCTGGTCGCGGCGGCGGGCGACATGCCGATTCTCGGCCCCAATTGCTATGGCGTGATCAACTATCTCGATGGCGCGCTTCTCTGGCCCGACCAGCATGGCGGGGTCCGGGTCGAAAAGGGGGTGGCGCTGGTCAGCCAGTCCTCGAACATCGTCATCAACCTGGGCATGCAGCAGCGCGGCCTGCCCGTCGCCTATGTCGCCTGTCTGGGCAATGCCGCCGTCGTCGGCCTGGCCGAATTGACCGGGGCGCTGCTCGACGATCCGCGCGTCACTGCCGTCGGTCTGTATATCGAGGGGATTGACGATGCCCCGGCCTTCGCCGCGCTGGCCGAGAAGGCCCGCGCCCTGGGCAAGGGCGTGGTCGCGATCAAATCGGGCAAGACCGAACTTTCCCGCAGCGCTGCCGCTTCGCATACCGCCTCGCTGGCGGGCGGCGGCGCGGCCTCCAGCGCCTTCCTGCGCCAGATCGGCGTGGCCGAGGTCAATACCCCGGTCGAGCTGATCGAGACGCTGAAGATCTTCCATGTCCACGGTCCGCGCATCGGCACCCGCCTCTGCTCGCTTTCCTGCTCAGGCGGCGAGGCCGGGCTGGTGGCCGATCTGGCGGCCCCCCATGGCCTGGACTTTCCGCCTGTGCCGCAAGCGACGCATGACCGGCTGTTCGCCGTGCTGGGCGAGATCCCCACCATCTCGAACCCCTTGGATTATCACACCTTCATCTGGGGCGACGGGCCGAAGACGACCGAGGTCTTCTCGGCCATGCTCGAGGCCTATGATGCCGGCCTCTACATCATCGACCCGCCGCGCGCCGACCGCTGCGATCCCTCGGGCTATCAGCCCGCGCTCGATGCGATCGTCGCCGCGCAAAGGGCCACCGGCAAGGTGGCGCTGCCGGTGGCCTCGCTGCCCGAGAATTTCGGCGAGGGGCGCGTGGCCGGGCTGATGGGGCAGGGGGTCTGCACCCTTCTGGGGCTGGAAACCGCCTTGGCCGCCGTCAAGGCCGCGCAGACCGCGCCCGGCAGTCCAGGCTGGCGGCCCGCCCCGGCGCTGGCCCCGCGCGACACCACGCTTCTGTCCGAGGCGGAGGGCAAGGCGCTTCTGGCCGAAGCCGGGGTCGCGGTGCCGCGATCCTTCACCGCGCCCAGGCTGGCGGACCTGGCCAAGGGCGCCGCCGGCCTGACGCCACCCTTCGCGCTGAAGGGCCTGGGCTTTGCCCACAAGACCGAGGCCGGGGCCGTGCGGCTGGGCCTCGCCTCGCTGGACGGCCAGGCCGAGATGCCGGGTGCCACGGGCTATCTGGTCGAGGAAATGGTCACCGGCACGGTGGCCGAAATCCTGCTCGGCCTGCGCCGCGACCCGGTCTATGGCGTCACGCTGACGCTGGGCATGGGCGGGGTCACGGCCGAGGTTCTGGCCGACACGGTCACCCTTGTCCTGCCCTGCACGCAAGACCAGATCCTTGAGGCGCTGCGCCGGTTGCGGCTTTGGCCGCTTCTCGATGGCTATCGCGGCCGACCCAGGGCCGATACCTCCGCGCTTGCCGATGTCGCTGTGCGGCTCGGGCGGCTGATGCTGGCGGACCCTTCGCTGGAAGAGATTGAAATCAACCCCGTCCTCCTGACCGCGCGGGGCGCGGTCGCGGTGGATGCGCTGATCAGGAGAGCATGAGATGGCCATGGAAATGCGGGTCGAAAGCCCGGTCAAGACCCGCCGTGAAGGCGCGATCCTTGAGGTGACGCTGGATGCGCCCAAGGCCAATGCGATCAGCCTCAAGACCAGCCGCGTCATGGGCCATGTCTTCCGCGATTTCCGCGACGATGACTCCTTGCGCGTCTGCATCCTGCGCGCGGCGGGGGAAAAGTTTTTCTGCCCCGGCTGGGACCTGAAAGCCGCGGCCGAAGGCGACGCCGTCGATGGCGATTACGGCGTCGGCGGCTTTGGCGGCCTGCAGGAATTGCCGAACCTCAACAAGCCGGTGATCGCCGCCGTCCAGGGCATCTGCTGCGGCGGCGGGCTGGAGCTGGCGCTGTCGGCCGACCTGATCCTGTGCTCGACCACCGCGACCTTTGCCCTGCCGGAAATCCGCTCGGGCACCGTGGCCGATGCGGCCTCGATCAAGCTGCCCAAGCGCATCCCCTATCACGTCGCCATGGACCTGCTGCTGACCGGGCGCTGGTTCGACGCCGAGGAGGCCTTCCGCTGGGGCCTGATCAAGGAAATCTGCGCGCCCGATGACCTGCTGGCCAAGGCCTGGGATCTGGCACGCCTTCTCGAATCCGGCCCGCCGCTCGTCTATGCCGCGATCAAGGAAGTGGTGCGCGAGGCGGAGAACCTGCGCTTCCAGGACGCCATGTCCCGCATCGGCAAGCGCCAGTTCGCCACCGTCGACAAGCTTTATTCCTCGGAAGACCAGCTTGAAGGCGCCCGCGCCTTTGCCGAAAAGCGCGACCCGGTCTGGAAGGGGAAATGAGGGCGCTGCGCGCCATGGTGGTAGAGCCCGAAGGGCTGGACCGTTTCGTCGCGGCCCAGGCCGGGGTCTGGCCGCGTGCCCTGGCCGAGATCCGCGCCGGGCACAAGGACAGCCATTGGATGTGGTTCATCTGGCCGCAACTGCGCGGGCTTGGCCTTTCGGCCATGGCCCAGACCTATGGCATAGCCGGGCGCGACGAGGGGCGGGCCTACCTGGCCCATCCCCTTCTTGGCCCCCGCCTGACCGAGATCAGCCGTGTCATGCTGGCCCATCGCGCCAAGCCCGCGGCCGAGGTCCTTGGCCCGGTCGATGCGCAGAAACTGCGCTCCTCGATGACGCTTTTCGCAAGTCTTGCGCCGCAGGAGCGCGTCTTCGCCGACATTCTGCGCACCTTCTTTGACGGCCAGCCCTGCCCGCGCAGCCAGGCCCTGCTCCGCCACCCTTGAAACCCGACAGGTCCTGTCGCAAATCGCCAAGTCAGGCGGCGGCGGAGGCCTAGGGTGCCGCCGAAGGGGACGGATATGGTCGACACGGATTACATCATCATCGGCGCAGGCAGCGCGGGCTGCGTTCTGGCCAACCGGCTGAGCGAGAACGGCCGCCACCGTGTGACGCTTGTCGAGGCGGGCGGCGACGACCGGCGCTTCTTCGTCCAGATGCCGCTCGGCTATGGCAAGCTGTTCTACGATCCCGCCGTGAACTGGCTTTACGCCGCCGAACCCGATCCCGGCCTGAACGGCCAACGCGACCATATCCCGCGCGGCCGCATCCTGGGCGGGTCTTCCTCGATCAATGCGATGGTCTATATCCGCGGCCAGAAACAGGATTTCGACGATTGGCAAGCCGCTGCCGGCCCCGGCTGGGGCTGGGACGCGGTGCTTTCGGCCTACAAGGCCATCGAGCATAACGAGGCCGGGGCGAACGCATGGCGCGGCCAGGGCGGGCCGCTTTACGTCTCGAACAACCGTCGCGGGCTGCACTGGCTGGTCGAGGATTACATCGCCGCCTGCACCGAGGCCGGCCTGCCCTACAATGCCGATTTCAACGGCGAAAGCCAGGAAGGCGCCGGCACCTATCAGATGACGATCAAGGGCCGCCGCCGCAATTCGGCCGCCCGCGCCTTCCTGCATCCTGCCATGCGCCGCAAGAACCTGCGCGTGATCACCCGGGCCCAGGTCACCCGCATCCTGATCGAGAATGGCCGCGCCACCGGCGTCGAATACATCCGGGGAGGCGCGCGTCAGACCCTCCGCGCCAAGGCCGAAGTCATCCTGTCGGGCGGCGCCATCAACTCGCCCCAGCTTCTGCAACTCTCCGGCATCGGCCCCGGCGCGCTTTTGCAAAGCCACGGCATCCCGGTCCTGCACCAGAATGCCAATGTCGGCGACCACATGTCCGACCATCACGGCCTGAACTACACCTGGCAGATGAAGGTTTCGACCTATAACAACATCCTGCGGCCCTGGTGGGGCAAGGCCCTGATGGGCCTGTGGTATCTGGCGCTGGGCGGCGGCCCGCTGGCGAAATCGATCAACCATGGCGGCGGCTTCTTCCGCACCCATGACGGCCATGACCGCCCCAATATGCAGCTCTACTTCCAGGCCTTCTCCACGCTCTTGCCCCGCGCCGGGGAACGCCCGCTCCTGACCCCCGACCCATACCCCGGCCTTTCGGTCGGCCTGTCTAACTGCCGCCCCACCTCGCGCGGCCATGTCCGCATCACCTCGGCCGACCCGCTGGCCCATCCGGCCATCACCGCCAATGCCTATGCGACCCAGGAAGACGTGACCGAGATGCTGGCGGCGGTGAAATTCCTGCGCAGGATCATGGCCCAGCCCAGCATGGCCCGCTGGGTGGATCAGGAACTGCGCCCCGGCCCGCAGGTCCAGACCGATGCCGAGCTGATCGAGGATTTCCGCAACCGTTCCGGCACGGTCTACCACCCGTCCTGCACCTGCCGCATGGGGGGCGACCCCGCGACCAGCGTGATCGACGCCCGGCTGCGTGTCCATGGCGTCGGCGGCCTGCGCGTGGTCGATGCGTCCAGCTTCGCCAATCTCATCGCCGGCAACACCAACGCCCCCGCGATGATGGTGGGATGGAAAGGGGCTGAACTGATCCTCCAGGATGCCCGCTGACCTGCCTGCGGACGCGCCCGGCAGCAATCTCCGGAGCTTAGCCGAGGGGGCAGAGCCCCCCGTACCGGCGGCAGATCGCTACTCTCCCCGGGGAAAGCGCTTCTGCTCTTCCAGCACGTTCAGGTCCATGTGGTTGCGCATATAGCGTTCGCTGGCCGCGCGCAGCGGCTGGTAATCCCAGGGGTAGTAGCTGCCATTGCGCAGCGCTTCATAGACCACCCAGCGCCGCGCCTGGCTTTGCCGCACTTCGGCATCATAGGCCGCCAGGTCCCAGCGCGCCGCCGCCGCCTTGCGGAAATGCGCCAGGATATCGGCCGCCCGCGGATCGGCGGCCAGGTTCACCCGCTCGTCCGGATCGGCGGCCAGATCGTAAAGCTGTTCGGGATCGGCGGGGCAGGCGATGTATTTCCACGCCCCCTCGCGCAGCCCCACCAAGGGCGTGATCGACCCTTCGGCGGCATATTCCATCGGCACCGCGCCCCGCGCCGCACCGCCCGCCACCGGCACCAGGCTGACCCCGTCGGTCCAGGGCAGGATCTCGGTCATGTCCACCCCGGCCAGATCGCAGATCGTCGGCAGCACGTCGATCGACGAGACCGGCGTGTCGACCCGCCCCGGCGCCATGCCCGGCGCGGCCACCATCAGCGGCACCCGGGCCGAGCCCTCGAAGAAGTTCATCTTGAACCACAGGCCCCGGTCCCCCAGCATGTCGCCATGATCCGAGACGAAGACGACAACCGCCTCCTGCCGCGTCGCCTTCAGCACCGCAAGGATCTCGCCGATCTTGTCGTCGATATACGAGATATTGGCGAAATAGCCCTGCCGCGCCCGGCGGATATGGGCGGGCGTGACCTCAAGCCCGCGCCAGTCGCAGGCATCCATCAGGCGGCGGGAATGCGGGTCCATGTCTTCATATGCCAGCGCCTCGGGCGGCTCGCATTCGGGCGCGCCTTCATACAGGTCCCAGTATTTGCGCCGCGCGACATAGGGGTCATGCGGATGGGTGAAGGAAACCGTCAGGCACCAGGGCCGCGCATCCATGCCGCGCGACAGGTCATACAGCTTCTGGCTGGCCTGGAAGGCGACATCGTCGTCATATTCATACTGGTTGGTGATCTCGGCCACGCCCGCCCCGGTGACCGAGCCGAGGTTGTGATACCACCAGTCGATCCTTTCGCCCGGCTTGCGGTAATCCGGCGTCCAGCCGAAATCGGCAGGGTAGATATCGGTCGTCAGGCGCTGTTCAAAGCCGTGCAACTGGTCGGGGCCGACGAAATGCATCTTGCCCGACAGCGCGGTCTGATAGCCTGCCCGGCGCAGGTGATGGGCATAGGTCGGAATGTCGCTCGCGAATTCGGCGGCGTTGTCATAGACCCGCGTCCGGCGCGGCAATTGCCCCGACATGAAGCTCGCGCGCCCCGGCGCGCAAAGCGGAGATCCGGTATAGGCCTGGGCAAAGCGGGTCGAGCGCGCGGCCAGCGCCTTGAGGTTCGGGGCGTGCAGGAAGGGCGCCGGGCCATCGGGAAACAGCGTCCCGTTCAACTGGTCGACCATCAGGATCAGGATGTTCGGGCGGCTCATGCTTTTGCTCCGGCGCTGGATCTGGCCCGAGGTTAGGGGCAGCCGCCGCGCCGCGATAGGGGGGATGCGCCGTCCCGCCCGCGTCAGGCGACATCGGGCGAGATGCGGTAAAGCCGCACCGGCGCGCCCTTCGCCCGCGCGATCACGCCCCTGAACTCAAGGTCAAGCTGCACGCATTTCAGCCACCAGCCCGCCTTCTCGCCCCCGGGGAACAGCCCGCCGTCAAGATGCGGCAGCAGCGCGTCTTTCGCGGCGGCCACGGTCAGGCCGGGCGGCGTGTCGGGCAGGATCTTCAGCAAGGCCAGGCGCATGGCGGTGTATTTTGCCGCATCGACCCGGGTGACATGGCCGGGCGAGGTGACATTGCGCACCTCGATCCTGCCGCCGTCAGGTTTCTTCGCATCAGCCATCCGCCGCCTCCGCTATGTCCAGTTTCGGGGCGCGGAACCCCATCCCCGCCCAGGCTTTCAGAAGCGCCCACATGAACCCAGCCGACTGGGTCCTGGCATTGGGGATGTCATCGGGCAGGGCCGAAGGGTCGGGCAGGTCCTTCACCATCGTGCGCAGTTGCGGGGCAGGGGCGCTGCCCGGCGGCCAGAGGCTTGCATAAAGGCTCAGCCAATGGCCCTTCTGGAACTCCAGGAACAGCGGCGTGTTGCAGCAGGCCGCGACCACCCGCCGCGTCGGGGCACCGGGGCGCAGCCGGTGGCCCCGCATCTGCGCGGGCGCGGGCAGGGCGACGCGGTCCTTGCGATACAGGACAAAACCCGTCTGTCCCTGCGGCCCGAGCATCGGCTGGCCGCCCGGCAACGCCTCCAACCGCTGCGCCGCCCTGCGGCAACTGTCGCAACAACAGTCGGCGGCCAGGATGGGCGGGCCGGTCAGCGCAAGTCGACACGCGCCGCAGCGGCAGGCAAGTTCGGTCATGCGGCTCCTCCTGCCCAAGCCTAGCCTTTCGCCCGCGCGGCCGGCAATGTCGGAAATGTCCGGCCAGATGCCGCGATCCGGCAATTCCTTGCCCCCCGCGCTGGTCTGATCCTGTCTTCAAGGAGACGCCATGACCATCCGCACCCAGTTTCCCCATTCCATCACCGAAATCGAGGACATGGTCCTTCCGCTGCCGGACGGCACGCGCCTTTCGGCCCGGGTCTGGATGCCCGTCGATGCGGAAACCCGCCCGGTCCCGGCGGTGCTGGAATACATCCCCTATCGCAAGCGCGACGGCACCACCCCACGCGACGAGATGATGCATCCTTACGTCGCGGGCCATGGCTATGCCTGTGTGCGGGTCGACATGCGCGGCAATGGCGACAGCCAGGGGCTGATGGCCGACGAATATACAAGGCTGGAAATGGACGATGCCGAGGCCGTCATCGGCTGGCTTGCGGCGCAGCCCTGGTGCAATGGCAGCGTCGGCATGATGGGCAAGTCCTGGGGCGGCTTCAACTGCCTCCAGGCCGCCTTCAATGGCCCCGCGGCGCTGAAGGCGGTGATCTCGGTCTGCTCGACCACCGACCGTTTCGCCGATGACATCCATTTCAAGGGCGGTTGCCTGCTGGGTGAAAATTTCGGCTGGGGCGCGGTGATGCTGTCCTATTCCTCGCGCCCGGCCGATCCCCTGCTGCGCAATGACTGGCGCGAGGATTGGCTGAAACGGCTGGATGCCGAACCCTGGCTCGCCCCGGTCTGGGCGCGCCATCAGGCGCGCGACGCCTATTGGGCGCATGGCTCGGTCTGCGAGGACTGGGCGCGGATGACCGTGCCCGCGATGATCTGGGGCGGCTGGGCCGACAATTACATGAACACGGTCGGGCTTCTGGCCGAACATGCGCCGGGGCCGGTCAAGGGCGTGATGGGGCCCTGGGTGCACCAATACCCCCATACCGCCGTGCCCGGGCCGCAGGTCGGCTTCCTGCAATGCGCGATCCGCTGGTGGGACCGCTGGCTGAAAGGCATCGAAAACGGCGCCGAGTCCGACCCCGCCTTGCGCGCATATATCCTGCATTCCGAACCGCCCAATGCCAGCGCCCGGCACCGCGAAGGGCATTGGGTGGCGGAAGACACATGGCCCACGGCGCGCGTTGCGCCGATGGTGGTGCATCTGGACGCCCCGGGGGTTTCACACCCCCGGACCCCCGTGGGATATTTGCGAACAGAAGAAACCCAAAAGGCCTTTGCCGTCGACATCGCCACGCCGCAGCATCTGGGCATGCATACGGGCGAATTCTTCCCGATGGGCCTGAATGCCGAGATGCCGGGCGATCAGGCGCGCGACGATGCGCTCTCCGTCTGTTTCGACATGGCGCCGCTGGCGGCGGATCTCCAGCTTCTGGGCCAGGCCCGGCTGCGCCTGTCATTGGCTTCCGACAGGCCGCTTGGTTTCGTGGTGGCGCGGCTCTGCGATGTCGCGCCCGATGGTGCCTCGGTCCGCATCTGCCATGGCATGCTGAACCTTTGCCATCGCGACGGCATGGACCGGCCCGCGCCCATGGTGCCGGGGCAGGCGATGGAGGTGGCGTTCAAGCTTGATCTCACCGGCTATCGTCTCAGGGCGGGCCACAGCCTGCGGCTGGCCCTGTCGAACAGCTACTGGCCCTTCGTCTGGCCCTCGCCCGAAGCAGGCACCCTGACCCTGACCGGCGGCAGCCTGACCCTGCCCGTGCATCACGGCGCTGATGCCCCGGAATGGACCCCGCCGCCCGCCGAACATGCCGCCCCCTTCGCCCATCGCGTGATCCGCCCCGGCAAGACCCGGCGCTATATCGAGGAAGACCTTATCGCCGGAAAAACCGCGCTGGTGGTCGAGGATGATCTGGGCGACACCGAAAACCTGGGCCACGGCCTGATCTCGGGCGAGACCATGTCGGAACTCTGGGAAATCGCCCCCGATGATCCCCTCAGCGCCAGGGCCGTGCATATCTGGGAACAGCGCCTGTCGCGCGGGGCCTGGTCGGTGCGCACCCGCGCCGAGGCGGAAATGACCGGCACGGCCAGCCATCTGCGCATGACGGCCCATCTGCGCGCCTGGGAAGGCGAGGCGCTGGTCTTCGAACGGCGCTGGGACGAGGAGGTGGAACGCAGCTTTGTGTAACAGAACCTGCAAAAACATTTGCCGCGAAGGAAAGATCGCGGTTTATTGACTCTACAATCAACAAAAGAATCCCAGGGCAGCGTCCCGGGGGAAGACCACAGGGAGACGGATATGAACGACAAGCACAACCAGTTGGACTGGCTTATTTCCCGCGTCCGCAAGGGCGCCATGAGCCGCCGCGAATTCCTGGGCCGCTCGACGGCGCTGGGCGTCTCGGCGGGGCTTGCGGGCGCGCTCTTCGGCAAGGTCGCCCTGGCACAAGAAGCCAAGAAGGGCGGCACGATCAAGGTGGGCATGCAGGGCGGCGAATCCACCAACTCGCTCGACCCGGCGCTGGCCGCCTCGGAAGTGCCGTTCCAGGTCAACATGACCTGGGGCGAGATGCTGGTCGATGTCCATCCCGACGGGACCATCGACTATCGCATCGCCGAAGAGATCAGCAGCTCGCCCGATGCCATGGAGTGGAAGTTCAAGATCCGCAAGGGCGTGGAATACCATGACGGCAGCACCGTCACCGCCGAGGACGTGGTGGCCACGCTCAAGCGCCATACCGACGAGAAGTCGCAATCGGGCGCGCTGGGCATCGTGCAGGGCATCGCCGACATGAAGGCCGAAGGCGACATGGTCACGCTGAAACTGTCTTCCGCCAGCGCCGACCTGCCCTATCTGATGGCCGATTATCACCTGATCATCCAGCCCGGCGGCGGCGTCGACGCGCCCGCGGCGGGCATCGGTGCCGGCCCCTACAAGGTCGTCGTGAACGAGCCGGGCGTGCGCCACACGTTCCAGAAACACGCCAATTACTTCGACAGCTCGATCGGCCATGCCGACGAGGTCGAGATCCTGGTCATCAACGACAACACCGCCCGCACCGCCGCCCTGCAATCGGGCCAGGTCCATATGATCAACCGGGTCGATCCCAAGATCGTGGAACTGCTGAAAGGCGTTCCCGGCGTGTCGATCAAGGCCGTCGCGGGCCGCGGCCATTACGTCTTCATCATGCATTGCGACAAGGCGCCCTTCGACAACAATGACATGCGGATGGCGCTGAAATACGCGATCAACCGGCAGGAGATGGTGGACAAGATCCTGGGCGGTCTCGGCTCGCGCGGGAATGACTTCCCGATCAACGCCGCCTATCCCTTGTTCGACGACACGATCGAGCAGCGCGATTACGATGCCGCCAAGGCCAAGGAATATTACGACAAGGCCGGCCATGACGGCAGCCCGATCATCCTGCGCACGGCGCCGGGCGCCTTCCCGGGCGCGGTCGATGCGGCCAACCTCTTCGCCGCCTCGGCCAATGCGGCGGGCATCCCGCTTCAGGTCAAGCTGGAACCCGATGACGGCTACTGGTCGAATGTCTGGAATGTCGAACCCTTCTGCGCCTCCTACTGGGGCGGCCGTCCGGTGCAGGACCAGATGTATTCGACCGCCTATCTCTCGACCGCCGACTGGAACGACACCAAGTTCAAGAATGCCAAGTTCGACGAGCTGCTGCTCGCCGCGCGGGGCGAGTTGGATGCCGAAAAGCGCAAGGGCGAATACAGCGAGATGGCCCATATCCTGCGCGACGAAGGCGGCCTGATCCTGCCGATGTTCAACGATTTCGTCTCGGGCGTGTCCGACACGATCGGCGGCTGGGTCGACGATCCGAATGGCGAGCTGATGAACGGCCGCTCGCAGGTCAAGTGCTGGCTGGCCTGAGAGGGCCAGACCCATGCACCCCGTCCTGAAACTGGTGGTCCAGCGCCTTGCGCTGGGCCTGATCCTGCTTCTCGCCTGTTCGGCCGTGATCTTCCTGGGCGTCGAGGCGCTGCCGGGGGATACCGCCCAGGCCATCCTCGGCCAGTCGGCCACGCCCCAGGCGCTGGCCAATCTGCGCGAGAAGATGGGGCTCGATCAGCCGCCGCTCACGCGGTATTTCCAATGGCTCGGCGGGGTGCTGACGGGCGATCTTGGCACGGCGCTGACAAACGGTGCCGATATCGCCACCTCCATCGGCCAGCGGCTGGGCAACACGCTGTTCCTGGCCGCCTGCGCCGCCGCGATCTCGGTGCCGCTGGCCATCATCCTTGGCCTGATCGCCGCCCGCCATGCCGGCAAATGGCAGGACAAGCTGATCTCTGGCATCACGCTGACCACGATCAGCCTGCCCGAATTCGTCGCCGGCTACTTCGTGATCTTCCTCCTCACCCAGGACAACTGGCTGACCCAGGGCATCGGCTGGCTGACCGGCGGCTCGGGCCGCCTTCTGCCCGTCGCCATGGTCTTTCCCGGCATGGGGTTCTGGGAACGGGTCAACGCCATCATCCTGCCGGTGATCGTGCTCGTCCTGGTCGTCCTGGCGCATATGATGCGCATGACCCGGGCCGCGATCCTGAACGTCATGCAATCGGCCTATATCGAGACGGCCGAGCTGAAGGGCCTTAGCCCGATGACGGTGATCTGGCGCCATGCCTTTCCCAATGCCATCGCGCCGGTCGTCTCGGTCGTCATGCTCAACCTCGCCTATCTCGTGGTCGGCGTGGTCGTGGTCGAGGTGGTCTTCGGCTACAACGCCCTCGGCCAATATCTGGTCGACCATGTCACCAAGCGCGACCTGCCGGTGGTGCAGGCGGTCGGCCTGATCTTCGCCGCCGTCTATATCGGGCTGAACATGCTGGCCGATGTGATCGGCATCCTCGCCAACCCGCGGCTGAGGCATCCGAAATGAGACTTCCCTTCACCCAGACCCGTCTTCCCGTCTCGGCCTTCATCGGCCTGACCCTTACCGGCATCTTCCTGTTCTGCGCCATCTTCGCGCAATGGATCGCCCCCTATCCGATCGACATGGCCGTCGGCGGCGTGTGGGAGGGACCAAGCGAGAAATACTGGCTTGGCACCGACACGATCGGCCGCGATATCCTGTCGCGGCTGATCTATGGCGGTCAGATCACCATCTTCGTCGCGCTGGCCTCCTCGGCGCTGGCCTTCTCGCTGGGCGCCTTCTTCGGCTTCTTCGCGGCGGTCAATGGCGGCTGGATCGACCAGACCCTGTCGCGCATCGTCGATCTGATGATGGCCATCCCCTCGCTGATCGTGGCGCTGGTCATGCTTTCGGTCCTGCCGCTGAACCTGACCGTCCTGATCCTTGTGATCGGCGTCCTCGACAGCACCCGCGTCTTCCGCCTGTCGCGCGCCGTCGCGGTGGACATCGCCGTGATGGATTACGTCGAGGCTGCAAAGCTGCGCGGCGAAGGCGGGCGCTGGGTGATCTTCCGCGAGATCCTGCCCAATGCGCTATCGCCTTTGGTCGCCGAATTCGGCCTGCGCTTCATCTTCGCCGTCCTCTTCATCTCGACCCTGTCCTTCCTGGGCCTTGGCGTGCAGCCGCCGCTGGCCGACTGGGGCGGCATGGTGAAGGAAAACAAGGACGGGCTGGTCTATGGCAAGTCGGCGGCGCTGGTTCCGGCCTTCGCCATCGCCGCGCTGGCGATTTCCGTCAACCTCGTGGCCGACTGGGTGCTGACCCGCACCTCCAGCCTGAAAGGAGGCCGCGGTGGCTGACGACACGCTTCTCGACATCAGGGGCCTCGTGATCGAGGCCACGTCCTACCCGCCCGGCGAGCCGCCGAAAGAGGTGACGCTGGTCCATGGCGTCGACCTGAAACTTCAGCGCGGCAAGGTGCTGGGCCTTATCGGCGAATCCGGTGCGGGCAAATCGACCATCGGCCTTTCCGCCATGTCCTATGGCCGGGGCGGGGTGCGGCTGACCAAGGGCACCATCCACCTGAACGGGCGCGAGATCCGCGAGGCCACCCCGCGCGAGCTGCGCACCCTGCGCGGCAAGGAAGTGACCTATGTCGCCCAATCGGCGGCGGCGGCCTTCAACCCGGCCAAGAAGCTGATGGAACAGCTGATCGAGACCTCGCTTTCGCATGGCGTCATGACCAAGTCCGAGGCCGAGGCGCGGGCCGTCATGCTGTTCAAGAAGCTGGGCCTGCCCAACCCCGAAACCTTTGGCAACCGCTATCCCCATCAGGTGTCGGGCGGCCAGTTGCAGCGCGCCATGACCGCCATGGCGCTTTGCCCCAAGCCCGATCTTGTCATCTTCGACGAACCCACCACCGCGCTGGACGTGACCACGCAGATCGACGTTCTGGCGGCGATCAAAGAGGCAATCCGCGACACACGCGTGGCCGCGCTTTACATCACCCATGACCTTGCCGTGGTGGCGCAGGTCGCCGATGACATCATGGTGCTGCGCCATGGCCGCATGGTCGAATACGGCCCCACCGCGCAGGTCATCCACGAACCCCGGCAGGATTACACCAAGGCCCTGGTCTCGGTCCGCTCGCTGGAACATGAGGAGAAGGCGCCGGCCGCCCCGGTGCTGCGGGTCGAGAATGTGACCGCGCGCTATCGCGGCACCAATTTCGACGTGCTGAAGAACATCAATGTCGATCTGGCCCCAGGGCAGACGCTGGCCGTGGTGGGCGAGTCGGGTTCAGGCAAATCCACGCTGGCACGCGCCATCACCGGGCTGCTGCCACCCACACAGGGCCGCATCAGCTTTGCCGGGCGGCAATTGTCGCGCGAGTTGAAGGGGCGGTCCAAGGACGACCTGCGCGAGATTCAGATGATCTACCAGATGGCCGACACCGCGATGAACCCGCGCCAGACCGTCGGCACGATCATCGGCAGGCCGCTGGAGTTCTATTTCGGCCTGCGCGGCAAGGCGCGCGATGCGCGAGTGCAGGACCTTCTGGACCAGATCGAGATGGGCAAGGGCTTTGCCGACCGCTACCCGGCCGAACTCTCGGGCGGCCAGAAGCAGCGCGTCTGCATCGCCCGCGCGTTGGCCGCGAACCCGAAGATGATCATCTGCGACGAGGTGACATCCGCCCTCGACCCGCTGGTGGCCGATGGCATCCTCAAGCTTCTGATGGCACTGCAGGCCGAGGCGCAGGTGGCCTATCTCTTCATCACCCATGACCTTGCCACGGTGCGCGCCATCGCCGACAAGATCGCGGTCATGTACAAGGGATCGGTCGTCCGCTACGGCCAGAAAAGCGACGTTCTGGCCCCGCCCTTCGACGATTACACCGACCTCCTCCTGTCCTCGGTCCCCGAGATGGAGATCGGTTGGCTGGAACGGACGATCGCGCATCGCAAGATGGAAAGCGCCGGGAACTGACCCGGGGCGGCGGTTTCTTCGAAGAAACCCTGACGGTGCCGTCGAAGGCTCCGGGCCGGAATTCTTGAAAATTCCGGTGCGGCCAACAGGGACGGCGTAGAGACGGAAAGAAGACGCAAGAAAGACGCTGGGAAGACATGACAAAACTGCTGCTGATCATCCTTGACGGTGTGCCCTACGCCAATTGGCGCCGCCTCTTCGGCAATCTGGAAGGCTGGGTCGCCCATGGCGATGCGCGGGTCTGGAAGATGCGCGCCGTCCTGCCCTCGACCTCGGCCTGCTGCTATGCCTCGATCCATACCGGCGTGCCGCCCCAGGTCCATGGCATCTGGGACAATGCCGATATCCGGCGGCTGGAATTTCCCGACATATTCTCGGAATTGTCCAAGGCAGGCCGGAAAACCGGGGCGGTAACCCACTCATATTGGTCGGAATTCTTCAATCGCGCGCCATTCGACGTGGTGCGCGACATCGAATATGACGAGCCGGATGGACCGATCGCCCATGGCCGGTTCCACACCATGCATGGCTATGGCCATGTGAACCAGATGACGCCCGCCGATTACGACCTCTTCGGCACCCTGACCCGTCTGGCCGAGGTCATGGGCATCGACTACGGCATCCTGCACACCTGCACGCTGGACAGCATGGGCCACCGTTTCTACCACGATTGCGAAGAAATGGACGACGCCTGCTTCAAGATGGACGCCACCCTCGCGCCCTTCCTAAGTCGTTGGCGCAAAAGCGGTTATGAGGTGATCGTCACCGCCGATCACGGTCAGGATTCGCGCGGTCATCATGGCGGCACGACCGAGGAGCAGCGCGATTTCGCCTTCTACTATTTCGGCGATAGCCCCATGCCCGCGCCCGATATGGTGCTGGATCAACTGGCCCTCGCGCCGTCGATCCTGACCCGGATGGGCGTGCCCGTGCCCGCGACGATGAAGGCCAAGCCCTTCATGTCGGCCTGAAGCAGACCCCGAATTTTCGCCGAAAATTCGGGGCTTTGCCTGTCAATGCGCGTAGTCGGGCGTATCCTTGTCCAGGATCGCCTTGATCTCGCGCAGGTGCATGTCGGCGCCGCCGGGATAGTCTTCCCATTCCCGCGCAGTTTTTTCCGCGACTTCGTCCGACAGGTAGCGCAGCTTCTGCCCTGTCTGCAAAGCGCGGATATAGGTCTCGGCGGCGCGTTCAAAGTAATACAGCCGGTTGAAGGTCTCGGCCACGGTCCGCCCGATCACCAAGACGCCATGATTGCCCATCACCATGGTGTTGACCTTCGGATCTTGCAGCATTTCCGCGCAGCGGGCGCCCTCGTCGCCAAAGGCCATGCCGCCGTAATGATCGTCGACGACATGCCGGTTGTGAAACATTGCCGTGTTCTGGTCGATCGCCGGAAGGCGGCTGTCGGCAAGGCTGGCCAGCACCGTGGCGTGGATCGAATGGACATGCATCACGCAGCGCGCATGGGCGCAGGCGCGGTGGATGCTGCCATGCAGCCCCCAGGCCGTCGGGTCGGGCGCGTCTGGGCGGGTCATCGTTTCGGGGTCGTCGGCATCCAGTTCCAGAAGCGAGGA
>Ga0209369_1001000_pt1 | contig 18012 bp, 20 predicted proteins | sample EBPBio142010_DNA_FD_185865 | JGI IMG/M metagenome (GOLD analysis project Ga0209369, IMG submission 185865) | Wastewater treatment Type I Accumulibacter community from EBPR Bioreactor in Madison, WI, USA - Reactor 1_10/4/2010_ DNA (SPAdes)... | ecosystem: Engineered > Bioreactor > EBPR >... | reverse complement strand
GTGCTGGACCGCTATCCCGCCGCCGAGGCGGCGCTTGCCCGCCGCTGCGCCGACGATCCGCGCTGCGCCGAGCGCTTTGAGCTGTATGCCTGCGGGGTGGAATTGGCGAACGGCTTTGGCGAGTTGACCGACCCCGCCGAACAGCGCCGCCGTTTTGAGGCGGAGATGGCGCTGAAGCAGGACCGTTACGGCGAGACCTATCCGATCGACGAAGATTTCCTCACGGCCCTTGCGCTGATGCCCGCCGCTTGCGGCTGCGCCCTGGGCTTCGACCGGCTGGTCATGCTGGCCACCGGCGCGCCGCGCATCCGCGATGTGATCTGGGTTCCGGCGGGCTGAAACGCCCGCCGCGCCGGGCAAGGGGCGGGCGTCCTGTGCCAGACCTTCGCCAGACCTTAGCCAGACCGCGATTGCCCCGCGGTTCGGCCCCCGCGCCTGCGGCCTTTGGACGGTTTCCATCGCCCCGGATTTGCCCTATGTAGCGGCACGCAAGTCGCAAGAAGAAGGCCTCGCCATGACCCATCGGATCGCCATCCTCGGAGCCTCGGGCTATACCGGCGCCGAGCTTGTCCGCCTGATCGCCACCCATCCCGACATGCGCATCACCGCGCTGTCGGCCGACCGCAAGGCCGGGATGCAGATGGCCGAGGTTTTCCCCTTCCTGCGCCATCTTGACCTGCCGCGGCTGGTGAAGATCGACGAGATCGATTTTTCCAATGTTGACCTGTGCTTCTGCGCGCTTCCTCATGCAACGTCCCAAGAAGTGATCGCAAAGCTGCCGAAAGACCTGAAGATCGTTGATCTGTCAGCAGATTTCCGGCTGCGTGACCCGGCGGATTACCAGAAATGGTATGGCCAGCCCCATGCCGCGGTCGAGATGCAGAAAGAGGCGGTCTATGGCCTGACCGAATTCTACCGCGACGCGATCCGCAAGGGCCGTCTGATCGCGGGCACCGGCTGCAACGCCGCCACCGGCCAATATGCCCTGCGCCCGCTGATCTCCGCCGGGGTGATTGATCTTGACGACATCAAGATCGACCTGAAGGCCGGGGTGTCCGGCGCGGGCCGCAGCCTCAAGGAAAACCTTCTGCACGCCGAGCTTTCCGGCGGCACCCACACCTATTCCGCCGGCGGAAAGCACCGGCATCTTGGTGAGTTCGATCAGGAATTCAGCGCCTTGGCGGGCCGCCCGGTTCTGGTCCAGTTCACGCCCCACCTCTTGCCGATGAACCGCGGCATCCTGGCGACGGTCTATGTGAAGGCCGATCCCAAGGTGGTTCACGAGACGCTGGCCAGGGCCTATGCCGATGAGCCCTTCCTTCAGGTGCTGCCTTTTGGCGCACTCCCCTCGACACGCGACATCGCAGGCTCCAATTACTGCCATATCGGTGTGATCGGCGACCGGGTGCCGGGCCGCACGGTGGTGGTGGCGGTGCTCGACAACTTGACGAAAGGGTCCTCGGGGCAGGCGCTTCAGAACGCCAACCTGATGCTCGGCATCGAAGAAACGACGGGCCTGATGCTGGCCCCTGTCTTCCCCTGATCCGGTCTTGATCCGCATCAAGGCGGACGGGCGGCAGGCGGGTTAGACGGCGTGCGAAGGAAAGGGTGCAAGATAATGGCACGGCAGGAATTTCGCGGCCTGAAGGGGCTCAAGAAACAGCGGCGCATCCAGGTGATCGCGCTGGCATTCGTGGCGCTTGCCCTGGCGACGGGCCTGATCGGCTATGCGATGAAGGACGGCATCAACTTCTTCCGCACCCCCAGCGAGGTCGCCGCCACCCCGCCCGGCGCCGATGAGGTCTTCCGCATCGGCGGTCTGGTCGAGGAAGGCAGCGTCAAGCGCGGCACCGGCACCACCGTCTCCTTCCGCGTGACCGACACCAATGCCAGTGTCCCGGTCGAATTCACCGGCGTCCTGCCCGATCTTTTCGCCGAGGGCCAGGGTATGGTCGCGCTTGGCCAGATGAAGGGCGGCACGTTCGTCGCCAGCGAAGTGCTTGCGAAACATGACGAAACCTACATGCCGAAAGAAGTCATCGACGCGCTGAAGGATCAGGGCGTCTATGTCGATCCCAAGGACAAGCCCGAAAGCTGATCCGGGGCGCACCCGATTTTTCGCCGAAAAGTCGCCCCGGCCGGGCGCAAACCCCTCCGAACGCCGCGCCGAAACGCGGTTAACCAATTGGCACCACCCTGACCGCACCAGATGCCCGGCCAGAGGAGCCTGCCATGCTATCGGTTCAGGAAATCGCCCGCGAGATCGTCGCCCGCGAGGGCGGCTTCGTCGATGACCCCGACGATCCGGGCGGGGTCACCAATCACGGCGTCACCCTGCACACGCTGCGCCGTCTTGGCCTGGATGTGAACCGTGACAGCCGCATCGACCCCGCCGATATCCGCGCCCTTACCGCCGATCAGGCGGTGCAGATCTATGTCGAGCATTACTATACCCGCACCGGCATCGCCGCCTTGCCCGAGGCGCTGCAACCTTCGGTCTTCGACATGTATGTCAACGCGGGCGGCAATGCGGTGAAGATCCTCCAGCGCCTTCTGACCCAGATGGGTTATCCCTGCGACCCCGATGGCCAGATCGGCCCGCAGACGATCCGCGCGGCACAACTGGCCTATGACGCGGCGCCCGCGCATCTGGCCGACGCCTACGGCATCGCGCGGCGCAACTATTACTACGCGCTGGCCGATGCCCGCCCCGCCAGCCGCAAATATGCCCGCAGGCGCGATGGCGGCAAGGGCGGCTGGATACAGCGCGCCGAGACCTTCATCGATCGGAAATACTGGCTGACCGACGCCCAGCACCGGGCGCGTGTGGCGGGATGGGAGTAGGGACATGGGCGTGATCGACAAGGTTCTGGGCGGCCCGGGCGCGGTTTCGGCGCTGGGGCAGGCCGCCAAGGGCGTGGCCGAGGTTTTCGTGCCATCGGCCACGCGCAGGATGGAATTGTCGGCCGAGGCGCAGATGGCGGCGCTGCGGCAATTGGGCGAGGAATACCAGCACCCGGCGCTGTCCTGGTTCGACCGGCTGGTCAATGGGCTGAACCGCCTGCCGCGTCCCTTCCTGGCTTTCGGCACGCTGGGCCTTTTCGTCTATGCCATGGTCGATCCGGTGGGCTTCGCCGCCCGGATGGTCGGGCTGAACGCCGTGCCCGAGCCGCTCTGGTGGCTGCTGGGCGCCATCGTCGCCTTCTATTTCGGCGCGCGCGAGACCTGGTATTTCCGCAACCGCCCGGTCGCGGCGCCCGGTGGGGCGGCGGCCGCAGGTGGCGCGGCGATGGTCGAGGACAATGCCGCGCTTGACGATTGGCGCGCCGAGGGGCGCTGATCCGGGGCAAAACCCGGGGGAAACTTGACCTGTCCTGCCGCCTCTGGCATGGCCTTGCCTCAGGATAGGGATTTGATCAGATGAACCTCTTCGCGGAAATCCGCAACGCGGTGACCGATGCTCTTGGCCGGATGGCGGCCGAGGGGCAATTGCCTGCGGGCCTGGACCTTGCCGCCGTCGCGGTCGAGCCGCCGCGCGACCCCGCCCATGGCGACATGGCGACCAACGCGGCCATGGTCCTGTCGAAACCGGCGGGCAAATCCCCGCGCGAGATCGCCGATGCGCTGGCGGTGAAGCTTCTGGAAGATCCGCGCATCGCGGGTGCCGATGTCGCCGGTCCGGGCTTTCTGAACCTGCGGCTCGCCCCCGCGCTCTGGCAGGGCGTCGTGCGCGACATCCTGACCTCGGGCACTGATTATGGCCGTTCCGACATCGGTCAGGGCCAGAAGGTCAATGTCGAATTCGTCTCGGCCAACCCGACCGGCCCGATGCATGTCGGCCATGTCCGCGGCGCGGTGGTGGGTGACGCGCTGTCGAACCTTCTCGCCTTCGCCGGCTATGAGGTGACGCGCGAATATTACATCAACGATGGCGGCGCGCAGGTTGACGTGCTGGCCCGCAGCGCCTTTGAACGCTACCGCGAGGCGCATGGGCTTGAACCGGAAATCCGCGAGGGCCTGTATCCCGGCGATTACCTGATCCCGGTGGGCGAGGCGCTGAAGGCCAAATACGGCGACCGTCTGCTCGATCAGCCGGAATCGGTCTGGCTGGCCGATGTGCGCGAATTCGCCACCGAAATGATGATGCAGATGATCCGCGATGATCTGGCCGCCCTGGGCGTGCGCATGGATGTCTATTCCAGCGAGAAGGCGCTGTACGGCACCGGCAAGATCGAAGGCGCGCTCGAGACGCTGCGCGCGGCGGGCCTGATCTATGAAGGCGTGCTGGAGCCGCCAAAGGGCAAGACGCCGGAAGACTGGGAGCCGCGCGAGCAGACCCTGTTCCGCTCGACCGCGCATGGCGACGACGTGGACCGCCCGGTCAAGAAATCGGATGGAAGCTGGACCTATTTCGCCCCCGACATCGCCTATCACTTTGACAAGGTGCAGCGCGGCTTTGACCAGTTGATCGACATTTTCGGCGCCGACCATGGCGGCTATGTCAAGCGGATGAAGGCCGCCGTCTCGGCCCTGTCCGGCGGGCGGGTGCCTTTGGACATCAAGCTGATCCAGTTGGTGAAACTGTGGAAGGACGGCGCGCCCTTCAAGATGTCGAAACGCGCGGGCACTTTCGTCACCCTGCGGGACGTGGTGGAAATGGCGGGGGCCGATGTGACCCGCTTCATCATGCTGACGCGCAAGAATGACGTGGCGCTGGATTTCGACTTCGACAAGGTGCTGGAACAGTCCAAGGACAATCCGGTCTTCTATGTCCAATATGCCAATGCCCGGATCAATTCGGTGCTGCGCAAGGCGGCCGAGGCCGGAATTGCGGTGGACCGGGCGGCATTGACGGCGGCGGATCACGCCATTCTTGACCATACGGCCGAGCTGGCGCTGATGAAGAAGCTGGCGGAATGGCCGCGTCTGGTGGAAATCGCAGCGCGCAACAATGAACCGCATCGCGTGGCCTTCTACCTTTACGAATTGGCCTCCGACCTCCACGGCTTGTGGAATCGCGGCAATGACGAGCTGTCCTTGCGCTTTGTGCAGGACGACAAGGCCATTTCTCAGGCGAAAATCGCCCTTGCGCAAAGCGTGGGCGTTGTCATTTGCGCTGGTCTTGCTATCCTTGGTGTGACGCCGGTCGAAGAAATGCGCTGACAAAACGCGCCGAGGCCGGCCCTGACGGGCGGAAAAAGGGCGGGATCAACCCGCCCGGGGCAGAGGCAGGCATGGCGGACGCAGATTACGGCGAATTCAGCGCACCCCCTTTGACCAGGGGGCGGTCGCGCTATGACGGGCATCCCGCAGCTTCTGCGCGGCCCGAACCCGGTTTCCGGGCCCAGAGCCAGGCCCAGGCACCGCAACCCATGGCCGCGCCCCGAGCGGCGGCCGGGGGGGTGACCGATGGCGCGGCGCTGCGCCGCTATGCGGGCCACCCGGTCGAGGAGGGCGGCTATGACGCCCCGGCGGCCCTGCGCGGCCTGTCGCTGAAAGGCCAGAAGATCGTCAACATCGCCGGCGGCATCGGCTCGGTTGTGCTGGTGCTGGGTCTGGCCTGGTGGGGCTATGATCTGGCCATGCGCGATCTGCACGGCGTGCCCGTGGTGCGCGCGCTGGAAGGCCCGATGCGCATCGCGCCGGACGATCCCGGCGGCGAGGTCGTGGAGCATCAGGGCCTTGCGGTGAACGATGTCGCGGCCGAAGGCGGCGCCGCCGCGCCGGCCGAAAGGCTGATCCTGGCGCCGAAGCCGGTCGATCTGTCGCTGGAAGATGCCGCGGGCATGACGGCGGCCCCCGCCGCGCCCGAAGGCACGATGCAGCCCGCTGCACTGGCGACCACGCTGGGCGAGACGGTGGAAAGCCCGGCGCCGATCGTCGAACCTTCGGTGCCCGAGGCCGCCACGGTCGAGGAAGCGGTCGATATCGCTTTGGCCGAGGCCCTGGGCGAAACCGAAGCCACGCCTGAAGAACCTGTCGAGGCCGCCGCCCTTGACGCCAATGGCAATCCGCCGCCCGAAGGCGCGCTGACCCGCTCGATCCGCCCGATGGCCAAGCCTGCTGCGGGCGCCCGCGCCGCCGCCGTGGCCGCCGTCACGCCGTCGAAACCGCAGGTCATCGACCCGGCCACCCTTGCCCCCGGCACCCGCCTTGTGCAGTTCGGCGCCTTCGACAGCCGCGAAGAGGCCGAAGCCGAATGGATGCGCATCGCCGGGCGCTTTCCCGAATTGATGGCGGGCAAGGCCATGGTGATCCAGACCGCCGAAAGCGGTGGCAAGACCTTCTACCGGCTGCGCGGCCATGGCTTCGAGTCGGAGGACGATGCCCGCCGCTTCTGTTCCGCGCTGGTCAGCGATGGCGCGAACTGCATTCCGGTGGCGCATAGATGACCGTCTCGACAGGCCGCATGGCGGCGGTTTTCGGCTGCGCGGGGCCGGTGCTCCTGCCCGAAGAGCGCGCCTTCTTCCGCGACGCCGATCCGTTCGGCTTCATCCTCTTCGCCCGCAATGTCGAGGACCCCGACCAACTTCGCCGCCTGACCGCCGATCTGCGCGCGGCGGTGGGGCGCGACGCGGTGATCACCATCGACCAGGAAGGCGGCCGGGTGCAGCGTCTGCGCGCGCCGCATTGGCGCGAGTGGCAGCCACCTTTGGACCTGGTCCGCGCGGCGGGGCCGAACGCGGCGCGGGTGATGGGGCTGCAAGCCCGGATCATCGCCTCTGAACTGCGCGCCCTGGGCATTGACAGCAATTGCGCCCCCGTCGGCGATATCGCACGGCCCGAGACCCATCCCTTCCTGAAAAACCGCTGCTATGGCAGCGATCCCGCGATCGTGGCGCAAGTCGGGCGCGCCGTGGCCGACGGCTATCTGGCGGGCGGCATCCTGCCGGTGGTCAAGCATATGCCCGGCCATGGCCGCTCTGCCGCCGACACCCATCTGGACCTGCCGACCGTCACCGCCCCGCGCGAGGAACTGGCCGCCGTCGACTTTGCGCCCTTCCGGGCCCTGGCCGACCTGCCGATGGCGATGACCGCGCATATCGTCTTTGCCGCCTATGACCGCCGCCCCGCCACGCAAAGCGCCGAGATGATCCGGGTGATCCGGCAGGAAATCGGCTTTGGCGGCCTTCTCTTGACCGACGATCTGAACATGGAGGCGCTGTCCGGCACGCTGGCCAGCCGCACCTCGGCTTCGATGGCGGCGGGCTGCGACATCGCGCTGCACTGCAAGGGCGACATGGCGCAGATGGTCGAAGTCGCGGGGGCCTGTGGTGCGATGCGGCCCGACACGCTGACTCGGGCCGCCGCCGCGCTGTCCCGCCGTCGCGACCCCGGCCCGGTTGACATCGCGGCGCTGGAGGCGGAATTCTCGGGCCTTCTCGCCGGGGTCCCGCATGCCTGAACCCACCGCCGAAGACTGGACCGCACCCGAAATGCTCTCGCCTGCCGACCGCATGGCGGCCGAGGCGCTGATCGTCGACGTCGACGGGTTCGAAGGCCCGCTTGATCTGCTGCTGACGCTGTCGCGCACCCAGAAGGTCGATCTGCGCCGGATTTCCGTCCTGCAACTGGCCGAACAATATCTGGGCTTCGTCGCCCGCGCCCAGAAGCTGCGGATCGAGCTGGCGGCGGATTATCTGGTCATGGCGGCCTGGCTGGCCTATCTGAAATCCCGCCTGCTGCTGCCCCCGGAGCCGGGTGAAGAGGGGCCTTCCGCCGAAGACCTGGCCGCCCATCTGGCCTTCCAGCTTGAACGCCTTCAGGCCATGCGCGAGGCGGCGGCGCGGCTGATGGCGCGAGACCGGCTGGGCCGCGATTTCTTTGCCCGTGGCCTGCCGGAAACCGTCAGCCTGCACCGCAATGTCACCTGGGATGCCACGCTCCTGGATCTGATGCGTGCCTATGCCCGCATCCGCACCAAGGACGAATTCCGCCCCTTCGTGATGGACCGCGAACATGTCTTCACCATGGAGCAGGCGCTGGATCGGATGCGCGGCCTGATCGGCTATGCCGGGGAATGGGCCGATCTGACCTCGTTCCTGCCCGAAGGCTGGGATGCGACGCCGATGGCCCGCCGCTCCTCGACCGCGGCGCATTTCGCCGCCGTGCTGGAAATGGCCAAGCGCGGGCAATTGACCCTGCGCCAGGGCGAAACCTTCGCGCCGATCCAGATCCGCCGGGCCACGCCATGACGGGTGAAACCGAAGAACGCACGCTGTTTGAGGCCCCGCCGATTGCCGAACAGGAGCGCATGGTCGAGGCGATCCTGTTTGCAAGCGCCGAGGCAGTGACCGTGGCCGAACTGGCCGCAAGGATGCCGCATGGCTGCGACCCGGCCGAGGCGCTGGTCTATCTGCGCAAGCGCTATGACGGGCGTGGGGTGAATGTGGTGAAGGTGGGCGATGCCTGGGCCTTCCGCACCGCGCCCGATCTGGGCCATCTGATGCGGCGCGAGACCACCGAAACCAAGAAACTGTCGCGCGCCGCCATCGAGACGCTGGCCATCGTCGCCTATCACCAGCCGGTGACCCGGGCCGAGATCGAGGAAATCCGCGGTGTCGCCGTCTCGCGCGGGACCATCGACCAGTTGATGGAGATGGAGTGGATCCGGCTGGGCCGCCGCCGCATGACGCCGGGCCGCCCGGTGACCTTCGTGGTGACCGAGGGCTTCCTTGACCATTTCGGCCTGGAATCGGCCCGTGACCTGCCGGGCATCAAGGAACTGCGCGCGGCGGGCTTGCTGGAAAGCCGCCCCGGCCCCAGTTTCGGTGCGCAGCCCGAACCGACCGAGGAAGACGAGGCGCAAAGCGGCCAGAGCGAATTGTTCGAGGATTGAGGCGATGGACCTGAACCGGCTGATCCAGAGGCTGATGACGATATTCTTCCGCAAGGCGGTGAACAAGGGCATCAATGCGGGCATCGATTATGCCAGCCGCCGGGGCAAGCCCGCAGGCGATCTGACGCCGCAAGAGCGCAAGCAGGCGCAGGACGCCCGCGCCATGGCCAAGAAGGCGCGTCAGGCGGCGCGGATCACCCGCAGGCTGGGGCGGTAGCGCGCGGCCTGCGACTGGCGCGCCTTTGGCGGGCCGGGCCCTCCGCCGGAGATATTCTTGCCAGGATGACGCGGCGGGCCCGCAAGGCCGGGGGTCAGCGGAACTGCTTGGCCAGCTTCAGCCCCTGACCCTGATAATTTGACGCGATCCCCGCGCCGTAAAGGCGGGCAGGGCGCTGGGACATTCTTTCATAGACCAGGCGGCCGACGACCTGGCCATGTTCCAGGACGAAGGGCGCCTCGTGGCAGCGCACTTCCAGCACGCCCCGGCTGCCCTGGCCGCCCGCCGAGCCATGGCCGAAGCCCGGATCGAAAAAGCCCGCGTAATGCACCCGGAACTCGCCCACCATGGCAAGATACGGCGCCATTTCGGCGGCGTAATCGGGCGGGATCGTCACCGCCTCGCGGCTGACCAGAATGTAGAAGGCGCCCGGGTCAAGGATGATGCGGCCGTCGTCGCTATGCACTTCTTCCCAGAAGTCACGCGCCGGGTAATGGCCGATCCGGTCCAGATCGACGACGCCGGTATGCGGTTTCGCGCGATAGCCGACCAGCGTTGTCGAGGCCGGTCGCAGATCGACCGAGAAGCCCAGCCCCTCGGAAATCACCGGCGTGCCATCGACCAGCGGCTCTTGCGCATGCAGCGCCTGAAGATCGGCATCCGACAGCCGCGCCTCGCCCCGGCGGAAGCGGATCTGGTTCAGCCTCTGGCCCTGGCGCACCAGGACCGAAAAGCTGCGCGGGCAGACTTCGGCCCAGAGAGGACCATGATACCCCTCGGGGATACGGTCGAATTCCGTGCCGCCATCGGTGATGGTGCGGGTCAGAAGATCCAGCCGGCCGGTCGAGGATTTCGCATTGGCGACAGCGGTGATGCCGGGTGGCAGGGCAAGGCTTTCGGCCAGCGGAATCAGGTAGACGCAGCCCTTTTCCAGTACCGCACCCTGCGCCAGATCGACCCTGTGCATCTCGAATTCCGGCAGGCGGCTTTCGACGCTGCGGTCATGGCCGGCCAGGAACGAGGCGCGCACCCGATAGGCCACCGCTCCCAGCCGCAGATCAAGGCTGGCGGGCTGGACCTGCGCATCGGTCACCTCGGGGCTGGCGGCGATACCGCCCTGGGCCAGAAGCGCGCGGATCGCGCTGTCGGGAAGGACGCCGGGACTAGTCATTTGGGCGCCTCCTTGGGGCCGAAAGAAAAACCGCCCGCACTGCGGCTGCAGGCGGGCGGTTTTACGATGGTCGGGCCGGAGAGATTCGAACTCTCGACCTCCCGCCCCCCAGACGGACGCGCTAACCAGGCTGCGCTACGGCCCGACACGGGGCCTACATAGCGGTTTTCGGGCCGGGGGCAAGCGGGAAAGTTCATGGGCGGACAAGGTTTAGTCCTAGCCGGGTCCGGTCTGTGCCGGGGCCGCAAGACGGGCGCGCAGGGCGGCGATGCGCGCGGAAATCCGTGTCAATTCTGCCTGTTGCCCGGAAAGGCTGCCAAGGGGCAAAGCGCGCAGCCGGGCGGCCAGCGTCGCTGTGGGCTCGGCGCGCGGCGGGGACGATTCGACCGCGGGGGTTGCGGGCGGAGGGGCCGCCGGGGCGACCGCGACTGTCGCGACCTCTGGCGCCAGTGCCGGGGTCGCCTCGGGCGCGGGGTCGGCGCGTTTGGCCGCGATCATGCGACTGATCAGGTCGTCATCCGCGGATTCGGGCTGCGCAGGATAAAGCGGCACCACGACCGCGGCAGGCGGCGGCGCCAGCGCGGCCTCCAGCGCGGCGGCCGTGGCATCGCCCGCATCCTCGGGCTTCAGGTCGGCCTCGGGCTCCTCTGTCGCAAGACCGGCCAGCGCCGCGCCCAGTTCCAGCTCCTCAGGGCTTGTCTCTTCGCCGCCCAGGCCCGCGACATGGCGGATGCCCTGTTCGCGCAGGATCTTCTGCACGCCGCGGATCGTCATGCCCTCGTCATGCAGAAGCCGCTTGATCCCCGCCAGCAGCGCCACATCAGACGGGCGGTAATAGCGCCGCCCGCCCGCCCGCTTGACGGGGCGGATCTGCGGAAACCGGCTTTCCCAGAAGCGCAGCACATGGGCAGGCGTCTCAAGCGCCTCGGCCACCTCGGAAATGGTGCGGAAGGCCTCGGGCGACTTGTCCATCGGCGGGAATCCTTACTTCTTCTTCCCCGCCGCCACGCGATCCTTCATCAGATGCGAGGGCCGGAAGGTCAGCACCCGGCGGGGCGAGATCGGCACTTCGTCGCCGGTCTTGGGGTTGCGCCCGACACGGGCCGATTTGGCGCGCACCGAGAAAGTGCCGAAGGACGAGATCTTTACCGTCTCGCCCGCGACAAGCGCATCGGACATGTGTTGCAGCACGGATTCGACCAGATCGGCCGAGTCGTTGCGGCTGAGGCCGACTTCGCGGAACACCGCTTCGGTCAGATCCATGCGGGTCAGGGTCTTGTCGCTCATCCGTGCATCCCCCCGGGGTTGTGTCGGGGCAGGATGAGGGCGAAGATTTTCCGAGTCAATATCAAAGGCTTGGGGCAGGGCCTTCACACGCGATTGCAAGCCGTTACCAGCGCAATACGACCGAACCCCAGGCCAGTCCGCCGCCGATCGCCTCGGTCACGACCAGATCGCCGGGCTTGATCTGGCCCCGCGCCTTGCCCACCGACAGCGCCAGAGGAATCGAGGCGGCGGAGGTATTGCCATGGTCCTGCACCGTCACGACCACACGGTCCATCGGCACCTGCATTCGCTTGGCCGTGGCTTCGATGATGCGGATATTGGCCTGATGCGGCACGATCCAGTCGACATCCTCGCCGGAAAGCCCCGCCTTCTCCAGCGCGGCATGGGCGGTTTGGGCCAGTTTTTCAACGGCATGGCGAAAGACCTCGCGGCCTTCCATGCGCAGATGGCCCGTCTTGCCGGTCGAGACGCCGCCATCGACATAAAGGATGTCGCGATGGCGGCCATCGGAATTCAGATCGACCGACAGGACGCCGCGATCACCGGTCGTGCCTGCGCCTTCAGCGGCTTCCAGGATCAGCGCGCCCGCACCATCGCCGAACAGCACGCAGGTGCCGCGGTCGGTCCAGTCCATCAGCCGTGAGAAGGTCTCGGCCCCGATCACCAGAACGCGCCTGGCCTGGCCCGACAGGATCATCGCATTGGCATTGGACAGCGCGAAGACAAAGCCCGCGCAGACGGCCTGCACATCATAGGCAAAGCCGCGCGTCATCCCCAGCGCGGCCTGCACCATGGTTGCAGCCGAGGGGAAGGTCAGATCGGCGGTCGAGGTCGCCACGACGATCGCGTCGATATCATCGGCCTCCAGCCCGGCATCGGCCAGGGCGGCGCGGGCGGCGCGGGCGGCAAGGTCCGAGGTGGTCTGGCCTTCCGCCGCGAAATGCCGCCGCTCGATGCCCGAGCGCGAGCGGATCCATTCATCCGACGTGTCGATGGTCTTTTCGAATTCAGAATTGGGGACAATGCGGTCGGGCAGGTAATGCCCGACGCCCCTGACCACGGCGCGTGTCGTCATCTTGCTGGATCGCTCCCTGCGCCGGCCTGTTTGTCGGCGGGCCCCATTGCGGCGGCATCCTGCCCTGCGGGCGCGAAGGATGCAACCCGGGCCGCAAGCCTTTGGGTAAACGCGCTGCGGGCCAGCCGATAGGCCAGGCCGACAGCCGCGCTGATCCCCGTCGCATCGGCGCTGCCATGCGATTTGACCACCGCGCCATTCAGCCCCAGGAAGACCCCGCCATTCACCCGGCGCGGGTCGATGCGCTTTTGCAGCCGCTTGAGCGAATTCAGCGCCAGAAGTGCTGCGAAGCGCGACAGGATGCCCGCGGTAAAGGCCTCACGCAGGAAATCCCCCACCAGCTTGGCCGTGCCTTCGCCGGTCTTCAGCGCGATATTGCCGGTGAACCCGTCGGTGACGATGACATTGACCCGCGCCGAGGGCAGATCTGACCCTTCGACGAAGCCCGCATAATCGAAGCCCGCCTGTCCGCCCGCGACCAGCGCGGTCAAAAGCTCATGCGCTTCCTTCAGCTCGGCCCGGCCCTTGTGTTCCTCGGTGCCGACATTCAGCAGACCGACCTTGGGCCGCTCCAGCGCCAGCGCGTTCGAGGCATAGGCCGCGCCCATGACGGCATATTGCACCAGGTCTTCGGCATCGGCCTTGATGTCGGCGCCCACATCCAGCATCACGCTCCAGCCCGCCTCGCTGCGCGAGGGCCAGAAACAGGCGATGGCCGGGCGGTTGACACCAGGCAGCTTGCGCAGGCGCAACATCGACACCGCCATCAGCGCGCCGGTATTGCCGCAGGACACCGCCACCGTCGCGGCGCCGTCCTTGACGCTGTCGATGGCCTGCCACATCGACGTTCCCTGGCCATGGCGCATGACCTGGCTGGGCTTGTCTTCCATGGTGACGATTCGTTCGGCGTGCCGCAGCGTCACCCGGCCTTTCAGCGCGGGTTCACGCGCCAGTACGGGCGCGATCTGCGCCTCGTCGCCATGCAGGATGACATGCAGGTCCGAATGCTCGCGCATGGCAAGCACAAGGCCGGCAACCACGGTCGCCGACCCGCGGTCGCCGCCCATGGCGTCGACCGATATGACGATGGACCCGCGCGCTTGCGAGGAGACCATGGGGGACGCGGATATGCTCGACGTGCCGGGGGCCATGGTTCAGGCGTTCGCGCGAGCGCGGGCTCAGGCCGCGTCTTCGTCGATGTCGACTTCCTTGGCGGTCGCGACGACTTCGCGCGAGTCATAGTGACCGCAGGCGCCGCAAACGTGGTGCGGGCGCTTCAGCTCGCCGCAGTTCGGGCATTCATTGGGGTTCGCGGCAACCAGAGCGTCGTGGGCGCGGCGCATGTTGCGGCGCGAACGGGTGGTGCGGTTCTGAGGGACGGCCATGTCACAACCTCGGGGCTAGGCGGGGACAGGCCCCAGTTTTTCTTTACGGTTCCGCCGGTTGCGCCTGTATCGGACATGCGCTGACCGCGGAGATTCCGCAGTTTGGATGAGGCGCGGAACATACTCGGATTCCGTGCGGGCGCAAGGGGGTTGGCGGAGAATTTCCGCCTTGCCGGAAAGGCCCGCGGCGCGGGTCAGTCCTTGCCGGGGTCCGGCTCCTTGTCCGGGGTCTTTTGCCCGCCCAGAACCAGGGATGCAAGCCCGGCAAAGGGTTTCAGATCCTGATCGCGCAGCGCCTCGGTTCCCGGCTCGGCAAAGACCGCCTCGCCCAGTTCGGCCCCCGGCGCGCGGGGATAGGGCGGCAGGGCCAGGGCCAGTTGTTCCAGCGCCACTTCGGCAAGGTCGATCCGTTCGGGCAGGGGTTCGGCGCTGTCATCCTCGGGGATTTCCACCTCATCCCCCTCGGGCCAGGCGAATTCGGCCAGATAGCGACGCAGGACCGGCTCGTCGATGCGGGCCGGGACGGGGGCAAGCGTCACCACGCAGGATTGCGTCACATCGGCCTCCAGCCGGGCGGCAAGCAGGAAATCGGCCCGGCCCTCGGGGCGAATCTCGCCCTCGAGCCTCAGCCTGGCGATTCCCTGAAGATCCAGCGCCCGCGCCAGATCCTGCCGGGCTTGCGGCCCCGCGTTCCAGCCAAAGCGGGTGGGTTTGCGATGCGACAGCGCGCCCGTGCGCCAGGCGGGGGCCGGGCTTTCTTCGACAGGGGGCTTGGGATCGGTTTTCGCCATCGGGGTCTGCCTTGGCCTGAGAGGTACGGTATCGCCGCCGCGCGCGGCCTGGGCCGGATGCGCTGCGTTCTTGAACATAGGGCGTGGCATCTGCTATCCCAAGGCGCAAGGGTCAATCCCGGTCTTCGCGGCCGGAAGGGACTTGCCGGAAGAAAATGGGGCGGGAATGACAGGAGCGGACAGGGGCGCGCAGCGCCAGGGCGGCAAAGCCGCGGGCGCGGGGTTGTTGCCGGTGATACGCTGGACCGCGGCGGCCCTTTGCCTGCTGGCGGTCGCCTGTACGGCGATCTATCGCAACCATGGCTATGTGCCCCGCGAAGACGAGCTGGCGCAGATCGAGGTCGGCAAGGACACGCGCGAGACCGTGGCCGAAAAGATCGGCCGTCCTTCCGCCGAAGGGCTGCTGAACGACCAGGGCTGGTTCTATGTGCAAAGCCGGTTCAAGACCGTCGGCCCGCGCGAGCCGGAAGAGATCGAGCGCCAGGTGCTGGCCGTCACCTTCTCGGATCGCGGCACTGTCGAGAACATCGCCCGCTACGGGCTGGAAGATGGCCGCGTGATCGAAATCTCGCGCCGGGTGACCGAGACCAATGTCAAGGGCATCGGCTTTATCCGCCAGCTCCTGTCCAATTTCGGCCGCATCCGGCTGGACCAGCTGGGCGGCGGCTGACCGGGCGCGGCGGTGATGGAACCCTTCCATCGCGGCAGATACAGCGCAAGACTGGCCGAGGGCCGCGCCGATCTGGCGCGGCTTTTGTCCTTGCGGGGTAGGGCCTTCGGGCGCGCGGCTGAGGCAAGCGACGAAGACCGCTTCGATTCCCTGTGCCAGCATGTGCTGATCGAAGGGGCCGGAGGCGCGCTGGCCGTGGCCTTCCGGGTGCAGGCGCTGGCCTCGGGCGCGGCGCTGGAGCAAAGCTATGCCGCCCAGTTCTACGACCTGTCGCCGCTTGCGGCCTGCACCGCCCCTGTGGTCGAGATGGGCCGTTTTTTCATGACCGGGCAAGACCAGGACCCGGATGCGCTGCGCCTGGCCTGGGCGGCGATGGCGCGGATCGTGGACGGGGCGGGGGCCGCTCTGATGATGGGCTGCGCGGCCTTTCCGGGTGCCGACTGGCAGCGCCATCGCGCGGCGCTGTCGCTTCTGGCTGAGCGGCATCTTGGGCCGCCAGCGCTGCGCCCGGGCGAAGGGAAGGGCGAGGTGCTGCGCTATCCCGCGCTGGTCGGGCCGGTCACCGATCGCAGGGCCGCGCTGGCGGGCCTGCCGCCGCTCTTGCGGACCTATATGGCGATGGGGGGCTGGGTCGGCGACCATGCGGTCGCGGATCGCGACCTCGACACTTTGCATGTTTTCACATGTGTCGAGACCGCCCAGGTGCCTGCGGCAAGGGCGGCCTCGTTAAGGATGATCGCGTCCGGGGACGCCTAGGGTCAGGCGCGGGCGCGGCGGCCGCCGCGACGGCCCCCGGCGGCCTGGGTGGCCGCAGCCGAGGCATCAGCGAAGGACAGGCCGCCCTCGGTCGCCTCGATCACTTTCGAGAAGCGGATCCATTCGCCGCCATTCGCATCGTGGTTCATCAGGAAGTTGGCGGCGCGGATCGCCTCCATCTCCTGCTGGCGCACCGGGTTCATGATGGCGCTGGTCATACCGGCGCAGATCGCCATGGGCAGGAAGGCGCCGTTGATGCCGTGGCGATGCGGCAGGCCGAAGGAAATGTTGGACGCACCGCAAGTGGTGTTCACGCCCAGCTCGTCGCGCAACCGGCGGACCAGCGTAAAGACCTGCTGCCCGGCGCTGGCCATCGCGCCCACCGGCATGACCAGCGGGTCGACGACGATGTCATGCGCCGGAATGCCGAAATCGGCGGCGCGCTCGACGATCTTTTTCGCCACCGCGAAGCGCACTTCCGGGTCGGGCGAAATGCCGGTGTCGTCGTTCGAAATCGCCACGACCGGCACATTGTACTTCTTGACCAGCGGCAGGACGAGTTCCAGCCGCTCCTCCTCGCCCGTCACCGAGTTCAAGAGCGGGCGGCCCTCGCAGGCGGCAAGACCGGCTTCCAGCGCCGCGGGAACCGACGAGTCGATGCACAGCGGCACATCGACCGTCTGCTGCACGATCTCGATCAGCTGCTTCATCAGCGGCGGCTCGACAAAGTTGTTGTCGGCGTAGCGCGGGTCCTTGGCCATCATATTGGTGAAGACCGCGCCCGAGTTCACGTCCAGAACGGTGGCGCCGCAGGCGACCTGCTCCAGCGCGTCCTTGATGACGGTCTCGAAATTGCCGGCCTCAAGTTCGGCCGCAAGCTTCTTGCGCCCGGTCGGGTTGATCCGTTCGCCGATGACGCAGAAAGGCTCGTCAAAGCCGATGATGACGGTTTTCGTTTTCGATTCAACGACGGTACGGGTCATTCCCGGTTCTCTCCCTCAACTTACTCAGGCGGCGCGGGCGGGTTTGCCAGCGGCGCCGCCATGGGCCGTGACCCATTCGGCATTGGTCTTGATCCCGCCCAGCGGGAAGAAATGCACCTGCTCGATGCCGAAGCCCGGATTGGCGGCCTTGTGCGCGGCCAGTTCGGCGATGAAATCGGCCGGCTCATAGGGCAGGAGAAGCTTGGTCACGTCCAGCGCGCGCTTCTGCAGGACCTTGAGCGAGGGGCCAACCCCGCAGGCGATGGCGAACTTGATCAGGGTTTGCAGCTTGGCCGGGCCCGCGACGCCGATATGGACGGGCAGGGCCACACCTTCGGCCTGCAGGCGGTTGACCCATTCGATCACCGGGCCCGCGTCAAAGCAGAATTGCGTGGCCATCGCCATCTTCGCGTCGGTCCGTTCGGCAAAGGCCGATTTCCAGCGCGCGGCTTCCATGACCATGCGGTCGGAACCATCGGGGTCGATGTCCTTGTTGCCTTCCGGGTGGCCAGCGACATGCAGCCGTTCGAACCCGTCGAAAGCGCCTGATTCGAGAAGCTGCATCGAGGTTGAGAAATCGCCGACCGGTTGGGCCACGCCGCCCGCCAGCAACAGGCCCTGACGGACGCCGACATCCTTGTAGTGCGCCACCCAGTCGAGCAGCACCGCCTTGTCCTTGATGATCCGCGCCGGGAAATGCGGCATCACCGTATAGCCCTCGTCGCCGATGCGCTTGGCGGTGGCGACCATGTCCTCGATGGGCGTGCCGTCGATATGGGCGATGTAGACGCGGGTGCCCGTGGGCAGAAGCGTGCGGAAATCCTCGATCTTCTCGGTG
>Ga0209369_1000998_pt1 | contig 18181 bp, 18 predicted proteins | sample EBPBio142010_DNA_FD_185865 | JGI IMG/M metagenome (GOLD analysis project Ga0209369, IMG submission 185865) | Wastewater treatment Type I Accumulibacter community from EBPR Bioreactor in Madison, WI, USA - Reactor 1_10/4/2010_ DNA (SPAdes)... | ecosystem: Engineered > Bioreactor > EBPR >... | reverse complement strand
CCTCAGACCCCGCCGCGCCCATGGCGATGCCGACATCGGCCCGCGCCAGCGCCGCCGCATCGTTGACCCCGTCGCCGACAAAGGCCACCGGCCCCTCTGCTGCCATCGCCTCGACCAGCCGCACCTTGTCGGCGGGCAGCAGCCCGGCCTCGATCTCGTCCGGCTTCAACCCCAGCGCCCCGCCCACCCGCAGCGCGACGGGCCGCCGGTCGCCCGTCATCATCACCACGCGGCTGACCCCCGCCGCGCGCAGCGCCACCAGCGCGGCGGCCGAGCTTTCTCGCGGCGCATCGGCCACCGTGGCCGCGCCAAGGATCGCGCTCCCCCGCCCCAGCAGAACCAGCGTCTCCTCGCCATTTTCCAGCGCGGCCAGGCGCGGATCCATCGCCGCCCCCATCCGCGCCGCCAGCCGCGCATTGCCCGCCCAGAGCGGGCCCTGATCGTCGGTCCCGGTGATGCCCTCCGACGGATGCGATTTCACCTCGCGCACCGGCGCAGGAACCAGCCCGCGCGCCGCGACCGCCCGGCGCAGCGCGGCGGCGATCGGATGTTCGCTCTGCGCCTCGATCCCCGCCAGCAGGGCAAGGAAGCGATCCTCGTCGCCGTCCAGGGCGATCAGATCCGTCACCTCGGCCCGCCCCGTGGTCAGCGTGCCGGTCTTGTCAAAGGCAAAGGACCTGACCTCGGCCAGCCGCTCCAGCGCGGCGCCGCCCTTGAACAGCACGCCGCCCCGCGCCGCCGCCGACAGGGCCGACAGGATCGCGGCGGGAACCGAGATCACCACCGCGCAGGGGCTGGCCGCGACCAAGAGCGTCGCCGCGCGATACAGCGCCTCGGACGGCGCGCGGCCCAGCGCCCAGAAGATGAAGAAGGCCAGCACCGACCCCGCCAGAACCGCCACCGTATAGCGCTGCCCGAACCAGTCCGAGAAGCGTTCCGACGGCGCCTTGGCCGCCTGCGCCTCGGTCACCAGCCGGATCATCCGCGCCACCGTGCTGTCGGCCAGCGCACGGGTCACCTCGACCACCAGCACCCCGTCCAGATTGACGCAGGCCTCATGCACCGCGGCGCCGGGTTCCTTGTGCACCGCAGCCGCCTCGCCGGTGACGGTCGATTCGTCCATCCGCCCCGTGCCCTCGACCACGCGGCCATCGACCGGAACGCGGGCGCCGGGGCGCAGCACCACATGATCGCCGGGCTTCAGGCTTTCGACCGGCACTTCGGTCACGCCCGCCGGCCCCTGCAACAGCGCGAATTCCGGGCGCAGCTGCATCAGCGCCTCGACCGCGCGCCGCGCCCGGCCCATGGCCCGGTGCTCCAGCGTGCCCGAGATCGAGAACAGCGCCAGCAGCACCGCCCCTTCCAGCCCGGCCCCGACCGCCAGCGCCGCCAGCGCCGCCGTGACCATCAGCAGGTCGATATCCAGCACATGCTCCTGCCAAAGCTCGCGCAGCGCGCGCAGCAGGGGCGGCACCCCACCCGCCAGATAGGCCAGCGCCAGCGCCGCCCAATACAGGCCCGCAGGCAGCGGCTGAAGATACTCATGCAACGCAACCAGCAGGAGACCCAGAAAGGTCAGCCCGGTCAGCGCCATATCCTCGACGCCGTCGCCGCCATGGGAATGTTCATGTCCCGCCATGCCCCCTTCGTCGCCGGTCGCAGCGCCTCTTGCAAGCCGCGATCTGTCGCATCCCGGCCCGCATCTGCCTTTCGCCCGCCGCCAATGCCTTTCCCCCTTGACCCGGCCCCCCCTCCTGCCGACAAAGGCCCCCATCATGGCGACAGCATCCCTTTCCATCGACCTCGACGCGATCACCGCCAATTGGCGCGCGCTTGACCGCCTCTCCGGCCCCGGCGTGCAGACCGCAGCCGTCGTCAAGGCCGATGCCTATGGCCTTGGCGCGGCCCGCGTCGTGCGCGCGCTGGCCCAGGTCGGCGCCCGGCGCTTTTTCGTGGCTCTGGCCGAGGAAGGCGCGGCCGTGCGTCAGGCGCTTGGCCCCGGCCCGCAGATCAACATCCTCTCCGGCCACATGGCGGGCGACACCGAGATGCTGCACGATCTTGACCTGACCCCCATGCTCAACAGCCTGGAACAGATCACGCGCCATCTCGAGGCCCTGCCCGGCCACCCCTTCGGCGTCCAGCTTGACACCGGCATGAACCGGCTGGGGGTCGAGCTGGCCGAATGGCAGGCCGTCGCCCCGATCCTGCTCGAAGCCGACCCCGTGATGCTGATGTCGCATCTCGCCTGCGCCGACGAGCCGGACCACCCGATGAACCTGCGCCAGCTCGAGATGTTCCACGAGATGACCGATGGCACCGGCCTGCCGCGCAGCTTCGCCGCGACCGGCGGCATCCTGCTTGGCCCGCAATACCATTTCGACCTGACCCGCGCCGGGATCGGCCTGTATGGCGGCCGCCCTTTTGATCTGTCGCAGCGCGTCGTCACCCTGTCGCTGCCCGTGATCCAGACCCGCGAGGTCGCCATGGGCGAGACGGTCGGCTACGGCAATGCCTGGGAGGCGGAGACGCCCGCCGTCATCGCCACCGTCGCCGCGGGCTATGCCGACGGGCTCTTGCGCGCTTTGGGCAATGGCGCCGTTCTGTGGGATGGCGACACGCCCTGCCCGCTGGTGGGCCGCGTCTCGATGGACCTGATCACCGTCGATGTCACCCATCTCAAGGAAGTGCCCAAGGCGCTGGATATCCTTGGCCCCCATCAGACTGTCGATGACATTGCCGATGTTGCGGGCACGATCGGATACGAGATCCTCACCTCGCTCGGTCCCCGCTACACCCGCCGTTATACCGAGGCGCGCGGATGACCTCTGCCCTCGCGGCGCTTGGCCGCCCGGTGCTGGCGGCACTGGCCGCTGTCGGCCGCGTCGTCCTTTTCGCGCTCGAGGCGCTCAGCCATCTCCTGCGCCCGCCCTTCTATGGCCGCGAGTTTCTGGCGGCGGTGATGCAGATCGGCTGGTTCAGCCTGCCGGTCGTCGCCATGACCGCCATCTTCACCGGCGGCGCGCTGGCGCTTCAGATCTATGCCGGCGGCAACCGCTTCGGGGCCGAGGCGGTGGTGCCGCAGATCGTCGCCATCGGCATGGCGCGTGAGCTTGGCCCCGTGCTGGGCGGGCTGATGGTCGCGGCCCGCGTCGCCAGTTCCATCGCCGCCGAGATCGGCACGATGAAAGTGACCGAACAGATCGACGCTTTGGTCACGCTCTCGACCAATCCGATGAAATACCTCACCGTGCCGCGCCTTCTGGCTGCAACGCTGACCGTGCCGGTGCTGGTCGCTGCGGGCGATTCCATCGGCGTCATGGGCGGCTGGCTGGTCGGCATCACCCGGCTTGATTTCAACTCGGCCACCTATCTCAAGAACACCGTAGATTTCCTGGAAGCCTGGGATATCGGCTCGGGCCTGGTCAAAGGCGCGGTCTTCGGCTTCATCGTCGCGCTGATGGGCTGCTATCACGGCATGAACAGCGCACGCGGCGCCCAGGGCGTCGGCGCGGCGACCAAGGCCGCCGTCGTTTCGGCCTCGGTCCTGATCCTCGCCGCGAACTACCTGCTGACGGAGGTGTTCTTCTCGGCATGATCGAGCTTTCCGGCGTCCACAAGGCCTTCGGGGCCAACCGCGTCTTGCAGGGGGTCGACCTGACCATCCCGCGCGGCGAAAGCATGGTCATCATCGGCGGCTCGGGCACCGGCAAGTCGGTGCTGTTGAAATGCATCCTTGGCCTCGTCACCCCTGACAGCGGCAAGATCACGCTTGACGGTCAGGATGTGACCACGACCGACCGCGACGCCTTCCTCGCCCGCTTCGGCATGCTGTTCCAGGGCGGCGCGCTGTTCGATTCGCTCAAGGTCTGGGAGAATGTGGCCTTCCGCCTGCTGCGCGGCGCCCTGAAACGCCCCCGCGAGGAGGCGCGCGAGATCGCGGTGGAAAAGCTGCGCCGCGTCGGCCTCAAACCCGAAACCGCCGATCTGTTCCCCGGCGAATTGTCGGGGGGCATGCAGAAACGCGTGGGCCTGGCCCGCGCCATCGCCGCCGAACCCGAGATCATCTTCTTCGACGAGCCGACAACCGGCCTCGACCCGATCATGTCAGGCGTCATCAACGACCTGATCCATGAGATCGTGACCGAGATGGGCGCGACGGCCATGACCATCACCCATGACATGACCTCGGTGCGCGCCATCGCCACCCGTGTCGCCATGCTGCATGGCGGGGTGGTGCGCTGGACCGGCCCTGTGGCCGAGATGGATGCGACGCCGGACCCCTATGTCCAGCAGTTCATCCATGGCCGCGCCGAAGGCCCCATCCCCTCCGTGCGCTAGGCGGCGGCATGGACAGCGCTTTCCTCACCCATCTCCTCAGCCCCTCGCCGGTCATGCACTGGCTGTTGATGACCCTGCCCCTGACCATCACCCTGTCGGGCGTCTTCGGCGCGGTCGAAGGCGAAAGCGGCAACCGCCGCCTCGCGGTCTTCGCCGCCCTGCTGACGGTCTGGCTGTTCCTGCCCCTGCCCTATGGCGATCCGCAGATCGCGGCGGTGGGCGAGATGGTGTCGATCCTGGGCTGGTTCCTTCTCGTTGGCGCCTGGGCGCGCCATGTCTGGATCGACCGCCCCGCCCCGGTCTGGGTCCATGCGCTGGTCATCACCCATCTCATCGCCATCGCCATCGCCTGTGTCGTGGCCCTCATCCGCGCCCTGCTGGCCTGATCCCTTCCTCCCGGGCCCCCAACCTCCGCCGGGGGGGGCAGCGCCCCCTTGACCCCGCAAGCCCCGCCTGCCACCAGAAGGCGATGCGCGCGCTCAACCTTGCCTTGCTTGTCCTTTTCCCGATCGCCTGGTTCGCGCCGCTGATGCGGGCGGCCCTCCTGCCCATCTTCGGCATGGACGAGATTTCCGTGATCACCGGCCTGCAAAGCCTCTGGGCCAGCGACGCCGCCCTGGCCCTTCTGGTCACCTTCCTCGCGATCTTCGCGCCCTATGCCAAGACGCTTGGCCTGGCGCTTCTGGATTTCGGCCTCCTGTCGCCCCGCGTGCTTCCCGCGCTGCGGCTGCTGGGCAAGCTTGCCATGGCCGATGTCTTCCTCATCGCGCTGTACATCGTCATCGCCAAAGGCGCGGGCCATGTCACGGTCGAGACCGCCTGGGGTCTTTACCTCTTCACCGCCTGCATCCTGGCCTCCCTGGCGCTCAGCTGGGCCGACCGCCGCGCATAGGGGCTGCGAAAGCCTGCAGATCCGGTCGAATCACTTCGCCGTGTCCGATCCTGCGCCGCCGCAACCCAAGGCAGCATGACGCACCGCCGGGGACGCGTTTTCAGCGTCAATGACGCCATACTGATTGATCGTTTCCGGGGCGGAAACATGCCCAGCGAAAATCGCGCGGTTTGATGGCGAAGCCACCAGAAAACCAGACTTTTCCGGGCTGAGACTGTGGCAAATGTTGACAACCCAGTTAAGGCGTCCATTAATTAATGATATTTAACCAAAGGGAGATTAATCATGCTCAGAACTGCCATAGCTGCCTGTGCCTTCGCCCTTTCGGCCTTTGCGGCCAACGCCTCGCCGGTCGTGAGCGGCGACAGCGTAGACTTCACCCTCCAATCCAACGGAAACCCGCAGATCACCAGTCCCTTCACCGTCGTGAACGGGGTGGATTATTCCATCGGCTACCATACTCTGGACGTCGATGTCGGCGGCACTGACGAGCTTCTGCTGACAGTTTCCCCGGGGCTCGGCTTCTGCGGCATTCTCTGCCAAGGCGGCGTTGCAAGCTTCGTTCTGTCCGGCCTCGACTTTGTCGGCGGAGAGCTTCTGACCGGCTTCAAGGTCACCGGCGCCTCGCCGCTGTTCCAGGGCTTCACCATCCTGGATGGCCACTCGATCGCCTTCAACTTCTCGGACATCCCATTCACGGCAGACAGCAACATCTTCGTGCAGGGCAATTTCATCACCACCGCCGCGGTCCCGCTGCCTGCCGGTGCCGCACTGATGCTGACCGGCATCGCGGCCCTGGGCGGCCTGCGCCGCTTCCGCCGGGCCAAGTAAGCCGCCTCAGGCTTCACCACAGATTTGCGGGGCCCGGTCATCGCTGTGACCGGGCCTTTCGCATGCCCACCGCCCTGTCCTCGCCCCCGCCCCGGCGCGATCCGTGCTTGCGCCGCGCCGCGGCGTGCCTACATGACAGCACAGCCCTTTCCGCCCCAAGCACCGAAAGCCCCCATGTCCGCGCCGATCCCCCTGTCGCTCCTCGATCTCGTCCGCGTCCGCGAGGGCCGCGATGCCTCTGACGCTCTGGCCGAGGCGCAGGACACCGCCGCCCATGTCGATGCCCTGGGCTTCACCCGCTACTGGGTGGCCGAGCATCACAATATGGAAGGCATCGCTTCCGCCGCCACCTCGACCGTGCTCGCCCATGCCGGGCAAAGGACGCGCGGCATACGGCTGGGCGCGGGCGGCATCATGCTGCCCAATCACGCGCCCTATATCATCGCCGAACAGTTCGGCACCCTTGCCCGCCTCTTCCCCGGCCGCGTCGATCTGGGCCTGGGCCGCGCGCCCGGCACCGACCAGGCCACCGTTCGCGCCATCCGCCAGAACCCGATGCAATCCGAGGAATTCCCCCAGGACGTGGTCGAACTGATGCGCTGGTTCGAACCCGCCCAACCCGGCCGCATCCAGGCCTGGCCCGCCCCGGGGGCCGAGATCGCCTTCTGGATGCTGGGATCGTCGCATTTCGGCGCCATGCTCGCCGCCGAGCTGGGCCTGCCCTATGCCTTTGCCAGCCATTTCGCGCCGGATTACCTGATCGAGGCGCTGCATCTTTACCGCAGCCGCTTCAAACCCTCGAAACACCTCGCCCGGCCCTATGCGGCCATCGGCGCCCATGTGATCTGCGCCGAGACCCCCGCCGAGGCGCAGCGCCTGTTCACCACCACGCAGATGAGCTTTTGCGGCATCATCCGCAACGACCGCCGCCTGTCGCCGCCGCCGATCGACGACATCGCCGCCTATTGGCGGCCGGGCGAAGAGGCGCATGTCGGGCGGATGCTGTCCTGTGCCGTGGTGGGCGATCCGGCCCAGGTGCGCGCCGGGCTGCAAAAGCTTCAGCAGGACACCGGCGCCGATGAGATCATCCTTGTCAGCGATATTTTCGATGTCGGGGCCCGCCGCCGCTCTCTGGCGCTGACCGCCGAAGCCTGGGGCCTGCCCCCGCGCGCCTGACGCCGCAAGCGCCCGATTTTCCGCCGGAAAATCGTGCCCGCCCTTTCGGTTGCAGGGGCGCCCCCCCGCCCCTATGCTCCGCGCCGAAAGGACCCGTCATGGCCAAAGCGCAAGCCAGCTTCACCTGCACCGCCTGCGGCGCGTCCTTCCCCAAATGGTCGGGCCGTTGCGATGCCTGCGGGGCGTGGAATTCCATCATCGAGGAAGCGCCGCTTTCCGCCGGGCCGAAATCCCTGGGCGCCAAGGGCCGCACCGTCGCCCTGACGGACCTTTCCGCCAGCGAACCGCCGCCCCCGCGCGCCGCCTCGGGCATATCCGAGCTTGACCGCGTCCTTGGCGGCGGCCTTGTCCCCGCCAGCGCCATCCTGGTCGGCGGCGATCCCGGCATCGGCAAATCGACGCTTCTCTTGCAAGCCGCCGCCAGCTTTGCCCGCCAGGGCCTGCCCTGCCTTTACATCTCGGGCGAAGAGGCCAGCGCCCAGGTGCGGATGCGCGCCCAGCGCCTCGGCCTAGCCGAAGCCCCCGTCCGCCTGGGCGCCGAAACCAACCTGCGCGACATCCTGACCACGCTCGATGCCGAACGCCCGCGCCTCGCCATCATCGATTCGATCCAGACCATGTGGCTCGATTCCGTCGAGGCCGCGCCCGGCTCGGTCAGCCAGGTCCGCGCCGCCGCGCATGAACTGGTCACCTTCGCCAAGAAGCGCGGCGTCGCGGTCATCCTCGTCGGCCATGTCACCAAGGACGGCCAGATCGCCGGTCCGCGCGTGGTCGAGCACATGGTCGACACCGTCCTTTATTTCGAGGGCGAGCGCGGCCACCAGTTCCGCATCCTGCGCGCGGTCAAGAACCGCTTCGGCCCCGCGGATGAAATCGGCGTTTTCGAGATGACCGGCGCCGGCCTGTCCGAAGTGCAGAACCCCTCGGCCCTGTTCCTGTCCTCACGCGACACACCCGCCCCCGGCGCCGCCGTCTTTGCCGGGATCGAGGGCACAAGGCCCGTATTGACCGAGATCCAGGCCCTTGTCGCCCCCTCCACGCTCGGCACGCCGCGCCGCACCGTGGTCGGGCTTGATTCGGGCCGTCTCTCCACCATTCTCGCCGTGCTCGAGGCCCGGGTCGGCATTCCCTTCGCGGGCCTCGACGTCTTTCTCAATGTCGCGGGCGGCTTGCGCGTCAATGAACCCGCCGCCGATCTGGCGGTGGCGGCGGCCCTTCTTTCGGCGCGCGAGGATATCGCCATCCCGCCCGACATGGTGCTTTTCGGGGAAATCTCGCTTTCCGGCGCGTTGCGTCCGGGCTCGCAAACCGAAAACAGGTTGAAAGAGGCCGCGAAACTTGGTTTCACACAGGCGGCCCTGCCCCGGGGGTCGCGTTCCGGCGCGGCATCGGGAATGCGGCTGCGCGAGATGGCCGACCTCACGGCCTTTACAGGCGAAATGTTCGGAGCGGGCTAGGCCCTGGGAGAAACCATGGACAACTTCACCGCGGTCGACGGCGGCGCGGCGCTGATCATCCTTCTGTCGGCGATCCTCGCCTATTCCCGTGGCCTCGTGCGCGAGCTGATGGCCATCGTCGGCTGGATCGGCGCGGCCGTCCTCGCCTTCATCTTCGCCCCGTCCGCAGCCCCTCTGGTCCGTGAAATCCCCGCCGTTGGCGATTTCCTGGCCGACAGCTGCGAACTCTCCGCCGTCGCGGCCTTTGCCGGGGTCTTCGCCCTTGGCCTGATCCTCGCCGCGCTGTTCACGCCCCTCTTCGCCAGCGTCGTGCAGCGTTCGGCCCTGGGCGGCATCGACCAGGCGCTCGGCTTCCTCTTCGGCGTGTTGCGCGGCGTGTTGCTGATCGCGGTCGCCTTCATCGTCTATGACCGCGCGCTGGCCAACCAGTCGGTCCCGATGATCGACAATTCGCGCACCGCCAAGGTCTTCGCCAATTTCCAGGCCTCGATTGATGCCGCCATCCCCACCGATGCGCCCGGCTGGATCGTCGCGCGCTACAATGACCTGACTGCGATATGCACCCCTCAGGAAACCGCGCCCGCCGCCGTCGCCCCCGCCGCGCCGACGCCGACCCCGGCGCCGTAACCCGGCCCATTTCCTGTTCCAGTGCGACCCCGCCGGAGGCTGCCCCCAGCCCCCGGCCCGATTGCCTGCCTTTCTATCCCCGCAACCGCCCCTGTGCTGCGCTGCACAGCAGCATTGTCGTGACGGGGAGGTGACATTCCCCCCGAAGCGCACTATCTGGGGCGCAACCCGCCCGTAAGGCCGCTTTTAGGATTCGGAGTGCCCATGCGCCGCTTCCCCGCCCACCCGTTCGACCCCCTTCAGGATGGCGACAAGCTGAAAGAGGAATGCGGGATCTTCGGCGCCATCGGCGTCAAGGATGCCGCCACCTTCGTCGCCCTCGGCCTGCATGCGCTTCAGCATCGCGGCCAGGAGGCCGGCGGGATCGTCAGCTACGACCCGGCCGAAGGTTTCAACTCGGCCCGCCGCTTCGGCTATGTCCGCGACAATTTCACCCGCGCCGATGTGATGGAAACCCTGCCCGGCACGCTGGCCATCGGCCATGTCCGCTATTCCACCGCCGGATCCAAGGGCGCCACCGCCATCCGCGACGTCCAGCCCTTCTTCGGCGAATTCGCCATCGGCGGCTGTGCCATCGCGCATAACGGCAACCTCACCAACGCCGCCCGTCTGCGCAAAGACCTGATCGAGCGCGGCGCGATCTTCCAGTCCTCCTCCGACAGCGAATGCATCATCCACCTGATGGCGCGCTCGATGCAGAAGACCCAGGCCGAGCGCCTGAAAGACGCGCTGCGCCTCGTCGAAGGCGCCTTCTCGGTCATCGCCATGACCCGGACCAAGCTGATCGGCGTCCGCGATGCCCTGGGCGTCCGCCCCATGGTCCTCGGCCGCGTCGGCGATACCGGCTGGGCGCTGGCCTCGGAAACCTGCGCGCTTGACATCATCGGCGCCACCTTCGAGCGCGAGATCGACCCCGGCGAGATGGTCGTGATCGAAAATGGCGTCGTCAGCTCGTCGCGCCCCTTCGCCCCGGCGAAATCGCGGTTCTGCATCTTCGAGCAGGTCTATTTCTCGCGCCCCGACAGCATCATCGGCGGCCGCTCCGTCTATGAGACCCGCCGCCAGATCGGCGTGGAACTGGCCCGCGAAGCCCCGGTCGAGGCCGACCTTGTCTGCCCCGTCCCCGATTCCGGCACCCCCGCCGCCATCGGCTATGCCGCCGAAAGCGGCATCCCCTTCGGCCTCGGCATCACCCGCAACCAGTATATGGGCCGCACCTTCATTGAGCCGACCGATGCCATCCGCAACATGGGCGTGCGGCTGAAGCTGAACGTCAACCGCGCGCTGATCCGCGGCAAGCGGGTGATCCTGGTCGATGACTCGGTCGTGCGCGGCACCACCAGCCGCAAGATCAAGGACATGATACTTGAGGCCGGCGCGGCCGAGGTCCATTTCCGCATCGCCTCGCCCCCCACCGCCTGGCCCTGCTTCTATGGCGTCGATACGCCCGAACGGTCCAAACTCCTCGCCGCCACCATGTCGGAAGACGAGATGCGCGACTGGATCGGCGTCGACAGCCTGAAATTCGTCTCGCTGGACGGCCTCTACCGCGCCGCGGGCGAAGTGGCGGGCCGCGACCCCAAATCCCCGCGCTTCTGCGATGCCTGCTTCTCGGGCGATTACCCGGTCGCGCCCTCGGACAAGCTGGCCGAAGGCTTCGTGATGAAGGCCGCCGAATGAGCACGCCGGGGCCGCTGCGCTACCGGCCCCATCACTTCCTTTGTTCGCTGGGCTTCCAGGGCAAGGGCTATTCGCCCGGTTTCACCGCCAACATGACCGCGATCGTCATGGGCCGCCTGCGCGCGCCGCAGGGCGATGCGACCGAGATCACCGTCATCGCCGCGCTTGACGATATCTGCGCCCCCTGCCCGAAACGCCGGGGCAGTGCCTGCGCCTCGCAGGACCAGATCGACCGCCTCGACCACGCCCATGCCAGCGCCCTGTCGCTGCGCCCCGGCGACCGCCTGACCTGGGGTCAGGCCAAGGCTCGCATCCGCCAGAACCTGCCCCCCGGCAGCCTCGCCACGCTTTGCGCCGGCTGCCAATGGGAACCCTATGGCATGTGCGAGGCCGCGCTGTCCGCGCTGCATCAGGACCCGGCCTGATCCCCGCCCTGCAAGCCGCGCGACAAGCCGTCGCCCTGTCCCGCCCTTGCCCCTTCTTCTCTTCTCAAATATCCCGCAGGGGGTCCGGGGGGCGCAAATCCCCCCCGGTCCGACGTCGCAGGAAAGGTCCGCCATGTCCCAGAAGATAGCTCTCGTCACCGGCGCCTCGCGCGGCCTGGGCTATGCCCTCTCGCAGCAGCTTTGCGCCCGTGGCTGGCATGTCGTGGCCGTCGCCCGCACCGTCGGCGGGCTCGAGGATCTGGATGACAAGGTCAAGGCCCTGGGCCTGCCCGGCGCGGGCGGTCTGACCCTCGCGCCGATGGACGTGACGAATGAGGACGCCATGCGCCATCTCTGCCGGTCGATCCATGACCGCTGGGGCGGGCTCGGCCTCTGGGTCCATACCGCCATCCATGCCACCGCCCTGTCGCCCGCACCTTCGGTCGACATGAAGGATCTCGACAAATCCCTCGCCACCAACCTGCGCGCCACGTCCTTCCTGATCGGCATGGTCGATCCCCTGTTGCGCGCGGGCCAGGGCAAGGCGGTTTTCTTCGACGACCCGCTGCCCGGCCAGCCCTTCGCCGCCGCCTATGGCACGACCAAGGCCGCCCAGATCGCCCTCGCGCGCTCCTGGCAGGCCGAAACCCGCCGCACCGGCCCGCAGGTCGAAATCCTCAGCCCCGCGCCGATGCCCACCGCCGTCCGCGCCCGCTTCTATCCCGGCGAGGATCGCAAGCCTCTGGCCGAACCGGCGGCCGAGGCCCGGCGCCTGCTCGATCTCGCCGGGGTCTAGCCCTCAGCGGTTCAGCCGCCAGACCGCGTGGTTCAGCGCCAAAGCGACGCACAGCCAGGCCAGATAGGGCAGAAGCAGCAGACCGGCGATCCAGTCGATCGTGAAGGCCGCGATCACCAGCGCGGCCACCACCAGCCACAGCAGGCCCAGCACGGCCAGGCCCAGACCCATGCGATGCGTTCCGAAGAAGACGGGCGTCCACAACGTGTTCAGTGCGATCTGCGCCGCCCAAAGCGCCAGCGCCGTGCCGCTGCCGGGAAGACCGGCCAGCCGCGCGCCCGCGATGGCGATCAGGATGTAAAGGATCGGCCAGACAATCGGAAAGGCCCGGTTGGGCGGCGTCCAATCCGGCTTGCGCAGCCCCTCATACCAGGGGCCGGGCGGGAACAGCACGCCGGTCGCGCCCGCGGCCGCGCAGGCCAGAAGGAAGATCAGGAACAGGGTCATCGCGGCACCTCCGGCTTTCCAATCCAGAGATAGGCCGCCGGTTCCTTTCTGTCAGCCCCCGAAGCCCGCCGCGCCGCCGAAGATGCGGTCAAGATGGTCAGTCAAGTAGATGCGCAGCCAGGGCGTGTAGGTCCCGGGCCGTTCGGCCAGATCGGCCAGCAGATCGGGCAGCGTGATCCAGCGGGTGTCGGCGACCTCGGCCGGATTGCGACGGATAGGCAGATCCGTCCCGGCTTGCGCCAGGAAGACATCGACCAGCTCATGCTCGATCAACCCGCCGCCCACATCGGCGCGGTATTCCAGCCGGTCGGCCAGAACCGGCGCCAGGCCGGTGATGCCCAGTTCCTCGTCCAGCCGCCGTATCGCGCAGGCCGCCGGCGCCTCGCCCCAGCGCGGATGGGTGCAGCATGTGTTCGCCCACAAAAGCGGCGTGTGATACTTGCCCGCCGCGCGCTGCTGCAACAGCGTCTCGTCGCCGCGCGACACGAAGACCGAGACTGCCGGATGGCGCAAGCCGCGCCGATGGACCTCCAGCTTGTCCACCGGCTGCAAGCGGCCCTCGACCCAGGCCGGGATCGCCGCGTCCAACCCTGCCTGCCCCTGCATCCGCCCCGTCCTTCGCCTGTCCCCCCGCTTCGGATAGTCAGCCGCGCCCCCCGCCGCAAGACCCCGGCAGGCGTATCTTTCGCGCATCGGCGGGCGCTAACCCCCCGTTAACCGGCCCTGCGGCAGCATGATCCCTGCCAGACCTTTGCCAGACGTTTGCCAGACCTTCGGCAGACGGCCAAATCCGCGCCGGAACGACCTTTGGGAGAAGCCCGATGCACATGATCCACCCCGCCGACGAACTTGCCGATATCCGCGCCGAAATCGCCCGGCTGAAACTGCGCGAGGCCGAATTGCGCGCCGTGATCCTTGCCATCCCACAGCCGATGACCCAGGGCCGCTGGTTCCGGGCCGAGGTTCTGGAACGCCGCGCCCGTCATCTGAACCCCACCGCCCTGCCGCCGTCGATCCGCGACGATCCCTTCTACTGGCAGGACCGCCTGACCCGCGCCATCACCTGCATCGCCGTGCAGGCCCGGCTCTCGCCCCGCCCCGGCTGGCCCATCCAGCGCGGCCCCGACGCCGGTCCGCCGCCGCCCCATGGCCGGTCACCCCTGCATTAAGCCGTTGAAATCGCTTGCAGGCGCGGCCTCGGGCCGCAGCCCCTTTGCAACTTCGCCCCGCGCGCCTATCCTCTCGCCAAAGAGGCAAGGCGCACGTGACCCCGTATCACCCCCCGAAGGATCATCTTCCCGGCACCGCCCGCCCGGCGGCGATGCCCGAAGAGGCCTGGGCCGAGGTTCTGTCGGCGGTCGACCGCACCTATGCCGATCTGGTGGACTATCAGGAGCAGCTCGAGCGTCAGAATGCCCGGCTGCAAGAGATGCAGGCCTTCCTGACCTCGATCCTCGCCTCGGTCTCGGATGTGCTGATCGTGCTGGACCGCGCGGGCCGCATCGAACAGGTCTCGGCCTCGCTTCTGGCCCGCAGCGCCGCCCGTCCCGCCGCCCTGACCGGCCAGGACGTCTCGATCCTCGTCCCGCCCGAAGACGCCCCCCGCCTGTCCGACGCGCTTGACCGCCTGCGCGCCGACCGGCGGCCCGCCGTGCTGGAACTGTCGCTGACCACGCCGCAAGGCCCTGAACCGCTTGAACTTTCCGTCGCCCCGCGCCTGGATGACCGCGGCCGCGTCGCGGGTTTCGTGCTGACCGGCCGTCCCTTGGGCGAATTGCGCCGCGCCTATGCCGAGCTGACAGAAAGCCATGACGCGCTGAAATCGGCGCAAAGCCTGCTGGTGCGCAATGAAAAGCTCGCCTCTCTGGGCCGCCTTCTGGCCGGGGTGGCGCATGAGCTGAACAATCCGATCAGCTTCGTCTATGCCAATGCCCATGCCCTTGACCGCTATGTCGGCAAGTTCGAGACCTATTTCACCCGCGTGCAAGAAGGTGCTGAACGCGAGGAACTTGTCGCCCTGCGCGAAAGCCTCCGCCTTGACCGCGAGATCACAAATCTGCGCCAGGCCACCCAGGGCGCCCGCGACGGCGCCGAACGTGTCCGCGACATTGTCGAGGATCTGCGACGCCTGTCCTCGGACGGCGCGGGCGAAAGGATCGCCTTCGATCTGGCCGAAACCGCCCGGGTCGCGGCGCATTGGGTGCTGCGCGGCGCGAAAGAGGCCCCGGCCCTGACCATCGAAGGCACCGCCCCGCTGCTGGCCTTTGGCCGCCCCGGCCATATCCAGCAGATCGTGATGAACCTGGTCCAGAACGCCGTCGATGCGGTCGAGGGGCGCGAGGCCGCCCAGGTCACCCTGACCCTCGCCGCCGAAAACGGCCGCGCCAGCCTGACCGTCGCCGATACCGGCCCCGGCGTGCCGCCCGAAGCGCGGGCCTCGATCTTCGATCCCTTCTTCACCACCAAATCGGTCGGGCGTGGCACCGGGCTTGGCCTGTCGATCAGCCTCAAGATCGCCGAGGAACATGGCGGCCACCTGTCGCTTCTGGACCGCCCCGGCCCCGGCGCTTCCTTCCGGCTTGACCTGCCCGCCAGCGGAGAGACGCGATGAACCTGCTCTGGCTGCAAGCCTCGGGCTGCGGCGGCTGCACCATGTCGCTCCTCTGCGCCGAAGGCCCCACCGCCATCGAGGCGCTGTCGGATGCCGGGATCACGCTGCTATGGCACCCCGCCCTGTCGCGCGAGACGGGGGCCGAGGCGCTGGCCCTGTTGCAAGCGGTCGAGGCCGGAGAGATTCCGCTGGATATCCTGTGCGTCGAAGGCGCCATCGCGCGCGGCCCGCGCGGCACGGGCCGGTTCCAGATGCTGTCCGGCACCGGGCGTAGCCTGATGGACTGGACGCAATCGCTGGCCACGCGAGCGCGGCATGTGGTGGCGGTCGGCACATGTGCCGCCTATGGCGGGGTGACGGCGGCGGGTGGCAATCCGTCCGACGCCTGCGGGCTGCAATATGACGGCACGCATCCCGGCGGCCTGCTGCCCGCCGGGTTCCGCGCCCATGCGGGCCTGCCGGTGATCAATGTCGCGGGTTGCCCGACCCATCCGGGCTGGGTCACCGAAACCCTGATGCTGCTGGCGGCAGGCGCGATGGGCGCGGGCGATCTGGACGGGCTGCAACGGCCACGTTTCTATGCCGACAATCTGGTCCATCACGGCTGTCCGAAGAATGAATTCTACGAATACAAGGCCAGTGCCCGCGAATTGTCGGATCTGGGCTGCATGATGGAAAACCTGGGCTGCATCGGCACCCAGGCGGTGGGCGATTGCAACATCCGGCCCTGGAATGGCGAAGGCTCCTGTACGCGGGGCGGCTATCCCTGCATCAACTGCACCGCCCCGGAATTCGAAGACCCGCGCCACAGCTTTACCGAAACTCCCAAGATCGCGGGCATCCCGGTCGGCCTGCCGACCGACATGCCGAAAGCCTGGTTCATGGCGCTGGCCTCGCTGTCCAAGGCCGCGACGCCCGAGCGCATCGGCCGCAATGCCGTGGCCGACCGCATCGTGGTGCCACCGACGCTGAGGCCCAAGAAATGACCGACAGCCCCGCGCGCCTGGTCGTCGGCCCCTTCAACCGGGTCGAGGGCGATCTGGAAATCACGCTGGACGTGCAAGAGGGCCGCGTCGCCGCCGCCCGGATCAACGCGCCCCTCTATCGCGGCTTCGAGCGGATGCTAGAGGGCCGCGACCCGCGCGATGCGCTGACCATCACGCCGCGCATCTGCGGCATATGTTCGATCAGCCAGTCGGCGGCGGCGGCCCGCGCCCTGGCCGATGCGATGGGCCTGCAGCCCGAACCGCAGGGCGCCCGCGTCGCGGCGCTGATCCATGCGGTCGAGAATGTGGCCGACCACCTGACCCATTTCCACCTGTTCTTCATGCCCGATTTCACCCGGCCGATCTATGCCGACCGGCCCTGGCATGGCCGTATGGTCGACCGTTTCACCGCCGCCACCGGCTCGGCTTTGACCCGTGCCGTCGCGGCACGGGCCGAGCTGTTCCACATCCTCGGGATGATGGCGGGGAAATGGCCGCATACCCTGGCGATCCAGCCGGGCGGCGTGACCAAGGCGCCGACGGCGCGCGACAAGGCCCGCATCCAGGCGACGCTGCGCAGCTTCCGCCGCTATCTGGAAGAGGGGCTGTTCGGCGGCCGGCTGGAAGATTTTGTCGCCCTGTCCTCGGTCACGGCGCTGGAGGGCTGGGCGGGTGGCGATGTGGCGCTGTTTCTGGACGCCGCCGCCGATCTGGACCTTGGTACGCTGGGCCGCGGTTCAGGGCGCTACCTGTCCTTCGGCGCCTATCCGATGCCGGACGGCCCGATCTTTGCCCGTGGGCTGTGGGATGGCACCCTGCGCGCCTTTGACCCGGCGGCGATACGCGAGGATCTCTCGCATGCCTGGATGCTGGGCGAGACACGCCACCCGTCGCAGGGCGAGACACGGCCCGACGAGGACATGGCCGCACCCGCCTACAGCTGGTGCAAGGCGCCGCGTCTGGACGGGCTTACCGTCGAGACGGGGGCATTGGCCCGTCAGATTGTCGACGGGCATCCTCTCGCGCTGGCGCTTGCGGCCGAAGGCGGCGTGCGGGCGCGGGTGGCGGCGCGGCTGCTGGAAATCGCCCGGACCCAGATCGTGATGGAGGGTCTTGCCGCTGGAATCCGCCCCGAGGAAAGCTTCATGGCCCGCGCCGCCCTGCCGCGTAATGGCGCGGGTGTCGGTCTGGTCGAGGCGGCGCGCGGCGCCCTGGGCCATTGGCTGACGATCGAGCGCGGGCGGATCGCGCGCTACCAGATCATCGCGCCGACGACCTGGAACTTCTCGCCCCGCGACGCGGCGGGCATGCCGGGGCCGGTCGAGGCAGCTTTGGAAGGCGCGCCGGTGCGCGCTGGCGAGATCACGCCGGTTTCGGTGCAGCATATCGTGCGCAGCTTCGATCCCTGCATGGTCTGTACGGTGCATTAGGGATGCCCCGGGGGCCTGCCCCCGGACCCCCGGAGTATTTGGGCCAAGATGAAGGCAGTTTCCATTCGGGTCAGGGGACAGGTGCAAGGTGTCGGGTTCCGACCCTATATCTGGCAATTGGCGCAGGAATTCGGACTGCGCGGCCGGGTTCTGAATGACCCGGAGGGGGTGCTGATCGAGGCGGCGGGGCCGGGATTGGCGGCCTTTCTCGACGCCCTGCCCCGCCGCGCGCCGAAACTGGCGCGGGTCGACGCGGTCGAGGTTGCGGATTTCGCGGGCGTGGTCCTGGAAGGTTTCGAGATTGCAGCCTCGCGCGGGGCGGGGGCCGAGACACGGGTCACGCCGGATGCCGCGACCTGTCCGGACTGTCTGGCCGAGATCCGCGGCGACGGGCGGCGGCGCGGCTATGCCTTCACCAATTGCACCCATTGCGGGCCGCGCTTCACCATTCTGAACGGCCTGCCCTATGACCGGGCGCAGAC
>Ga0209369_1000993_pt1 | contig 18305 bp, 17 predicted proteins | sample EBPBio142010_DNA_FD_185865 | JGI IMG/M metagenome (GOLD analysis project Ga0209369, IMG submission 185865) | Wastewater treatment Type I Accumulibacter community from EBPR Bioreactor in Madison, WI, USA - Reactor 1_10/4/2010_ DNA (SPAdes)... | ecosystem: Engineered > Bioreactor > EBPR >... | reverse complement strand
TTCGTGGCCACCGCGGCGGTGGCCGACTGGCGGCCGGCCGAATGCGGCACGCAGAAGATCAAGAAGGATGGCTCGGGCCGCGCGCCCAGCATCGCGATGACCGAAAACCCCGACATCCTGGCCGAGGTGGCGCGTCTGCCCGACCGGCCCTACTGCGTCGGTTTCGCCGCCGAAAGCCACGAGCTGGCCCGCCATGCGCGCGAGAAGCGGCTGCGCAAGAACGTGCCGCTGATCGTCGGCAACATCGGCCCGGCCACCTTCGGCCAGGACGACAACGCGCTGCTGCTGGTGGATGCCCACGGCGAGCGCGAGCTGCCGCACGCCAGCAAGCTGAACCTGGCGCGCGCCTTGGTGGCCGAGATCGCACAACGGCTGGCGGCCGCATGACGACCATCGAGCTGAAGCTGCTGGATGCGCGCATGGCGGAGCACCTGCCCGCCTATGCCACGCCGGGCAGTGCCGGGCTGGACCTGCGCGCCTGCCTCGATGCGCCGCTGGTGCTGGCGCCCGGCGGCGCGGCGCTGATCCCCACCGGCCTGGCCATCCACATCGGCGACCCGGGGCTGGCGGCGATGCTGCTGCCGCGCTCGGGCCTGGGCCACAAGCACGGCATCGTGCTGGGCAACCTGGTGGGGTTGATCGACAGCGACTACCAGGGCCCGCTGATGGTCAGCTGCTGGAACCGCGGCACGCAGGCCTACACCGTGCAGCCGATGGAGCGCATCGCGCAGATGGTCATCGTGCCGGTGGTGCAGGCGGTCTTCCGCCGTGTCGACGAGTTCGAGGCTTCGGCGCGCGGGCAGGGCGGTTTCGGATCGACCGGCACGCGCTGAGCGACTTGGCCCGCAACGTCGAGATCAAGGCCCGGGTCGAGGACCTGGCCGCGCTGGAGGCCCTCGCCGCGGCGCTGGCCGACCAGGGGCCGATCGCCATCGCGCAGGACGACACCTTCTTCCACTGCGCCCACGGACGGCTGAAGCTGCGCCGCTTTGCGGCCACGCAGGGCGAGCTGATCTTTTACCGCCGCGCCGATGCGCTGGGGCCGAAGGAATCGTTCTACCTGCGCACGCCCACGGCCGAGCCGGACGCCTTGCGCGACCTGCTGGCGGCGGCGCATGGCATCAGCGGCCGGGTGATCAAGCAGCGCACGCTGTACCTGGCCGGCCGCACGCGCATCCACCTGGACCGGGTGCAGGGCCTGGGCAGCTTCATGGAGCTGGAGGTGGTGCTGGCCGACGATGAACCGACGGCGGCCGGCCTGCAGGAAGCGCAGGCGCTGATGGCGCGCCTGGGCATCGCGCCCGGGCAGCTGGTGGAAGGTGCCTACGCCGACCTGCTGGCGCAGGTCAGTGCACCGGGCCGTCCGGCAGCGTCGTGTTCAGCACCGTGATGCCGGCGGTGCCCAGCGTGCCGGCCTCGATCTCCTCGGGCGTGGCCTCGCGCACGTCGCGCACGCGCACGTGCAGGCGCAGCGCCATGCCGGCCAGCGGGTGGTTGCCGTCCAGCACCACGTGCGTGGGGTAGATCTCGGTCACCGCGTAAAGCACATCGGAAGGCATGTCGGGGGTGGTGCTGCCGGGGGGCAAGCCCTCGAAATGCATGCCCACCTCCAGCTGCTCGGGGAACAGCTCGCGCGCCTCGAAGCACACCAGTTCGCTGCGGTATTCGCCGAAGGCATGCTCGGGCTCCAGGTGCAGGTGCGCCTCGTACCCGGCCTCGTGGCCGGCCAGGGCTTCCTCCACCTTGGGCAGCAGGTCGCTGCCGCCGTAGAAGAACTCCACCGGCTCGCTCAGTTCGTCGATCAGCTGGCCCTGGGCGTCGGACAGCGTCCAGCTCAGGCTCAGCACACAAGGCTCTGCAATCTTCATCCGTGGATGATCGCATGGCCCGCCGGCCGGCCCGTTCGCGACAATGCGGGCATGGATCTGCACAAGCCCCTGCCGCTGCTGGGCGGCCTGTCGCCGGCATCGTTCATGCGCCGGCACTGGCAGAAGAAGCCGTTGCTGGTGCGCCAGGCATTGCCCGGCGTCGGCGCGCCGCTGCCGCGCGCCGAGCTGTTTGCGCTGGCCGCGCGCGACGACGTCGAGTCGCGCCTGGTGCAGCGCCGGGGTGACGGCTGGTCGCTGCGCCACGGGCCGCTGCCGCGGCGCGCGCTGCCGCCACTGTCGCAGCCCGGCTGGACGCTGCTGGTGCAGGGGCTGGACCTGCACCTGCAGGCCGCGCACGAACTGCTGGCGCGCTTCCGCTTCGTGCCCGGCGCGCGCCTGGACGACCTGATGCTGTCTTATGCCAGCGACGACGGCGGCGTCGGCCCGCACCTCGATTCCTACGACGTGTTCCTGCTGCAGGTGCACGGCAAGCGGCGCTGGCGCGTCGGCCGCCCGGCCGATGCGGCCTTCGTCGACGGGCTGCCGCTGAAGATCCTGCGCCGCTTCGAACCCGAGCACGAATGGCTGCTAGAGCCCGGCGACCTGCTGTACCTGCCGCCGCGCTGGGCGCACGACGGCGTGGCCGAGGGCGAATGCATGACGGCGTCGGTGGGCTTCCGCGCGCCGGGCCCCTCTGAGCTGGCGCGCGAGCTGCTGACACGGCTGGCCGAAGGCCTGGAGCCTCCGCCACAGGAGGCGCTGTACCGCGATGCCGGCCAACAGGCCACGGCCACGCCGGGCCAGGTGCCCGCCGCGCTGCAGACCTTCGCCGACAAGGCCGTGAAGGCCGCGCTGCGCGATCCGCCGGCGCTGGCCCGGGCGCTGGGCGAATGGCTCAGCGAGCCGAAGGCGCAGGTCTGGTTTGAGCCGGGCCGTGCCACGGCAGCGCCCGGGGCCACGCTGTGGCTGGACCGGCGCACGCGCATGTTCTACGACGCCCGGCATCTGTTCATCAACGGCGAGGCCTTCCGCATCGGTGGCCGCGATGCGCAGCTGCTGCGCCGCCTGGCCGACCAGCGCCGGCTGGGCCCGGCCGAGCGCGCCCGCCTAAGCGACGACGCGCGCCAGGCGCTGGACGACTGGCTGGCCGCGGGCTGGCTGCAGGAGGCTTGAGATGGGCTGGAGCACCGCGCTGGACACGCGCCGCAGCTTCGTCGATGCGCTGCACGAGGCGCTGCGCCTGGCGCTGTCGCAGCGCTGCCGGCGCATGGTGTGGGCCGATGCCGACTTTGCCGACTGGCCGCTGGACGATGCCGCGCTGCTGCAGACGCTGGTCGACTGGCTGCGCCTGCCGCAGCGCCAGTTGCAGCTGCTGGCCGCCGAGCCGGAGCGGCTGCGCCAGCGCGCCCGCTTCATGGCGACCTACGGGCTTTGGACCCATGCCATCACGGTGGCCGAGGCGACGGACGAGGACGCCCCGCTGCTGCCCTGCCTGCTGCTGGCCGAGGGCGTGGCGCGGGTCGAGCTGCTGGACAAGGCGCACTGGCGCGGCCAGGCCGGCGACGACCCGCTGGCGCTGCGGCGCGCCCGCGAGCGGCTTGACGCGCTTTTGCAACGCTCGACACCGGCACTTCCCTACACGCCCCTGGGACTATAGGGAAATCCACTAGGCGATCTATAATCATAGGCTGCGCCGATTCGGTGCACCGGGGTTCGGCGGAAGGGTCGGACAGCGTTGCTCGAAAGCCGAAACCGCAACCTAAACAACCACTTACAGGAAGCCTCTCATGAACAAGTCTCTGCTACTGGCCTCGCTGGTCGCCGCCGTCGCGCTCGCCGCCTGCGGCAAGAAGGAAGAGGCCCCCACGACCCCGGCGGCCGCTGCCGCCTCGGCCGCCGCCGTGGTGGCCGCCCCCGCCGCTGCTGCGGCTTCCGCCGTGGCCGGCGCTGCCGACACCGCCGCTTCGGCGGCGGTGAATGCCGCTTCCGCCGCCGCCGCGACGGCCGTGGAAGTGAAGGACGCCGCCAAGGAAGCGGCTGCCGCCGCGGCCTCGGCCGTCAAGCAGTAAGGTCGCCGCGCCGCCTGCGCGGCGCTGCCCAAGGAAGAAGCCGCCCCTCGGGGCGGATTCTGCGTTTGTGGGCCGCGGTGGCGGCTACTTCAGGTCGTCGGCCAGCGTGGTGGCGATGCGGCGGCTGTTCTCGCCGGTGTCCGGCGCGCCTTGCGAGTTCAGCACCGAGACGAGGGTCTTGGTGCCGTCGCTCTTCAGCGCCACCTGGTACTTGACGGCCGCGGCACTGCTGTCGGTGCTGCCGCCGAACAGCTTGGAGAAGAAGCCCGGCGTCACGTCCTGGCCGGCGGTCTTGGGGTCCACATAGCGCACGAAGTAGAGGCCCGCGGCGCGGTCGCGGTCCTCGACGGTGAAGCCCGAGCGGTCGAGCGCGATGCCGACGCGGCGCCAGGCGCGGTCGAGGCTGTCGTCCACCTCCAGCGTCGACGGCTGACCTTCGACGATGCGTGCGCGCGGCTGCGCGGGCACCGCCGAGACCGGGTTGTCCACCGCCTGGCGGGCCACCGTCTCGGTGGCGCCCAGCTTGACCAGCAGGCGGCCGAGCATCTCGCTTTCCAGCTGCGGATCTGCCGGCCGCGGCTCCCAACGCGTGTTGTCCTTCAGCGGCGTGGTGTAAACCTCGATCATGCCTTTGTGGGTGACGAAGATCTCGCTGCCGTTGGCGGTGCGCTCGACGCGGGTGCGGTACTGGTCCAGCTCGCCGGTGGAATACACCGAATCGAGCACCGAGCCGATGGTCTTGCGCACGATGTCCTGCGGCAGCTTGGCGCGGTTCTCGGCCCAGTTGGTTTCCATCACGCCGGCGGTGGCGTCGTTCTTCACCAGCGTGAAGCCCATGTCCTGCTGCCAGAAGCTGACCAGCAGCGGCCACACCTGCTCGGGCGGCTTGGGCACGCTGAGCCACCGGCGGTGCTCGTCGCGCTCGACCTTGAAGTCGCCCAGCGAGCCCGGCACCACGGTGGACGGCGCGGCGGTGCGGATCGTCGTCGGCGCAGTGGTGGGCAGGGCGCTGGCGCTCACCACGCCGCGCTGCGCCTGCTGCTGGTAGCGCGAATCGCGGCTCAGCTGCGTCAGGTCGGGCGGCACTTCCAGCGGGTTGACCTTGGCCGTGTTGCTGCGGTAGTCGACACGGTCGCTGCTCATGATGCCGCCGAACGTGCAGCCCCCCATCAGGAGGGCCAGCGCGAGCGCGGCCGGGGTCTTGCCAGCAGGGAAAAGCTTCACATCGGGTCTCCAGCGGGCCGCGGACGGCACGCGTATCAAGCCTGGGTTAGGGCGCTGGCTGGGGCGCAAGTTCCGGCCGGGGCGTGCTCAACGCAGCCCGCTGTCGCGCAGCGCCTGGCCCACCGTGGCCTGGCCGGCGTCGGTGAGCGGCACGATCGGCAGGCGCACCGCCGGGCCGCACAGGCCCAGCTGGGCCATGGCCCACTTGGTGGGCGCGGGGCTCGGCTCGCAGAACAGGTCGCGGTGCAGCGGCAGCAGCCGCAGGTGGATGTCGGTGGCCTTGCGCACCTGGCCTTCGATGGCGGCCATGCACATCTCGTGCATCAGCCGCGGTGCCACGTTGGCGGTGACGCTGACGTTGCCGCGGCCGCCCAGCAGCATCAGCGCCACGGCGGTGCCGTCGTCACCGGAATAGAGCGAGAACTCCTTCGGCGCGCGCTTGATCAGCCAGGCTGCACGGGCGATGTCGCCGGTGGCTTCCTTCAGGCCGATGACGCCGGGCACCTGCGTCAGCCGCAGCACGGTGTCGGTCTGCATGTCGGCCACGGTGCGGCCGGGCACGTTGTACAGCACCATCGGCAGGTCCACGGCCTCGGCCACCGCGCGGAAATGCCGGTAGATGCCTTCCTGCGAGGGCCGGTTGTAGTAGGGCACCACGGACAGGTGGCAATCGGCGCCCACCTTCTTGGCGTAGCGCGTCAGCTCGATCGCCTCGGCCGTGGAATTGGCGCCGGTGCCGGCCATGATCGGCACGCGGCCGGCCGCCTGCTCGACGGCCACGCGGATGATCTCGCAGTTCTCGTCCATCGACACCGTCGGCGATTCGCCGGTGGTGCCGACGACGCCGATGCAGTCGGTGCCTTCGGCGATGTGCCAGTCGACCAGGCGGCGCAGGGCCGCGTAGTCCACGCTGCCGTCTTCGGTCATCGGGGTGACCAGGGCGACGATGCTGCCAACAATCGGGTTCATGCGCGTTCCTCGAAGTCCACCGATTTTACGCGCCGGGCGTTGCCGCACCGTGAAGCGGCCAGCCGCCCGGTTGGGCGGTGGCCACGGCGGCGATGCGCTGCACCCGGCGCGGCGGGGCGTCGAGCAGGCCGTCCTCGTAGGCCACCACCTGCCAGCCGCGGGCCAGCGCCAGCAGTTCGCCGGGCTGCAGCAGGAATTCCGGCCGTGACGGCTTGCCGAGGCGTTCGTGGCCGAGCGCGAAGGTCTCGTAGATCAGCACGCCGCCTTCGGCCAGCGTGTCGCGCAACTGTGGCCAGGTGGGCCGCCACAGGTAGTTGGTGACGACCACCGCGTCGAAGCGCTCGCCGGCCAGCGGCCAGGCACCGTCTTCCAGATCGGCCACGCGGACTTCGGCGATACCCCGCAGCGGCTGCACGGCAGCGGCGTCGCGGTCGACGGCGGTGACGCGAAAGCCCAGCGAGGCCAGCCAGCGCACATGGCGGCCGCTGCCGCAGGCCAGGTCGAGCACGCGGCCGCCGGGGCGGATCAGCGGCGCCCAGCGGCACACCCAGGGCGAGGGCGCCAAGCTAGAAACAAGCCCAGACACGGTTGGCCAGGTCCACCGCCAGGTGCGGATCGAGGTAGCTGAGGAACACCGCCGCCAGCACCAGCGATGCCAGCAGCCATGCGGCAATGCGCAGCGGCCGCGTCATGTTCAGGCCGGTTGCTGCTGCAGCCGCACGATCGGCGTGTCGCGCACCGGCCAGTTGACGACGGCGGCAAACACGCCGAGCGCCACCGCGATCCACCACACCACGTCATAGCTGCCGGTGCTTTCGTACAGCTTGCCGCCCAGCCAGGCGCCCAGGAAGGAGCCGAGCTGGTGGTTCAGGAACACGATGCCGCCCAGCATCGACATGTACTGCACACCGAAGATCTGCGCGACCACCGCGTTGGTGGGCGGCACGGTGGACAGCCACAGCAGGCCCATCGCCGCGGCGAAGACGTACACGCTCCACGGCGTCAGTGGCGCGGCCAGGAAGGCCACGATGACCACCGAGCGCAGCAGGTAGATGCCGGCCAGCATGCGCGGCTTGGACAGGCGCTGGCCCAGGCTGCCGGCGATGTAGGTGCCGAACACGTTGAACAGCCCGATCAGCGCCAGCGCGGTGCTGGCCACGCCGGGCTGCAGGCCGTGGTCCTTCAGGTAGCTGGGCAGGTGCACGCCGATGAACACCACCTGGAAGCCGCAGACGAAGTAGCCCGCCGTCAGCAGCCGGAAGCCCTTGTGGCCGAAGGCCTCGCGCAGCGCGGCGCGCACGCTCTGCTGCGGGCCGGCCTGCGCTGCCGCGAAGGCCGGCTCGCGCAGGCCGAAGGCCAGCGGCAGGATCAGCATGGCCATCAGGCCCAGGATGAACAGTGCGTTCTGCCAGCCCAGGCCACCGATCAGCCAGTTCTCCACCGGCACCATCAGGAACTGGCCGAAGGAGCCGGCCGCCGCCGCCATGCCCATCGCCCAGGAGCGCTTTTCCGGTGCCACGTTGCGGGCGATGACGCCGAAGACGATGGCATAGGTGGTGCCCGCCTGGGCCATGCCCAGCAGCAGGCCGGCACTGCCGGTGAAGGCCAGGCCCGAGGTGGCCATCGCCATCGTCACCAGCCCGCCGGCATAGAGCAGGCCGCCCACCAGCAGCACGCGGAAGGCGCCGAAGCGGTCGGCCACCATGCCCGCCAGCGGCCCGAACAGGCCCCAGGCCAGGTTCTGGATGGCCAGCGCGAAGGCGAAGGTCTCGCGCGACCAGCCGCGGTCCATCGTGATCGGCTGCAGGAACAGGCCGAAGCCGTGGCGGATGCCCATCGACAGGGTAACGACGGCGGCGCCACAGAGCAGCACCTGGGTCATCGACAGGCGGGCGGGCGCGGAGTTTGCTGGCACGGTCATCCAGCGAATCTAGCGCAATCCGGCGGGCCGGCGCTGCGGCTACATTGCGGCCATCGGCGAGGAGATGACTTGAAGGTACTCGTGCTCGGCAGCGGGGTGATCGGCACCGCCGCGGCCTATTGCCTGGCCCGCGACGGCCACCAGGTGCAGGTGCTGGACCGGCAAAGCGGCCCGGCCCTGGAAACCAGCTTCGGGAATGCCGGCGAGGTGTCGCCCGGCTATTCGGCGCCCTGGGCCGGGCCCGGCGTGCCATTGAAGGCCATCAAGTGGATGCTGATGACGCACAGCCCGCTGGTCATCTGGCCGCTGCTGGACCCGGCGATGTGGCGCTGGGGCCTGTCGATGCTGGCCAATTGCACCGAACGCGCCTATGCGCTGAACAAAAGTCGCATGGTGCCGATTGCCGAGTACAGCCGCGACTGCCTGAAGGCGCTGCGCGCCGAGACCGGCATCGCCTACGACGACCGCGCGATGGGCACGCTGCAGCTGTTCCGCACGCAGAAGCAGCTGGACGGCATCGGCGGCGACGTGGCGGTGCTCAAGCAGTACGGCGTGCCCTACGAGGTGCTGGACCGCGATGGCTTCGTCAAGGTAGAGCCGGCGCTGGCGCTGACGAAGCAGAAGTTCGTCGGCGCGCTGCGCCTGCCCGGCGACGAGACCGGCGACTGCTTCAAGTTCAGCAACCGGCTGGCCGAGATGGCGGCCGCGCTGGGCGTCGACTTCCGCTGGGGCACGCAGATCCAGGGCCTGCAGCGCGAAGGCGGCCGCCTGGCCGGCGTGCGCACCGATGCCGGCCTGCTGCAGGCCGACCGCTACGTGCTGGCGCTGGGCAGCTATTCGCCGCTGCTGCTGAAGCCGCTGGGCCTGCACATACCCGTCTATCCGGTGAAGGGCTACTCGATCACCGTGCCGATCACCGACCCCGCCGGAGCACCCGAATCGACCATCATGGACGAGACCCACAAGGTGGCCGTCACGCGGCTGGGTGACCGCATCCGTGTCGGCGGCACGGCCGAGCTGGCCGGCTACAGCCTGGCGCTGCGCGAGGCCCGGCGCGCCACGCTGGAGCATGTGGTGACCGACCTGTTCCCGCAGGGCGGCGATGTTGCGAAGGCCAGCTTCTGGTGCGGCCTGCGGCCGATGACGCCCGACGGCACGCCGATCGTCGGCCCCACGCCGCTGGACAACCTGCTGCTGGCCACCGGCCACGGCACGCTGGGCTGGACCATGGCCGCCGGCACCGGCCGCGTGATCGCCGACCTGATCGCCGGCCGCAAGCCCGACATCGACATCGAGGGCCTGACGATGGCCCGCTACGCCCGCTAGGGCCTCAAACGCCGGCGCGCAGCACCTTGGCCGACAGCGCCTGATTCAGCGCATCGGCGCTGTCCTGCAGGTGGGCGCGGGTCTCGGCGTTCATCGCGCCCTTGCGCTTCAGCGCCTTGTCCAGCTGCGTCTGCAACTGCAGCGCCTGCACGCGCATCAGGCTGCGTGCATCGGCCCGGGTCTGCGGGCTGATGCGCAACAGCACGGCGCTGACGCGGTTCAGGTGCTCGCGCTGCAGTTCGCGGCGCGTGGCGCTGATGTCGCCGCCCTGGGCCAGTTCGCTCCAGATGTCGCGGTTGAGCCGGCCGTACAGCTCGGACAGCTGGAAGGCCGCGTCGGGCCGCTCGGCCTTGCCGACGTTGTCGAGGATGCGCGCGGCCACCGCGTCGCTCATCAGCTGCGCCAGCACCGCACGCTGCAAATCCAGCAGGCGCTGCGGCACCGGGTAGTCGGTGGGCAGCGTCGGGTTGTCGCCGCGGTCGTCGTAGTCGGGCGCCAGCCGGCGCTGCAGCGTCGGCGTGACGGCCAGGCTGTCGATCGACAGCACGTTCAGCGCGATCAGCTGCAGCGCCGCGCGTTGCGTGGCGGCATCGGTGGGCTGCAGCGGATCGCGGCCGCTGCCCGGGTGGTCGCGCAGCGTGCGCACGCCGCCGATCTGCCGCACCAGCACGCCCACCGCGCGGCCGGCGTCGGCGATGGCGTAGGCCAGCGAGCGGCGCAGCACCGCATAGTTTTCGTCGGCCTTCAGCTCGCGCCGCTCCTGCCGGGCGAACAGGTCGCGCGCGATCTCCAGCCGCTTGGCGGCATAGGCGATCGGGTCGGCGCCCAGGTCCAGCTGGATGGTCTCGGGATCGATGCCGAAGGCCGCGTCCTCGTCGGTGCCGAAGGCCAGCTGCGGCTCGTTGCTGCGCGCGGCAATGCGCAGCAGCTCGGCGCGTTCCTGTTCGGGCGCGATCGGCTTGTAGGCGTATTCGATGGCCCAGTAGTCGTAGGGGCCCAGCGTGGTCATGAAGGGCGTTCCGCCCCGCTGCCCGGGGCGCGGCAGGTTGATGGCGTTGTATTCCATCACCGAGCCGGTGGTGCCGAATTCGCGCGTGAACGCCGGGTCGGACAGCTGCTGCTCGGTGTACACCCGCGAGGCGCGGAAGTTGTGGCGCAGGCCGAGTGCATGACCGACCTCGTGCATGATCGTGTCCTTCACGTAGTCGCGCACGAAGGACTCGGCCTCGGGGCTGTCTGGGTCCAACTCGCCGCGGGCCTGCAGCACGTCGAGCGCATAGCCCAGCTGCTCGGCCGCCATGTCACCATGCTGGCAGTGCTCATGCCCGGCCTGTGGGAGCGGGCCGCCCAGCACCGCCGCGAAGGGTGCCGCGCCACCCAGCGTCTGCGCGCGCACCGTGCGCAGAGAACGCGAGCTCAGGCTCTCGAAGCCGATGTCGGCATCCAGGATCTCGCCGCTGCGCGGATCGACATGCTTCGGCCCGATGGCGCCGAAGCCGGGCGATGCCGACATCAGCCAGCGCACCGACGAATAGCCGATGTCCAGCGTGTCGAACGCGGCGTCGTCGGGCTGCTGCTTGACGACGATCGCATCCTTGAAGCCGATCTTCTCGAAGGCCTTGTTCCATTCCAGGATGCCTTCGCCGACCGTGGCGCGGTACTTCAGCGGCACGTTGCGGTCGATCCAGAAGGTGATCGGCTTGACCGGCTCGGACAGCGCGGCCTGCAGGTCCTTCTTCTCGAGCCGCCAGCGCTCGACCATGCGCACCCGTGGCGAACGCTGCAGGTCGTCGCTGAAGTCGAGCACGGTGTTGGTCATCAGGCCGATGCGCGCATCGGCGCGGCGCGGCGCCATTGGCTTGTCGGGCAACGCGGCGATCGAGAAATGGTGGCCGATGAACAGGCTGCGCGTATCAGGCAGGTAGCGCGGCACGGTGGGGGTCGTCGCGCTGGGTGGCGTGCCGGGCGGCGGCACGCCGATCGACGCGGTATAGAAGTGGTGCTGGGTCTGGATCTCCAGCGACTGCACCGAACCGCGCACCGAGGTGATGGTGCTGTTGCGCGGGTCCAGCGAATAGCCCTGGCGGAAGGCGCGCTGCAGCTGCATGCCCACGCCCAGCATGTCGGACAGGAAGATGGCGTTCACCTCGACCAGCACCGACTTGCGCTGCGGGTGCGGCTGGCTGGCCACCGGCATGCTGCCCAGCAGGCTGGACGAATAGGACACGGCGGTGGCACGGGCCTCGGGCGTGCCCGGGGTGGCGATCACGTCGGTGTTGCGGGCCTGCAGGCGCACCGTGTTGTGCACCCGCACGAACTCGATCAGCTGCGGCCCGCCGGCGCCGCTGACCGGGTAGGCCATCAGCCCGCCGATGATCACTGCCTCGCCGATGCCGGTGGACAGCTTGGGCGACAGCATGAAGGGCTTGCCGAACTGATCAGGCGCCAGTTCCAGCCACAGCCGGTCGTCCTTCTGCCAGGCGGTGATGGGCCCGTCGATCTGCCTGGCGTCCTTGGTCACCACCGCAAAAGGCGGCGGCCCGCCGGCCGTGGGGGCCGGCGGCGTGGGTGCAGCCGCCGGTGGGCGCGCCGCCGTCGCGGGTGCCGACGCGCCGGCTGCCGGGGCGGGCGCCGTAGCCGCGGGGCGGGGTGGGGCGCCCGGCGCGCCGGCTGCAGCCGGGGCTGCCGCAGTGGGCGGCGCAGGCGGAGTGGCACAACCAACCAGCGCGGCCGCACCCAGCCCGAAGAACCACGGGGCGCAGGTGCGCAGGGTGCGGAAGGTGGGCATGGCGGTCGGGAAGGCTCAGCGATTGTCGGCCATCGACATGCCCCCACGCAGCAGACGGCCGATGCGCCAGGCCAGGCCCAGGCCCAATAAGGCACACAGTCCGGTGGGAACCCAGGTCCACTGCCAGCCGCCACTGCGGCCGGCCACCCAGGCCACCAGCGGCGGGCCGGCAAACTGGCCGAAGGCCGACCATTGCTGCATCCAGCCGACGGTGCTGGACAACGTGCGTTCGCTGGGCGCCAGCTTCACGGCCAGCGAGAACAGCGTCGACGGGATCAGCCCGCCCACGGCCGAGAACAGCAGCACCGCCGCAAAGCGCAGCGGCGGCGGCAGCGTGGCGCCGTCGACGGCGGCAAAGGCCACGACCGCGCTCAGGCCCATCACCACGAAGCCCGTGCGCAGCAGCCGCGTGGCCGGCACACCGGCCTGCAGCAGCCGGCCGCCGGCCACGTTGCCGGCCATGTTGACGGCCGCCGCCAGCGCGGTCAGCACACCAGTGGCTGCGCCCGACACGCCGGCCTGCAGGTAGATGGTCGGCAGGAAGCCGATCACCGCCAGCCACTGGCCGGCGTAGACGGCGAAGGTCAGCGCCACCAGCCACGGGCCGGGGGCCGACAAGGTGGTGCGCAGGCGCTGCCACCAGGGGTCGGCCGCCGCGCCGGCGGCTGCTGCCGTGGCCGGCACCACCCGGGCCAGCCACAACGCCATCGCCAGCGTGGTACCGGCCAGCAGCCACCACCAGGCACGCCAGCCGAAGGCGCCGATCCACAGCGGCCCCACCAGCAGGGCCAGTGCCGCGCCAAAGGGCATGTAGGTGCCCCACAGGCCCAGCACGCGGCTCAGGCGCTGCGGCGGCACCAGCCGGCGAATCAGGCCCGGCGCGGGCAGCACCACCAGCAGGAAGCCGAAGCCTTCCAGCGCGCGCAGCGCCATCAGCAGCGGCACGGCGGTGCTCATCGCGCCCAGCGCGCTGGCGGCAGCCAGCAGCACCAGGCCGACCAGCATGCTGCGCTTGAGTCCCAGGCCGTCGGCCAGCACGCCGAAAGCCACGCCGGCCGACATGCCGGCCAGCTGCACCAGCGACAGCAGAAAGCCGGCCTGCAGCAGCGAAATGCCGAGCGCCGCCTGCAGCGCCGCGATGGCCGGCGGCAGCTTGGCCACGTGCAGCGCGGCGCTGACGCCGGCCAGGATGACGACCGCCGCCGCGCGCTCGGGTCGGGTCTCGTGGGTGCTACGTTCTGTCATGCGTTGCCGAATCGCGCCGAATGGCGCAGGACCGCAGCGCTTCAAGCGACCGTCGCGGATCCGGCTCCGCCGGTCCGCAGACGGTGCCCCCTTGAGGGGGCGGCCGAAGGCCGTAGGGGGTGGGCTATTTCAGGGCTTTGAAGCGCAGCCGGTGCGGCTTGGCGCCTTCCTCGCCCAGGCGCTTCTTCTTGTCGGCCTCGTATTCCTGGTAGTTGCCGGCATAGAAGACCCATTGCGAGTCGCCTTCGGCCGCCAGGATGTGGGTGCAGATGCGGTCCAGGAACCAGCGGTCGTGGCTGATGACCATCACGCTGCCGGCGAATTCGAGCAGCGCGTCTTCCAGCGCGCGCAGCGTTTCCACGTCCAGGTCGTTCGACGGTTCGTCGAGCATCAGCACGTTGCCGCCCTGGGCCAGCGTCTTGGCCAGGTGCAGGCGGCCGCGTTCACCGCCCGACAGCTGGCCCACCAGCTTCTGCTGGTCGTTGCCCTTGAAGTTGAAGCGCCCCAGGTAGGCGCGGCTGGGCATCGTGAACTTGCCGACGACGATGTTGTCCAGCCCGCCGGAGACGTCTTCCCACACCGTCTTGTCGTTGGCCAGGTTCTCGCGGCTCTGGTCGACGAAGGCCAGGCGGGCGGTGGGGCCGATGACCACTTCGCCGCTGTCCGGCTTCTCCACACCCTGGATCAGCCGGAACAGCGTGGACTTGCCGGCGCCGTTGGGGCCGATGATGCCGACGATGGCGCCCGGCGGCACCTTGAAGCTGACGTTGTCCAGCAGCAAGCGGTCACCGAAGCTCTTGCTGACACCGTTGAACTCGATCACCTGGTTGCCCAGCCGCTCGCCGACCGGGATGAAGATCTCGTTGGTCTCGTTGCGCTTCTGGTATTCGACGTCGCTCAGTTCCTCGAAGCGGGCCAGGCGCGCCTTGCTCTTGCTCTGCCGGCCCTTGGCGTTGGAGCGCACCCACTTCAGCTCCTCCTTCATGGCCTTGGTGCGCGCGTCCTCGGTCTTCTGCTCCAGCTCCAGGCGCTTTTCCTTCTGGTCCAGCCAGTCGGAGTAGTTGCCCTTGTAGGGAATGCCGCGGCCGCGGTCCAGTTCCAGGATCCACTCGGCCGCGTTGTCCAGGAAATAGCGGTCGTGGGTGATGCCGACCACGGTGCCCGGGTAGCGCTTCAAGAAGATCTCCAGCCACTCCACGCTTTCGGCGTCCAGGTGGTTGGTGGGCTCGTCCAGCAGCAGCATGTCGGGCTTGCTCAGCAGCAGCCGGCACAGCGCGACGCGGCGCTTCTCGCCGCCGGACAGCGTGCCGATCTTCGCGTCCCACGGCGGCAGGCGCAGCGCGTCGGCGGCGATCTCCAGCTGCAGGTCGGTGTTCTCGCTGCCGGCCGCGGCGATGATCGATTCCAGCTCGGCCTGCTCGGCCGCCAGCTTGTCGAAGTCGGCATCGGGCTCGGCATAGGCCGCGTACACCTCGTCGAGCCGCGCCTTCGCGGCCAGGACGCCGCCGATGCCCTGCTCGACGGCCTCGCGCACGGTCTGCGTGGCCTCCAGCTGCGGCTCCTGCGGCAGGTAGCCGATGTTCAGGCCGGGCATCGGCACGGCTTCGCCTTCGATGTCCTTGTCCAGGCCGGCCATGATCTTCAGCAGCGTGCTCTTGCCCGAGCCGTTCAGGCCGAGCACGCCGATCTTCGCGCCAGGGAAGAAGGACAGGCTGATGTCCTTCAGGATCTGCCGCTTCGGCGGCACGATCTTGCCGACGCGGTTCATGGTGTAGACGTACTGGGCCATGGGGCTTTCTGGTGAATCGTGGAAAGCGCTCGCCCGGGGCGGGCGCCAAACCCGGTATTGTCGCCCTTTGGAGGATGCCCCGTGACCACTGCCCCCGAACCCGCACGACCCAGCGTGCGCAGCGCCACCTACGAACTGCTGCGCGCCTTCGGGCTGCGCACGGTCTTCGGCAACCCCGGCTCCACCGAGCTGGCGCTGTTCCGCGATTTCCCGGCCGACTTCCGCTACGTGCTGGGGCTGCAGGAATCGGCCGTCGTCGGCATGGCCGACGGCTATGCGCAGCACACGCGCAATGCGGCTTTCGTCAACCTGCATTCCGCGGTGGGCGTGGGCCATGCGATGGGCTCGATCTTCACCGCGTACCGCAACCGCACGCCGCTGCTCATCACCGCCGGGCAGCAGGCGCGCGGCATCCTCCCCTACGACCCCTTCCTGTCGTCGGTGCGCGCCACCGAGCTGCCACAGCCCTATGTGAAGTGGGCCGTGGAACCGGCGCGCGCCGCCGACGTGCCGCAGGCCATCGCCCGTGCCTACTACCTGGCGATGATGCCGCCGCGCGGCCCGGTGCTGGTGTCGGTGCCGGCCGATGACTGGGATCAGCCGGCGATCGAACTGGCGCCGCGCACGGTGAGCCGCGCGCTGCGGCCCGAGCCGGCGCTGATCGAACGCATCGCGGCGATGCTCGATGGGGCCGAGCGCCCGGCCTTCGTGGTCGGCGCGGCCATCGACCGCGACGCCGCCTGGGGCCTGACCGTGCAGCTGGCCGAGGCGCACAAGGCCCGCGTCTTCCATGCGCCGATGTCGGGGCGCTGCGGCTTCCCCAACGACCATGCCCTCTTCGCCGGCTACCTGCCGCCGATGCGCGAGCGCATCGTCGACAAACTCGCGGGCCACGACTTCGTGCTGGTGATCGGCGCGCCGGCCTTCACCTACCACGTCGATGGCGCGGGGCCCTTCCTGCCGGAAGGCACGCAGCTGGGCCAGCTGATCGACGACCCGGAGATCGCCGCCTGGGCACCGGTGGGCACGGCGGCGCTGTGCAGCATCGCGCTCGGCCTGCAGGACCTGATCGCCTTGTCGAAGCCGCCGTCGCGTCAAGCGCCGCCGCCGCGGCCGAAGCTGCCGCGCGCCGAGCCGCCGGCGCCGGGGCAGCGTCTGTCGGTGGACTACGTGCTGCAGACGCTGGCCGACCTGCGCCGGCCCGACAGCATCATCGTCGAGGAGGCGCCCAGCTCGCGCCCGGTGATGCACGAGCGGCTGCCGATCCTGCAGCCCGAGACCTTCCACGAGATGTGCAGCGGCGGCCTGGGCTTCGGTCTCGCGGCCGCGGTGGGCGTGGCACTGGCCGAGCCCAAGCGGCGCGTGATCGCGCTGATCGGCGACGGCTCGGCGATGTACACCATCCAGTCGCTGTGGAACGCCGCGCAGGCGAAACTGCCGATGGCCATCCTGATCCTGAAGAACCGGCGCTACGCGGCGCTGCAGAACTTTGCGCCGCAGTTCGGCTTTGCGCCGGGCGCCCGAGTCGAAGGCAGCGACTTGCCGGACCTGGACTTCGTGGCGCTGGCCGCCGGCCACGGCGTGCGCGGCCAGCGCGTCGAGACCGCGGCGCAGCTGCATGAATGGCTACCGCTGGCGCTGAGCGCCACCGAGCCAACGTTGCTCGAGATCGAAATCGCCTGAGGACAACGGTCATGGCCATCCCTGACTATCAGACCCTGATGTTGCCGGTGCTCAAACTGGCCGGGGCCAGTGGAGAGCTCCGGTTCAGGGACATGGTCGAGAACCTTGCGCAGGAGTTCCGACTGACAGCTGAGGAAAGAGGCGAACTGCTTCCAAGTGGCACCGCGTTTCTTTTCGACAACCGTGTGGGATGGGCGCGGACTTACCTCAAGCAGGCCGGACTGCTCGAATCGCCCAAGCGCGGCGTTCTCAGAATCACCGACAGAGGAAGAGCCACGCTCACCGGCCAGCCTGCGCGCATCGACGTGAAGTTTCTCGACCAGTTCGCTGAGTTTCGGGAGTTCAGGAAGCGTCGGCCAGAGGATGGACGAAACGAGGCGGCGCCGGGGGACGCGCCGCGGCAGGCGACGCTCGAAATCGAAACGCCTGAGGAACGGCTAGCTACGGCCTATCGAACACTACGCGCTGACCTGCAGGCGGAGTTGATCGAACAGGTGAAGTCCGCAAGCCCATCCTTCTTCGAGCGGCTCGTCGTCGACCTGCTGCTCGCCATGGGCTATGGCGGCTCGCGACAGGATGCTGGGCGCGCCATTGGCAAGGGCGGTGATGGCGGCATCGACGGAATCATCAAGGAAGACAAGCTCGGCCTCGATGTCATCTACATCCAGGCAAAGCGCTGGGAGGGCACGGTGGGTCGGCCGGAAGTGCAGAAGTTCGCCGGCGCGCTGCAAGGTCATCGTGCGTCGAAGGGAGTCTTCATCACCACGTCGTCGTTCTCCCGCGAGGCAGAGGAATACGCGAATGCCATCAACACAAAGGTCATCCTGATAAACGGGTCGATGCTGACCGAGCTGATGATCGATCACGGAGTTGGCGTTTCGACAACGGGGGTGTATGAGCTGAAGCGAGTCGATGCCGACTATTTCGAAGGGGAGTGAACGCGTCCCAGCCGAAGATCGAGCCTCGCAGATTCACCAACCACGGAGACACAAGAATGAAGAGCCTATTGATTCGTACTGCCGTTCTCTTGGCGGCTTGCGCCTTTGGCGCAGGCGCCTATGCCCAGGCCTGGCCGAGCAAGCCGATCAGGATCGTCGTCAACTTCCCGCCTGGCGGCGCGGCCGACCAGGTCGCGCGCAGCGTCGCGCCGCAGCTGCAGACTGCGCTGGGCCAGACCGTGGTGGTGGAGAACCGCGCCGGCTCCGGCGGCAACCTGGGTGGCGACGCGGTGGCCAAGTCGCCGCCCGACGGCTACACGCTGCTGATGAGCAGCGGCGGCATGGTCTCGGTCAACCCGCACATCTACGCGAAGATGCCCTTCGACCCGGCCAAGGACCTGACGCCGGTGGCCGCCGCGGCGCGGGTGCTGGTGTTCCTGGTGGTGCGCACCGAGAACCCGTCGAAGGACTTCAAGGCCTTTCTG
>Ga0209369_1000992_pt1 | contig 18318 bp, 14 predicted proteins | sample EBPBio142010_DNA_FD_185865 | JGI IMG/M metagenome (GOLD analysis project Ga0209369, IMG submission 185865) | Wastewater treatment Type I Accumulibacter community from EBPR Bioreactor in Madison, WI, USA - Reactor 1_10/4/2010_ DNA (SPAdes)... | ecosystem: Engineered > Bioreactor > EBPR >... | reverse complement strand
GGTGGGCGGTTTGGCCGAGACATTGGAGCGCCGGCCATGATCTCGCGCCTGCGCCTGCAGCCCGCCGACGTGGGCATGGGCATGACCAGCCAGCGCGTGCGCGACCGGCTGATCGAACGCCTGCGCAGCACGGCCGGCCAGGCCACCAGCCGAGTCTGAACCCATGGACCTGTTCGACCCCGATTTCGTCCCTGCCCCCGCGGCCGAGCTGCCCTGGCAGCAGGCGGCCGAACTGCAGGACGACCTGCTCACCGTCTGCAACGACCTGGACCGGCTGCAGACGCTGTTGAGCAGCGCCTGCGCCGACCTGGCCGAAGGCTTCCACAGCGCCAGTGCGCTGCTGGCGCAGGGCCGGGCCGGCGAGCCCGGCGCCGACTGGCACGCGCAGCTGGCGCAGACGCTGGCCCGCACCGTCACGGCGCTGCAGTTCGAGGACATGGCCAGCCAATTGATCACCCACACCCGTCGGCGCCTGCGTCACCGCGCCGACACGCTGGCCGTCGCGGCATTCGGCGACGACGACGGCGAGGCCGTGGTCGAGCCGGCCTCGCTGCGCCCCAACCCGGTGACGCAGGACGAGATGGACGCCGGCTCGATCGAGCTGTTCTAGGCATTCAGCGAACACAGAACGGAAAGACCCCCATGCACACGATCCTCGCTGTCGACGATTCGCCCTCCATGCGCCAGATGGTGTCCTTCACGCTGCGCAACGCCGGCTTCGACGTGGTCGAGGCGGTGGACGGCGTGGACGCCTGGGACAAGGCGCTGCGACGCCGCTTCGACCTGGTGCTCACCGACCAGAACATGCCGCGGCTGGACGGCATCGGGCTGACCAAGCAGCTGCGCGGCAACCCCAACTTCAAGAGCACGCCGATCCTGATCCTGACCACCGAGTCCAGCGACGAGATGAAGCAGGCCGGGCGCGCCGCCGGCGCCACCGGCTGGCTGGTCAAGCCCTTCGATCCCGCCAAGCTGATCGAGGTGATCGGCAAGGTCGTCCGTTGAGGTAGCGGCATGAGCGACTTCACCAGCGCCAGCAGCGCGGCCGGCATCGACCTGTCGCAGTTCCACCAGGTCTTCTTCGAGGAGGCCAGCGAGAACCTCGAGCAGATGGAGCAGCTGCTGCTCGACATCGACATCGAATCCGCCGACGACGAGGAGCTGAACGCCATCTTCCGCTGCGCGCACTCGGTCAAGGGCGGCGCCGCCACCTTCGGCTTTGCCGACGTGGCCGAGTTGACGCACCAGATCGAGACGCTGCTGGACAAGCTGCGCCGCCACGAGCTGGAGCCCACCGCGCCGATGGTCGACGTGCTGCTGCAGGCCGGCGATGCGCTGAAGGCGCAGCTGGCGCTGCACCAGGGCGGCGGCGGCGAGCCGCCGGACACCACCGAACTGCTGGCCCGCGTGCGCGAGCTGTCCGGCGCGGTGCGCGCCGCCAATGCGGCTGCACCGGCGGCCGCCGAGGCGCCGGCCGCCAAGGCGAAGAAACCGGCGAAGGCCGCGCCCGCGGCCAAGGCACCGAAGGCCACCAAGGCTCCCAAGACGCCCAAGGCCGGCAAGGCGCCCGCCGATGCAGGCCCCGAAGCGCCCGCCGCCCCCGGCCGCCGCCTGCTGGAGCTGACGCTGGGCCCGGTGCAGGACCCGCAGGTCGTGCAAAGCGTGGTCGGCCTGTTCGCCGAGATCGTCGACATGGGCAGCATCGAGCCGCTGGACGGCGGCCTGGGCGACGACGGCCTGCGCCGCTTCAAGGTCAGCACCGCCTGCAGCGACAGCGAGCTGACCGACCTGTTCTCCTTCCACATCGACGCCGCGCTGGTGCGCCTGGCCCCGCTGGGCCCGGGCTACGGTTTCCACGGCGGCAACCCCGGCGCCCCGGCGGCGGTGGAAGAGCCCACCGACCACGGCTTCTTCGAAGGCGCACCCGGTGCGCCGGGCAGCAGCCCCGAGCCCGCCGCCACGGCCGCGCCGGCCGCGGCCGCCGCGCCGGCCGTACCCGCTGCGCCGCGTGCGGCCGCCCGCCCGGCCACCGTCAGCAGCGCCGAATCGGGCACGCTGCGCGTGTCGGTGGACAAGGTCGACCAGCTGATCAACCTGGTGGGCGAACTGGTCATCACCCAGGCCATGCTGGCGCAGAGCAGCGCCTCGCTGGAGGCCGCGGCGCAGCTGCAGCTGTCCGCCGGCCTGGCCGACCTGCAGCGCAACACGCGCAACCTGCAGGAATCGGTGATGTCGATCCGCATGATTCCGATGTCGGCGGTATTCAACCGCTTCCCGCGCATGCTGCGCGACCTGGCCAGCAAGCTGGGCAAGAAGGTCGAGCTGGTGACGCAGGGCGAGGCCACCGAACTCGACAAGGGCATGATCGAGAAGATCACCGACCCGCTGACGCACCTGGTGCGCAACAGCTGCGACCACGGCATCGAGATGCCGGCCGATCGCCTGAAGCGCGGCAAGCCCGAGACCGGCACCATCACGCTGGCGGCCTCGCACCAGGGCGGCTCGATCGTCATCGAGGTGCGCGACGACGGCAAGGGCCTGTCGCGCGAGAAGCTGCTGGCCAAGGCGCGCGAGCGCGGCCTGCACGCGCCCGACAGCCTGAGCGACGGCGAGGTCTGGAACCTGATCTTCGCGCCGGGCTTCTCCACCGCCGAGGCGGTGACCGACGTGTCCGGCCGCGGCGTCGGCATGGACGTGGTCAAGAAGAACATCGCCGCGCTGGGCGGCATCGTCGAGATCGATTCGGCCGAAGGCCTGGGCATGAGCGTGCGCGTGCGCCTGCCGCTGACGCTGGCCATCATGGACAGCATGTCGGTGCGCGTGGCCGACGAGTGCTACGTGCTGCCGCTGGCGTCGGTGGTGGAATCCTTCCAGTTCGCGCCGCACCAGCTCAAGACCGTGGGCGGCCACGCCCGCGTGATCCAGGTGCGCGAAGAGTTCCTGCCCGTGGTCGAGCTGGAGCGCGTGTTCGACGTGCACCGGACCAACGGCCCGCGCGAGGACGCGGTGATGGTGGTCATCGAATCCGACGGCGTGCGCATTGCCGCGCTGGTGGACGAGCTGCTCGGCCAGCAGCAGGTGGTGGTGAAGAACCTGGAGTCGAACTACGGCCCGGTGGCCAACGTCTCCGGCGCCACCATCATGGGCGACGGCCGGGTGGCGCTGATCCTCGATGTCGGTTCGCTGGTACGCCGCGCCCGCCACTGATGAACGCCTCGGTCCTGCAGCCCGCCGCGGCCGAGCTGAGCCAGGCCGACTTCGAGCGCGTGCGCTCGATGATCCACCGCCATGCCGGCATCGCGCTGAACCCGAGCAAGAAGACGATGGTCTACAGCCGGCTGTCGCGCCGGCTGCGCGTGCTGGGCAAGGCCGATTTCGCCGACTACCTGGACGAGCTGGAGCGCAGCAGCAGCGACCAGCCCGAGTGGCAGGAGTTCGTCAACGCGCTGACCACCAACCTGACCAGCTTCTTCCGCGAGGCGCACCACTTCCCGGTGCTGGCCGAGCACCTGCGCCAGCGCGCCGCGATGGCGCCGCTGAGCCTGTGGTGCTGCGCCGCCTCCACCGGCGAGGAGCCCTACACGCTGGCGATGACCGCGCGCGATGCCTTCGAGGGCCGCAGCGCGCCGGCGGTGTCGATCCTGGCCACCGACATCGACACCGCGGTGCTGGAGCGGGCGCGCCAGGGCGTGTACCCAATCGACGCGGTGGCCAAGCTGGACCCCGCGCTGCTGCGCCGGCATTTCCTGCGCGGCAGCGGCGGCAGCGCCGGCCTGGTGCGGGTGCGGCCGGAGCTGGCGGCGATGGTCAGCTTCCGCACGCTGAACCTGCTGGCGCCGCGCTGGCCGATGGAGGCGCGCTTCGACGCCATCTTCTGCCGCAACGTGATGATCTATTTCGACAAGGCAACACAGCTGCAGGTGCTGCAGCGCCTGGCCCGGCACCTGAAGCCCGACGGACTGCTGTTTGCCGGCCATTCCGAGAACTTCAGCCATGCCCGCGAGCTGTTCGAGCTGCAGGGCAAGACGGTCTACCGGCTGGCCCGCGGGGCCGGCTGATAGCCCCGGCAGCCCCTGTAAGCGTGCGGAAATGCCCTGTCACAAACCCTTCGTCAGCGCCGCACCGGGTCGGTGCATCAACTCCGGGCCCCGGCGGTCGATAGCCCGGCCAAGCCCCCTTTCACGGCCGCGGCCTAGTCGCCGCCCGGACGCCCACCAAGGAAGACTGCCATGAACCTGCAGACCGCCCCGCAAGCCACCCTGGCCCCATCGCCCGCCGCGGCCACCGCCCCGACCTCGATCCGCGAGTTCCTCGCCTTCAAGCTGGGCAACGAGGAATACGGCATCGACATCCTGCGCGTGCAGGAGATCCGCTCCTACGAAAAGCCCACGCGCATCGCCAACGCGCCGGAGTTCATCAAGGGCGTGGTCAACCTGCGCGGCGTGATCGTGCCGATCATCGACATGCGGCTGAAGTTCAACCTGGAACAGGCCAACTACGACCACTTCACCGTGGTCATCGTGCTGAACATCGGCCAGCGCGTGATGGGCATGGTGGTGGACGCGGTCTCCGACGTCATCACGCTGGCGCCCGAGCAGCTGCGCCCGGTGCCCGAGTTCAGCGCCGGCGTGGCCAGCGAGCACCTGCTGGCCATCGGCGCCGTCGACGACCGGATGCTGATCCTGGTGGACATCGAGAAACTGATGTCCGGTGCCGAGATCGGCCTGGCCGAACCCACACTGCAATGACGCAGCGCGTATGCCTTCCGAGGAAGCTCCCGTGAAAACAATGAAGATCTCCACCCAGCTCAGCTGGCTGATCGGCGTGCTGTCGGCGATGCTGCTGGCCGTCGGCCTGATCGGCCTGTGGGGCATGAACCATTCGAACGAATCGCTGAAGTCGGTCTACGAGGATCGCGCGGTGCCGATCGACAAGCTGGCGCATGTCAATGCACTGCAACTCGCCAACCGCCTGGCGGTGGCCAACGCGCTGCTGCAGACGCTGCCCACCGCCGAGGCCGTGGCCCAGGTGGATGCCAACCTGGTGCAGATCGGTAAGCTGTGGGACGCCTTCATGGCCACGCAGATGTCGGCCGACGAGGCCAAGCTGGCCAAGGCCACCACCGACGCCCGCCAGCTGTACGTGCAGGAAGGCCTGCTGCCGGCGCTGGCCGCGCTGCGCGCCAATAACCCGAAGGAAGTGCTGCGCCTGCAGGTCGAGAAGATCCGCCCGCTGTCGGCGGCGTTCGAGAAGTCGCTCGACACGCTGATGACGCTGCACCTGGACGGCGCCCGGGCTCAGTACCTGGCGGCCACCGAGCGTGCGGCCACGCTGCGCCTGCTGGCCATCCTGGCCATCGTGGCCGGCGGCGTGCTGGCCGGCGTGTTCGGCTACCTGATCACCCGCTCGATCCGCCAGCAGCTGGGCGCCGAGCCGGCCGAGGCGGCGGCGCTGGCGCAGCGCATCGCCGGCGGCGACCTGAACACGCCGATCGAGGTGCGGCCCGGCGACAGCAGCAGCCTGATGGCCCAGCTGAAGGCCATGCAGCACAGCCTGAGCGATGTGGTCAACCGCGTGCGGCAGAACGCCGACAGCGTGGCCACGGCCTCGGCGCAGATCGCCCAGGGCAACAACGACCTGAGCGCGCGCACCGAGCAGCAGGCCAGCGCGCTGCAGGAAACCGCCGCGTCGATGGAGGAGCTGAGCGCCACCGTCAAGCAGAACGCCGACAACGCCCGCCAGGCCAACCAGCTGGCGATGGGCGCGTCCACCGTGGCGGTGGAAGGCGGCGAGGTGGTCGGCCGCGTGGTCGACACGATGAAGGGCATCAACGATTCGTCCAAGCGCATCGCCGACATCATCAGCGTCATCGACGGCATTGCCTTCCAGACCAATATCCTGGCGCTGAACGCCGCGGTGGAAGCGGCGCGGGCCGGCGAGCAGGGCCGCGGCTTCGCAGTCGTGGCCGCCGAGGTGCGCAACCTGGCGCAGCGCAGCGCCGAGGCCGCCAAGGAGATCAAGGCGCTGATCACCACCAGCGTCGAGCGCGTCGAGCAGGGCACGGTGCTGGTCGACCAGGCCGGCACGACGATGAGCGAGGTGGTCAACGCCATCAAGCGCGTCACCGACATCATGGGCGAGATCAGCGCCGCCAGCAGCGAGCAGAGCGCCGGCGTGGCCCAGGTCGGCGAGGCGGTCAGCCAGATGGACCAGGCCACGCAGCAGAACGCCGCGCTGGTGGAAGAAAGCGCCGCCGCCGCCGAAAGCCTGAAGCAGCAGGCCATGCAGCTGGTGCAGGCGGTGTCGGTGTTCAAGGCCGGCGCTGCCTCCAGCGGCTTCGTTGCGCCGCCGGTGGTGGCCGCGCCGAAGGAACCGGCCAGCTACCCGGCGGTGGAACGCCGCGGCCCGGGCCGTGCGAAGAACGTCACCCGGCCGAACTTCGGTGCCAAGGCAGCGCCCGCGGCGCCCGCAGCGGCCCCGGCCACGCCGGCTGCCGCGCCGTCGCGCACCGGCACCGACGACTGGGAAAGCTTCTAGAGCGCCCCCGCGCCAGAGCCGCCTGTGCTGCCCTCCGGTGGCCAGGCGGTTCGTCGTTTCAGGTGCCCAGCCGGCCTTCACCACAAGGCCTGCCGGGAGATCTGGTGAGCAGCGCAAAGGCTCTCAAGCTGCAGCCGCCGGCATCCGAAAACTCCCAGAACCGGTGCCCGCCGCTTGCGGCCGGCCCGGCCCATCCCACCCCCATTCACTGCGGAGACCTGCCATGAAGAAGCTGACCCACCTGATCGCTGCCGCTGCCCTGGCCTGCCTGGGCGGCCAGGCCCTTGCCGCGACCAACGCCACCCCGGCCGAAGCCACCGCGATGGTCAAGAAGGCGGTGGTCTTCATCAAGGCCAACGGCAAGGACAAGGCCTATGCCGAGATCAGCAACAAGAGCGGCCAGTTCACCGACCGCGACCTGTACATCGTGGTCTACGCGATGGACGGCGTGGTGCGTGCGCATGGCGCCAACGAGAAGATGATCGGCAAGAACCTGATCGAGCTCAAGGACGTGGACGGCAAGCCCTTCGTGCAGGAGCGCGTCGACATGGCCAAGGCCCAGGCCAGCTTCTGGCAGGACTACAAGTTCACCAACCCGGTGACCAAGAAGATCGAGCCGAAGAGCATGTACTGCGAGCGGCTGGACGACAGCGTCGTCTGCGGCGGCGTCTACAAGTAAGCCGCGCGTCTCGACCTGCCCGCACGACCTGACCATGAAACTCAACGATCTGCGAATCGGGTCCCGGCTGGCGCTGGGGTTCACGCTGGTGCTGCTGCTGGTGCCGTTGATCGCCGGCATCGGCTGGTGGCGGCTGCAGGCCACGCAGGCCGAGGTCGAGGCCGTCAAGCTGACCGAGGACCGCGCGCTGGCCGCGGCGCACTGGAAGGGGCTGACGCACCTGAACGTGACGCGCACGCTGGCCATCGCCAAGTCGGGCGGGCACAAGGACGTGCGCGACTACTTCGAGCCGCTGATGAAGCAGACCTCGGCCGACATCAGCGCGCTGCAGAAGCCGCTGGAGGAAGGCGCCACGGCCGAAGAGGAGAAGGCGCTGATCGAGGAGATCGCCGCCAAGCGCAAGCTGTACCTGAGCACGCGCAATGCCATCTTCGGCCTGCTGGACATCGACGACCCCGGCGCCAAGGAGGCGCTGGAGAGCAAGCTGATGCCGATCGCGCTGAGCTACGTGGCGTCGATCAGCCGCTTCCAGGAATGGCAGGAAAAGCAGGCCGAGGCCGCGCTGGTCGCGATCGACCAGCGCGTCGACCAGGCGCAGCTGATCACCGCGGCGCTGTCGCTGCTGTGCCTGGCCATCGGCGCCTTCTGCGCCTGGGTGATCACGCATTCGGTGACCGAGCCGCTGGCCCGCGCCGCGGCGGCCGCGCGCACCATGGCCGACGGCGACCTGTCGCAGCCCATCCGCGCCGACGGCCGCGACGAGGTGGCCGAGCTGCTGAAGGGGCTGGTCCACATGCAGCGCTCGCTGCACGGCGTGATCGAAGGGCTGCGCCAGTCGGCGCTGTCGATCCGCACCTCCAGCAGCGAGGTGGCCGGCGGCAGCCAGGACCTGTCCAGCCGCACCGAGCAGACCGCGGCCAGCCTGCAGCAGACCGCCTCGTCGATGGAGCAGCTGTCCAGCAACGTGCGGCAGAACGCCGAATCGGCGCGCACCGCCAACCAGCTGGTGGCCAGCGCCGCCGATGCCGCCACGCGCGGCGGCGAGGTGGTGTCGCAGGTGGTGGCCACGATGGAGCAGATCAGCAGCAGCTCCAGCCGCATCGGCGACATCATCGGCGTGATCGACGGCATCGCCTTCCAGACCAACATCCTGGCGCTGAACGCGGCGGTGGAAGCCGCCCGCGCCGGCGAGCAGGGCCGCGGCTTCGCCGTGGTGGCCAGCGAGGTGCGCAGCCTGGCGCAGCGCAGCGCCGAGGCGGCGCGCGAGATCAAGACACTGATCGGCGCCTCGGTCGAGACGGTGGAAGGCGGCGCAGCACTGGTGCGCCACGCCGGCGACTCGATGCAGGAGATCGTGGCCTCGGTCAAGCGCGTGTCGGACATCATCGGCGAGATCACCGCCGCGTCGTCGGAGCAGGCCGACGGCATCGGCCAGGTGAACACCGCCGTGGCCCAGCTGGACCAGATGACGCAGCAGAACGCCGCGCTGGTGGAGCAGAGCGCCGCCGCGGCCGAAAGCCTGAGCGACCATGCCCAGCAGCTGTCCGAGGCGGTGGCCCAGTTCCGCCTGGCCGAGCAGCACGCTGCCGCCTGAACCGGCGCCGCCGTGGCGGGCGGCGTCGCTATACTTCGCCACACAGCGCCGATTTGTCCGGATTGCGGGCGCTTAAGAAATGCAGCTAAAGAGGGGCACCCGGTGACCGCCTCGAAGCTTGCGGCACCGGGTTTGTTTTTTCTTGGCACATGGCCTCGATCGGAGTCGTCACCCCACAGTCGATGCACTTTGCGGACGCGCTGCCGCTGCGCAGCGGCGCCACGCTGCACGACTACACGCTGGCCTACGAAACCTACGGCACGCTGAACGCGGCGCGCAGCAATGCGGTGCTGGTGTGCCATGCGCTGAACGCCAGCCACCACGTGGCCGGCCGCTACGAGGGGCAGGGCCAGAGCACCGGCTGGTGGGACAACCTGGTGGGCCCCGGCAAGCCGCTGGACACCGACAAGCTCTTCGTCATCGGCGTCAACAACCCGGGCTCGTGTTTCGGCAGCACCGGGCCGACCAGCCCGAACCCGGCCGCAGCGGGCCAGCCCTACGGCGCCGACTTCCCGGTGGTGACCGTGGAAGACTGGGTGGACGCGCAGGCCCGGCTGGTGCAGCGGCTGGGCATCGAGCAGCTGGCCGCGGTGATCGGCGGCAGCCTGGGCGGCATGCAGGCGCTGGCCTGGACGCTGCGCTACCCGCAGCGCGTGCGGCAGTGCGTGGCCATCGCCACCGCGCCCAACCTGTCGGCGCAGAACATCGCCTTCAACGAGGTGGCGCGCCGCGCCATCGTCACCGACCCCGACTTTCACGGCGGCCACTATCAGCGCCACGGCGTGCTGCCGCGTCGCGGCCTGCGCGTGGCGCGCATGCTGGGGCACATCACCTACCTGTCCGACGACTCGATGGACGCCAAGTTCGGCCGCCAGCTGCGTCACGCCGAACCGGCCTACAGCACGCAGGACATCGAGTTCCAGATCGAGAGCTACCTGCGCCACCAGTCCGACAAGTTCAGCGAGTACTTCGACGCCAACACCTACCTGCTGATCACCCGCGCGCTGGACTACTTCGACCCGGCGCGCGATGCCGGCGGCGACCTGGCCCGCGCCTTCGCGCCGGCGCGGCACAACCGCTTCCTGGTGGTGAGCTTCACGACCGACTGGCGCTTTGCGCCGGAACGCTCGCGCGAGATCGTCAAGGCGCTGGTCGACAACCGCATCGAGGTCAGCTACGCCGAGATCGACGCGCCGCACGGCCACGATGCCTTCCTGCTGGACGACCCTCGTTACCACGGCGTGCTGCGCGCTTGCTTCGATCGCGTAGCGATCGAAGCAAGCGCCATACGGCTTAACTCCGCCCACCCCTCCCCACTCCCCTCCCCTCAAGGGGAGGGGCCTGAGCACATGACTGCGCCATGAGTGAACGCGCGGATCTGGAGATCATCGCCAGCCTGGTGCCGCCAGGCTCGCGCGTGCTCGACCTGGGCTGCGGCGACGGTGAGTTGCTGGCGCACCTGCAGCAGCACCGCGGCTGCAGCGGCTACGGCATCGAGATCGCCGACGCCAACGTGCTGGCCTGCGTGCAGCGCGGCGTCAACGTCATCCAGCTCAACCTGGAAGAAGGGCTGGCGCTGTTCGAGGACGCCAGCTTCGACGTGGTGCTGCAGCTGGAAACGCTGCAGAACCTGCGCCATACCGAGCGCATGCTGCGCGAGACCGCGCGTGTCGGCCGCATCGGCATCCTGAGCTTTCCGAACTTTGCGCACTGGCCGAACCGCTTGCGCGTGCTGGCCGGCCGCATGCCGGTGACCAAGACGCTGCCCTACCAGTGGTACGACACGCCGAACATCCGCGTCGGCAGCCATGCCGACCTGGAGCTGCTGGCCCGCAAGATCGGCCTGCAGCTGACCGACAGCTTCGGCCTGCAGAACGGCCGCATCGTGCGCCGCTGGCCGAACCTGCTGGCCAGCGTGGCGGTGTTCCGCTTCGAGCGCCGCTAAGCCGCTTCGCACGCGATTCACGAAGCCTGTATATGCTGCAGGCTCTGCCGCGGGGCCTGGCCGTGCGGCCCGGCCGCTGCAAGGACTGCCCGTGACACGATCGACCGAAGGCGCGACGCCGCCGCATTTGCTTTTCCCAGCCCCTTTCCACCGCCCCCTTCCCCGCCGTCTTGGCATGCTGGCCGCACTGGCGCTGCTGCTCAGCGCCTGCGGCGGCGGCAGCGATGCGCCAAAGGCCGCCGGCCCGGGCGGCGGCGCGGGCGCACCGCCACCGCCCGAGGTGGCGGTGATCACCGTGCAGACGCAGACCGCGCCGCTGGTCACCGAACTGCCAGGCCGCGTGGAGGCCTCGCGCGTGGCGCAGGTACGCGCCCGGGTCAACGGCATCGTGCAGAAGCGGCTGTTCCGCGAGGGCAGCGAGGTCAAGGCCGGGCAGCTGCTGTTCCAGATCGACCCGGCGCCCTACCAGGCGGCGGTGGACAGCGCCAAGGCCACGCTGGCCAAGGCGCAGGCCAACCTGACACAGGCCCGCGAGCTGGCCACGCGCTACAAGCCGCTCGCCGATGCGCGGGCCATCAGCAGCCAGGAATACGTCAACGCGCAGTCGGCGCAGGCCCAGGCCGAAGCCGACGTGGCATCGGCCCAGGCTGCGCTGCGCACCGCGCAGCTGAACCTGGGCTATGCCGGCGTCACCGCGCCGATCTCCGGCCGCATCGGCCGCGCGCTGGTGACCGAAGGCGCGCTGGTCTCGGCCACCGAGGCCACGCAGCTGGCGCTGATCCAGCAGATCGACCCGGTGTACGTGAACGCCACGCAGTCGGTGGCCGAGGTGGCGCGGCTGCGCCAGGCCCAGCAGGCCACGCCGGTGGACCTGTCGGCGGTGCGCATCGTGCTGGAAGACGGCACCGAGCTGCCGCAGCGCGGCCGGCTGCTGTTTGCCGACCTGTCGGTGGACCCGACCTCGGCCCAGGTGCTGCTGCGCACCGAGGTGGCCAACCCCGGCGCGCGGCTGCTGCCCGGCATGTACGTGCGCGCGCGGCTGGTGCAGGGCGAGATCGGCGGTGCGATGCTGGTGCCGCAGCAGGCGGTGACGCGCGGGCCCCAGGGCGACAGCGCGCTGGTGGTCGGCGCCGACGGCAAGCCGGCACCGCGAAAGCTGAAGATCAGCGGCGCCTCGGGCACCCAGTGGATCGTGGTCGACGGCCTGAAGCCCGGCGACCAGGTCATCGTCGAGGGTTTCCAGAAGATGCGCCCCGGCGGCACGGTGAAGCCGGTGCCCTGGGCCGGCCCGGCTGCGAAGCCGGTCGCGGCAGCCGCTTCGTCACCGGCACCGGCAGCGGCCTCGGCCGCGGCGCCGGCGGCCAGCCGCTAGCAGGGGCCCGCCGCCATGGCCCGCTTCTTCATCGACAGGCCCATCTTCGCGTGGGTCGTCGCGCTGTTCATCACCGTCGCCGGCGTGGTGTCGATCACCCAGCTGCCGGTGTCGCAATACCCCACCGTCGCGCCGCCGGCGATCGTGCTGACCGTCACCTACCCGGGCGCGTCGGCGCGCACGCTGGAAGACAGCGTGCTCAGCGTCATCGAGCTCGAGATGAACGGCTCGCCGGGGCTGATCTACATGGAGTCGGTGGCCCAGGCCAACGGCACCGGCACGCTGACACTGACCTTCCAGCCCGGCACCAACCCCGACCTGGCGCAGGTGGACGTGCAGAACCGGCTGGGCCGGGCCACCCCGCGGCTGCCCGCGGCGGTGACGCAGCAGGGCGTGCGCGTGGACAAGGCGCGCACCAACTTCCTGCTGTTCACCATCCTCAGCTCCACCGACCCGGCCTACGACCCGGTGGCGCTGGGCGACTATGCGTCGCGCTTCGTGCTGCCCGAGATCCAGCGCGTGCCCGGCGTCGGACAGGCGCAGCTGTTCGGGACCGAGCGGGCAATGCGCGTCTGGATCGACCCGGCCAAGCTGGTGGGCTTCGGCCTGTCCACCGCCGACGTGGCCGCCGCCATCCGCGCGCAGAACGCGCAGGTGGCCTCGGGCACGCTGGGCGACCTGCCGAACCTGAAGGACCAGACCATTTACGCCACGGTGGTGGTGGAAGGCCAGCTGTCCAACGTGCAGCAGTTCGGGAACATCGTGCTGCGCGCCAACCCCGACGGCTCCAGCGTGCGGCTGCGCGACGTGGCCCGCATCGAGCTGGGCGCGCAGACCTACGCCACCTCGGCGCGGCTGAACGGCGAGCCCTCCACCGGCATCGGCGTGCAGCTGTCGCCGGCCGGCAACGCGCTGGAAACCGCCAAGGCAGTGCGCGCGCGCATGGAGGAGCTGAAGCGCTACTTCCCGCCGGGCATGACCTACGCCATCCCCTACGACACCTCGCGCTTCGTGCAGATCTCGATCGGCAAGGTGGTCGAGACGCTGATCGAGGCGGTGGTGCTGGTCTTCCTGGTGATGTTCCTGTTCCTGCAGAACTGGCGCTACACCGTCATCCCGACCATCGTGGTGCCGGTGGCGCTGCTGGGCACCTTCGGCGTGATGCTGGTGCTGGGCTACTCGATCAACGTGCTGACCATGTTCGGCATGGTGCTGGTGGTGGGCATCGTGGTCGACGACGCGATCGTCGTGGTCGAGAACGTCGAGCGCATCATGAGCGAGGAGGGCCTGCCGCCGCTGCAGGCCACGCGCAAGGCGATGGGGCAGATCTCGGGCGCCATCGTCGGCGTCACCGTGGTGCTGATCTCGGTGTTCGTGCCGCTGGCCTTCTTCAGCGGTGCGGTGGGCAACATCTACCGGCAGTTCTCGGTGGTGATGGCGTCTTCGATCGCCTTCTCGGCCTTCCTGGCGCTGTCGCTGACACCGGCGCTGTGCGCCACCCTGCTGAAGCCGGTGGCGGCCGGCCACCACCAGACGCGGCGCGGCCTGTTCGCCAGCTTCAACCGCGGTTTCGGCAAGCTGACGCACGGCTACGAAGGCCTGCTGGCGCGGCTGCTGAAGCGCAGCCTGCGCATGATGGTGGTGTACCTGGCCATCATCGCCGGCGTGGTCTGGCTGGTGCTGCGGCTGCCCAGCTCCTTCCTGCCCAACGAAGACCAGGGCTACATCATCGTCAACGTGCAGCTGCCGCCGGGCGCCACGGTGAACCGCACACTGGCCGTGATGCAGCAGCTGGAAGGCTTCATGCTTAAGCAGCCCGAAGTGAAGAGCATGGTCAGCGTGCTGGGCTTCAGCTTCTCGGGCCAGGGCCAGAACGCGGCGCTGGCCTTCGTGACGCTGAAGGACTGGCATGAGCGCGAAGGCCCGGGCCAGAGCGCGCAGGCGCTGGCCGGGCGCACCTTCGGCGCAATGATGGGCGTGAAGGACGCCTTCATCTTTGCGCTGAGCCCGCCGCCGATTCCCGAGCTGGGCAACGCCACCGGCTTCAACTTCCGCCTGCAGGACCGCGGCAGCAACGGCCACGAGGCGCTGGTGGCCGCGCGCAACCAGCTGCTGGGCATGGCCGGGCAGAGCAAGCTGCTGGCCGGCGTGCGCCCCGACGGCCTGGAAGACGCGCCGCAGCTGCGCATCGACATCGACCGCGACAAGGCCGCGGCGCTGGGCGTGGGCTTCGACGCCATCAACAACGTCATCTCCACCGCCTTCGGCTCCACCTACGTCAACGACTTCCAGAACCAGGGCCGGCTGCAGCGCGTGGTGGTGCAGGCCGATGCCGCCGACCGCATGCAGGGCGAGGACATCCTGCAGCTGAACGCCATCAACAACCGCGGCCAGCTGGTGCCGCTGGCCGGCTTTGCGACGATGCGCTGGATCACCGGGCCGATGCAGCTGATCCGCTACAACGGCTACCCGACCATGCGCATCGCCGGCGACGCCGCGCCCGGCGTCAGCACCGGCCAGGCGATGGCCGAGATGGAGCGCCTGGCCGCGCAGCTGCCGCCGGGCTTCGGCTTCGAGTGGACCGGCCAGTCGCGCGAGGAGCGCCTGGCCGGCGACACCGCGCTGTACCTGTTTGCGTTCTCGCTGCTGGCCGTGTTCCTGTGCCTGGCGGCGCTGTACGAAAGCTGGTCCATTCCCTTCGCAGTGCTGCTGGTGGTGCCGCTGGGCTTGCTGGGCGTGGTGCTGGCCACCGAGTGGCGTGGTTACACCAACGACGTGTACTTCAAGATTGGGCTGATCACCATCATCGGCCTGTCGGCGAAGAACGCGGTGCTGATCATCGAGTTCGCCAAGGAGCTGCAGGCCGAAGGCCGCAGCGCGATGGACGCGGTGCTGCAGGCCGCGCACCTGCGCTTCCGGCCGATCGTGATGACCTCGCTGGCCTTCGTGCTGGGCGTGCTGCCGCTGGCCATCGCCGCCGGTGCGGGCTCTGCCAGCCAGCGCTCCATCGGCACCGGCGTGATGGGCGGCATGGTCAGCGCGGTGCTGCTGTCGGTGCTGTTCGTGCCGGTGTTCTACGTGGTGGTGCGGCGCGTGTTCAAGGGCGGCCACCCGCCCGCCGCCCAGCCCGCCGCCGAACCGCCGGCCGAAAGCAGCGCGGAGGGCCGCGCATGAAGCACCGGCTGATCCCGATGGCCGCGGCGCTGCTGCTGGCCGGCTGCGCGTCGATGGCGCCGCCCTACCAGCGCCCGGCCGCGCCAGTGGCCGCCACCTTCCCCGAAGCCACCGCCGCCGCGGCGGTGGGCAGTGCCGCGGCACGGCCGGCGGCCGACACCGACTGGCAGCAGTTTTTCACCGACCCGCGACTGAAGGCGCTGATCGGCCTGGCGCTGCAGAACAACCGCGACCTGCGCATCGCGGTGCTGAACGTCGAGCGCGTGCGCGCGCAGTACCAGGTGCAGCGGGCCGAGCTGTTTCCGACGGTGGTGCTGGGCGCCACCGGCCTGGTGCAGCCGCAGAGCGCAGGCGGCAACGTGTACACCGCCGGCCTGAACGTCACCGGCTACGAGCTGGACCTGTTCGGCCGCGTGCGCAGCCTGACCGACGCCGCGCTGCAGCAGTACTTTGCCAGCGAAGAGGCGCGCAAGGCCGCGCAGATCACGCTGGTGGCGGCCGTGGCCAACACCTACCTGACGCTGCTGGCCGACGAGGAACAGCTGGCCGTGGCGCGCAAGACGCTGGACTCGCGCAACGAAGGCTACCGGCTGCTGAAGCTGAAGTTCGACAACGGCGCGCTGTCCGAATACGACCTGGCGCAGGCACAGACCCTGGTGGAAGGCGCCAAGGCCGCGGTGGCGCTGTTGCAGCGCCAGCTGCTGCAGGACCAGAATGCGCTGGTGCTGCTGGTGGGCCAGCCGCTGCCGGCCAACCTGCCGCCGGCACGCACGCTGCAGAGCCAGGGGCTGATGGCCGAGCTGCCGGCCGGCCTGCCGTCCGAGCTGCTGGAAAGGCGGCCCGACGTGCGCCAGGCCGAAGCCCAGCTGCAGGCCGCCAATGCCAACATCGGCGCGGCCAAGGCGGCCTTCTTCCCGACCATCACGCTCACCGGCAGCATCGGCCTGGCCAGCCCCGAGCTGAGCGGCCTGTTCGACAACCGCGCCTGGCAGTTTGCGCCGCGCATCACCGTGCCGATCTTCGATGCCGGCGCCAACCAGGCCAACCTGGAGGTGAGCGAAGCCAACCGCGACATCGCCGTGGCGCAGTACGAGCGCAGCATCCAGGTGGCCTTCCGCGAGGTTGCCGACGCGCTGGCCGGGCGCGCCACCTACAGCGACCAGCTGCGCGCGCAGCAGGCGCAGGAACGCGCCGAGCAGACCCGCTCCGACCTGGCCGAGCTGCGCTTCCGCAACGGCATCGCCAGCTTCCTGGACGTGCTGGACGCGCAGCGCGCGCTGTTCCAGACGCAGCAGGCCACGATCCTGGTGCAGGCGGCACAGCAGCAGAACCTGGTGACGCTGTACAAGGTGCTGGGCGGCGGCTGGACGGAACCGAAGGCGCAGTGACTACACTGCGCCGATGAGCCCCGCCTGGCCCGAACGGCTTGCCACGCGCGACGGCCTGCAGCTGCACCTGCAGGCCTGGCCGGCCGAGTCTGCCGCGCGCGGCAGCGTGCTCATCGTGCACGGCCTGGGCGAGCACATCGGCCGCTACCGCCATGTGGCGGCCCAGCTCAACGCCTGGGGATGGGATGCCTTCGGCTACGACCAGCGCGGCCATGGCCGCAGCCAGGGCAAGCGCGGCGCCTTGGCCCAGGCCGACGACCTGCTGCACGACCTGGCGGCCGTGATCGATGCGCTGCGTGCGGCAAGACCCACCGGCCCGCTGGTGCTGCTGGGCCACAGCATGGGCGGGCTGGTGGTGGCGCGCTTTGCGGCCGGCGGCATCGGCACGCCCGAGCCCTGGTGGCGGCCGCTGGACGCGCTGGTGCTGTCCTCCCCCGCACTGGACCCGGGCATGAGCGGCGGGCAGCGCGTGCTGCTGGCCGTGCTGGGCCCGCTGGCGCCGGGGCTGGGCTTAAGCAACGGCCTGAAGCCGGAATGGATCTCGCGCGATGCGCAGGTGGTGCGCAACTACATGGCCGACCCGCTGGTGCACGACCGCGTCACGCCACGGCTGGTGCGCTTCATCGTCGATGGCGGCGAGGTGGTGGCGCAGCGCGCCGGCGACTGGACGCTGCCGACGCTGCTGCTCTATGCCGGCAGCGACCGCTGCGTGGCCCCGGCCGGCAGCGCCGGCTTTGCCGCGGCGGCGCCGCAGGCGGTGGTGGCGGCGCACGAGTTCCGGCCGCTGTACCACGAGATCTTCAACGAGCCCGAGCAAGCCGAGGTGTTCGGCGTGCTGGGGGCCTGGCTGCAGGGGCTGGGGGCGCAGGCGCCGGTATAGCGCCTTTGCGCACCGGCCTCCTCAAATTTGATGAGGGCGGCCAGACCACATCGGGGATAGCGTGACGATCCTCGGATGACTCCGCCCATCGCTTGGCACCATGGCTCCTTCGATTTCCGTTCCGCCCCCGACCGCCGCATCGCTGACCGAATCTGGCTTCGACCGCATCGTCGGCAACTTCTACGCCGCGGCGACCGGCGGCGTGGACTGGCGCGAGGCATTGATCCCGGTGCAGCAGACCTTCGGCGCCCGCGCCGCCGTGCTGCACACCATGGACATGGTCGACGGCCGCGTGCTGGCGCTGGAATCGGCCGGGCCGCAGATGAACGTGCCGACCCTGGAGTACGTCAGCGCCTGGGAGCGCGAAGACCCGCGCAAGCAGCGGGTGCTGAAGCTGGGGCCAGCGGCGCTGGGCCAGTGGCTGCACTGTTCCGACGCCTTCGACGACCGCTTCGTCGAACGCAACCGCTTCTTCAGGCACTTTCTGTCGGGCCACGAGATTCGCTACAACAGCCATGTCACCGTGCCGCTGGACGAGCGCACCATGACGGCCTTCGTGCTGGAACTGCCGCCGCACCGAGGCCCGCTGGACGACGACGAGCGCGAGCTGGCGCGCCGCTTCGGCGTGCACATGGAGCAGGCCCTGCTGGCCCACGAGCGCGTGCGGCGCATCGCAGCGCAGGCGCTGGCCGGGCACCGGCTGCTGAGCGCCTTCGCCTACCCGATGTGGCTGCTGGACACCGAGCGCC
>Ga0209369_1000990_pt1 | contig 18340 bp, 15 predicted proteins | sample EBPBio142010_DNA_FD_185865 | JGI IMG/M metagenome (GOLD analysis project Ga0209369, IMG submission 185865) | Wastewater treatment Type I Accumulibacter community from EBPR Bioreactor in Madison, WI, USA - Reactor 1_10/4/2010_ DNA (SPAdes)... | ecosystem: Engineered > Bioreactor > EBPR >... | reverse complement strand
ATCTGCACGAAAAGTACGGAGCGTCCGCAAATGCTGGAAACGTAAGTGCTTGTCGTGCAACGGGTTTTCAGAGCAAAGCGCACCAATCTGCACGAAAAGTACGACTACCCCCTCCTGGAACGAGACCGCCTGCGGGCAGACCACGCGCGCCTGGCAGAGCTGGAACTCACCGAAGCCAAGCTGGCGGCGGAGTCCGCGCGCACCGAGGCCGCAGCCACCCGCGACCTGTTCATTGCCAAGGTCTCACACGAGTTCCGAACACCCCTGCAGACCATCGTTGCCCTGGCAGACCTGCTGGCCCTCAAGACGGCAGACGAGAAGTCCAAGGGGCTCCAGGAGCCCGTCCAACGCCTGTCGCGGGCTGCGGACCAGCTGATGCACCAAGCCAACGATCTGGCCGCTTTCGTTCGCGCCAACCAGGCGGCGAGCTACGAGATTCGGGAGCGCCCAGTGCGCCTGGACGAAGTGGTGGCTACTTCGATCATCGAGCTTCGGGAACTGGCCAACCGCAAGGGGGTCGACGTGCGCGTCAGCGTCCCTGCCATCTCGCTCCAGGCCGACGACATGCGCCTGCAGCAGATCATCGGCAACTTGGTGAGCAACGCTGTGAAGTACACGACCAGGGGCCACATCGAGATCCAGGCGGAAGTGGATGACCACGAGCCGCACACGATGACCCTGTGCGTGAACGACACCGGCAGCGGAATCCCTGCAGAGGTTCTTCCAAACGTCTTCGAACCGTGGTTCCGTGGGACGCGCGAAGCCCGAGGCCTGGGACTCGGGCTCTCGATCGTGAGGTCACTGGTGGCGCAACTCGGCGGGACGGCGGAAATCAAGTCGGAGATCGGGCGCGGAACGAACGCCTGTGTGCGCATTCCCGTGAAGGTCCTGCCCCAGCACCCACACCATCCACCAACCGGTTCCTCAGGCCTGTCGGATCTTCACGTCCTGGTGGTCGACGACGAAGACTCGGTCCGCAATGCAGTGGCAGACCTGCTGCGGGCCAAGGGGGCGATCTGCGTGGAAGCGCCAGGCACCGAGGAAGCGCTGCTGGAGCTGAGTACGAAACCGTACGAGGTCGCGCTGGTGGACATCCAGATGCCCGGTGCGGATGGCTACGAACTCGCCCGGCGGCTGAAGGCTCGCCATCCCGAGTGCGAGACCAGGCTGATTGCGATGAGCGCTTTCGGGCTGTCGGAGGAGCACGGCTGCCTGTTCGACGCCTATGTGGCCAAGCCGTCGAAGGCCGACACGATGGTCAGCACGATCATCCAGACGCTGGCACGACGGGGAACGGTCTCAGCCAGAACGGCCGGGGTGGGTGGCTCGGGTGGGAGGTCAGGGGCCTGCTGAAAGGGACGTGGAGCTACCGTCCATAGGAGGCACCGGACCGGATGTCAGCCGCCCCGGAAAGACGGAAGGATGTCGGTGACGGACACGGCCCGCAGGTCGCCTACCAACCTTCCTTGCACGTCGGTGATGACAAGGCCTCTTCGCGCTGCCTCCCGACAGAGCGTTTCCAGCCGCGGATCTGCAAAGCTCGTTGGCGGATCGTACGCATGCACCTGGAGGCCTGCGACCGCCAGCAGGCCGTCAGCAGACTGCTGGTCGCGGTGAGCGGCCGGGCCGCAAAGGCCAGCGAGCGCCGTTCGCAATGGGGAGGTCCGGGACTTCATGGCGGTACCTGTGCAGGGCACATCATCGTGCGTGCCACCGCAGAGCCGTGCAACTCGAAAGGCCGGATCTACCCCCCGCCGAAATCGGCCGTCGAGTCCCGTTCAAGGGCTACTCCGCGGCGCGACCCAGAAGACTGAGCGGCTCCTCGCCGCAGCGACTGCTGCGTCAATCTTCGAGTTCGGGGCGCCATGCGCGCACGACGGCTTTGAACTCCGCCTCGTAGCCCATGCTGTCGGGATAACGATGAACCCGGCCAATCAAGCCAAACACGACAGTCATGTCGGCCACGATGGCGGTATCCAGGGACCAAAGCGACGTCAGATCGAATGCACCACAACTGCCCGAGTTCCACCAGGCGAGCAGGAAGTCAGCCACCACGCGGCTTTGTCCACTGTCGCGCTGGGCATGCGCCAAGAGGCGATCAAGCGCGGCCAATTCTTCTGCTGTAGCTGGCTGCGACGCGTGATCGACCGCGGCAGCGAGCATCGCCTTGGCGATGACTGCATCGGGTTGCCGCGGCGGCATGATCATGAATTGGCTCTCCAGGCGGGCGGGCGGGGACCGGTGGCGAAGATCGTCGCGATGATGTTCGACTCGCACAGATCAGGAACAGTGGGCATTGTGCTTGGCAGACGGGCGCGTGTCTTGACGTGCGCCGTCGCCCGGCCACCCACAAGAGCAAGCAAGGAAGGGGCTTGGCCCTACAGTTCCAGCACCATGAGCCGCTACGTCTTCTTCAACAGCGATGCCCAGGACGCCAAGGTCCTGACGGCGGCAAAGAAGGCTGTGCGCTCGCGCGGGGCGACGGTGGTGAAGTCGCTGGCCGGCACGATGCTGCTGGAGGCGACGCCGGCGCAGCTGCCCCAGGTCGCGCAGGCCTCGCCGGGCTGGCGCTACTCGGTCGAGCGCAAGATGACCCGGGTGCCCGAGCGCAAGCCCCTGGAGCGCTCCAAGGCGCGCGGCGCGGCGGCAGCCGCTGCCAAGGGCTAGATTCCGGCCCCACGGGGTTCGAATCCCGGACCGCTACGCCTCGATTTGCGCCTCTCCGGGTGCAAATCTAAATGAGCGACGATATTACTTATGTCAACTAAAGGGCCGGCAGTCGCTGCACGAGGCAAGCCCCCTACGCGTAGGCATCACCCGTCAATAGAAGTGCGGAAAGCTCCGGTGCTGACGCTCGGAGGCTTCCGACCGACGCGATGTATCGCCGCGGCTCTGCGAGCGGGAGTGCGATCCGATGGCTGTCCCCAATCCCAGTGGGCTTCATCTCGAAACACGCCAAACCCGCGCCGACCGTGATGAGCTTACTACCTAGCGGTGTAACCAGCAGACGGCAGTTTCCCAGGACGTTCAAGCTCTGCTTGTAGCGAAGCATCGCGCTCAGTAGCTGCCGGTAGGCCTCAAATGGGTTTGACTCGTGCACGTAGACGATGTTGCTGGTAGGTGTTTGCCGGCTCCGGAACAGTGGATCCATGTACTCGACCAAGAGATCATCTGCTCGACGCGGATTCGTCGATGGATGCGGCACCACTGGGCAGATCTCGGCCGAGGCTGCGACATCAGATGACGTGAGAACTTTGGTCAGTTGGTTGACACGGTTCTCGCCAAGAATGGGAAACCAGACAAGAGGCCAATCCTTGACGGTCTCCGCGTGGAACGCGCCTGAGAATCCAGGAATCTGGACCAGCTCGTTGCTCGGATCCTCTGCTCGAATCAAGCCATCCAGCCGAGCGTCCTCCGCAACCAGCACCTGAAATGAGACCCCATTTGCCGCCAGTGGGTGAGGCCGGCCAGCGACAACTGACCGATCAGGGATGAGCTTGGTGAGGATGCCCGTCAGCAACGCGAGATAGGTCATGCGGGGGAGCGAGCTGACGTCCAGGACAACGTCCGTCTGCTCAGCGATGTGGCTGAGCACCTCGTGCGTGGCCAGACGCAATGCATTGCTGGCGCCGATGTCCTCTTCGCCATCGGACGAAGCGGCCATGGTGACAACTTGAACGGGCCCGAGTGGCGAGAAGATCTCTTCGAGGGCTCTAGCGTTCTCCTCGGTCAGGTCCTGCACGTCTTGCTCAAGGGCATACCCGGTGAACGCCAGCAGCACCAGTTTGGCGCTTACCACCTCGCAACCAGCCGCCTGCAAGTTGGCCACGTACTGCTTCATCACCGCCTGAGCGCGGACATCGAATCCCCTGCCCGCGATGTACAGCAGCCGAAGTTTGCGCTTATGGTGCATACGATCCCAAAGCTCGTGTACGCCCTTGCCGCGCCGAAAAACATAGTGATTCCAAAGCATCGTCAGACCTGTCGAGTTGGGGTCATTCGACGCTCCATCCATCGAATCATGTCTCCGGCTGAGACGTCTTGCCATCCGCCCAGTTGGAGCGGCAAGTCATAGTGGGCGCACAAGGTTCGATTGAGGTAGAAGACGGTTCCGCTATCACGGGAGGTACTCGCGGCGCTCTCTCTGGGAACCAGAAGGTTTTCCGCAGTGCACTCGGCGAGCACACGGACCAGATGACTCCCCGGTTCTCCCAGGCCCTTTGTGGGCGCCAATAGTTTTGCCATCTCTGCCCGCGAAAGGCGCACACCCGTCACCCCAGGTGCATAGGGTGCATTCGGCAGGTATGTCTTCTCGTGACAGAAAGTAGCAATGGAGTCCAACAGCCTTTGCGCTCGCTGGCCGTCGGTGTGATTCTTCGGAATGAAGTCGCGCTTTCGCTTGGCTGCATCCTTGAGCAGCTTCTCCTGCTCCGAAGGCGATAGGACGTTCTCCGGTTTGCGAAGAATCTGCTTCGCTTGAAGTCCTTCGTATAGGGCGGCGGCCAGGAAAAGCAGTTCTTCGACGTTATTGGTCGCCATCACGCACAGCCGATCGATCCCGAAGTAGTAGGGGATCTTCAACTCTTCGTGCATGAACAGCTCGGCAGCGCCACGGACGGATGAGCTGTCCCGCTCGTCCAATTGCTCTGCCGGCAGGGCCAGGTCAAGCGACATCTGCTTCTTGGTTTCATCACGGACGAGCAGGATGCGAGTGACATACAGGTCGGCCAGGGATTCGAGGCTGGGGTCTGAACTCCGCTCTGACGCTCGCGCGATCCACTCACCGTACCGGACGCTGTCTTGGTGCCTCTGCACCTGGGCCTCGAAGCGCTGTATGCCGTCGGCAATCGCGTCTCGATATTGAAGCCCATTCAGCTCACCGCGCAAACAGTAGCTGAACGAGGTGGACGGTACTGCGTCCTGGTAACTCATCCGTCGGTCCAGGATGTTCTGGCCAAACGCGGCAAATTGCTTCGCGCTCCACATCTCGTCGAGATCAACCTCATGGATGTCGCGCCCCTGCCGCGCACCCTGTGAAAGAAGCTCGGCGCCGAGTACGTTGTAGCGCTCGGAGAGCCAGATCGGTATTCCCGAGCGCATGACGGTGAGCTCATCGATGAGGAGCGCGCGTTGCTTGCGGCGCAACCGGTGGAGATCATCCACCATCAGCATCCGCTTTGGTGCAACCGCGTGACCCTCAAACGAGAACTTCACATGCTCAAGCCAAAGGACGCCCTCAAGACGAATGTGAGACGGTACTTCGCTCGAGCCGGGGCTCGCAAAGGAGTCCAGCTCCGCATAGACCTTCTGCTCGTACGACTCGGCCCATTGAATTAGAGCGCCTGCATCCCGGTGGCGCGGGATGTACTTCAGATCAAGCGCCGCCGGTGGGTACTCAAGCTCGATTCCGTCGACTTGGTCGGAACTCCGCCCGACAAGCATCGCAACGCTTCGCAGCGCCCGGAGAACAATTCGGCAATCCAGCAGGGCTCGGAAAAGCCCTTCATGCAACTGTTCGCTCGGCGGTAAGTCGGCATACCCGGAGGCACACGAAAGATACACGCCAAGAAAGGGCGGCCGCTCATCGTCTTCAAGTACCCCTCTCGCCACAAGGCGCTGATACGTCTCGCTAAGGTCAGGCGATCTGCGAGCGTTCCAAAAGGCACGCAGGGCAGTCGGAGTAAACGCACGTAGGAGGGTGGTCTTCCCGGCCCCAGGAGAGCTACGGAAGACATGAACGCCACCATCGAAGGAGGACTCTGCCAGTCTTTCAATGATCTTCGGGGAGAACAATCGGACGAAGTCCTGGTCCGAAGCGGTGCGCTCGGACATGCGTTCCAGGAAGGGATTTGAACGGTAGGACATTAGAACTCTCGGTGCCGACTGACCCTGGGAAACAGGCCGGCGAACGCGAATTGCTCAGGACCCCAAAGTAGGTAGACCGAGTTGTTGGGCGTGTTGTGTGACAGAACCACGGGTAGGGCGCAGCCGGCGAAGCCCAGACGCGGATCGTCAGTTCCACCGACTCGAAAGTGCTCGTCTGAAGCCCTATCGTCCGTGTACTTCGGGTTTGAAAGAAGTGCTTGATAGTCCGCAGCATCCAAACCGCGCGTCAGCGCAGCATCCGGCTCTATGGGGCACAGGACCCGGACCTTCAGCGGCGTCCATCCATGATCTGAGGTAAGACGCTCAGACCAGTATTCGATGTGGTCGATGGCCTGCCGCGTGGCGGTGTATAGAAGCAGGAAGACCTCGTAGTGGTTTGGATCGACCAGGTCGCCCTTCTCCAGGCGCTCGTAGATCTTCTTGATCTTGCCCTTGAACTTCTTCGCTTCGTTGTCGTAGCGTATGTAGGTGTTGCCACTGCCTGAGAAGTCGTCGAGGAGCCACACCAGATTGAACCGCGGGCTCTCGGCCTTGATGCCTTCCTTGGTAAAGGCTTTGGACAGTTCAGAGAGCATGTCGCGTGCCTTCTCGTCGCCGAGTTCGTAGGCCTGCCAGATCTGTTCGTTGCCGATCTCACCCGAACTAGCCCGCCGAAGCTCATTTGTACGAGCCCCATCGCTCAGACCTAGATACAGCGACTTCAAACGCAGTTCATGAAAACGTGTGTGGCGCGAGATTTCGCCAACGCGGTAGTCTGGAATGTCGTACTCCTCCGCCACCATCCGCATGCGCTCTTGGACGATGAGGTCTGGGTAGGCGGTGCGTACCAGGTGCGACATCTCTTCATCGGAAAAGAAGACAAGGCGCCGAGTCACGAGGTCAAGAGCTCGCGGTCGGTCAGTCGGCTCAAATTGATTGAGCCATAGCGCCAGACTTTCGATGAAACGACGGCCCGGCTCGAAGCGCTGGTAGTGGTCGTATTTGTAGTCGGCGAGAAGTTGTAGACGATTCAGAACGGCCCGCACACTTTCAACATCGTCCCAGCCCATGACCCTGGCTAGTAGACTTGCGGCTCTCTGATCGTGCATGGCTTGGACGGCTAGTCAGTTGTCGTTAGGTCGAGACGGAACAGGCCTTCGCTTTCCAAAACCACCCGCCGGAGGTACCACAGCGTCGCGTCAACGTCTCGCTTGTGCGCCGGAGCCAGTTTCCATCCTCGGTCAAGGCGACGGGATGGCACATCGACGCTGAGCGAATACTTGTGCTCCAAAAGAGCTGCGTCATTGCCAGGCCAAGCCCCTTGGTCGCCGACCGTCAGGATCTGGTATGGGTCGATGCGAAGCTCGCGGATGACGTGCGCAACAAGGCGTGATTTACCGTACCCCGGCGCAAGTATGTCCACCGAGTGCTTGCTGCGCACCATACACGCTGGGTCAAGGCCGTCCTGCCGCAATGCATCTGCGACGACATACCACATCGACTCCGTCGAGAGCCCTTCCCGGAAACGAACGCTGACCTGAATGGGGGGTGTCGACCTGACGCGTTCGATTGGCACACCAGTTCGCTTCAGCCGATGAACGATTCGGGTGACGTGGCTCAAGAACTCGCTGCTCTCGTCGTTCACTGCGACCGTCTGGGAGGCGTCAGCCAACCACCCGCCGTTGTACAGCCCGAGATGGACCTTGTGCAGCACGTCAATGGGGAGGCTTGCGGCTAGGTGCTCCTGGATGGAGCCCCCTCGCCCCGACGCGATGCCGACGATGACGCCAGCCCGAACAAGTCGCTCGAGGTGATCTAGAACATCGGCTTGGGGCGGATGTTCAATCCGCTGCGAACTGCACAGCGTTCCATCATAGTCAAACAGGATGGCGCGAAAACGTTGATTGGCAAATCGCTCGAGGGATTCATCAAGAGCGCGCTGCACCGGTCCCTGACCGCGCGGCGAAGGCCACTTGGCCCCGAGGACGTCGTACTTTGAATTGCAGGACCCGGCCGGCTCGTCTTGCGGTGCAGGAATCACGGCCTGGAGATCGATGTAGTACAGATCTCGGCCGAACTGCGGGACAGTCGGGCGCCCAGCATCTTTTCCCTGCAGCGTCGCGATGGCGGAGATCAGGTGCATTTGAGCGACAAGGCCGGCGATGAGACTACTCGGGTCAGATGCGGGTAGCGCCATCGTCAGCGTCGGCACGTTGCTAGGGAACAGAGCACGCATGCGTTCCCACAGCCCCGAGAGAGATGGCTCGGTCAATGCCAGCACCGCGCAGTCATTGGGCCTGGACGATAGCCACAAATGCCGGCCATGGGCGTAAGAACGTAGATCTGCCAGTTGAACGTTTAAGAGTGCGCCCTCCGAGAGTTTGGACTCGAGATCGGCGGCTACCGGTCTTAGCTGCGGCGAGTAGATGACCGTAAGTGTGCCGCGCGAAACTGCTGCCTCGACGAATGACTGAGCCCCGGCGACCCAGTCGTCGATCGACCCGTCTCCAACGCGAAGCTCGGAAAGGTCATTGGGTAGGTTCGTACTTGCCTGATCAAGTTCGTCGTATGCGCGCGCGATCAAGACGGCGTCCATGAGCAGGCTGTTCGTTGCGAGGTAGCCGTCCTTCTGTGTCAGCTCGAACACATGAGTCGTCACGTCGTTGAGAGAGGTTGCCCGATCCATCAGGGGACTGCTTGGGCGGTTGGTCAGGACATGTACAGGCCGTGCACTATGGCGACGTGCACGTACCAACGCTTCAGTGATGTCGGGATTCTTTCCTTCTGCCGAGATCAAGAAGACAGGGCTCGCGGAAGCAAGTGTTGGATTGCAGATGAGCTCAAGCGGCGTGGAGGGGCGGGAGACTCGACCAGTGAATGTCTCGTGTAGGTTGCACAGCAACGACGCGACCGTGAACGATCCTCCTGAGCCCACGCCTATTACGCTGGACTCGCTGGCGCCTTGAATCGCTGCCTTGAGGCGAGTGATCGCGAGTTCTGGCGCAGCCAGCGCGACGCGGTACGTTTGCGCTAGCTGCTGCAGTTCTTGTTGATAGTGAGATGGAGACATTGCGTAGCGGTTGCCATGCTCAGGGCGCGGAGACCAGTTCTCCTCGTGTGCGCGGCGATCGCTTGGACGACTTTGCCTCTACTGCGCGCCTTGGGGCAGCGGATTTCGCTTGCTGCAGTTCATCGCGAACTTCCATCAACAGTACGCCGAGCATGTTCTTCCCCTTGCCATTCACCTCGCCCCACAGACGATTTACAGCGTTGTCAGTGGTGCCGACTTCTACTAGGCGTGCATTGCCTGTCGAGAGCAAAAGATCCCGCAGCGCAGGATGCTGAGAGAACTTGGCGCGAAGCACGCCACGCATCCGATCGAACTTGATCTTCGACCAGTTAGGCACGATGTCCCACGTGTACAGGCCATGGGCGGCCATGGCCACAAGCGATGGTGTCGGCGCGCTGAGGATCCAATCCCGAACTGCTGCCTTGGCTGCCTTGCCAGCTTGATACGCGTGCTCCGCTGTAGGAAAGACTTGGTCCTCGAAGGTAACCGGGGTACGGTGGAGATTGCTGAAGACGCCGTACGGCTTTTCGTTGGAACGGTAGAACCGAATCTCAGCCTGTTGCACTGGCACCGGTGCTGCCACTTTGACGTCGACCTTCGCCGTCTTCTTCATCGCGTCTCCTTTGTCGGTGTCTTGGTGGGGTACAGGTTCAGGCTTTTGCAGTAGTTGATGAGCAGCACCTCGACCAAGTTGGTCAAGCTCCGCCTGTCGTGTTGCGCCGCGAGTTCCGCAGCGGCTTTCACGGCAGGGTCCACGCGTAGCGTGACTGTTGCAGTCTTGATCTTGGGGCGCCCGCGAGGCATTGCTTGCTGTACTGCACATTGATGGATTAATGGCGGCAAATGTACTGCACTTTTGCATCCACGAGAATGCCGTGGGAAGGTATGCGTCGATGGTTTCGTGCCCCTTGCAGTGCGCTGTGCTCTAGTGAAAATCCCGGCTGCTCGTCGCCAGCCCACCGAGCAGCGCCGTCAGATCCTCGACATGCCCGGCGATCAGGTTGCGCACATCGCCATCGCGCTGCCAGGTGCCCTTCACCGCCATCAGCTTTGAACGCAGCAGCGGCCCGCGCAGCTGCGCCTTGAGCTTGGGCCACACGATCACCTGCACGCTGCCGGTCTCATCCTCCAGCGAAACGAACATCACGCCCTTGGCGGTCTCAGGCTGCTGCCGCACCGTCACGATGCCGCAGGCCCGCGCCAGCCGGCCGTCGGGCAGGTCGTGCAGCTCGGCCGCCGTGCACCACCCCTGCTTGGCCAGCACCGGCCGCAGGATGGCCAGCGGATGCCGGCGCAGCGTGAGGCCCGTGGCCGCGTAGTCCCAGACGACCTCTTCTCCCTCGGGCGCCGCCGGCAGTTCGAGCTCTTCCTCGTTGACCGGCGCCTGCTTCAGCAACTGCGGCGCCGAGCGCTGCCCCGCCGCCTCCCAGACCTGCTGTCGCCGGTGGCCCGCCAGGCTCATCAACGCATCGGCCGCGGCCAGCAGCGTCATCTCGTGCTGCTCGATGTTGGCGCGCCTGGCCAGGTCCTCGGCGCCGTCGAAGGGCCGCTCACGTCTGGCCTCCAGGATGCGCAGCGCCGACTCGGCCTTCAGGCCCACCACCAAGCGAAGCCCCAGCCGCACCGCCGGCGGGTGCGGCAGGCCTTCGAGCGTGCAGTCCCACTCGCTGCACATCACGTCCACGCGCCGCACCTCGACGCCGTGGCGCTTGGCGTCCTGCACCAGCTGGCTGGCCGAGTAGAAGCCCAGCGGCTGGCTGTTGAGCATCGCGGCCAGGAACTCGGCCGGGTGGTGGCACTTGATCCAGCAGCTCGCGTAGACCAGCAGCGCAAAACTCGCCGCGTGACTTTCCGGGAAACCGTACTCGGAGAAGCCCTTGATCTGCTCGAAGATCGCTTCGGCGAACTCGCTCTGGTAGCCGCGGGAGGTCATGCCGTTGACGATCTTGTCGTAGTACTGCGCGAGGCCACCCTTGCGCTTCCAGGCGGCCATCGCACGCCTCAGCTGATCCGCCTCGCCCGGCGTGAAGCCCGCGGCCAGCATCGAGATCTGCATCACCTGCTCCTGGAACACCGGCACGCCCAGCGTACGGCCCAGTGCGTCCTCGAGCGCCTGGCTCGGGAAGGTCACCGGCTCCTTGCCCTGCCGGCGGTTCAGGTACGGGTGGACCATGCCGCCCTGGATCGGCCCGGGCCGCACGATCGCGACCTCGATCACCAGGTCGTAGAAGCAGCGCGGCCGCAGCCGCGGCAACATGCTCATCTGGGCGCGGCTTTCGATCTGGAACACGCCCACCGTGTCGGCTTGGCAGATCATGTCGTAGGTGGTCTGGTCCTCGGCCGGGATGTCCTGCATCGCGAAGGCGTAGCCCTTGCGCATGCCGATGAAGGCCAGGCTCTTGCGGATCGCGGTGAGCATCCCCAGGGCCAGCACGTCGACCTTGAGTAGGCCCAGCGCGTCGATGTCGTCCTTGTCCCACTGGATCACGGTGCGGTCGGGCATCGACGCGTTCTCGATCGGCACCAGGCGCGACAACGGCCCCTTGGTCAGCACGAATCCGCCCGGGTGCTGCGACAGGTGCCGCGGCAGGCCCATGATCTGGCCGGTCAAGTCCACAAGCTGCCGGATGGCCAGGTCGTCGAGCGAGAGGCCGAGTTCCTCGATCCGCTCGGTCTTGATGCCGGCGCCGTCCCACCAGGTGTGGTTCTTGGCCAGTGCCTCGATGGTCTCCTCGGGCAGGCCCAGGGCCTTGCCCACGTCGCGGATCGCCGACTTCGGCCGGTAGGTGATGGCCACCGCGGTGAGCGCCGCACGGGCGCGGCCGTACTTGCCGTAGAGGTACTGGATGACCTCCTCGCGCCGCTCGTGCTCGAAGTCGACGTCGATGTCCGGCGGCTCGTTGCGCTCCTTGGAGATGAAGCGCTCGAAGAGCACCGACATGCGTGCCGGATCCACCTCGGTGACGCCCAGGCAGTAGCAGACCACCGAGTTGGCCGCCGAGCCACGGCCCTGGCAGAGAATCTGCCGCGACCTCGCAAAGGCGACGATGTCGTAGACGGTCAGGAAGTAGTGCTCGTAGTGCAGGTCGCCGATCAGCTGCAGCTCGTGCTCGATCTGCGCCTCGACCTTTGCGGGGACACCTTCGGGCCAGCGCCGCCCTGCCCCTTCGTAGGTGATGCGGCGCAGGTAGCTCGAAGGCGTCTCGCCCGCCGGCACGACTTCATCGGGGTACTGGTACTTCAGCTCGTCGAGCGAGAAGCTGCAGCGCTCGGCGACCTGAAGCGTTTCGGCCAGCAGGTCGGCGGGAAAGGTCTGCGCCAGGCGCAGCCGGGTGCGCAGGTGCCGTTCGGCGTTGACCTGCAGCTCGCGGCCGCATTCGGTCAGCGGCCGGCCGGTGCGGATCGCGGTCATCACGTCGTGCAGCGCCTTGCGCGATCGCACGTGCATGTAGACGTCGCCGACGGCCACCAGCGGGATCGCCGACAGGTCACTCGCCTCACGCAGCTTGTGCAGCCACATCTCGTCGTCGAGCTGCCGCAGCAGTTCCACACCCAGCCAGCAGCGACCGGTGAAGTGGGTCAACAGCCAGCGGGCGAGGCCCACCAGTTGCGCGTCGGTCGATCCGCGGACCGGCGAGGCCACGACGACGCAATCGGCCAGTTCGTCCGAGGCGATGTCGCCAAGGTCCAGGTGGTAGGTCCCCTTCTCGGAAGCGCGTCGGAGCTTGGTGATGAACTCGCAGAGGTTGCCGTAGCCGTTCAGGTTGCAGGCCAGCACGCCCAGGCTGAAGGGCCCCGGCGCATCATCGCCGGACGGCTCCGGCACGGCCACGCTGAACTGGCTGCCGATGAGCAGCTTGAGGCCGATCTTCTTGGCCGCCACGTGGGCGCGCACCACGCCGGCGACCGAGCACTCGTCGGTGAGCGCGAGCGCGCGGTAGCCCTGCTTGTGCGCACGCTCGACGAGTTCCTCGGGCTGGCTCGCCCCCACCAGGAAGCTGAAGGTGCTGACGCAGCGCAGTTCGGCGTAGTCGGGCAGCCCGGCGGCCGGCACCGAGGAAGCGGACCTCGGCACGGGCGTGCCCGCGCCCTGCCCCTGGCGCCCATCGCCGGCCGTCATGCAAACACCCCGTGCAGGTACCAGGCAGTCTCTTCGCTCGCCAGCCGCTCCTGGTAGATCCACAGCACGCCGGCGTGCTCGCTCAGCGCCACCCAGTAGTCGCGCTGGACATGCCCGGTCGTCGCATCGCAACCCTCGCCCAGCCGATGCCACCAGCCGCCTTCGACGCGGTGCGGTCCGGTCAGCAGATGCAGCACGCCCTGGTACAGCGGGCGGTGGCCGCGCGTTGCGAGCTTGAGCGGCGTCGGCAGCACCCAGGTCGGCTGGGGCATGTTTAGCGGCTCTGCGGCCTTGCGGGCGGACTTGCGGGGGAGGGGCATCGGCACCGGCTGCCACATCTGCATCCACTCGAGCCGGTGGTCCTCGGTGAGGACCGGGCGAAGTACCCGGTCCGGACCCAGCCGGGCCGCGATGCGTTCGAGCACCAGTTGCAGGGACTCGCCCTGCTGCGCCTCGTCGGGCAGCAACGACGCGCTCCTCTCGTCCAGCGAAACGACTTCGGTCGCGTTCAGCCAGAGTTCGCCGACCGGCGCCTTCAGCTCGGTCTTGGCCAGGTGCTCCGCGAGCAGCCGGCAGAGGTGTTCGAGGTTGCGGCTGGGCTCGGCGGTGCGGATCGTGATTTCACCCCCCTGCCCCGCCTCTTTCGAGCGCATCACATCGTGGGCCCACTTCAGGGTGAAGGCGGTGGTCCCGCTGTGGCGCGCCGCCAGCCAGCCGCACATCTGCAGCAGCAGCCGGCGGGCGCCGAAGAGCAACGCTGGCGCCATCTCGACGCGTGACATGAGCTCCAGGCGCGCGTCGAAGGTCTCTGGCAGGTCGACCCACACATGGGCCTCGGGCTGCAGGCCGTAGGCGCGGTCCAGGGCGCCCAGCAGCAGCTTGTCGAAGCGCCGGCTCACACCCCCGCGGGGGAGCCGGCGCACATCCCCCAAGGTGCGGCACCCTAGCCGGGGTAGTCGTACTTTTCGTGCAGATTGGTGCGCTTTCGCCTGAAGCCCAACATCCATGCGGGTTCCCGCGGGTCGCCACCCCCGCAAGCTGATCACTCAGTTGGATTGACGGAAGCCGCGGCGGTACATTGACCGCCCACCTGCCGCTGCCCAACCCCATGCCCGCCTTCGCCCTGCGCTTCGTCGGCCAAGAGGCCTTGCCGCCTCGCCTGAGTGAGTTTGATCGGGAGCAGTTCTTTTCGCTCACGTCGGCGGACGTGGCGACCCTCCGGGAGCAGTTCCGCAGCGACCACCGCCTGCCCGCCGCGCTGATGCTCATGTTCATGCGCGTGGCCGGTCGACCGCTCGACGGTTTCAACGTGCTGCCCCGAAACCTCCTCCGGCACACCGCCCAGGTCCTGGCCGTGTCGCCGCCGTCCATCGCCAGCCTGCGGTCGATCTACAAGCGCCGGCAGACCCTCTTCAAGCACCAGCTCTGGGCCAAGACCTACCTCGGCGTGCGCGAACTTGCAATCGACGACGAAGCCGCGCTGACCGCGGCCCTGCTGGCCCAAGCTGCCGACGCCTCCCACGCCGATGACCTGGTCCAGTCGGCCAGCCACTGGCTGTTCACGCGGCGCATCCTGATCCCAGGAGCGCGCCGCCTGCAGGACTGGGCCCGAGATGCATTCGCCGCGGTGGAAGCGCAGATCCTCAGCGCGGTGAATGCCGCCGTACCAGCAGCAGCGGCGCAGAAGGTTGTCGACGCCGCATACAGCGCGCGGCCGGGCACCGACACGACGTGCCTGGAGTGGCTCAAGACGCCGTCCAAGCGTCACGGCCCGAGCACCCTTGCGGAGACCATCGACAAGGTCCGCTACCTGAAAGAGCTCGGCGCCCACGACTGGAACCTGAGTGCCGTGTCGCTGGCAAAGCAGCAGGCTTATGCCCGCCAGGTCCAGGCCAGACGCCCCGTCAAGACGCGGGAAGTCAAGCCATCTCGCCAGCTGATCGGGTTGGTGTGCTTCCTGCGGGTGACGCTGCTCGAACTCACCGATGTCGCCATCTTGCAAAGCAGCCGGCGCAGCCAGCAACTGTTCCGCGAGGCGGCGGACAAGGCCCAGTCAAACCGTGTACGGGGCACGACAGGCCTGATCCAGCAGGCGGCCAAGGCGCGATCCGTCCTGCACGACGAAACGAAGACCTGGCAGGCGAGAGTCCTGGAAGCCAGAGAACTGCTCGCCGAGCTCGGCGAAGCCGCCAGCGGCAGCTTCGTGTCCTTGGTTCGCAAGGCCTTGGCGGAAGACAGCCAGCGCGTGCGCGCTTGCCTGGGAGCGCTGAAAGATCTGGACCTCGGTGGCCGCCCCGGCGATCCGGGCTTCGAACAGTGGAAGTCCTGGACGGATCTGCAGCGCAAGGGTGTGACCGAGCTGAAGGAGAGCGTACCGCTGCCGGATGTAGGCACAGCCTGGCACGGCCTGGTCCGCGATCTGGACCCCCGCTCAGGGTTTCGGGCGTTCGAGGCCTGCACGATGATGTCGCTGCGCAAGAGCCTTCGCCGAGGCAGTGTCTGGCTGGACCACTCGCTGAGTTTTCGGGAGCGAGACCAGATGCTCATCTCGCCGGCGGATTGGGCCTTGCAACGGGACGAGCAGGTTGAGTTGCTGGGCATGCCCAAGTCGGCGGCCGAATTCCTGGAGCCCTTGCTGGCCAACTTGATGGCTGCTATGTCTGCGGTGGCAGAGGCCCAGCGGCGCGGCAAGGTCGAGATCGGCGCCGACGGCATGCTCCACCTGCCTGCGATCACGACACTGCCGGATCAAGCCGAGCCGGTGCGCACACGCGAGACCATCTACAACTTGATTGGCAGCGTACAGTTTCCGGACATGCTGTTGGAGGTGGATGCCGCCACCGGGTACAGCGAAGCGCTGCTCGGCCACCGCGCGCAGTCCACCGGCGAACTCGTGGCCCTGTACGGCGCGTTGCTGGCGCACGGTACCGATGCGGACGCCAAGGGCGTGGCGTCGATGATCCCTGGTCTGGAGTCCACACAAGTCACGGTGGCCATGCGCGCCTTGGAAGGAAGTGGCCGCCTGCGCCGCGCCAACGAGCGCGTGGCCGAGTTCCAGAGCCGGATCCCCATCGCAGCACTGTGGGGCAACGGGGACAAGGCATCAGCCGACATGATGTCGCTGGACGTTTCGCGCCACCTGTGGAACGCCCGTGTGGACCCACGCCGGCGCACCTACGCCGCAGGCCTCTACACCCATGTGCGCGACCGCTGGGGCATCGTCTACGACCAACCCATCGTGCTCAACGAACGACAGGCCGGCGTCGCCATCGAGGGCATCGAGCGGCACAACAGCGCGGCGGATCGGATTCGGATCTCGCTGCTGGCGGTCGATACGCACGGCTACACGAATCCGGCGATGGCCATCGCGAAGCTGCTGGGCTTCGATCTGTGCCCCCGCCTGCGCGATCTGGCCGAACGAAAGCTCTACCTGCCTCGTGGATTCACCGTGCCTGATGGCTTGGAAGTCGTCACCGTTCGGCGCGTGTCTTTGGCCGCCATCGAACGCGGTTGGGATGAATTGCTTCGCCTGGCGGCGTCAATCCGCTCGGGACGTGTCTCCGCCACGCTGGCATTGCAGCGCTTCGGGTCGGCTGCCCAGGGGGATCCACTGCACCGGGCGGCGGAGCACCTGGGCCGGCTGCTGCGAACGGTGTTCCTGTGCGACTACATCGCCATCGAGGACTTCCGCCGCGAGATCCATACCTTGCTGAACCGTGGCGAGTCGGTGCATCAGCTGCAGCGCGCCGTGTACTCAGGCAAGGTGGCGCCCGAACGCGGCCGGCGGCGGGACGAGATGAAGGCGATCTCCGGCTCACACGCCCTGCTGACGAACATCGTGCTGGCCTGGAACACTGCCCGTATGCACGAGGTGGTCGAGAGGCTCAAGCGAGACGGGATCCCAGTCGAGGACGACTGGCTGCGCCGCATCGGCCCGGCGCACTTCTCGCACATCAATTTCCGCGGCACGATGAGATTCGGCGTCGAGAAGTTCGCTGCTGCGCTGATCCAACGCGTGCCGGGCCAGGCAACTCGGTCTGGTTCGTGACGAGACCTGCTCCCGCACACATTGAACTGGAAGAAGGCCAGTCGGCGCAGTTGACAACAGTTGTCAAACCGCCCAAGATGCCAACATGAGCCGACAAACCATGAGTTTCGCCTTGCCCGAGTCGATGCGCGAGTACATCGACAACCGGGTCGCCGCCGGCAACTATGGCAACACCAGCGAGTACATCCGCGACTTGGTCCGGCGCGACCAGGAAGAGCAGGCCAAGAAGCGGCTTCGCGACCTCATCGAAGAAGGGCTGGCATCCGGGCCCGGCCGTCGTCGCACCAAGGCTGACGAGAAGGAACTGCTGGCGATAGCTCGCGGCGAGATCGATTGAAGCCGGCGGTTCTGCGCCCGCAGGCGCTGCGCGACCAGCAGGGCGAAGTCCGCTACTACCGCAAGGAGGGTAGCACCCGCGTGGCAGTGAAGCTGGCCAACGCCACCAACGCCGCGCTTGACCAGATCGAACTCGACCCAGGGATCGGCTCGCCGACGCTCGGAAAGCTCATTGGTATTCCAGGGCTTCGGACTTGGCGGGTCTCGAAGTTCCCGCTGCTCTGGTGCTACTTCGAACTCGGGGAGTACCTGGATGTGGTCCGGCTGCTGGGCGAGCGCCAGGACATCGCCGCGATCTTGGGCGATGAGTTCGCTTCGAACTAACGTTTCTCACGTCGCGGCGGGCGCAGGGCCGGAGCTCAATGACCGGTCTACGGCAGACTGTTCGTCGAGTTGGCTGGCCGAAATCGACCCTTTGCCGCCCTCCGGTCCGGGCCAAACCGGTCGTTCACTCCGGCAGGTTGACCCCACGGTGACTCGACGAGGTCACTACCCCGGACAGTCCAACGGGCCCGCCCAAGCGCCGTGCAGTGGCAATTCTGCGACCGCGACGATGAGCCGACGATGAGCCACTTGTGCGAGACGCCAAGCCACCTCGCCTGAGGGGCTGATTCCTAAAGTGACGGACATGCCGCGACACACCGCGGCCCCACCACCGCAAAAGGTGTCCGTCATGTCCGAAACCGCCACTTCCACCAGGACCGCCGCGCTCGACTCCGAGTCGTTCGCCGCCTTTATCGCCACCGAACCGGGCCCCGTCGTCGTCGACTTCTGGGCCCCGTGGTGCGGCCCCTGCCGTGCGCTGGCACCCCGGCTCGAACAACTGGCCCGGCAGTTTGAGGGCCAGGTCCAGGTGCGCAAGCTCAACGTCGACGACGCGCCCGAACTGGCCACCGCCCAC
>Ga0209369_1000983_pt1 | contig 18487 bp, 16 predicted proteins | sample EBPBio142010_DNA_FD_185865 | JGI IMG/M metagenome (GOLD analysis project Ga0209369, IMG submission 185865) | Wastewater treatment Type I Accumulibacter community from EBPR Bioreactor in Madison, WI, USA - Reactor 1_10/4/2010_ DNA (SPAdes)... | ecosystem: Engineered > Bioreactor > EBPR >... | reverse complement strand
GCGCTCCACGGCCTTGTCGTAGGCCACGGCACGGCGCAGCTGCTCGACGACGCGGTCGGTCAGCCGGGCGTCGTCGCGCGAGAACATGCGCTTGCCGCGCTCGGCGAAGCGCAGCACGATCGAGCCGGCGCCCGGCCGGCCCTGCGCGGCGTCGATCGTGGGCAGCGGCACCAGCAGCGCCGAGCCCTCACCGAGCACGCGCGAGCGGCTCGACGGCCGGTCCAGCGTCTGCACCTGCAGCGGCTCGAACAGGTCGCGCAGCAGCCGGGTCAGCAGCTCGGCGCTGTCGCGCGGCCGGGCCTCCACCTCGCGCAGCACGCGGTACAGGCGCTCGAACATGCGGTCGGCGCCCGGCGCGTGCTGGCCGCGCATCGGCTGCAGCAGCCAGCGCCGCGTGCCGGCATAGGCGGCCAGCGCCACGAACACCGACAGCGCCAGCGAGGCGAACACGCCGATCGAGAAGGTGGCGACGAACAGCACGTTCAGCGACGCCGCCACGGTGCTGGTGCCGGCCAGCAGCGCCAGCTCGCGCATCAGCGGCTGCACGCGCGAGAACATCGGCAGCAGCAGGATCAGCGCCGCCAGGAACAGGTACCAGATCACCGAGCTGAGCGCGGCATCGTTCTGCGCAATGCCGTCGTGGCCGGTGGCCACGGCAAGCGCGGCGGTCAGCAGCAGCAGCGTGGCGCTGGCCGCCACGGCCAGGCGGCGCATCAGCAGCGCGAAGGGGTTGGGCTCCAGGCGGTAGGCCCAGGACATCAGGATGATCGTCAGCAGGCCGCAGCCGATCATTGCCGCCTGCGTCCACCACCAGGCATGGGGCAGCGCCTGGCGGTACACCGCAAAGGCCAGCGCCCCGCACAGCACCCAGACGGAGGCGGCGACGAGGCCGCCGCGCGGCAGGCGCATCGGTTGCAGCGTGGCCAGGTGCACCAGCGCGGCGGCGCTGCCCAGGTCCAGCGCGGTGCGCAAGGCCTGCCCCTGCGCGGCCAGCACCGGCGGCAGGCCCATGCCGGGCAGGGTCTCCAGTGCCATGGCCAGCAGGTTGCAGGCCTGGGTGAGCGCGATCACCGCATAGGGCACGTTGTGCCAGCGGCCGTGCAGGCGCAGCACCGCGGCGGTGACCAGCACCAGCGACGCCGACGCGGCGCATAGCAGCCAGTAGAACAGCCCCAGCCCGCGCAGCCCGCGCGGCTGCGGCTGCAGCGTCACCTGGCGGTCGCCGGCGAAGTGCAGCACCACCCGGTCCTGCTTCAGCAGGGCGTCGAGCTTCAGCTTCTGCGCCACCTGGTGCTGGCGCGCGGCATCGTCGATGTTCCAGCGCGGCGTGCGGTGCAGCAGTGCGGTGTCGACCTCGAGGACCTGGCCGTCACCGCCGACGATGCGTTGCAGCGGCACGCCGACCAGGCCGCGCAGCGCCGGCAGCGGGCTGGCAGCCAGCGTCACCGTGCCGGCCGGCTCGGCCCGCCAGCGCGCGTCCAGATAGGGCTCCTGCGCGGTGGGCCAGGTCAGCAGCAGTAGGCCGAGTGCGATGGCCAGCCCCAGCAGCAGCCAGTCGCGGCCGCGCATGCCGGTGCGCGGCCCGCGCCGCGGGGCGGGCGCGGGCAGCGTGGCCAGTTCGGCATCGAAGCTGCTGTCCAGCGCCAGCCCGCCTGCCGCGCCGGCCGGCACGGCACGCGGATCAGGGCGGCTGCGCGGATCCATCGGCGCCCCGCGCGGGCCCTAGGCTCGGCGCCGCAGCGCGTTCACACCAGGCCTTGCTTGCTGGCCAGCACGGCGGCTTCGGCGCGGCTGGATACGTTGAGCTTCTTGTAGATCGACTTGATGTGGTCGTTGACGGTGAACCACTTGATGCCCATCAGCGACGCGATCTCCTTGATCGTGAAGCCCTTGCTCAGGTAGGTGAGCACCTCGCTTTCGCGCGGGGTCAGGCGCTCGTGGTCCAGCGGTTTCTCGATCGGCACCGGGCGGCTGGCCTGCAAGCTGCCGGCCGAGTTGAAGCCGGTGTCGGCCAGCGCGGCTTCGCTGCTGCCGGCGGGCCGGAAGTGGGTCAGCAGCCGGCGCGCGATGGCCGGCGACAGCGGCGGCTGGCCGCGCACGATCTTCTGCAGTTCCTCGACCAGCACCTCGAAGCGGTCTTCCTTCAGCAGGTAGCCGTCGGCTCCGCACTGCAGCGCCGGGAACAGATGGTCGTCGTCGGAATACAGCGTGGTGACGATCTTGGTGGCCGGGTACTGCGACAGCTCGGCCAGCAACTCCATGCCGTTGCCGTCGGGCAGTTCCAGGTCGACCAGCATCAGCTTGAAGGGGTCGGTGCCGTGGATGCCCTGGGCGCCGCCGGTCAGATTGATCTGCTTGCGCGCCGATTCCAGGTCGCCCGCCTCGGTGATGGCGATCACGTCGCTGAAGCTTTCGCGCACGACGCGGCACAGGAAGCTGCGTGCGACCGGGTTGTCTTCGACGATCAGCACCTTGACGGGCATCGGGCCACTCCTTGGACGTGCCGGCTCATGCTAGCGCAAGCGGGATGTGTCGGACCGTGTCAATCGTTGACCATCAGCACCTTGCCCTGCACCTGGCGCGTGGCCATGCGGGCATAGGCGGCCGGCAGCTCGCGCATCGGCAGCCGCAGGTCGATGGCGGGCTTGACCTTGCCTTCGGCGTACCAGCGCGCCAGTTCGGCCATGCCGCGGGCACTGTTGGCCGGTTCGCGGCGCACGAAGTCGCCCCAGAACACGCCGACGATCGACGCGCCCTTCAGCAGTGCCAGGTTCAGCGGCAGCGAGGGGATCGAGCCCTGGGCGAAGCCGATCACCAGGTAGCGGCCCCGCCAGGCGATCGAGCGGAACACCGGCTCGGCCAGGTCGCCGCCCACCGGGTCGTAGACCACGTCGGGGCCCTTGCCGCCGGTCAGTTCCTTCAGCGTCTCGCGCACGTTCTGCGTGGCGTAGTTCAACGTGGCGTCGGCACCCAGCGTGCGGCAGAAGGCGCACTTCTCGTCGCTGGAGGCGGCGGCGATCACCTTGGCGCCGGCCGCCTTGGCGATCTGGATCGCCGAGGTGCCCACGCCGCCGGCAGCGCCCAGCACCAGCACGGTCTCGCCGGGCTTCAGTTCGCCGCGGTCGATCAGCGCATGGTGCGAGGTGCCGTAGGTCAGCGCGAAGGCCGCCGCGTCTTCCAGCTTGAAGCCGGGCGGCAGAGGTAGCACGCGCGCGGCTTCGGCGATGCCGTGCGTGGCGAAGCCGCCGGTGGAACCCATGGCCGCTACCGCGTCGCCGACCTTCAGGTGGCTGACGCCGGCGCCCACCGCTTCCACGGTGCCGGCAAACTCGGAGCCCGGCACGAAGGGCAGCGCCGGCTTGAACTGGTACTTGCCCTGCACGATCAGGATGTCGGGGAAGTTCAGGCTGGCCGCACGGATGGCGACGCGCACTTCGCCAGGGCCCGGCTCGGGCGTGGGCACTTCTTTCCACTGCAGGCCTTCGGGGCCACTGAGCGTCTCGCACATCCAGGCTTGCATCGTGTCGTCTCCTTCGGGTGAAGCCGTCATGATAGGCAACTCGGCTGCCTACAATGGGGCGATGCGCATCCTCATCGCCAATGACGACGGCTATCTGGCCCCTGGACTGGCCGCCCTGGTGCGGGCCTGTGCCGGCCTCGGCGAGATCGACGTCGTGGCCCCTGAACAGAACGCCAGCGGCACCTCGAACGCGCTGACGCTGAACCGCCCGCTCTCGGTTTTCGAGGCGACCGGCGAGGCCGTCAGGGGCTTCAAGGTCGTCAATGGCACGCCGTCGGACTGCGTGCACATTGCGCTGACCGGCCTGCTGCCGCACCGCCCCGATCTGGTGCTTTCGGGCATCAACAATGGTGCGAATATGGGCGACGACACGCTCTATTCGGGTACCGTGGCGGCGGCGATGGAGGGCTTCCTGTTCGGCATCCCGGCCATCGCCTTTTCGCAGGTGCACAAGGGCTGGGGCGATCTGGATGCCGCGGCGGCCGCGGCCCGGGCGCTGGTCGACCGGGTGCTGGCCGGCGGCATGCCCAGCGGCCCCTGGCTGCTGAACGTCAACATCCCCAACGTGCCCGATGCGGCCACCCGGCCACGGCGCATCACCCGGCTGGGGCGGCGCCATGCCAGCCAGGCGGTGATCTGCCAGACCAACCCGCGCGGCGAGCCCATCTACTGGATCGGCCCGGCCGGCGACGCCCGCGATGCCGGCGAGGGCACCGACTTCCATGCCACCGCGCAGGGCTGCATCTCGGTGACGCCGCTGCAGGTGGACCTGAGCGACCACGCATCGATGGGCCGCTGGTCGGCCCTGGCATGAGCGCAGCGCGCCGCCGATCTGCACCGCGATGAGCGACAAGCCCGCGCCGCGGCGTTTTCCGGCGGCCCTGCCGCAGGCCACGCCAGCGCCCAAGACCTTGCGACCGCAGGCGCCGCTTCAGCAGGCGGCGCGCGATGCCGCGCAGCAGCACCGGCCCAGCGGCATCGGCCTCGATTCGGCCGCGGTGCGGCTGGCGCTGGTGCAGCGGCTGCGCGCCGAGTTCCATTGCCACGAAGCCGTGTGCCAGGCGATGCGCCAGGTGCCGCGCCATCTGTTCGTCGACAGTGCGCTGGCCACGCAGGCCTATGAAGACACCAGCCTGCCGATCGGCCTGGGGCAGACCATCTCCAAGCCGTCGGTCGTGGCGCGCATGCTGAGCCTGCTGCACGAAGGCGCCACGGCACGGCGGACCGGCAGCCTGGGCCGCGTGCTGGAGATCGGCACCGGCTGCGGCTACCAGACGGCGCTGCTGGGGCACATGGCGCAGCGGGTGCTGTCGGTCGAACGCCTGAAGCCGCTGCACGACAAGGCGCGCGCCAACCTGGGCGAGCAGCGCGCCTCGCACATCCGGCTGGTCTATGGCGATGGCCGGCTGGGGCATCCGCCGAACGCGCCCTATGACAGCATCATTGCCGCCGCCGGCGGCAACGACCTGCCCGAAGCCTGGCTGCAGCAGCTGGCCGACGGCGGCCGGCTGGTGGCGCCGATGCAGGCGGCGCAGGGCCGCGGCCAGGCGCTGCTGGTGGTCGACCGGCAGGGCGACGACTACCGCCGCACGCTGCACGAGGCCGTGCACTTCGTGCCTTTAAAATCCGGCATCGAATAGGGAGAGACCCCACGCATGCCTTCGCGAAACATGGGCCGGTTCGGCCTGCTGTGGGCGGCATGGGCGCTGGTGGTGCTGGCGGGCTGCAGTTCACCGGCCCGCAAGGCACCGGTCGAAGAGCGCGCCGTGGCACCGCGGCCCGCCACCACCGCGACCGCCAAGCCCGCTGAAACGCCTGCCGCCGCACCGGCACTGCCCGGCGCCGAGAACGCCGGCAAGCCCGGCTACTACACCGTGCAGCGTGGCGACACGCTGCTGCGCATCGCCCTGGACCAGGGCCAGAACTGGCGTGACGTCGCGCGCTGGAACAACCTGGACAACCCCAACCTGATCGAGGTGGGGCAGGTGCTGCGCGTGCAGCCGCCCGGCACCGAAGCCGGCGTGGCCAGCGCGCGCGCCGTGGCCAACCCCGGCAAGGTGGAAACGCGCCCGCTGGAGCCGCGGCCCGCTTCGGCGCCGGCGGCCTCGGCCGCACCGCCCGCATCGGCCGCCACCGCACCGGTGCCGCCGGCCGCGCCCGCGGCGCCCGCTGCGACGGCCGTGGCCGCAGCACCGGCCGCCGCCGACAGTGCCGCGGCTTCGCGCGAAACCGCCGAGCAGGTGGTCTGGATATGGCCGGCCAACGGGCCGGTGCTGGCGGGCTTCGAAGAGGGCCGCAACAAGGGCCTGTCCATCGGCGGCAAGGCCGGCGATCCTGTGGTGGCCTCGGCCGATGGCCGCGTGGTCTACGCGGGCTCGTCGCTGCGTGGCTACGGCAACCTGGTGATCGTCAAGCACAGCGATGTGTTCCTGACCGCGTACGCGCACAACCAGGCGCTGCTGGTCAAGGAAGACCAGGCCGTGCGCCGCGGCCAGAAGATCGCCGAGATGGGCTCCACCGACGCCGAGCGCGTGCAGCTGCATTTCGAGATCCGCCGCCAGGGCAAGCCGGTCGATCCGGCCAAGCTGCTGCCGCCGCGCTGAGCGTCGCTCGCGCGACAGGGACGCGCATTCGCGGGGGGGCGATGCCCGCCCTCGTTCAGCGTTTCCCCCGGGTATGACGCTGCAAAGTGGCCGCTAGCATCGCGCGTCGCTTTTGCAGCCCGTCCATCGCCCCGTGCAGTTCGTCCAGTTGATCATCAGTGGTGCCGCGCAGGGCTGCATCTATGGCCTGATCGCACTGGGCTTCGTGCTGATCTACAAGGCCACCGAGACCGTCACCTTCGCGCAGGGTGACCTAATGATGCTCGGCGCCTTCGGCGGCCTGGTGCTGATGACGATGCTCGGCTTCCCGTTCTGGATCGCGATCATCAGCGCGGTGGCGGCGATGGCCGTGTTCGGCGTGCTGGTCGAGCGCATCGTCATCCGCCCGGTGCTGGGCCAGCCGGCGTTCTCGATCGTGATGTTGACCATCGGCATCGCCTACATCGTGCGCGGCCTGATCACGATGGTGCCGGTGATCGGCACCGAGACGCACACGCTGCCGGTGCCCTACAAGGACATGACGCTGCGTGTGGGCGAGCTGGTGCTGGCCTACGAACAGTTGGTGGTCATCGGCGCCACCGCGGTGCTGTGCCTGGGGCTGTATGCGCTGTTCCGCTACAGCAAGATCGGCATCGCGATGCAGGCCTCGTCGCAGAACCAGATCGCGGCCTACTACATGGGCATTCCGGTGCAGCGCCTGAACGGCCTGGTGTGGGGCCTGGCGGCGGCGGTGGCGGCCATCGCCGGCCTGCTGCTGGCGCCGATCACCTTCGTGCATGCCAACATGGGCTTCATCGGCCTGAAGGCCTTCCCGGCCGCGGTGGTGGGCGGCTTCGGCAGCCTGCCCGGGGCCATCGTCGGCGGGCTGATCATCGGCATCGTCGAAAGCTTGTCGGGCTTCTACCTGCCCGAAGGCTTCAAGGACATCGCGCCCTACATCGTGGTGCTGATCATGCTGATGATCAAGCCGAACGGCCTATTCGGCGAAAAGCTGCGCAAGAAGGTCTGAAGGGTTCGCGATGCGCTTCATCTTCAAGACCGACTACGAGCAGGACATCCGCATTGTCAAGCACGGCGGCCAGGCCTTCTGGTACAGCCTGCTGGGCTTGTTCCTGCTGGCCGCACCGTGGTTGCTGTCCGAGTACGTGCTGGCGCAGCTGGTCTTCGTGCTGATCTATGCGGTGGTGGGCCTGGGCCTGATGCTGCTGGCCGGCTTCACCGGCCAGTTCTCGATCGGCCATGCGGCCTTCCTGGGCGTCGGCGCCTACACGCAGGCGGTGCTGACCAATGCTGGCTGGCCCTTTCCGCTGGCGCTGGCCTGCTCGGCCGGGCTGTCGGCCATCGTCGGCATCGTCATCGGCGTGCCGGCGCTGCGCGTCAAGGGCATCTACCTTGGCATCGCCACGCTGGCCTTCGGCTTCATCGTCGAGGAAGGCATGGCGCGCTGGGAATCGGTGACTGGCGGCAATGCCGGCCTGCACGTCAAGTCACCGGCGATGTTCGGCTGGGTGCTGGACGGCAGCACCGAGTTCTACTTCCTGTGCCTGGTGGTGACGGTGCTGTGCACCTTTGCGCTGATCAACCTGCTGCGCTCGCCCACCGGCCGGGCCTTCGTCGCGATCCGCGATTCGGAAGTGTCGGCGCAGAGCATGGGCATCCACCTGGCGCGCTACAAGACGATGTCCTTCGCGCTGTCGGCCGCCTTTGCCGGGCTGGGTGGCGCGCTCTACGCGCACAAGATCAAGTTCCTGTCGCCCGAGCAGTTCAGCATCATCCAGTCGATCGACCTGCTGCTGATGATCGTGGTCGGCGGCCTGGGCTCGATCCACGGCGTGTTCCTCGGCGCGGTGTTCCTGATCACGATGCCGCAGCTGATCGCGATGGGCAAGGACTACCTGCCCGAGTCGGTGGGCCAGTCGCCGGGTCTGCAGGCGGTCGTCTACGGCGTGGTGCTGGTGGCCTTCGTGCTCTTCGAGCCGCATGGCCTCTACGGCCGCTGGCTGAAGATCCGCACCTACCTGCAGATGTTCCCGTTCTACCGCGCGGGCATGTTCCGGCGGCAGAAGTCCTTCCAGAAATCGGACCGACTGAAATGAGCGGCCCCCTGCTCAGCGCCCGCGACCTGACCGTCAAGTTCGGCGGCCTGGTGGCCGTCAACAAGGTCAGCTTCGACGTGCAGCGCGGCGAGGTCTTCACCATCATTGGCCCCAACGGCGCAGGCAAGACGACGGTGTTCAACCTGATCAGCCGCATCTACCAGCCCACCGCCGGCAGCATCAGCTACGACGGCGAGGACCTGGTGGCCCAGCCGCCGCATGCGGTGGCAGCGCGCGGCATCGCGCGCACCTTCCAGAACATCGAGCTGTTCGAATTTGCCAGCGTGCTGCAGAACCTGCTGATCGGCACGCACACCCACCGCCGCACCAGCCTGTGGCAGGACCTGCTGTTCACCGGCGCCGCACGCCGTGCCGAGGTGCATGCCCGGCACAAGGCGGAAGAGGTGATCGAGTTCCTCGATCTGCAGCGCTACCGCGACATGATGGTCGCCGGCCTGCCCTATGGCGTGCGCAAGGTGGTGGAACTGGCGCGCGCGCTGTGCTGCGAACCGAAGCTGCTGCTGCTGGACGAGCCGTCGTCGGGCCTCAACACCGAGGAGACCGACGACATGGCCTGGTGGATCCAGGATATCCAGCGCGAGTTGGGCATCACCGTGCTGATGGTCGAGCACGACATGAGCCTGGTGTCCAAGGTGTCCGACCGCGTGCTGGCGATGAACCAGGGCGAGGTGTTGGCGCTGGGCGCCCCGGACGAGGTGCAGGCCCACCCCGGCGTGATCGAGGCCTACCTCGGCAGCACCGACGACCTGAGCTCGCTGCGCAGGAGTGCCGCATGAGCGCCACCCGCGACGACGACGTCATCCTGGCGCTGGCCAACGTCGAAAGCTCCTACGGCCCGATCAAGGCCATCCGCGGCGTCAGCCTGAAAGTGCGGCGCGGAGAGATCGTCACCGTGCTGGGCAGCAACGGCGCCGGCAAGAGCACGATCCTGAAGACCATCTCGGGCATCATCGACCCGAACCGCGGCACCGTCAGCTTCAAGGGCCAGAACATCACGGCGATGGACCCTTCGGCCATCGTGCGCATGGGCCTGAGCCATGTGCCCGAGGGACGCGAGGTGTTTCCGCTGCTGTCGGTGCGCGACAACCTGATGATGGGCGCCTACACGCGCCATGACCGCGACGCGGTGGCGCGCGATGTCGAGATGGCCTACAGCTACTTCCCGATCCTGAAGGAGCGGGCCACGCAGGACGCCGGCCTGCTGTCGGGCGGCCAGCAGCAGATGCTGGCCATCTCGCGCGCGCTGATGGCGGCGCCCGAACTGATGCTGCTCGACGAGCCCAGCCTGGGTCTGTCGCCGAAGCTGACGCGCGAGATCTTCGAGATCGTCGTGCGCATCAACCGCGAGCGCGGCACGACGATGCTGCTGGTCGAGCAGAACGCCAACATGGCGCTGAACGTCGCCGACCACGGCTACGTGCTGGAGACCGGCCGCATCGTGATGGACGACAGCTGCGCCGCCTTGCGCGAGAAAGAGGACATCAAGGAGTTCTATCTCGGCAAGAAGGACACCGGCGTGCGCGGCGAGCGGCGCTGGAAGAAGAAGAAGACCTGGCGATGAGCACTGCCCAGAAGAACCCGCACCGCGTCGTCACCGGCGAGGAGTTCGGCTACAAGCCGGAGGTGCTGCCGTACCGCTCGATCCCCGAGTTGTTTCGCCTGCGCGTCAGGGACCTCGGCGACGCGACGATGATGCGCCAGAAGGAGCTGGGCATCTGGCATGCCTACAGCTGGAACGACGTGGCGCGCATCGTCGACGAGATCGGCGCCGGCCTGGTGAGCCTGGGCTTCGAACTCGGCGAGGTGGCCTCGGTGCTGGCCAACACCTGCCGCGAATGGGTCTGGTGCGACCTGGCGGTGCAGAGCACCGGTGGCGTGTGCAACGGCATCTACCCTACCGACGCGGCGCCGCAGGTCGAGTTTCTGTGCAGCGATTCGCGCAGCGTCTACCTGTTCGTCGAGAACGACGAGCAGCTGGACAAGTATCTCGAGGTGGCCGACCGGCTGCCGCTGGTGCGCAAGGTGATCGTCTTCGACATGGAGGGCCTGCAGTCCTTCAACGACCCGCGCGTGATAAGCCTGGACCAGCTGCGCGAGGTCGGCCGCGAATACCTGAAGAGCCACCCGAAGCTGCTGGAAGAGCGCAGCAAGGCGCGCGACCCTGGCGACGTGGCGGTGCTGGTCTACACCTCGGGCACCACCGGCAAGCCCAAGGGCGCGATGATCAGCCAGAACAACATCGTCTCGGTGCTGTCGGCGCTGTCGGCCACCTTGTTCGAAGGCGTGCAGCGCGGCGGCGAGCGCATTGCCTTCCTGCCGTTGTGCCACATCGCCGAACGCATGATCGGCGCCTTCATCCCGCTGGAGCGCGCCTCGGTCGTCAACTACGTCGAGAACCCCGAGACGGTATTCGAGAACCTGCGCGAGGTGCGGCCGCACCTGTTCTTCGCCGTGCCGCGAGTGTGGGAGAAGATCTATTCGCAGGTGGCCATCGCGCTCAGCGAGGCCGACAAGCTGCAGCGCGCGGCCTACGGCCTGGCCTTCCAGATCGGCGGCGAGGTGGCGAAGTGCCAGCTCGAGAACCGCGAGCCGCCGGCCGGCCTGAAGCTGCGCTACCAGCTGGCGCGCTGGCTGGTGCTGGACAACGTCAAGCGCATGACCGGCATGGACCGCGTCGAGGTCGGCATGACCGGCGCGGCGCCAATCTCGGCCGACCTGATCCGCTGGTACCTGTCGCTGGGCATTCCGCTGCGCGAAGGCTGGGGCATGACCGAGACCTGCGGTGGCGGCACCATCACGCCGCGGCGCGGCATGCGCCCGGGCAGCATCGGCCGGCCGGGGCCGGGCATCGAGATGCGCATTGCCGAAGGCAGCAACGAGATCCTGCTGCGCGGACCGAACGTCATCATGGGCTACCTGAACCTGCCCGAGAAGACGGCCGAGACCATCGACGCCGAAGGCTGGCTGCACACCGGCGACGTGGGCCGCGTCGACGACGACGGCTACTTCTACATCACCGACCGGATGAAGGACATCATCATCACGGCCGGCGGCAAGAACATCACCCCCAGCGAGATCGAGAACGAGCTGAAGTTCTCGTCCTACATCACCGACGCGGTGGTCATCGGCGACAAGCGGCCGTACCTGGTGGTGCTGATCATGATCGACCAGGAGAACGTCGAGAAGTTCGCGCAGGACCGCGACATCCCGTTCAGCAACTACGCCAGCCTGACGCAGGCCAAGGAAGTGCAGGACCTGATCCAGGCCGAGGTGGACCGCGTCAACGCCAAGTTCGCCCGCGTCGAGCAGGTGAAGAAGTGCTACCTGCTGCAGAACCAGTTGACGGCCGAGGACGAGGAACTGACGCCTACGATGAAGCTGAAGCGCAAGCTGGTCGAGAAGAAATACGCCGAGGCCATCGAGGCCATGTACCGCTAGACCCCAACCCCAACCCCTGACCCTTGTACTTGTAGAGAGAGCGACACGATGAGAGCGATGTTCACCACCCTGGCCGCCGCCACTGCGCTGCTGGCTGGCGTGGCCCCCGCGCTGGCCCAGCAGGGCGTTAGCAAGGACGAGATCCTGATCGGCACCATCCAGGACCTGTCCGGCCCGCTGGCCGGCTACGGCAAGGCGGTGCGCAGCGGCATGCTGCTGCGCATCGAGGAGATCAACGAGCAGGGCGGCATCAACGGTCGCAAGCTGAAGCTGATCACCGAGGACAACGGCTACGACCCCAAGCGCTCGGTGCTGGCCGCGCAGAAGCTGGTCAACCAGGACAAGGTGTTCATCGTGGCCGGCCACATGGGCACGGCGCAGAACAACGCGGCCATGCCGGTGCAGTTCGAGAAGAACATCGTCAACTTCATGCCGGTAACCGCGGCGCGCGAGATGTACGAGCCGCTGAACCGGCTGAAGTTCGCCTTCACCGTGCCCTACTACGACCAGATGCGCACCTGGCTGCCGAAGATGGTCAAGGACAAGGGCGTCAAGAAGGTCTGCGCGATCTACCAGGACGACGAGTTCGGCCTGGAGGTGGTGCGCGGCGCCGAAGCCGGCCTGAAGGCCATGAACATGGAGATGGTCGAGAAGACCTCGTACAAGCGCGGCGCCACCGACTTCTCGTCGCAGGTGGCCAAGATGAAGGGCGCCGGCTGCGAACTGGTGGTGCTGGGCACGATCATCCGCGAGACCATCGGCACCATGGCCGAAGCGCGCAAGACCGGCTTCAACCCGATCTTCTTCGGCTCGCAGGCGGCGTACACCGAACTGATCCACAAGCTGGGCGGCAAAGGCATGGACGGCATGTACGCCACCATGACGGCGCAGATCCCGTACCTGGACGAGGCCTCGCAGCCGCTGCGCTTCTGGGCCACCAAGTACAAGACCAAGTTCAACGACGACCCGACGGTGTTCTCGGCCTACGGCTACGCGATCATCGACGCCTTCGCCAAGGCCGCCACCAAGGCCGGCCCCACGCTGACGACCGACAGCTTCGTCAAGGCGATGGACACGATGAGCATCCCGCCGGACATCTTCGGCAGCCCGCCGATGAGCTTCACCGCCACCAAGCGCCTGGGCAGCGAGGCTTCGCGCCTTTCGCAGATCGCCGACGGCAAGTGGAAGGTGGTGGCCGATTACGCCAAGCCCTGAGCCCAAGGCTTCCCAACCGCGCAGCCCGCGCCCGACGACCCACTGAAGGAGACCGATGATGAAACCGCTACTTGCCGTGTTCGCCGCGTCACTCGCCGTCGTGTCCGGAGTCGGTCACGCCCAGCAGGGCGTGACCAAGGACGAGATCCTGGTCGGATCGATCCAGGATCTGTCGGGGCCGATCGCCGCCTACGGCAAGGCGGTGCGCCAGGGCATGCTGCTGCGCGTGGAAGAAGCCAACGAGCAGGGCGGCGTGCACGGCCGCAAGCTCAAGCTGCTGGTCGAGGACGACGGCTACGACCCGAAGAAGGCGGTGCTGGCCGCGCAGAAGCTGGTCAACCAGGACAAGGTGTTCATCGTCGCGGCCCACACCGGCACGGCGCAGAACAACGCGGCCATGCCGATCCAGTTCGAGAAGAACATCATCAACTTCTTCCCGGTGACCGCGGCACGCGAGATGTACGAGCCGCTGAACCGGCTGAAGTACTCCTTCGCGGTGACCTACTACGACCAGATGCGCACCTGGCTGCCGAAGATGGTCAAGGAGAAGAACGCGAAGAAGGTCTGCACCATCTACCAGGACGACGAATTCGGCCTGGAGGTGATGCGCGGCGCCGAGGCCGGCCTGAAGACGCTGAACATGGAGTTCACCGAGAAGACCTCGTACAAGCGCGGCGCTACCGACTTCTCTTCGCAGGTGGCCAAGATGAAGGGCGCCGGCTGCGACCTGGTGGTGATGGGCACCATCATCCGCGAGACGCTGGGCACCATCGGCGAAGCGCGCAAGACCGGCTTCAACCCGACCTTCCTGGGTTCCAGCGCGGCCTACACCTACCTGATCCACCGCCTGGGCGGCAAGCCGATGGACGGCCTGTACGCCACGATGACGGCGCAGGAACCGTACCTGGACGAAGCCTCGCAGCCGCTGCGCTTCTGGGCCACCAAGTACAAGACCCGCTTCAACGAAGACCCGAACGTGTTCTCGGCCTACGGCTACCTGATCCTGGACGCCTTCATCAAGGGTGCCGCCAAGGCCGGCCCCAACCTGACGACCGACAGCTTCATCAAGGCGATGGATTCGATGACCATCCCGCCGGACATCTTCGGCAGCCCGGAGGCCACCTTCACCGCCACCAAGCGGCTGGGCAGCGATGCCTCGCGGCTGTCGCAGATCGTCGACGGCAAGTGGAAGGTGGTGGCCGACTACGCCAAGCCCTGAGCCTGCGGGCCCAGGCACGCGGCCGCCTTCGGGCGGCCGTTTTTGTTGGCGCGCGCCGGGATAATCGCCGGCCATGACAACGGACGATTGGTTGACGGTCGACGCGCTCGACCTCGAGGCGCAGGGCGTGGCGCGGCGCGACGATGGCAAGGTGGTGTTCATCGAAGGCGCACTGCCTGGCGAGCAGGTGCGCTGCAGTGTCGGCCGCCGCAAGAACAACTGGGAGCAGGGCACGCTGATCGAACTGCGGCACGAAAGCGCGCAGCGCGTGACGCCGGCCTGCCCGCACTTCGGCCTGCATGCCGGCGCCTGCGGCGGCTGCAAGATGCAGCACCTGCACCCGCTGGCGCAGGTGGCCATCAAGCAGCGCGTGCTGGAAGACAACCTGTGGCACCTGGCCAAGCTGCAGCCCGAGCAGGTGCTGGCGCCGATCGTCGGCCCGGCCTGGGGCTACCGCCACCGCGCGCGGCTGTCGGTGCGGCACGTGGCCAAGAAGGGCACGGTGCTGGTCGGCTTCCACGAGCGCAAGTCGCGCTACGTGGCCGACATGCAGGTCTGCCCGGTGCTGCCGCCGCAGGTGAGCGCGCTGCTGATGCCGCTGCGCGAGCTGATCGGCGCGATGGACCAGCGCGACCGGCTGCCGCAGATCGAGCTGGCGATGGGCGATGAAGTGGTGGCGCTGGTGCTGCGCCACCTGGAGCCGCTGACCGACGCCGACCTGCAGCGCCTGCGCGACTTTGCGGCCGCGCACAGCGTGCAGTGGTGGCTGCAACCCAAGGGCCCGGACAGCGTGCAGCGGCTCGACGAAGGCGGGCCCGTGCTGGCCTATGCGCTGCCGGAGTTCGGCGTGCGCATGCCCTTCCGGCCCACCGACTTCACGCAGGTCAATGCCGCCATCAACCGGGTGCTGGTGGTGCGCGCGCTGCAGCTGCTGCAGGTGCAGCCGGGCGATCGCGTGATCGACTGGTTCTGCGGCCTGGGCAACTTCAGCCTGCCGCTGGCCACCCAGGCGGCCCAGGTGCTGGGCATCGAAGGCAGCGAGGCGCTGGTGCAGCGCGCCCGGGACAACGCCGCGCGCAACGGTCTGTCGGCCAAGACCCGCTTCGCCGCGCGCGACCTGTTCACGCTGACCGCCACCGACCTGGTGGCGCAGGGCGAGGCCGAGCGCTGGCTGGTGGACCCGCCACGCGAAGGTGCCTTCGCGCTGGCCAAGGCCTTGGCCGAGGTGCATGCGGGGCCGGTGCCCGGCTGGACGCCGCCGCGGCGCATCGTCTACGTCAGCTGCAACCCGGCCACGTTAGCCCGCGACGCTGGCCTGCTGGTGCACCAGGCGGGTTACCGCTGCACGCATGCCGGCGTGGTGAACATGTTTCCGCACACGGCGCACGTCGAAAGCGTGGCCGTCTTCGACCGCGCGGAGGGGTAAGCCCTAGGCCGGCGATTGGTCACGTTCGTTACCATTTGGCGAAGCCTTGAAGGAGCTTCGCCATGCACGCTGCCTACACCTACCAAGCCGCCGGCCGGGTGCATGTGTTCGATGCCAGCCCGCTGCCCTGGCAGGAGACGCCCGAGCCCGGCCTGCGGCTGAAGCCGGTGCGCTACGACGACGAGCACGGCGGCTTCCTGGGCCTGGTGAGCTTTGCGCCGCTGGCGCGCAGCGGCCTGCACCAGCACCGCGGCGTGGCCACCAGCTTCGTGCTCGACGGCAGCCTGACCGACTTCGCCGGCCCGATCGGCCTGCACCAGGCCGGCATCAACCTGTGCGGGGCCACGCACGACGCCATCGCCTACCAGCAGACGCTGCTGGTGTCGCGGCTGGAAGGGCCGGTGGCCTACCCCAGCAGCCGCGGCCTGCTGACGGGCCTGCATGCCGGATCGCGCCACGACGATTTCGACAACCCCGCGCCCGAGGCCTCGCCCGACCTGAACGTGGACGTCGACCGCCTGGTGCCGCAGCAGACCGGCATCCGCGGCATCCTGCGCCAGACCATCTTCGACTATGCCGGCACCGGCAGCGCGCACCGCTTCGTGCAGCTGGCGCTGGCGCCGGGTGCCGTCTGCCCGGCCTGGCGCTGCACCCGGTTGACCGAGCTGTGGGTGCGTGGCGGGCTGCTGCAGATCGACGACCACACGGCGCACGGCAACTGCTTCGTGGTCATCGAGCCCGGTGCCGAAGTGCGTTTGGCCTCGCCCTACGGCGTGCGCCTGCTGGCCTGGGCCGAAGGGCCCGAGGAATGGCTGGAGCCCGGCGCGCTGGACCGCGCGCGGGCGCAGCGGCCCAGCCTATTCGGCTTCTGACAGCTTGCCCAGCAGCTTGTCGATGGTCCGTTCGAAGCCGACCAGCTCGGCCGCATCGATGCCGCCGAAGAGCTGCGCCTCGCGCCGCTTGGCCGGGGCGCCGATGGTCTTGAACACACGCCGGCCCTCGTCGTTCAGCCACAGCAGCGTGCGCCGCGCGTCGCTTTCGTCGGGGCGCTTGTCCAGCCGACCCTGACGCGACAGCGCCGCGATGGCGCGGCTGACGCTCATCTTGTCCAGGCCGGTGCCCAGCACCACGTCGCTGGCGGCCACGCCGGGGTGGCTGGCCAGCACCACCATCACCCGCCATTCGTTCAGCGACAGCTGGTGCGTGCGCGCCAGCGTCTCGACGAAGGGGCGCGCGGTCAGGTTGACCACGCGCACCAGCTTGAAGAACAGCGAGCTGTCCACCGGCAGGGCCGCGGCCCTGCGGCGCGCTGGACTCACGACTTGCGCGACTGCTCGACCACGCCCTCGATCTTGGTGACCAGCGCCGCGTTGGTGGCCACCTTCCAGCGCGCATACACGCGCCGGCAGGCAATGCGCCATTGCTCGGCTTCGGCGGGCGTGGGCAGGTGCACGTCCACGCCCAGCGCGCGCACGCGCTCCACGTCCTCGGCATACAGCTTGCGCACCAGTGCGATCTGCTGCTTGGCGGCGTCCTGCGCGCACTCGCGCACGATCTTCTGGTCGGCCGGCGTCCACGAGGCCCACACCGGCCCGGCGATGGCGAACAGCAGGATGTCGTTCGAGTAATTCCACTTGGTCACGTACTTCTGGCCCAGCGTATTGATCTTCGCGGCCAGGAACACTTCTAGCGGGTTCTCCTGCGAATCCACCGCGCCCGAGGCCAGGGCCGGCTGCGCATCGGCCCAGCTCATGAAGGTGGGGTTGGCGCCCATGCCGGTCATGATCTCGCCGTACATCGGGCTGCCCACCACACGCACCTTCAGGCCCTTCAGGTCGTCCGGCTTGATCAGCGGCCGCTTGCTGTTGCTGATCTGCCGGTAGCCGGTTTCGCCGATGGACAGCGGCTCGGCGCCTGCCTTGCGCACCAGGTCGAAGTAGTCGTTGACGATGGCCGGGTTGTTGATGACCGCGTCGTAGGCCTTGTGGTCCGGCAGGATGAAGGGCAGGGTGAACACGCCCAGCTGCGGCACCGTGCCCGACCAGTTGATCGGCGCGCCGCACAGCACGTCGATGATGCCCTGGCGCATGGCCGAGAACTCGCGGTCCTGCTGGCCCTGCACCAGGCTGGCACCGGGGTACTGCTTGATGTTGATGCGGCCGTTGGTGCGCTCGCGCACCAACGTCAGGAAGATCTCGCCGCCCTTGCCCCAGGCAAAGGCCGGCGGCACCACGGTGCTCATCTTGTATTCGGCCTTGTATGCGCCTTGCGCATGGGCAAAGCGCGGCAGCGCGATGGCGGCGGCGCTGCCGCTGGCGAACTTGATCAGGTCACGACGTTGCATGTCAGTCTCCGGTTGGTTGGAATCAATAGCCCAGCGCACGCGGCAGCCACAGGGCGATCTGCGGGAACAAGGCCACCGCCGCGGTGGCCAGCATGAAACTCAACACCAGCCAGCCGACGTGCGGCAGGGTGGCTTCGATGCGCACCTGCGCCAGCCGGCAGGCCACCAGCAGGTTCACCGCCATCGGCGGCGTGAACTGGCCGATGGCGATGACCATGGTCAGCAGCACGCCGAACCATACCGGGTCCCACTGGAAGGCCAGCATCAGCGGGTACAGCAGCGGCAGGAAGATCAGGAAGATCGACACACCGTCGAGGAACATGCCGACGATGATCAGCAGGCCGAGGATCAGCGTCAGCGCGCCGGCGCTGCCGATGCCGCTGGCCTGCACGGCCTGGACCAGCGGGTCGGCCAGGCCCAGCGTGTTGACCGAGTACGCAAAGATGCCGGCCAGCGCCATCACGACCATGATCACCGCGGACGTTTCGGTGGCGTCGCGGAAGATCTCGTACAGGTCGCCGAAGCCGATGCTGCGGTGGACCACCATGCCGACGAACAGGCCGTACACCGCGGCCACGGCGGCGGCCTCGGTGGGCGTGAACCAG